>VFQT010000986.1_pt1 | contig 37463 bp, 26 predicted proteins | sample 3512381 | NCBI WGS metagenome assembly VFQT01 (sample SAMN10412376, study PRJNA504923) | tailings metagenome | isolation source: Relicate 2 Philex TSF3 active mining site | place: Philippines: Tuba, Benguet | collected 2017-08-29 | reverse complement strand
CCGTCTTCCAGTTGAACGGCTTTGCCTGCACGTCCGCCACCACCCTGTTCGAAGGTCATGCCGATAGCGCCGTTGTACACAGGATAAGTATCGCCGTAAGATGGATAGAGCAGATCAAACCGTTCGCGGGTGAAATAGAGCCATCCCTGACGATCGAAATACCGGGCATTGTTCTTCCCGATGAGTTGCTGGAACTCCCGCTGCCAGGGGGTGATGACTTCGTGGTAGGGTTCTGCGGCCGGCGCAAAATAATATGGAGAATTGGGACTCTGCTCGTGAAAATCCACGTGCACCTGGGGCATCCATTCGTTGTACATCTTCATGCGGGCGCGGGTTTCGACCTGTGACTGCCAGGCCCAGTCGCGGTTGAGGTCAAAATAATAGTGATTCACGCGTCCCCCGGGCCAGGGTTCGCGGTGTTCGCGGGTATTCTGATCTGCGTCGCCGTTGAGCGTGGTCACCGAATTATACCAGTTGGCATAGCGGTCGCGACCGTCGGGATTGATGCAGGGGTCGATGACGATCACGGCCTTCTCCAGCCAGCCGGCCGTGCGCGGGTCTGTCCCGGAAAGCAGGGTGTAAGCGGTCTTCATCACCGCCTCCATCGACGATGCTTCATTGCCGTGTACGTTGTAGCTCAGCCAAACGATAACGGGCATATCCTCAGATGGTGCCATCTTATCAGCCGTCAGGCCCGCCAGACGCAGGTTGTTCATCCGAATGTCCTCGAGTCTGCGGATGTTCTCGGAGGACGATACGAATGCAAGCATGAGTGGTCGGCCTTCCTTGGTCTGCCCATAGGAACGGGTGGTCATCCGGCCGGAAGAACCCGACGCCAGATGTTCCATATATTCCACGACGCGATGATGACGGGTGAAGCGTTCTCCCAGGGCATATCCCAGGAATTGCTCAGGGCTCCTGATGACGGTCTGGGCCTGCAGCATGCAGGTGATCAGCAGGGTGCAAAGTGTCGCAGCGGATTTCAATCGGATCTTCATCTGTTGCATGATTGTCTGTAAAAACCAAAGATGACGAATTTAAGCCATGAGCGAACGAGATGCGCGCGAAGTCCTTAATTTTATCCCATGGCAACTCATATTCTCCGGAAATCGGCGGCTTTATTGGTGCTGTCCATCGCTCTGCAGGTCATACCGCTTCAACATCTGATGGGGCAATCGGTTGCAACCGAGACCGCGTATCAATATTCGATCCGTAAAAAGGCCACCGGTGAAAAAGGGGCCGTGGTTTCTGCCCATCCGCTGGCGACCCGCGCGGGCCTGGACATCCTCAGAAAGGGTGGCAATGCGATCGATGCCTCTATCGCCGTGCAGCTGGCCCTGGCGGTCGTCTATCCCGGTGCCGGCAACCTGGGTGGTGGCGGATTCCTGGTCGCCAGTCTGGCCGATGGCAAGACCCTGGCCATCGACTATCGTGAGAAAGCCCCGGCAGCGGCACACCGCGACATGTACCTCGACAGCGCCGGCAATCCACGCACCGACCGCAGTCAGAACGGACATTTGGCGGGTGGTGTGCCCGGCACGATCGCGGGGCTATTCGCTTCGCACAAGCATGGAAAACTACCGTTCACGGAGTTGATCGCGCCTGCCATTGAACTGGCGGAAAAGGGATTTGCCATCACGGCTGCAGAAGCCTCTTCCCTGAACAACCAGAGAGCCGCCTTTGTGAAATACAATACCCGACCGACGGCCCTTGTGAAAAATGGCACATGGAAGGCCGGCGACACCCTCATGCAACCTGAACTGGCGGCCACGTTGAAAAGGGTGAAGGATGGAGGTCAGCAGGGATTTTATGAAGGGGAGACGGCCCGGTTCATCGTTGAAGAGATGCAGCGTGGCGGCGGACTGATCTCCTATGAAGACCTCCGCAACTATCAGGCCCGCGAAAGGACGGCCATCCGATTCCCCTACAAGGGCTATGAGATCCTCACCATGCCCCTGCCCAGCAGCGGCGGCATTATCATCCGTCAGGCCCTCGGGATGATGGAAGACCGGAACCTTCCGGCGCTCGGATTCCACACGCCGGCCAGCGTGCAACTGATGACGGAAGTGGAGCGCAGGGCCTATGCCGACCGGGCAGAATTCATGGGGGATGTGGATTTTGTCAAAGTTCCCGTGAAAAGACTGATGAGTGATGAATACATCCGGGAGCGAATGGCGGATTACAAACCCGACGTGGCCGGAAAGAGCAGTTTGACGGGTCCCGGCCGCATCAACCCGGAGAGCGAAGAGACCACCCATCTTTCGGTCGCCGACCGCTGGGGCAATGCAGTGGCAGTGACAACGACCCTCAACGGCGGCTATGGTTCCCACACCGTCATTGGCGGCGCGGGATTCCTGTTGAACAATGAAATGGATGATTTCAGCGTGAAGCCGGGCGTGCCGAACATGTACGGTGCCCTGGGCACGGAGGCCAACGCCATTGCACCGGGCAAGCGGATGCTGAGTTCCATGACCCCGACGATCGTGTTGAAAGATAAAAAGCCTTATCTCGTGATCGGCACACCGGGAGGAACCACTATTCCGACCTCGGTACTACAGACGATCGTGAACATCCTGGATTTCGGTCTCTCCATTGAGGATGCCGTCAATAAGCCCAAGTTCCACCACCAGTGGCAGCCCGATGTGATCGCCATCGAGAACGGATTTCCGGAAAACGTGGCCAATGTCCTGAAGGAGATGGGATACACCCTGGCAAAACGAGGACAGATCGGGCGGACGGAAGTGATTCGGATCGACAGAAAAAGCCGCAAGAAACTGAGCTTCGAAGCGGTGGGAGATATCCGGGGCGATGACCATGCGGAAGCGTATTGATGTAATCAACAGCACGAGTTCGCCGCATCCGTTGTCGGTCCCGGAGATAATATAAGGACCTGACGTCTGAAGTCGCTTACAGGGTTGCGACTTTAACCGTCTCTTTTGGGGGATATGGCGTAATTTCACGCATCAATCCACCCATTGCTGAGAAAAGTCCTGAACATAACGGGGATCGTACTGGCATCGATCGTGGCATTCCTGCTCGCGATCGTGCTGATCGTGCGACTGGACCCCGTTCAACAGCGACTGGTCAAACTGGCGACGGACAGACTTTCCTCCATGCTCAGGACGGAAGTGAGTGTACGACATGTCAGCGTCTCCTTCTTCAACCGCATTGAGCTGGAAGGCGCACTGGTACGGGATCGCAGCCGGGATACGCTGTTATACGCCGGCGGTCTTCGCATCTCCCTCACCGATTGGTTTTTTCTGAAAGACGAAACGGATGTCAGTTACATCGGGCTTCGCGACGTGGTCGTAAAGACCGGCAGAACCGATTCGATCTGGAACTATCGGTTCATCATCGATGCTTTTGCGTCCACTCCCAAAAAAAAGGATTCCACCCGGAAGAATGCGCCGATCCGACTGCAGCGGGTGGAGATCGACAGGGTCAGGTATGTGGAGCGGGATGACTGGTATGGTCGCACCATGACGGTCCGTCTGAAACATTTCGACCTGGATGCCGATGAGATCAATCTGGAAAGAAAGAAGATCTTCGTGCATGAACTGGAATTAAAGGATCCTTATTTTTCGATCTACGATTATCCCGGCAACCGCCCGCCCAGACCCAAAAAGAAAAAACGCCCCCCTCCCCCTGTAACGAATGGCCTTCAGTGGAATACAGATGACTGGGACATCCTGGTCCATAACATCAAACTGACCAATGGTGTCTTCGTGAATGATGTGAAGACCGAGCGGGCTCCGTACCCATTCTTCGACGGTCTGCACTATGCTTTTTCTGCCATCGACGCCAGACTTACCGATTTCAGCTGGCAGAAGGATACCATCTCCGGCCACATGAATTTCTCGACGCAGGAGCGCAGCGGTCTGGATGTCAAATACCTCGATGCAGATCTGAAGATGCATCCCCTGGCGATGGAATTCAACAACCTGGAGATCGTTACTCCGTATAGCAGGCTGGGTAACAATTTCGTGTTGCGCTATGATGAGTTCCTCCAGGACATGAACGATTTCTACGAGAGCGTGACGATGGAAGGCCGTTTTGTCAACAGCACCGTGGATTCCCGCGATCTGGTCCATTTCGCTCCGCAACTGAAGGGGCTTGACCGGGCCGTTAAATTAAATGGATTTGTTACCGGGCATCTGACAGATCTCTATGCCTCGGATGTTCTGATGGAATACGGAAAAGGAGCCCGATTTCGGGGAGATGTCAGGATGCGTGGGCTGCCGGAGACGGATACCACCATCTTCGACGCGCGGATCGCTGAGTTCAGCAGCAAGTATGAAGATGCTATAAGTTTCATCCCCTCGCTCGCCAAATTGTCGAACCCGGATCTCAAGGCCCTTGATTTCGTCAACTATCAGGGGACTTTTGCAGGCACCATATCAAATTTTAAGGTGGGTGGCCGTATCCTGTCGGGACTCGGAGAAGTCAGGACCGATCTGACCATGTCCTTTCCGTCCAAAGGTCTTTCAACCTACCAGGGCACCGTGGAAAGCATGGAGATGGACCTGGGCCGGCTGATCAAACTGGCGGACCTGGGGAAGGTGAGTTTCAATGGTAAGATCAAAGGGGCCGGCTTTGATGCCGTCAATGCACGCTCAGAATTCAGCGGATTGGTATCCGGACTGGAATACCGCGGATACAGATACCGCGACCTGACTGTTTCCGGGAACCTGAAGGAACAGGTGTTTTCAGCAGAAGGCAGTGTGGAGGATGAGCATCTGGAAGCCGGGTTCGGCGGTCAGATCGCGTTCGATGACAAGGCACCCGGATATCGTCTATCTCTTGATGTTCGCCACAGCGATCTGGGAGCAATGCATCTGACACAGCGTAACATCAGACTCTCGGGCCGACTCGAGATCGATCTGGCAGGCAGGAACCCGGATGACATGACGGGTGATATCAAGGCGGTGGACCTGGATGTTACAGATGGATCGAGGAATTATCGCTTCGACAACCTGGCGTTGAAAGCAGATACGGATACAGCCGGTATTCGCACGATCGAACTCGGAAATCGCGACCTCCGTGCGTCCATCTCCGGTGCCTTCAAGGTCACGGCCCTCTCGAACCTGTTCAATGCCTACCTGAGCAAGTATTACCCGATGTACTTCAAAGCCAGCGGGGAACTGCCGGCGGACCAATACCTGAAGTTCTCTGCACGCATTGATAACCTCAGCAGCTATCTCCCGCTATTTGATGACCGATTCAGCGGATTGGATGACAGTCGCCTGGAAGGCAGCATCGACGGCCGCGACAGAAGTTTCAGGCTGCATGCAGCAGTGCCCGTCTTCGGCTTTAATCGCATGATGCTGAGCGATCTTCGGATGGACGGCATCGGAGACCTTGACAGCCTCAGGATCTTTGCGAATGCAGACCAGGTTACCTTCAACGACAGCCTGAAGATCCCCGGTGCGGCCCTTTCCATCCGCTCATCCCAGGACATCTCGGAGATCAGGTTGAATACATCAACAGCTCAGACCAGCAATTCTGCCCAGTTATCCGTTGCCGTCCAGAATCTTTCCGATGGGGTACGCATCTCCTTCAATCCTTCAGCCATCGTGGTGAACGACAAGACCTGGCGGATCGAGCGGAATGGTCAGATCACCATCAGTCGGTCTTTCATTGATGCCAGTGACGTTAGGATCGTGAACGGTCAGCAGGAGATCCTCATCGCCTCGCTGCCCTCGGCTGTGGGCGGCAGCAATGACCTGCTCGTGACCCTTCGCCGGGTCAACCTGGGCGACCTCCTGCCCTATGTTCTCAGCGAGCCTAAACTCGAAGGGATCACCAGTGGGGACATTACGATCGAAGATCCTTACGGACGGATGAATGTGTACATGAACGCGCAAACGGAACAGACCCGTTTCGAAGATGATTCGATCGGCATCACCTCCATCAATGCCAACTGGAACAACCGGGCCCGCAAGGCCACATTCTTCCTGAATTCCGCGAACGATGGCTATGTGTTCGACATCCGTGGGGTGGCCGACCTCTCAGATTCCGCCAATCCCTCACTGGATGCGGATATCGATGTGGGGGTGTTGCGCATGTCGATCCTCCGAAAGTACCTCGACATAGTATTCTCGGACATCTACGGAACGGGACACGGTAAGCTCAAACTCTCCGGTGCATTGTCTGCTCCAGACATAACGGGCACGGTTACCCTAAAAGATGCTGCGGTGAGAGTGGATTACACCCGTTGTCTTTATAAACTCCTGTCACCCTCGATCAGTTTCCGGCCGGGTGTTATAGATTTTGGTACGATACGAGTGCGGGACAGTCTCGGCAATGAAGGTCAGGTCAGCGGAAACCTGACGCATCGGTTTTTCACTAAAATGGGCTTCAACTTTTCCGCACAATCCAAAAAACTGTTGCTGCTCAATACCAACAAACAAGACAATGACCTCTTCTATGGACGCGCCATCGGCCGGGTGAATTTCCTGTTCAACGGACCGGAAAACAATATGCGGCTATACATGGAAGGCGCGCCTGTCGACAGCTCCCGGATCATTGTACTAACGACCGGCGGAACGAAGGAAAGGGGTGATGTCGATTACATTGTGTGGCGGCAGTACGGCCGGGAGATGAACTTCGATTCCATCCGCACATCCTCAGGCAATCTGGCCATTGACCTTGATCTGAAAGCGAACAACCTCCTGAAGGTGGACGTGGTACTGGATGAATTGAGCGGGGATGTGATCTCTGCCATCGGTGACGGAACCATGAAGATACACACCGGGACCAACGAAGCCACGACCCTGAATGGCCGATACAATATCGAACGGGGAAGTTATAATTTCAATTTCCAGGACATCTTCAAAAAGCCGTTTACACTGGAACCCGGATCCGGCAGTTATATCAGCTGGACCGGCGACCCATATGAGGCGGAACTAAACATCCTTGCACGCTACCTCGCAGAGAAGGTTAGGCTGAGCAGTCTGTTCAACGATCCCAATGCCGCTACGGTGTCCGGTGTGAGTTCTGATGTCTTGCGGGAGAACAGCGATGTCTTTGTGATGTGCCGGTTGACGGGCTCACTCAGTCAGCCCAATCCATCATTCCAGATCCTGATGCCGTCCTACAGCACCATGCGGAACAATCCGACGATCGATGCGAAGTTGAAGCAGATCAACCGGGATCCGCTGGAAGTGAGCAAGCAGGCCACCTATCTGATTGTATTCAGGAGTTTTGCGCCGCAAGCAGCCGTCGTAGCCAGTAATATGAACGCGGAATTGGTCAGCAATACGATCTCCGGTGTGATCAACAGCATTCTGGCGAATAGCATGCAGAACTTCTTCTACAAGATCTTTGGCTCTTCGATGGATGTGAACGTGAACTATTCCCGGATGCAAACGAATGGGACCAGGTCAACGGGGACAGATGCAACGGCCAACAACTTTCGCGAGAACGTGAGCTTTCAATTCATCAAATCGATGATGAATGATAAACTGGTCATCACTTTCGGCAGTGATTTCAATTTCACGACGAGTTCCAGAGTGGTGACCGGTTCCCAATCTTTCCTGTTTTTACCGGACGTGAATGTGGAATACAAGATCACGCCAGACGGGAAGTTCCGCACGTCCTTCTTCTATCGAAGCAATTTCGACGCGATGTCCACTTCCGGCAGGCGTGACCGCACGGGCGGAAATATCTCCTTCCGTACGGAGTTCGACAGATTCTTCCGACCGAAAAAATAAATATGGATCCCGCTGTTGGATCGGCGGGAAGATCCAATCCTTAAAGGATATGACCCATCTTATCCCGCTTGGTATCAAGGTATCGGGCATTATGCGGATTCGGTTCTATCCTGACCGGAACGTTTTCGATGATCTCCATACCATAGCCCTTAAGTCCTGCACGCTTCCGGGGATTGTTGCTGATCAGCCGGATCTTGGAGATGCCCAGGTGACGCAGGATCTGCGCACCGAGTCCATAGTCTCGTTTATCCATCGGCAATCCGAGGTGCAGATTCGCCTCTACGGTATCCATCCCCTGTTCCTGCAGGCGATAGGCCTTGAGTTTGTTGACCAGTCCGATGCCACGTCCTTCCTGGTTCATGTACAGCACCACGCCCTTCCCTTCCGCCTCTACCATCTCCATGGCGCAATGCAACTGCTCTCCGCAATCACAACGCAGGGATCCCAGGATGTCGCCCGTGAAACATGAGGAGTGTACCCGCACCAGCACCGGCTCTTCCGTGTCCCATGTACCTTTGATGAGTGCCAGATGTTCCAGACCGTTGGGATCATTGCGCTCCCGAAAGACAACCAGTCTGAAGTGCCCGAATTTCGTGGGCATATCCACTTCCACGACCTGTTCGATCAGTGAGTCGGACTTGAGTCGGTATTCGATCAGATCCTTGATGCTGACGATGCACATATCGAATTTCCGGGCGATCTCTTCGAGTTGTGGAAGCCTGGCCATCGATCCATCGTCGTTCATGATCTCTACAAGCACGCCGGCGGATGCTCTCCCGGCCAGACGGGGCAGGTCCACTGCTGCTTCCGTATGTCCGCTTCTGCGGAGTACCCCGCCGCGTTTTGCCCTCAGGGGGAAGATATGACCGGGTCTGCCGAGATCGGAGGGCTTTGTTTCTGGATCGATCAGGGCCAGTACGGTCTTGGCCCTGTCATGTGCAGAGATCCCGGAAGTACAGCCTTTGCCGAGGAGATCGACAGACACAGTGAATGCCGTTTCATGCAGGGCCGTGTTATTGTTGACCATCAGTTCCAGGCCAAGTTCTTCACATCTTTCTTCCGGTAGGGCAGCACAAATCAGCCCACGTCCTTCTTTGCTCATGAAGTTGATGACCTCCGGGGTGACCAGATCCGCTGCGACTATAAAGTCTCCTTCATTTTCCCGGTCTTCATCATCCACGACAATAACCATCTTCCCATTCCGAATATCTTCTATCGCACGTTGGATCGTATCCAGCATCCTTGATTTTTTTGCAAAAGTATATGATGAGAACAAAAGAAAGAGGAGCAGGGTTCGCCTGCTCCTCTTTAAAATTTACGAATATCGCTTACTGCTTAGAAAGAGTAACGTACGGTGAACTGGCCTCTCCAGCGGGTAGAGAGGTAGTTGGATCCCCGAATATCAAGAATATCAGCGGCTGTTCTGTTTGCCATATTCCTGTAAGTAAATCTGGGGGTCAAAGTGCTGTTCGTGGTATTTACCCGATAGCCTTCCATGCTGATCAAAGAATAGGCATCAACACCCGGGGTAACGAAAACCCTGCCCCATGCGCGATTCAGGAAGTTGGTGAAGTTGAACATATCAAAGATTACGGAGACCTTCTGACTGTTCTTTCCACGTCCTACATTGAAATCCTGCTGAATACGCATATCCACTACATGGCTCCAGGGGAGAATTGCTCCATTACGCTCGACAAACTGACCGCGACGCTTACTCAGATATTTGTCATTATTGATGTAGGCATCGAACTGTTCCCACTGCTGAGCAACACTGTATGTAACACCTCCGGAAGTATAGGACTCTGCAAACCTGCTCCAATCAGCCAGATCGCGGGGGACATAGATGAGATCCGTGGATTCGCCATTTGCTCCATTCTGATCAAAGATCATACTGCGGGAATAGACATAAGAGTAAGGAGAGCCAGACTGGCCATTGTAGAACATGGTAATGGTAGTACCAAGCAGGTCGTTCAGCCAATTGACCTTTTTAGAGACATAGGCATTTACCCTGTGCAATTGCGCGAAATCAGAGCGGCTGCGGGTAATATTGTTTCTGCCATTTTGTGTTTCAACATACCTCCACTGTGAATTATTCTGGGAGCTGGTGCCATCAAACAGCGTGTAGGAGTCGCCCCAACCGTAGGTGGCATTGAAGTTCCATCCGCGGCCCGCAGACTTGTCGATGGAAATTGTGTAGTTGTACGAAAACCCTTTATTATTCTTACCATTGGTGATCAAGAAGATACCGGTTGAATAAGGGTTCTGGATACCAGCAGTGGCCGGATCGAAATCAAACCTGGAGTAAGAGCCTACGCTGGTACCATTGATGGGCAGATAAACGTCTTGTCCAAGTGCATTTTTAGATTTCGGGTTGCTGAATACATTGAAATAGACGACCTCATTCAAATGGGACTGGAAGAGCAGGTCACTGGTGACTTTCCAGCCATTACCGAAGTTCTTATCGAAACCAAGTGAAGCCTTCAGGACTTTAGGGAGCTTCAGGTCTTTCGCCATCAGATCGATCTGGCCAGAGGGCGTAGCCACGGTCACGCCCAGGTCAGAGGGTTGATACTGGTTGAATGGATCCGGACGGAAAGTGATATTCGGGTTGTTTACGTTGATACCCCCGATGTTAACACCCGTATTGTTGAATGATCCGCCAGGCCATACCAGTGGCAGGCGTCCGGTAAATACACCGAGTCCACCACGAAGTTTCAGCCCTTTTTCTGCATCGAATGTAAATCCGATCCGGGGGGAGAAATGAAGTTGGGCGTCAGGCTTTTGACCAGAACGCGCGCCTTGCATGTCCCAATACCTTGATATTACGGGCAACGCCGTTGCGTTGAAATAGGGGTCAACATTAGGCGTGGTGAGGAAATCGAAATAATCCAGGCGAACACCGTAGTTCAACTCCAGCTTGTCGCTCACTTGCCATTGATCAGCGAGGAATACAGCTGCACGTACACTGTTGAATTTAGCTGCGGCTGCGCTTCCGTCTCCGGTAACCTTGTCCACCAGGGAGAAAGAACGGGCGTACTGGGCAGGGCGGAGATCCTGCAACCAATGGTTTACATAGTTATAGGTGTAAGTGCCGTAATTGTCCCGTACGAAAAGGTTGTATGACCGGCTGTACTCAGCATCGATACCGAACTTGATCTGGTGGTCGCCTGCTGTGTAACGGAATTCGTCGAAAATTGCGAAGTTGTTCTGCTTGAGCATATTACCCGTGGAGAAGTTCTCCGTACCGAACACATAGCTCGTACCGTTGACTGAGTTCATGGTCACACGCGGGAAATCCTTACCCAGCGGGTCGCGATCATCCAAAACATTGGTGAACGTCAGCAACAGTTTGTTGGACAACCGATTCGTGAATCGGCTCGTCAACTCACCAGATGCAGAGTTTGTTGTAGAAGGGAACAGATAACCATTGTTGAAGAATCGTATCTGGGTCGTAGTACCTGCAGATGTCAGGGAACGATCTGATTTGGTATAACGATAAGACAGGTTCAACCGATGCTTGCTGTTGATGTTCCAGGTCAGTTTAGCTGCCAGTTTATTGGAGTTCAGCAGATCCGGAATGTCTGTGTAACTGCCTGGATCATAACCAAGCGTCTTAAGCTTTGCAACAATGAGCGCCACAGAATCCTGCATGGCAGATGCACCGGGCGGGTTGCGAAAGGCAGAGGCTGTAAAAGGCTGCGGGCGCTCATCACGCTGGAATTCCGCACTCACAAAGTAGAAAAGCTTGTTCTTGATGATAGGGCCTCCGATGGTTGCACCAATGGTGTTGGCCTGGAAATCTGGCAAGGTGATCGCCGCAGCTTTGTCCCCTATCGGTGTCCTTCCTGCAAACTGCTGATTCCTGTTGATGAAATAGGCGGATCCCTTCAGCGTATTCGTACCACTTTTTGTGATAGCGTTTACAGAACCTCCTGTGAAATTGCCCAGGGATACGTCATAAGGGGATACGCCTACCTGGAATGACTCGATGGCATCGATACTGATGGGGGAGGATCCGGTCTGACCACCATTGGTGCCGGATTCAGAGAGGCCGAAAACATCATTGTTCACTGCACCATCGAACATGATCTGGTTGTAGCGGTTGTTCTGTCCCGCAATGGATATGCCACCTCCAAATGTCGTTTTGGCCTGAGGTGTCAACCGAATGAAATCAGTCAGGTTCCGACCGACAGTAGGCAGGTTTTGCATACGCTCAGCAGAAATATTACTGCCTACACCCCCATTCACGGTTTGCTTTGCACGAGAACCTGTAACCACCACTTCACTCAATTGTTGTGCATCTCCGCTCATGGTAAAATCCTCCCGGCCGGTTTCTCCGAGGTCAAGATATACTTCTTTCCTTGTCTGGGTGGTGAAGCCCAGGTAGGAAACCTCGAGCGTGTAAGGACCTCCGGGCTGCAGGTTGGACACCACGAACCGACCATTTGCAGCAGTGGATGCGGACACCACTGTACCAGTAGGCAAGTGGGTGATCTTCACGGAAGCTCCCTGGAGGATCTCTCCACCGGACGACTTCACGACACCGCTCATCGAACTGGTGGTGACCTGGCCCTGTGTGGCTATGGACGCCAGGAGAACCATCACCATGGAGACGAGGAACTTGAATATGCGCATAGAAGTTGTTTTTAGGGCACAAAAGTACCTTCTTTTGTTGAGAAGAACGATAACATACTATTAACAAACCATGAATAAAGGCTTGCGCACAACAACGGTCTGAAATAAAAATGCATCAAGGTATTTTTAATATTCCTTGATGCATTTCTAATGTTTTGAAAAATTCTTAAGATATCTTCAAATAAACATTCGAACTAACCTTAAGTTATCCACATTCCCACATCTAAGCTCCAGAGGCGGGAGAAGAAAATCATTTGATCAAAGTTTCCAATTGTCTGTGAAGTTCAGGTCCCCGCAGGTTTTTGGCGATGATCTTTCCATCCGGTCCGATCAGGAGATTCTGCGGAATGCTGGAGACCCGGTACAATTGCGCCACTTCATTGTTCCAGAACTTAAGATCGCTTACGTGGGTCCATGTCAGCCGATCATCTGCAATGGCTTTCAGCCAGGGTTCCTTGCTTCTATCCAGTGAAACACCCAGCACCGTGAAATTCCTGGATTTGAACTTTTCAAAGGCGGCTACTACATTGGGATTCTCATCCCTGCAGGGGCGGCACCAACTCGCCCAGAAGTCGATCAATACATATTTACCGCGAAAAGAGGCCAGGGTGACTGGTTTTCCATCCGGATCATTCTGAGTAAATTCAATGGCCTGGGATCCAACAGCCCCGGCCTTGGCGTCTGCGAGTGTCTTCGCAATCATCTGCCCATAGAAGCTTTCCCGGGCGGGTGTTTTCAGCAGCGCGTAACGCCCTTCCATTACGGAAAGGTCCTCCGTAAGTTGAGACATAACCAGGATGGCAAAGGGAGCCACTACCGATTGATCGAATCGCTTGATATAATCATCCGTTCGGCGGTTGATCTCAGCCACGGTCTCTTCATAATTTTTACGCAAAGCACCTGAGCTATCCGGGGCTCCGCCATTCAACTGCTGGGCCAGAGCAGTGACCTTTCCAAAAAGAGCACTGAATTCGTTATTGAAAACCGAAAATGCTTCATGGGCTGTTGAACCGCTAACCCTTGCAGCCAGCAGCGAATCCTTATGACCGGCGAGTTTGATGATGCCTGGCTCCAAAAAGAGGAACAAACGCTGTTCCGTACCAGGGTAGTTCAGATAATAGAGATTTGATGCTGGCAAGGTGCCCATCATGGTGAATTTTCCACCGGCAGATTGGGCCGTGGCGATGGGTGTTGTCTGCTCAGGATTTTGGTCTCTAAGGGAAACGACCGTACCATCGGGCAGACCCGACAGAGCCCCTTCGATGGTGATGGTATTGGCAGTCTGTGCCATTCCGATCATTGGGAACAGGCAATAGAAGAACAGGATTCTTTTCATTTGGAATGTCTTTGTTTGAGGATCTCCCGGATATCCTGCAATTTATATCCTTTGCTGTTAAGCAATATTAAATAATGAAAGAGCAGGTCGGCGGCTTCATTCAGAAAGAGTTCGGGCTCATGTCGCATCGATTCTATGACGACCTCAACTGCTTCTTCCCCCACTTTCTGGGCGATCTTCGCCGTTCCTTTCCCGATGAGCTTGCGAACATAGGACTGCTCATCATCACTGCATTTGCGCAGCTCAATGATCTCCTCCAGATAGGTCAGGAAATCTGCGGAATGATTGACTTCATTCCAGCAGGTGTCCGCGCCGGTATGACAGACCGGACCGCGGGGATGTACCTTCACGAGGATGGTATCGCCATCACAGTCCACCGACATGCTCTTCAGGTCCAGCAGGTTGCCACTCTCCTCCCCCTTGGTCCACAGCCGTTGACGGCTGCGGCTATAGAACGTCACAAATCCCGAGCGGAGGGTCTGCTCAAGGGCTTCCTCGTTCATATAACCCATCATCAAAACCTTCAGGGTGACGTCATCCTGAACAATGGCCGGCACCAGTCCGCCCGGATGTTTTTTGAAATCGATCTGCACGTCGGGGTCTTTAAGGGTGAATATTAATGGTAAAGTTCCGAAAAAAGCCGGTCACAACCTGACCCGGACACCTTCGTCCGCCAGGTAGGTCTTCAGGTCAGGGATGGAGATCTCCCCGAAATGAAAGATGCTGGCAGCGAGTGCTGCATCGGCGCCTTCCCGGAACACATCCAGAAAATGCTGCGGAGTACCTCCGCCGCCGGAGGCGATCACCGGCACGGGAAGGCTGGAAGACAGGGTGCTTGTAATGTCCAGCGCGAATCCCTGCTTGGTGCCGTCGTGGTCCATGGACGTGAGCAGGATCTCCCCCGCGCCCATGCGAACCGCCTGTTCGGCCCATTCTTCACAGCGGATGGTGGTCGCCACCCGCCCGCCGTTCAAGTAAACATACCAGTGCCCGTCAGCCTCCCGGCGTGTATCGATGGCCAGCACCACACACTGACTTCCAAAATCTCCTGAAAGTTCGCGGATCAGTTCAGGCCGGCGAACTGCCGCACTGTTGACGGAGATCTTGTCGGCCCCGCTCTGCAACAATACGCGCACATCCTCCACACTCGAGATCCCGCCACCTACCGTGAAGGGGATATTGATATGCCGGGCGATGCGGGTCACCAGTTCACTCAGGGTCTTGCGTTTTTCCACGGTCGCGGTGATGTCCAGGAATACCAGCTCGTCCGCGCCCTCCTGGGCGTATCTCGCGCCCAGCTCGACGGGATCTCCCGCATCTCGCAGGTTCACGAAATTGGTCCCCTTGACGGTTCGGCCGTCTTTAATGTCCAGGCAGGGTATGATGCGTTTTGTCAACATGATGATCAGTGATCCTTCTTGATTATGGTCTGTCAAAGGCAGTGAGCTCCGGCAGGGAAATATGCTGTTCATAGATGGCCTTCCCCAGGATCGCCCCGCTGCAACCCAGTGTGCGCAAGGCTTCCAGGTCGTCCATCGAACTGACGCCGCCGCTGGCGATGAGGCCAAGCTGCGGGAATTTGTCCAGGATCCTGCGGTACAGATCGATGGAGGGGCCCTCCATTCGGCCATCCTTGCTGACATCGGTGCAGAAGACCTGCCGCACACCATGACCGGTGAAGCGATCCAGAAAATCGAATATGCCGATGGACGTGTCTTCGAGCCATCCGCCGATGGAGATCTGTTCGTTGCGGACATCCGCTCCCAGCAGGAACCGATCCGCCCCAAACCGGCCGAACCATTCCAGCAGCAGTACTTCGTTCTTCACCGCAATGCTGCCCACCGTCACATATGCAGCGCCGGTATCAATGATGCGTCGAACCTCTTCCTCCGTCTTGACGCCACCACCAAAATCCACTTCAAGGTCGGCCGCCGCCACAACGGATTCCAACACCGCCCAGTTGGTCACCTTGCCGGCCTTCGCGCCATCCAGATCCACCAGATGTAGTCGGCGTAAGCCCGCATCGACAAAGCGTTTGGCCATATCCGCCGGATCCGCGTCATAAACGGTCTTCCGGTCGAAGTCACCCTCCGTGAGGCGCACACAACGTCCGTCTATGATATCGATCGCAGGTATGATCTGCATAAATATTGATTATTGACCACTGAGAAAATTCCGAATGATGCGTTCGCCCACCGCCGCACTCTTCTCCGGATGAAACTGAACACCCATGAAATTATCCTTTTGAAGGGCTGCGCTGTAAGGTTGGATGTAGTCCGTTACAGCGATGGTATGCTCCCCCAGAGAAGCATGGTAACTGTGGACAAAATAACAATAGGATGATTCGGGCACTCCTTCGAAGATGCCACCCTTCAGATCCCGGATCGTATTCCATCCGATCTGAGGGATCTTCACATGTGCACCGCCGGCATCGAATCTGCGCACATCCTCATCGAAAATGCCCAGGCATTGTGTGTCATTCTCTTCCGAATGACGGCACATGAGTTGCATCCCCAGGCAGATGCCCAGCACCGGCTGTGTCAATTCCCTAATCACCCGGTCGAGTCCGCGGTCCCTCAGGTATTCCATCGCGGTAGACGCCTCTCCCACCCCGGGAAAGATCACCCGGTCAGCGGAACGGATGGCGTCCACATCATCCGTAACGATGGCCGTGGCACCGATGCGATCCAGGGCATAGAGCACAGACTGGATGTTCCCGGCGTTATATTTAATGATGACGATGTTCATGATCTTCGGTTACCCGTTTACGTTAGTATGTCACTCAGAAATTGCTCTGTAGCATTGGTGATGTCCTGAGCATGTTCGAGTGTCTGTATATATGCCGTACCAATGATCGCACCGTTGGAATGACGGCAGGCCGCCAGGAACGTGGCCCGGTCGCGAATCCCGAATCCGACAAGGACAGGGTTCCTGAGTCCGTAACCCGCCAGTCTGACCAGGTATTCCTCTACGCTGTCCATCTGTTTGCCGGAGCCGGTCGTAGACGATGATGAAACAGCATAGAGAAAACCGCTGCTCAGGGAATCGAGCTTGCGAACACGTTCCTCGCTGGTCTCGGGCGTGACCAGGAAGATCATATCAAGTCCATGTGCTTTCATGATCGGACCATAGATCGTCTCATATTCATATTCCGGCAGATCCGGGAGGATGAGTCCGTCAACACCGACGGCCGCAGCATCACTACAGAAACGCTCAAAGCCATACTGCAATACCGGGTTGAGGTATCCCATCAGGATGACCGGGATGGATATATCCCGGCGGAAATCTTTCAGGTCTTCAAAGAGTTTTCGGATGGTCATGCCATTCTGCAGGGCAATGCCGCTGCTGTGCTGGATCACCGGACCGTCGGCCAGCGGATCACTGTAAGGCATGCCGAGTTCGATGATGTCGGCACCGGCGTCCTGCAAGGCCTTCATGACCACGAGGGTACTATTGGCCTGAGGGAATCCCGCCGTGCAATAGACATTGAGGATGCCGGATGTTTTGCGTTCGAACAAGTCGTTGAGTCTGCTCATATTTATGTTCATTCACCGGTCATTCGGTGTTCAGTGCATGAATTGCATATAGGTCGCCAGATCTTTGTCTCCCCGACCGCTCAGGCAAACCACGACACGATCATCCGGAGAAAATGTCATCTGATCCAGGGCGGCAAAGGCGTGGGCCGTCTCGAGTGCCGGGATGATGCCCTCCAGCCTCGATACTTCGAAGGCAGATGCGATGGCTTCGTCATCTGTCGCGCTCAGAAAAGTGCCTCGCCCTGACTTGAACAGGTTGGCATGCATGGGGCCGATGCCGGGATAATCCAGGCCGGCGGAAATGCTGTGCGGCTCGATCACCTGTCCGTCATCCGTCTGCATCAGCAGGCTCATGCTGCCGTGCAGGATACCCGGCTTGCCAAGTTGTGTAGTGGCCGCGCTCATGTCTGTATCCACGCCATGTCCGGCGGCCTCCACGGCCACGATGGCGACGTCCGGCTCCTCCAGGAAATGATAGAACGCACCGGCGGCATTGCTGCCCCCACCCACACAGGCGACCACATGGGTTGGAAGTTCTGAGCCCGTCTTATCCAGCAGTTGCTTGCGGATCTCGGCGCTGATCACACTTTGAAAGCGGGCGACCATGTCGGGATAAGGATGAGGCCCGACGACGCTGCCAATGATGTAATGGGTATCGACGGGGTGATTGATCCAGTCGCGGATGGCCTCGTTGGTGGCATCCTTCAGCGTCTTGCTGCCGCTGGTGGCGGGCACCACTTTGGCCCCGAGCATGCGCATCCTGGCCACATTGGGGGCCTGGCGTTCGATGTCCTTCTCGCCCATGTACACGATACATTCCATGCCCTTAAGTGCGCAGACGGTGGCCGTGGCGACGCCATGCTGACCCGCACCGGTTTCCGCGATGATGCGCTTGAGTCCGAGCCGCTGAGCCAGCAGGATCTGACCGACCGTGTTGTTGATCTTATGTGCTCCTGTGTGACAGAGGTCTTCCCTTTTGAGCCAGATGCTGGTACCGTGTTTCTCGCTCAGTCGTTCGGCCAGGAAAAGCGGGGTCGGCCGGCCGACGTAATCGCGCAGCAAGGCATCCACATCCCGCTGAAAGGTCGGGTCCTCCATGATGTCCAGGTATCGGGCCTGCAGTTCGGCAACGTTGCGGTGCAGCATCTCCGGGATGAAGGCACCACCGAAAGAACCGTAGTATCCGTGGGCATCTGGTCTGTTGAAAGGGGCTGTCATATCTTTTCGTATTCCTTGATTCGTTGGTCAAAGTTATGCCTGTCCGGCGGAGTGGCCGTCTTCGGTTCGCCCGCGTATGTCATTACAGAAAGATTCCACCCGGGAGAGGTCCTTTACACCCGGGGCTGTCTCGAACTTACTGTTCACATCCACGGCAAAGAAACCGGGTTCACGTTCTGCGAATTCCTTCACCCTTCCGGCATCTTCAGGCCCTATGCCTCCGCTGAGGAAGAAGGGCTTGCGAATATCGCCTGACCGGAGTTGCGACCAGTCGAACTGGGTGCCGTTTCCACCGTAACTCACACCCACGGCGTCGAACAGGAACATGTCGCAGGCATCCCTGTATGGGTGGATCTTCCAGGGGAGGTTTTCATCCGATCCCATCCGAAAGGCCTTGATGGTGGTTACATGGTTGCTGATCTGTTCGCAATATTTTGGCGATTCATCTCCATGCAACTGCACCATGTGCAACCTCCACTCATCCACCGTGCGCAGTACCTCTTCTGCCGAAGCGTTCACGAATACGCCTACACGGTTGATGCTCAACCGCTCCCTGCGCAGCACCTGTGGCTCCAGTCCGTGACGTCCTACGAAACGGGGCGAGGGAGCATAGAAGATGAACCCGGCGAATTCCACGCCGAGGGCATCCAGCTGTCGGACCTGATCGAGGCGGGTCATCCCGCAGACCTTGATGCGCATGGGTCAAATGGATGATGCGAACCGTGCGAAAGCCTCGCCCGGATCCGCGGATTTCATGAACTGCTCCCCCATCAGAAAACCGTGAAAACCGTTGTCACGGAACCGCCTCACCTGCTCCACCGCGTCAATTCCACTCTCGGCGATGCGCACCCGGTCGGCCGGAAGTTTTGCCGCCATGCGCAGGCTCCGGTCGATGTCCACGACAAATGTCTTGAGATCTCGATTGTTGATGCCGACCAGCTGCACTTCATCGCATACATGTTCAAGTTCCTCCTCAGCATGCAGCTCCAGCAAGGTCTCCAGACCGAGGCTGCCGGCAAAAGCCGCCAGCCGCCGAACTTCCTTCGGTGACAGGCAGGCCGCTATCAGCAGGATCAGATCCGCACCAATGGCCTTCGCTTCGAGGATCTGATACTCGTCGATCACGAAATCTTTCCGGAGGATGGGGATATCGATCACTTCCCGGGCCGCTTCGAGATCAGGTACGCACCCTCCGAAGAAATCCTCATCCGTCAGGACCGACATGGCAGCGGCGCCACCCGCTGCATAGGCCCGGGCCGTGGCACGGACATCCGCGGTATCGTTGATGACACCCTTGGAGGGTGAACGGCGCTTGAATTCGGCGATGATGCCGGTGGTCGTTCCGGCCCGGAGGATCTCAGAGAGCGAACGTGGACTGCGTGAAAATCCGGGCATGCGCTCCAGCACGGATTCCGGACGGGCGGCCCGGATGTCCGGCAGGGTCTCCCGCTTTCGGGCGATGATGCGATCGAGGATATCTGATGTTGACTGCATGGTCTGTTACTAACGGTGATGCATACCCTGCTTACTGCAGGGCGATGAGAGTCTCCAATGCGCCCAGCGCTCGCCCCGAGTCGAGGCTCTCCACGGCGGCGGCATAAGACTCTTCGTGGGTGGCATGTCTGCCCGTAGAACGCAGCGCCACGGCCGCGTTGGCAAGTACTACGGCGTTCTGCGCCCAGCTGCCCCGGCCTTCCAGGATGTTCCGGAAGATGGCGGCCGCCGCATCCGTCGTATCGCCGCCGAAGAGATCATCGGCGAATACCCTTCGTTTGCCGAGGGCTTCCGGCGACATCACTTCCTCACCCGAACGGGTGATGATCTTGGTATCGTTGGTCAGCGATATTTCGTCATACCCGTCAAGCCCGTGGATGATCGCATACGGATCCGGGTCATCCTGCAGGAGATAGTTGTACACACGGGCCATCTCGAGACTGTAAACGCCCACCAGCCGATAGGCGGGACGGGCAGGGTTCACCATCGGTCCGAGCATGTTATAGAAGGTGCGCATGCCAAGGTTCCGCCGGATCGGTCCCACTGTCTTTAGGGCGGGATGAAAGAGGGGCGCATGTAAAAAACAGATCCCTGCTTTATCGACCTCGTTTCGCAGCGCGGCCGGATCATTTTTGAACCGATACCCCATCTTCTCCATCACATTGGAAGCACCACTGATGGAACTCGCGCCATAATTGCCATGCTTGGCGACGGGCTGGCCCGCACCGGCAACAATGAAACAGGCCAGGGTGGAGATGTTGAAGGTGTTCTTGCCATCACCACCAGTACCTACGATATCGATGACCTTCCGGCCTTCCATATCTACCGGCAGACAGCTCGCCAGCAGGGCATCGCGGAATCCCTGCAGTTCAGGGATCGTGATGCTCCGCATGAGATAGACCGTCATGAAGGCGGTGATCTCATGTTCGTTGAAGCGCCCTTCGCCGATCCCGGTGAGGACTTCCATGGCCTCGGCCCTGTCGAGCGTCTTATGTTCGAAGAGCCTTGTCAGATATTTTCGCATATACGTTAACGTTAGTAGTGTAACCGATCATTGATCAACCCCCAGCCAGTTGCGCATCATCCGCACGCCATCGGGTGTCAGGATGCTCTCCGGATGGAACTGCACGCCCTGCACATCAAACTGGCGATGACGCAATGCCATGATCCGTCCATCTGCATCCCGCGCCGTGATCTCCAGTGCTTCCGGAAAGCCATCCTCCTCCACCACCCAGCTGTGGTATCGTCCGACATTGACTTCCGCAGGGAGCCCGGTAAACCAGTCGCGGGAGGGTCGCTGATCATCCGTGGGGGCAACGATACGCACCGGGGTGGAAACCCCATGATAGACCTTGTCGAGATTATTGAGTTTCCCGCCGAAGGCCTGTCCGATGGCCTGATGCCCCAGACAAACGCCCAGTATGGGCTTTTCAGCGGCGAAGCGCTCGATCAATGGCAACAGCAGGCCCGCTTCAGAAGGAATGCCCGGTCCGGGTGACAGGATGATCCTGTCAAATTCCTCGACCTTGTCCAGCGGAATTTCGTCATTTCGGAACACTTCAGGCGCCGATCCCAGGATCTCCGCCACGAGGTGCACGAGGTTGTAGGTGAAAGAATCGTAGTTGTCGAAAATAAGTATGCGTGACACGTATCGTATTTTAAAGGGATTGGCTGAAGGTTCCTCCTTGAGAGATCTTTGTGGCGGCGACGATGGCCTTCTTCAGGGCACCCAGCTTGTTGTCGACTTCCTGTCGCTCGCTGTCAGGAACGCTGGATGCCACGACGCCGGCGCCGGCCTGATATACCAGGGTATTCTGTCGACTGAGCAGGCTACGGATCATGATGGCCTGGTTGCAACTGCCATCGAAGCCCACGAAGCCGATCGCTCCACCGTAAAAGGAACGGGGCCCCTGCTCATACTGATCGATCAGTTCCATCGCCCTGACCTTGGGTGCGCCGCTCAACGTGCCCGCCGGGAAAGTGCGGGCCATCAGTTCAAAAGGATTGCTGTCGGGCCGCACTTCTCCGGTCACTTCACTGACCAAATGGATCACATGAGAATAGTAATGCACCTGACGGTAGCTGGCCACGGTCACCCCGTCGCAGACCCTGCTCAGATCATTGCGGGCGAGATCCACCAGCATAACATGCTCCGCATTTTCCTTCGGATCATCCAGCAATCTGGCTGCTTCGCGCTGATCCGTGGCATCATCGCCTGTCCGTCGGAAAGTGCCGGCGATCGGGTGAACGATGGCCTTTCCCCCGGCGATGATGAGCTGGCTTTCAGGTGAGGATCCCATCAACCGATAATCTCCGTAATCAAAAAAGAAAAGATAAGGTGATGGGTTGATGCTTCTCAGTGCGCGATAGACGTTGAATTCATCCCCCCGAAAACCCTGGCGGAAACGGCGGCTGAGTACGATCTGGAAGACATCCCCGCGATGACAATGAGCGATGCCTTTCTTCACCATCTCCACATATCCGGCATCGTCGGTGGAAGATGTCTCCGCTCCTTCCAGGGAAAATGGATACTGCGGAACATCCCGGCTGCCGATCAAACTCAATAACAGCGCGGATTCTGACGACATGCCTTCGATCCGGTTCTCACAGAGGAACAATTCGTCCCGGAAATGATTGATGGCGATCACATATTGATACAAACGATACCGCATCAGGGGGATCTCAGGGGCTTCCCCAAAGGCTTCGAGCCGGGTGGGCTCAAAGAACCTGACGGCATCGTAACTGGTATAGCCGTACAACCCCTGTGCGAAACGGGCTTCACGCTCCCCCGGCGTCATCTCGAACTGATGCATGAATGCCCAGAGCATGTCCGGTACGCTTCGCGGATCGGAGATGGCCGTCACCTGCGGTTTCCCGCCGGGGAGCTTGGTCTCGATCTGACGGAAATCACGTACTTCCGCCCCGGCGATGGCGTTTACGCAGATAAAAGAATAACTGTTCTCGGCCGCGCGATTGTCGGTACTTTCCAGCAGGATGGTATCGCGGAACCGGTCGCGCAAACGGAGATAAATACCCACCGGTGTGTGGATGTCCGCCAGCATGCGGGTGACTTCGGTTCGAATGTTGATCTTCTTCATGTGTCCGGTTGGATGGAAAAAGAAAAGGCCCCGTTACGAACGGGGCCCTGTTATATTGACATATGACAATGACAGTACAGACCCCTCAGGAGTTTGCATGCCACCACCAATTGTTTTTCATTATGATCATGGTTCAAATATCCGTTTTTTTTCAGATTGAACAAAAATATTCCGAATTTAAGCCGCGAAGCTTCCCGGAGATATCACCGCGGCAGCATTCCTCAATCATTGCCATATGACATTGAAAACTTCGGGAAGACTGCATTCCCTCGACGCCCTGCGCGGCTGGATCATGGTACTGCTGGCCCTGGAAGCGGCCGGACTCTACGAACATCTGGAACCCCTGGCCGAGGGGTCGTTCTGGGCGCCCGTCCTGGAACAGTTCTTCCACCATCCCTGGAACGGACTGCATTTCTGGGACCTCATCCAGCCCGGTTTCATGTTCATTGCCGGTGCCGCCATGGCCTTCTCCATCAAGCGTCAGCGCGATGAAGGTGCCTCACGTGCACTAACGGGCATGCGTACCTTAAAACGTTCCGGATGGTTGTTCTTCTGGGGCGTACTGATCTATGCCGTGCGGAAGGATGGCCTGTCCTTTGAACTCTGGAACGTGCTGACACAGCTCTCTTTCACGACACTGGTCACCTGGCTGGTGATCGACTGGGGATTCCGGCAGCAAGTCGCCTTCTGTGTGGGGCTGCTCCTGTTGACGGAAGTATTGTACCGCTTCACGGGCATCCCCGGATTCGACCAGCCCTTCACCGACCAGCAGAATTTCGGGAACTGGATGGATATGATCCTCATGGGCAAGATCAACCGGGGCGGATGGGTGGCCATCAACGCACTGCCGACATCCGTACATACGATCGCCGGCGCTATGGCAGGCCACTTCCTCATGTCGCGTCCCGCTTCAGTAAAACCACTGCTGATCTGGGCCGCCGCCACGCTCATGGCCGGCTATCTGCTCGACTGGCTGTCCATCACCCCGATCATCAAACGCATTGCTACTACGTCCTTTACCCTGGCATCCCTCGGCTGGTGCCTGATAGCCCTCGCCCTGTTCTATGCCTGGATCGATCTGCGCGGTCATCACCGCTACCTGTTCTTCGTCACGGTGGTGGGTATGAACTCGATCTTCATCTACCTGTTCTTCGAGATCCCGGGTGGAAAATGGTTCAACGGATATGTGCAACGCATCACCGACGGACTCCTGTCACATCTGTCCATGTCTCAGGACATGATGAACATCATCGCCTCGCTGGTCATCTTCGGACTGGAATGGGGCATGTGCCTGTTCCTGTATCGGAAGAAGATCTTCTTCAGGCTCTGATGAGCCGGCCAGCGGCACGGATCATTTGATGACATGATCCGTGCCGAGCTGCCAGCGCTGGTCGTAGAAACCGGTCGCCAGTAAGGCCTCCGCCCCTTTACGGGTGATGTCTGCCCCATGAATGATAAAGTCCGGGAAGCCACTGCCACCGGCAAAGTACTGGTTGGCATCTGCAGCCCGCATCCCCTTGATGCCCGTACCGCCGATCACGGCGATGGACGTGAAGGGATCCTCCGGATGTGGCCAAACATAAGCCCCCGACAGATCGTCTCCCTCGAAGACACGGGCACCTACATACACACGGCCCCGCTCCATGCGAACGGGAGAGGCCTTCATAAATCGGCGGTACAGATCATTCGTTGTGGCATTGCCGTAGAGCACCAGACCGCGGCCTTTGTGCAGACTGTCCGCGTACTCGATGTCTGCAATGATGTCCACCGCACCGTTCCCGCGATAATACCAGCTCTCGGCATCAAAGCGCGCCTTCTGCTGTGCCCAGCGGTTCTCTTCGGGCGTACCCTTCGTGCCGTACACGAAGATCATCCTATGGCGGAACGCATCTTTCAGGCCACCGCCCCTCGACACGCCCTTTTCTTCAACAGATGGCAAACCACCGATCACCCAGCCGCCGTCTTTTTTAGCGAGGATGATCTCTTTTGATGGGTCACTAACGGTCATGGATAACCGGGATTTATCAATATCGATCGTGAGTTCATCGCCGGAGCTGAAAGCATCCGGACGGATGGTCAGCACCGCACAATTCTCGGTCGTTCCGATGATCGTCTTCTTTATGGTATCGCGCTGCAGTTTGACCCTGCTGTACGCCAGGCTGTGCTGCTGTTGCGGGATCCCCACCCAATGATGCCTGGCGGAGATCGAAGGCGATGCCGTGGTGAAGTCGATCCGGTGCTGTCGCACGGAGGGAAGCGTACGGTGAATATTCAGGAAGGAAAACAGCGGAGGCCAGTCAACGCTGATATCTCCGAACCAGTGCGAACCGCCCGGATATTCATAGTATCCGAAATCAGGATGGAAATCAGCCAGCACTTTGCGCATCTGCCGGGCATAATCTACAGACACCGTTCGGTCATCATCTCCATGATAGATATAAACCCCGCCGGCCGTGTAGTTGCGGGCCAGTTCCAGCACATTGCTCGGGTTGCTGGCGCGCAGCAACATGGCATGCAAGGGAGATCTGCCTTCGGTCGGGATCTTCCCATCAGCAGATCCATAACTCTGCAACACGGGATAGCCGGCACAGGGCGCGATCGCGGCCCAGGTACCCGCATAGGTGGCACCGAGGAACCATGTCCCGTGTCCGCCCATACTATGACCTGTGAGGTAGAGCCTGGACGGATCCGGTGCAAATTGTTTTTGAACGATGTTCAACACTTCAAGGGCATCAAGCCTGCCCCAGTCCTCCCAATTGAAACCGCGCGGCCGGCGATTGGTCGGGGCTACGAGCGGTCCGTCGGGTTTCGAACGATATGCCCTCGCCTGCCCGATCGCCTCAACCCCGGCGCCATGCACGCTAAAATACAGCGCTGGCGAGGGTTTCGGGCCGCCGAGCTGCGGGGTGACGGCATAATATTGTACAGAACCATCAATGCCACTGAGGAAGGTATGCGACTGAGATGCGGATGCATCCACCTGTGCGAGCGGGAGGCGGACGGAATCCAGGATCTTTCCTTTTTCCATGAGTCGAATGACAGCCACGGCTTCATCTGACTGACCGATCTTAGACGGAACAGGAATGTGAATAGGCACTTTGCGCACGGTCCAGGCCGAGATGGCCGGCAGTTCGCTCACATGGTCCTTCCCTTCAAAAGTTACAACGGCCCTGAGTCCTTTTCTGGTGATGCCACTGGCGTTGAGGCATTGCAGTCCAACCACCACAGAACCAGAGGTCTGCCCCCGGACGAGGTGCGGCACCGTCGCATCCTGCGTGGAGAGTGCCACCGGTTTGATCCCTTTGATGAGCATGGCTTTCATTCCGGCGCCCCATCCGATGCCGCCGGCCCGGATGTAGAATTCATTGAGTCCCTTGCGCAGATTGACCGGAAGATGCAGCCATCCCATGGAATACGGATCGCCTGGACGCGGCTCTCCGTTCACATACACGGCCCCGTTACCGGTGACTGAGAGCAGTGCCGGCATGGCCTTGTCGCTCTGATAGGTTACGTAGAGATAGCCGTTCGACAACGAACGATCACGAAACCCGCCGGAGGCATCCGCCTTCACGGCGGTCCACCGCTTGACCACACCGCCCTGCTCATACCAGACTTGTCCGGCTGCGGGTTTCGGTGTCCCGACGGCATCGATCAACGGCAGCAGGGTATCGGTGTACACCGCTTCCCGCCCGTACTGATGGGCACGACCGGAGGCCAGGCCTTCCCGGAAAATGAGGGTATCCTGAGCGTTCAACGTGAAACTCGCCAAACAGACGAGCACAGGAAGGATAAAGATCTTACAGCGTTGGCGTGGCATATGATAAGGGACATCGGGGTCTGTATCCGGATGCGATGTGAATATCCGCCATTCGGGGCATCCCGCCAAGGCATTTCTATGTCAGTAGCTTCAGGAGATGCGGAACGGCATATACCTCCGTAAATAACAAAGGGCCGGCATTATGCGCCGGCCCTTTGTTATGGGTCAACAGATTTATATTTATTTCCCATGACGCACCCGGAATACCCAGGCATGCGCTGTCGCCGAAGCCGCTGCCTTCGCAGGGATCGTAACATCGAGATATCCTCCGTTCTGCCGGGCTTTCAGCGGCTTATCATATCCCAGCAGTGAGATCTGTGTCGCCGGACGGGCATCCCGAACGGGCACACGTACCTGCAAGGGCATCTGCGCCCCTTCGGCAACCTGATGGATCGCATACACATCATTCCCCTTGCGGGTGAAGACCCATTTGTCCTCAGGCTTCAACTCCTCCGCAGCTTCTGTCTCATAGATCGCTTCGCCATTGACCTTCATCCAGGCTCCGATGGTGGCGAGGCGGTCGTAGGCATTGGCATCCCATTCTCCTTCGGGCGAGGGGCCTACATTCAAGAGCAGACTGCCATTGCGACTAACGATGGTGGTGAGCAGATGGATCACCCGGTTGGCCGACTTGTATTGATCGTTGGGCACATAACTCCAGGAATTACCCAGCGTCATGCAGCTCTCCCAGGGATAGGGCAGGTAGGTGTCCGGCACCGACTGTTCCGGCGTGGCATAATTTTCATATTCGCCGGCCACGGTGCGGTCGACGATGAGCATGCCCGGCTGATGGGCCCTCACCTTGCGGGCGATGGCCGGCATGTCGATGTCCTGATCATACGGAATGGTCCGCTGCCAGTCGACCTTCGGGTCGATGGTGTGCTTGGGACGCACCCAGCCACCATCCAGCCAGAGGATATCAACCTTTCCGTAATCCCTGGCCAGCTCTTCCATCTGCGCATGCGTGAATTTCTTGAAGGCCTCCCATCTTTCGGGATAACGCTTCGGATCATAGCTCACATTCCTGTCCTTTGGCGGGAAATACGACCACCAGTAATCCGGTGTGTTCCAGTCGGGCTTGCTGAAATAAGCACCGATCATCATACCCTTATCCCTAAAAGCAGAGAAGATCTCCTTTGTAACATTCGCCTTGGGATTCGTGCTGAACGGTGAGGATGCCGCCGTGATCTTGTAGTCTGTCTGCCTGGAATCGAACATGCAGAACCCGTCGTGGTGCTTGGTCGTGAACACCATGTACTTCATGCCGGCATCGGCAGCGGCGTTGGCCCAGCGCTGCGGATCGAACTTCACCGGATTGAACGTCTTCTGCAATCCCTCGTATGCCTTCTTGTAGCCATACCAGTCGCCCGCATGAGGACCGCGACGCACGCACCAGCCCTCGTCTTCCGGACACAGGCTCCAGCTTTCAACGATGCCCCACTGGCTGTATGTGCCCCAGTGCATCAGGAGTCCGAACTTGAGTTTCTTCCAGTCAGCCAGCTTCTGCGCCACCAGCGGGTCCGAAGGGGGCGTGTACTTATGGCTCATGTCGTGTACCTGGGCACTGAGGCCCGTGGAGAGCAGAACGCTCAGGGCGAGGATGATCGATCTTCCGTATGGCATGGGTTGTGGGTTTTGAAGGGTCAGAGCACGCCCTTGGTGCTCGGCAGGTGATTGCTGAAGGGATCACGGCGGACGGCCATCCGGATGGCCTTGGCAAAGGCCTTGAAGATGGCTTCTATTTTATGATGCTCATTATCCCCCCGGCAGGAGATATTGAGGTTACAGCGAGCGGCGTCGCTGAAGGATTTGAAAAAATGAAAGAACATTTCTGTAGGCATCTCTCCAATGCGTTCGCGTTTGAACTCAGCATCCCAGACCAGCCAGTTGCGCCCACCGAAATCCACGAGCACCTTGGCTTCCGCCTCGTCCATCGGCAGGGCGAATCCATATCGTTCGATGCCGCGCTTATCGGCCAGGGCCTTCGCGAAGGCCTCTCCCAGTGCGATGCCGGTATCTTCGATCGTGTGATGCTCATCAATGTGCAGATCGCCCCGTGCGTCAACCTTCAGATCTATCCGTCCATGACGGGCGATCTGATCCAGCATGTGATCAAAGAAACCGAGTCCGGTATGGATGACTGAATGTCCGGATCCGTCGAGGTTCACCTCAATGCGGATATCCGTCTCATTGGTCTTTCGTTGATGCACAACCGTTCGAAGCCCGTGCTTGAGGAAGGCATAGATCTCTGCCCAGTCGGCAGACTCCAGCGCGATCACCTCCCGCAGGGCCTCCATCGCATCGGTGACAGCAGATGCGCCCAGTCCGGGCTCCTGGTTCATCCAGATCGCCTTACAGCCGAGGTTCTTCGCCAGTTGCACGTCTGTGATGCGATCACCGATCACAAAAGAATTCGCCAGGTCATATTTATTTGCATCAAAGTATTCGGTGAGCATGCCGGTGCCGGGCTTTCGCGTGGGCGCCTGCTCATGCGGGAAACTCGGGTCGATGTGAACAGCCGAGAATCGGATCCCCTCTCCTTCCAGGGTCCGCATGATCAGGTCGTGCACCGGCTGGAATTCATCCATCGGAAAAGACTCCGTACCCAATCCGTCCTGGTTTGTGACCATCACGAGTTCGTAGTCCGTCTCCTCCGCGATGCGGCTCAGATAACGGAACACGCCGGGATAGAACGTGACCTTTTCGAATCTGTCGAGCTGGTAGGTGGGCGGTGCTTCCTTCACCAGGGTGCCGTCGCGGTCTATGAAGAGGATCCTTTTCATGTGGTGTGTTGCCGTCACGCACAGGGGCGGACATTCATATTTATTTTTGATTGGCCATACAGGATGACCGGGTTACAACAAATATACTCAAGCCGAAGCGAACGCATCGAGTGCCCGGAGCAGGATCTCATTCTCGGTCGGCGTACCGACCGTGATCCGGATGCAATCTGCACAACCGGGCGTGGTGCTCCGGTCTCGTACCACAATGCCTTGCGTCAGCAGGAAATCATACACTTTCCGGCCTCCGTTGACCTTCACGAGCAGGAAGTTGGCATCAGATGGATAGACATGCTGCACCAGCGGATGTGTCTGCAGTGCTGCTGCCAGCCGATCACGCTCTGTCACCAGGATGCGGATCATCTCGTTCACCTGCTCCACTTCTTCCAGTGCATCGGAAGCCAGCTGCTGAGCTGCTTCGTTGATATTATAGGGCGGTTTGATGCGGTTCATGATGCCAATGATATCAGCACTGGCAAAGGCCATGCCCACACGCAACGCAGCGAGTCCCCAGGCCTTGCTCAAGGTCTGGAGGACCACCAGGTTCGGATAATCTGCCAGGTCCGGGATGAAGGACCGGTGCCTTGAAAAATTAATATAAGCCTCATCCACTACTACGATCCCGTCAAAATTGTTCAGGATCATTTCAATATCCCCCCGATCGAGACTGTTGCCCGTCGGATTGTTGGGAGAGCAAAGCCAGATGATCCGGGTATCCGCATCCACCGCGGCTTCCATCGCTTCGAGATCGAGCTGAAAGGCTTCTGTCAGCGGCACCTTGCGTACGGCCACGTCGTTGATATGCGCCGATACCTCGTACATCCCGTAGGTGGGCGGACATACGACTACGTTATGTCGGCCGGGCTCGCAGAAGGCCCGATACAGGATATCGATCGCTTCATCAGATCCATTGCCCAGGAAGATATGCGCGGGGGCGATGCCCTTGATATGCGACAACTTCTCCTTCAGCACCTGCTGATGTGGATCGGGGTAACGGTTGTACCATTTGAGGAGCGGGGAACCCAGACTGTTCTCATTGGCATCGAGGAATACCTTCGCCTCCCCAGTGAATTCATCACGAGCGGAGGAATAAGGCACGAGATCCTTGATGTTGGGGCGAATGATGCGGTGGATATCGAACATGATCTATCGTTGCAAACTTATATTTATTGCTGAGGTCCCCGAAGGGCTTCGAGACGCACTTCAACGGCCCGGGCATGTGCTTCCAGTCCTTCGGCACGTGCCATGGCAGTCACCACCGGTCCGACGTTCCGAAGTCCTTCCTCCGTGATGCGCTGGAAGGTGACTTTCTTCACGAAACTGTCCAGACTCACGCCGCTGTAAGCGCGGGCATGGCCGTTGGTCGGCAGGGTGTGATTGGTGCCGCTGGCATAATCGCCGGCGCTTTCCGGGGTGAGATGTCCGAGGAACACCGATCCGGCAGATGTAACCTGCTCCGCCCGGCGCTCGGCATGTTCACAGGCCATGATGAGGTGTTCGGGAGCATAGGCATTGACGATCTTCATGCCCGTCTCCAGTGAGTCCACCAGCACCGCTTTGGAATTGGACAGGGCCTGCAGCGCGAAGTCGCGACGTCCGAGCCTGGCCACCTGATCCTCCACCGCCACGATGGTACGTTCGATCAGTGAGAGATCATCGCTGACCAGCAACACCTGGGAGTCCGGTCCGTGTTCCGCCTGTGACAGCAGATCGGCTGCCACGAAGGCAGGATCGGCCGTTGCGTCGGCGAGCACACATACCTCGCTTGGACCGGCGGGCATATCGATCGCCACACCTTCAGCCTGTGCGAGCCGCTTGGCGGCAGTGACATATTGATTACCGGGACCGAAGATCTTATCGACCGCGGGGATGGTGTCCGTCCCGTAGGTCATGGCGGCTATGGCCTGAACGCCGCCGGCTTTGAAGATGCGATGCACCCCCGCCAGTTTCGCGGTGAAAAGGATGGCAGGATGCAGGGATCCTGAAGCATCGGGCGGTGAGCACAGGATCACTTCCGGACAGCCCGCGAGCCGGGCAGGAATACCAAGCATGAGGATGGTCGAGAACAGCGGTGCCGTTCCGCCGGGAATGTACAGACCCACTTTGCCGATCGGTAATGAACGCCTCCAGCAGGTTACACCCCGCATGGTCTCCACCTCCGGCTCCCGGTGTGCTTGTGTTTCATGGAATTTTCGGATGTTATCCGCCGCCTGACGGATGGCCGATTTCAGGTCCTCATCCAGCATCTTCTCCGCCGTGCGGATCTCTTTGCCGGTCACTTCAGCACGCCGCAAAGACACGCCATCGAAGTCACGGGTGTACTTACGCAGGGCCTTGTCGCCCTTACGGCGCACAGCGTCCATGATCTTGGCGACCGTGCGATCCAGCCCCTTCTTTTCCAGGGCCGGCCGGGCGATGATCGATGGCCAATCTTTGATATCTGGCCGTTGAATGATCTGCATGTTGAATGCCGGATGATTTGTATTTATATTTATTTCAGTGCGACAGGACCAGAGGATGAAATCCCCCTGATCACATCACCATCTTCTCGATCGGGATCACCAGGATGCCTTCTGCACCGGCTGCTTTCAACCTTTCGATCCGATGCCAGAACTCATCTTCGCTGAGTACACTGTGGACACTGCTCCAGCCGCTTTCTGCCAGCGGAAGTACCGTCGGACTCCGCATACCCGGCAGCAGGGCGATGATCTCCTGCAAACGATCATTCGGCGCATTCAGCAGCACATATTTATTTCGTTTGGCCTTCTTGACCGCCTGGATGCGGAACAGCAACCGGTCCAGCAATTGCAACTGCTCCGTATTCAATCCTTCATTGCGAACGAGGACGGCCTGTGACTGTAAGATGGTTTCGACCTCTTTCAGTCCGTTCATGAACAAGGTACCGCCACTGCTGACCAGATCGGCCACCACATCCGCCAGTCCGATGCCCGGGGCGATCTCGACGGAACCGCTGATCTCATGGATCTCGGCGCGGACACCGTTGCGTTCGAGGTACTGTCCGACCACCACAGGATAGCTGGTGGCAATACGCCTACCCTCCAGTGATGCGACGCCCTTCCATTCCTCTGCCCGAGGTACGGCCACCGAAAGCCGGCATTTTCCGAAGCCCAGCTTCTCCACGACCACGACGGTTTTCTCCTTCTCGATCAGCACATTTTCTCCGACGATGCCGATGTCGGCCACACCGTCTTCCACGTACTGCGGGATATCATCATCCCGAAGAAAAAACACTTCGATCGGAAAATTGTCGGACTCCGTACGCAGACGGTCCTTCACATTGCGCAGCTCGATCCCGCACTCTCTCAACAGGGTGACGGAATCTTCATAGAGCCGGCCTGATTTCTGGATGGCGATCCTCAGTTTTGACATCTGACTGGTTTTGCTCCGGGGAGCGGTCAAACAAAAAAGGCTTACGCAACCGTAAGCCTTTGATTATTGTGACACATACCACAACGGCTTACCGGTTTGGCAAGGCATGATGGTGATGGATGTTGTTCTTCATTTTCACCACATAAAGGTACGAATCCCACCGGTTTTCTCCAAAAATACCTGTCTGCGGCGAGGGGAAATCCCTAGTTTTACGTCATGCGTCTGAACATTCAATTATCCCTGGGGCTCCTGTTCAGCCTGATGACAACGTCGAGCCTGCTGGCCCAGCAGCCATCCGGGCAGGATCTGTGGAATACCGGGGCGGCCGCACAGGTCATACCCATGGATGAGATCCAGGTGATCGAACAGGACGTCACCCTGCTCAGTGAGCGGGTCTGGGTGGACCTGTTCCCGGGCTTTGGCGTGTTAAAAAGTGTGTTCAGATTTTCAAATCAAACCGATATGCCGATCCGGCTGAAGGTCGGCTATCCCGTCCGCGGGCATTTCCAGACGAGCATTCCGGCCCTTGCCCATTTCGATGATGCACGCGGACTGAAAGTTTCGATCGACGGCCAGGCCATCATTACCCGAAGTGAAGAGGGCCGTTCCAATGGCCATGATCCAAATCCTTTTACTTACCAGGTCTGGGATCAGACCTTCCTGCCCGACACCGTGACGACGATCACGGTGGAATCGGTCGTACCGACCCAGTTTTCGAGACTGGCTTCGGGTGAAAAATTCGCTACCGGCAACGCCTTCGGCATCAGTCTGCAGGGCGCGGAGGCATGGGATGGCCCGATCGGTCAACTGCAGGTGTTGATCCGATTGAACGGGGGACTGATGCTGGCGAATATCCGCGGACTGGTACCCGACAGTGCCTTCAACGGTAACCTTGGACACCTGCAACTCGACAGAACGGGTCTGGAACCCCGCCCCGAAGACAATATGATCGTCTGGTACAGCGGCGCACCGGCCGACTATCCCTTTGAAAAGAAAGTGACGCCGATGCTGGAGCCGTTGCGCGTTTCGATGGATACCTTTCCGGTGACCGCCTTTTACGATCCCGCTTTCCAATTGATCCGGCGCAGCGACTTTGATCTGGCCGCCGGGGGGCTCACCCTCGCGGGGATCCTGTATTTCATCATGTTCTTCGCCCCCTGGGTGATCCTGATCGGATTTGTCCTTTACATGCTGCGCGGAAAGCGAAAAAAGAAGACGGAGCAACAATCAGATGATCAAAAAATATAAATAAATCAAACATGCGATATATGCGATTGAGAAACCTTGCCTTAGTTTTTGGTGGACTGAGTCTGGCGACATCGATGCAGGCCCAGGATCTGTCCGGCTACCGGCAGCCACCTGCCATCATGCGCGATCTGCTGCTGGCACCACCTACCCCTTCTGCCAACATCGATAAAACCGGCCGTTGGCTGATGCTGACCGAAAGATCCAGCTATCCCAGCCTGGCGGAACTCGCGGAGCCGGAACTTCGGATCGCCGGCCTGCGCATCAATCCCGCCAATTTCTCTCCCAGCCGCAGCGGCTCGATCGAAAAGATCACCCTGCGTGACCTGACCACCGGCACGGATCATCAGATCCAGGGACTGCCCACACCACTGCATGCGGTATCGATCCAATGGAGCCCGGATGAGCGTCGATTCGCCTTCATCCAGCTGGAAGAAAAACGAGCGGACCTATGGGTGGTGGATATCGCCACCCTCTCGGCCCGCAAGGTCAACACCGCCGCCCTGAACAACCTGCCATCCGCCGGCTTCAGCTGGGCGGGCAACGAACAGCTCGTTTACCGCACCGTTCCGGCCAACGCCGGTGCCATGCCCGCGAAACCCGCAGCACCCAATGGCCCGATCATCCAGGAAAATCTGGGTCGCCAGGGCGCTTCCCGCACCTATCAGGATCTGATCAAAAGCGCCTACGATGAAGCGATGTTCGAATACCTCGCCACGTCGCAGCTCATGGTGAACGATCTGAAAAGTGAGCGTCCGCTGGGCAGTCCCGCCATCCATGCCGGCATGTCGGTTTCTCCCGACCACCAGCACCTGCTGGTTACGATCGTCCGCAAGCCCTACTCCTACCTGATCCCATATTATGGCTTCCCCAAACGCGTGGAAGTGCTGCCGGTCAGCGGAGGTCCCGCCCGGCTGATCGCTGAACTGCCCTCGGAAGAAGGTGCACCGATCGGATTCGACGATGTGCCGGACGGCCCCAGGAGCCACCAGTGGAGGGATGACGAACCGGCCACCCTCATCTGGGTGAAGGCCCTCGACAAGGGACTGGGCAGGAGCAAAGCCGCGGAACGCGACGCAGTCATGGCCCTGGACCTCAAGGGTTCTGGCCTTCCGAAGGAACTCTTCCGGACGAAGATGCGCTTCAGTGATGTGATCTGGGGGAATATGGAACATGCGATCGTCATGGAAGGCATGTTCGCAACCCGCAAGACCCGGATGAGTCATTTCAATCCGTCCACGGGACAGCTGGACTCTCTCTACGAACGGAGCAGCAACGATGCTTATTCCGATATCGGACGACCCGTCACCGCCCGAAATATCCAGGGAAAAAGTCTGCTGGTGATCAGAAATAGAAATGAAATACTGCTTCGCTCACAGGGATCCTCCCCCGCCGGTGACCTCCCCATGTTGCTGGCCTTCGATCTGAAGACCGGCGGCAGAAAAATTCTATGGCGCTGCCAGGAGCCTTATTACGAACAGATCGTGGAAGTGATCGATCCGGTCAAGCCCGTGATCATGACATCCAAAGAAAGTACGACCGAAGTGCCGAACTATTATATGCACGACCTCGGCGGGAAAAAACCAAAGACCACCGCACTTACCACATTCCCCAATCCCTATCCGCAACTGGAGGGTATTTCAAAGAAGAAGATCGCGTATAAGCGTGCAGATGGCGTGGGCCTGACCGGCAACCTCTACCTCCCCAAAGGATATGATCCTGCGAAGGACGGTCTGCTCCCGGTCCTGATCTGGGCCTATCCGAGAGAATATAAATCCGCCGCAGATGCCGCCCAGGTCAGAGGCAGCAAATATGCCTTCACCCGCCTCAGCTGGGGTTCGCCGATCTTCTGGGCCACACAGGGATATGCCGTGCTGGACAACGCCGAAATGCCCATCGTAGGGGAAGGCGACAAGGAGCCGAATGATCAGTTCATCCCGCAGCTCTACCTCAATGCACATGCCGCCATCAAAGAACTGGCCGTCATGGGCGTGGGTGACAGCACCCGGGTCGGCGTGGGCGGACATAGTTATGGTGCCTTCATGACCGCCAACCTCCTCGCCCATACCAAACTCTTCAAGGCCGGCATCGCCCGCAGTGGCGCCTACAACCGCACCCTCACCCCCTTCGGCTTCCAGGCAGAAGAGCGCACTTACTGGCAGGCCCCGCAGGTGTACTACAACATGTCCCCCTTCAGCTTTGCGGATAAGGTCAAAACCCCCATCCTGCTCATTCATGGAGAACTTGACAACAACTCAGGCACCTTCCCCATCCAGAGCGAACGTTTCTACAACGCCCTGAAAGGTCACGGTGCCACCGTTCGTTATGTCCAGCTGCCCTTTGAAAGCCATGGTTACGCCGCACGTGAAAACCTGCTGCATATGCTTTGGGAACAGCACCAGTGGCTGGAGAAATACGTGAAGAATGCCGGAAAATAATTGATACGTCGTCAATCGATCCCCAGGTAATCCTGCAGGATCAGTGCCGCCGCAATCTCATCGACCGTCGCCTTGTTGCGGCGGTCTTTCTTTTTCATCCCCATGTCCACCATGGCCCGGGATGCCATTTTGGAGGTGTACTGCTCATCGACGCCTTCAACGGGGATTCCCGGAAAGGTACGCCGCAAACGGCCCGCGTAATGGCGGATCCGCTCCGTCACATCGGTATCCGTCCCATCCAGGTTCTTGGGCAACCCGATCAATATCCGCTCGACCGGTTCCTGTGCGATATAGGATTTCAGGAAATCCATCAGCTTGTGCGTGTCCTGGGTGCAGAGCCCCGTCGCGATGATCTTTTCAGGATCTGTCACCGCCACGCCGCAGCGCTTCAATCCGTAATCGATGGCCAGGATGCGGGGCATATTCAGGGGATAAGGATGTCTGTGATCACAAAAATGGAAAACACCACGCTGGCGATGCCGTTGGCCGTCATGAAGGCCATGTTCACCCTGGACAGGTCATCCGGCCGAACGATCGACTGCTGATAGATCAGCATTCCGCAAAAGACGAGGGCACCGGCGGCATAGATGGCCCCGAATCCGCCGATGATACCTGCAGCGATGATGCATCCGGCGGAGAAAAGATGCAACAACCTGGATACATTCAGTGCGCGCGATTTGCCCAGTCTTGACGGGATGGAAAACAACCCCTGCTGACGGTCGAATTCTTCATCCTGCAGGGCATAGATGATGTCGAATCCGGAG
>VFQT010000985.1_pt1 | contig 37544 bp, 33 predicted proteins | sample 3512381 | NCBI WGS metagenome assembly VFQT01 (sample SAMN10412376, study PRJNA504923) | tailings metagenome | isolation source: Relicate 2 Philex TSF3 active mining site | place: Philippines: Tuba, Benguet | collected 2017-08-29 | reverse complement strand
TAAAGGTTCCACTCAAATAACATTCGTTGATCTTTGCCAATAGCAAGTACAGATCGCGCAGCAATGCAACGTTTTCGTTTTCGCGAGATCCGAGATCGACTTGTTCCAACTGCAAGATCGAATCTGCCAAACGCTCGTGGTTTCGCAAATTGAAAAGCGCATTTTGAAGGTGATACAACCCCTTGAGATACATTTCCTTATTGTATTCGCGGCGCACCGGGTTTTCCTCAAACAGATCTACCCACAACTTGGCGTACTTGAAACACATCAAAAAGTCCTGCGTGATATAATGGTACCACACGTATGCATTGTAGAGATGCATTTTCTCCTCAAAACCAAGTTCCGGAATACGGTCAGCCGGTAAGCGATTGGCAAAAAATTCTTTGACGAAATTGTAATCTTTTTCATCTCGTACGAATCCCACCTTAACATATAACGCATAAAGTTGCAGCGACAAATTCGAAAAATCAACGGCGCCGCTCACGCGCAATTCCAAGTCTTTGCTTTCACGCGTCAATTCTTCCGCGCGCGTGGACATGCTGCGTGTGATGTATTGAGACTCGATGACTTTTTCAAATTCGATGATCTCGAGGTGTAGCAAGCCGGATTCTAAGCGTACAGCATGTTGCTTGGCTTTCTCCAAAAGGCGCAAAGCTTGCATGTAAAAACCTTTGTGATACAGGATCAATGCGTGGTCCAGGGTCTCACGGATCTCAATCGAAGGCAAATGAGCCGCGTGTTGCAAACGCAGACTCGTGAGCAGCTGCTTGTACAAATGCGCTTTGATATTCGAAAGTTGTGCTTTCTTAATTCCTTTGATCTTGCTCACTGCTAATTCATCGGAATAGACTTCTGATTTTTCAATGAAATCAAATAGCTGCAAAAATTTCAACTCATCCGGATTGGACGAATTTCGGTTCGCGTACAATTTAAAACTCCGTTTCTCCGCTTTCGAAAGCGAGTGAATCAAACGAACAAGACTATCTGTTGTACCTGTGGACATTGTAATTTTTTGTGTTATAATCTCGAGTTAACCACTGATTTACAAAGCTTTATACAACAATCAATTTGCTTTGGCTATCGTAAAAATACAAAAGTTTATTTTTTCAGGTAGAAACATTTGTCCCACCTTCGCACCGTGTTCGTTTCTTGAGCACATTTGGATTATGTACTCTTTTGAGTAACAGGAGTAGGGGTGCTCTTGTTTTTTCGATTAATAGCTAAAATCCTCTGATTTTCAGGGGATTTTATTTTTTCAGCAGATTTCGTAACGCCGCATTTAAGTCGTCAAATTTGAATATGAATCCTTTAGATCGGATCAAATCATTCGAAGTTTTCAACCCGTCCAGCACAACTGTTGCCATTTTACCCAAAACCAACTTTAATGCAAAACCTGGAACAGGTGGGAAAAAGAACGGTTTTTTTAAGATCAGTGCAGCAGTTTTAAGGAGTTCTTTGTTCGTTGTGTTTCCGGCATTCGCATTATAAATTCCCACTAGGTGTTGCTTCAAGCAGTAATCGAACAATTGAATAAGGTCATCTATATGCACCCACGGAATTCCTTGCTTTCCATTTCCCAATGGAGATCCTATACCCCATTTTACTGGTCCCAACATAGTGGGTAAGGCGCCCCCGTCTGTCGCCAATACTACCGGGATACGAATGCACGTCACCGCACAAACGGATTCAAATCGCTGCGCTGCTGCTTCCCATTTCATGGTAACATCCGAAAGCACATCCGTTCCAAAAGGATCAGACTCAGCATGCTCCTTTTCCGGCTGATCAAATCCATAACAAACGGCTCCGGAAGCACTCATATAATGTTCCAGGGTTGGAACCTTTTCAAATTGTTCCAATAAAAACAGCGTTGTATCTACACGAGAAGTGTACAATTCCCGAACGCGTTCATCAGTCCATCGTTTATCGGCAATTCCTGCACCCGTCAAATTCACAAGCACTTGCGCTCCGTCAATTGCGAGGAGATCTATTACCTTTTTTACCGGGTCCCAATGGAAAACCCCTTCGGCAGCGCGAGTTTTCCCACGAGACAAAATACGGACTTCATGCCCTTGTTCTCTCCACAGCTTGACCAAACGATTTCCGATCAGACCGGTGCCACCGGCTACAACGATTGTTTTCATAACTACATAACAATTGAGCCCAACCAAGGTTCACCACAAATTTAGACGATGTCACGATGCCCATTTGTTATAATCCTGTTACTTTTACGCACGCTTACATTAAGTAGAAAACAAAGGCGCTATGTTGAAATATATCATTCCATTCAGTTTGCTTGTGCTCACCGCATGTTCCGGTGAATCAAAGGATCAATCCAATGCGGACAAATCCGATAAGTCAGTGGTTGTTTCTTTCGAAAATGAAGTAGAAATGAATAACCGCATGGTTGAAATAGATGCCTTGGTTGGGCAGAATGACAAATATGCTACCTCATTGAATTACATGAAGGAGGATGGAACATCGATCAAAGTTTTGGCATACTTGAGCAAAGACAATGAGATCTTGAAAATTGAAGAAATTTTCACGGATGTAGCAACTCAGCAACTTGGGTCAATCATTTACTATATGAATAATGGCAAACCTTTTATCACACGCGAATTGTTGGATGTTCCTGTAACAGGAAGCGACAATCGTCAGTTCCTGGATCGTGTTTCCTATTATGATGCAAAAGGGAAGGTAATCAAGACCAAGGAGCGCAGAGCTGATTTCCAGGATATCACAGAGAATATGGCATATAAACCCGTGAAATCAAATGCAGTAAGTATCGATCGTGCCATGCGCGCGTTGAATGCCGAAAAAGAATTTGAAACCACCTTTCAAGGATTTGCATATCAAGAAGCACTAACTTATTTGATTGTTGGAGAAAATAAGGAAAACGGATTTACAAGTTCATTAAAATGCGATTTCAAGGATGGATTACTTTCGGCACTGATGAACAAACCGGAAACGCATCTGGGGAAACCGTTGAAAGTAACTTTTGTGGTGGAGGAAGACCAAGGTTTAGAATACCAGGTTTACACTGGCGGAAGTTTTAAGAAATAAGAAAAAGAAAAGGGACCGATTGGTCCCCTTTTTCGTATTTACATCTTCGACAAAGCGTCTTTCAAGAAATCGATGTTGTTGATCTCGATCGGATCGCCATTCTTGCGGTTACTTAAGAACAGCGAAACCCAGTCGATCAAATGGATCAGATACAAACTGCGTTCAATTTTTCCTGAACCTTTGGCGTAAGTCAACACTACCTGATCGGTATGTTTCTTCACGATGTCCATTGAAATCTCGAAACGTTTTTGATTACGCGCAGAAAGGTCTCCGGTTTGTAAGAACCAAGCAGCATAGCGCTGATCGCCTCCGCCCCAGCCAACCAATTCGTTATGGTTCATTTCCGGTATCACGTGCTGCCAACACAACTCTTTTGAGTTTTCGTTGATCTGTTGTTTTGCACGAATGGTTACGGCCTCATATTCCGCACCTGCATAGGTAACGATGACTTTATTTTTCAAGTGATCCGTAACGCGATTAGCTTCTTCAAGAATGGTTTCCTTTTCGGCAATCAACAAAGCCGCACCAGATTCCATCTGAGCCAAATAATTTGATTTTACCAAATCCAATTGTTGGAAAATTGCCAACAATTGCACCAATGAAAATGCCAACGCCGTTCTGGGCGGATTTCCACCAGGCACAGTGATCACGTCGTAATTGTTTTCCAAACAGAATTGTTTCAATTCACCACCGGATGCAATACCAACAATAAGCGCTCCCCTAGCGTGAGCAGCACCCAGAGCATGCAAGGTCTCTTCCGTGTTTCCGGAATAAGACGATCCAATCACTAGCGTGTTCTCGCCAACAAATGCAGGAAGTTCATAATCCTGACAGGACAGAATAGGAACCGGACATTCATCTTGAAGCCATTGAGCAACGATTTTTCCTCCAATTCCGGAACCCCCCATTCCACATACAACCACATGATGTATTGATCGACTTGCTGGTTGCAATTGAACCGAACGAGCAATGGTTAACGCTTCAGTAATATTTTCGGGAAATGCTGCGATTAACTTCTCCATAGATTTGAATAACTGCGGTAAATATACCAAATTCAACCGTGTACGGAAGAGACAAAAATTAGTTACTTCCAATACGAGAGAAAATTTCAGTCACACAAGCGCTATTTTGGTAACTTTGTAAAAAAATGCGATGAAAGCTAAAAAAGCCTCTGAAACCCTTGCTGTAACTACAAAAGTTATTCTCCCAAACGACACCAATACTCTGGGTAATCTTTTCGGTGGACAATTGATGGCTTGGATGGATATGATTGCAAGTGTTTCTGCACACCGACACAGCCGACGTGTTGTTGTAACTGCGAGTGTGAACAATGTAAGCTTTAATTCGCCGATCAATCATGCATCGATAGTAACACTTGAGGCCAAGGTCTCACGTGCTTTTAATTCATCTATGGAAGTGTTTGTGGATGTTTATGTAGAAGATAATGTCACCGGGAAACGCATTCGTTCGAATGAAGCCATTTTCACCTTTGTTGCTGTAGACCAAAATGGTGGTCCTATACAGGTGCCTGAACTCATCCCTGAAACAGAAGAAGAGATCGAACGCTACACTGGAGCATTGAGAAGAAAACAATTGGCTTTAATCCTGGCAGGGAAATTAGATCCAACAAATGCCACTGAACTGAAAAAATTGTTCTTGGGAAACGCCTAAGTTTTAACTCAAACGCTTAGCAAGATCAGGAGAAATTTGGCTGGCATCCTGATCCGCCATACAACGAAAATGTTTCTTCGGACAAGATTGGTAACCAATCTTAGAGCAAGGCCTGCAGGTCAGGCCTTTGACTTCATGTATGCTGAACAAATCTTTGTTTTGCGGAAAATAGGGATACATACCAAAAGCTGGGACTGTATTTCCCCAAACGCTAACTATCGGCACCCCGAAACACGCAGCGATATGCATCAAACCTGTGTCTCCAGATAATAATGTTTTCGCCTGACTCAACACCCAAGCACTTTGTCGAAGCGATAATTTACCACACAGATCATAAACATTTTTACCGGTAAGTCGATTCGTCAACGCTGTACTTCTATCCGTATCCATCGCGCCACCCAACAAGACAATGGGTGTTTCAATGGTAGCAAGCGAACTTTCCATTAAATCAATTGGCAATTGCTTGGTGGCAAATTGTGCTCCCATGGCAACAGCAAGAAAAGGTTGTGCTGCATTGAACGGCAGCTGTTCAGGCCTATCGGCTTGATTCAAGAAAAAATCTCCCGGTAACCCATCTGAAAAAACACCCAAGGGTTTCACTGCCTCGAAATAACGGTCGACGACATGCTGATCTGGCATTTTATCGATCTTGAACTTAGTCAGCAAGAACTTAGAAATATTCTTTTTTGGAAAGGAAGCAGACCGAACACCTAATTTGCGTTTCAAAGATAGTGTGCGCACATTGTTATGAAGATCCACCACGAAATCAAACTTTTCAGCTTGTAATTGAGCTATTACTTCATCAATAGAACGCTGGATGGTATGCACACGATCTATGTAAGGGTTATTTTCTAAAAGTCCTTCAAAACTCGATTTTGTTAGAAAATGAACCTCGACCTGCGCGAGCTGTTGTTTTATGCAGCGCACAACCGGAGTAGTGAGTATCACATCTCCTATCGAACTGAAACGAACCACCAAGATCTTCACGGGGGTAAAAGTACAAAAACAAAAAAGCCGATGATCACACCGGCTTTTCATTATCGTTTTTTACGACGGGAATTCTTAGTTCACTTGATGCTTTTCTTCTTCTTCTCAACTTCTTCCAATTTCTTGGATTGAGCAGCGATCTCTTCTTTTTTCTTTGCGATGTTGGATTCATTATCCTTGATCTGTTGCTCTTCTTCAGCAATGCGTTTTTTATAATCCTCGATGTCTTTTTTAGAACTTTCGATGTCGCTTTCCATTTCGGATTGCTGTTTTTCCATCTCTTTCAAGATCTTTGCCTCAGCACTGATCTCATCTTCGATGCTCTCCATTGCTGTTTTCGTTGCAAATTTCTTCGCACGTTCCTCGATCACTTTCCATTGAGCACTGTGCTCGCGGCTGTCCATATACGCACCACCCAAATCTACTGCAAAAGCAACGCGGATCTCCGAACCGTTTTCGATGATCTTTGCATATCCATCAAAATACTTATCCCCCATTGCTTTCATTGAAGTTTGCATGGCCATATATTCTCCTTTGCTATTGTCGTATTTACCGCCCCAATCCTTCATTTCACCTTTCAATGCCTTTTCAACTAACTCCTTTTTTGCATATGGTATGGTTACCACAACAGCCGGGTGACTTCCGTTATTGAATGTAACAGATTCGTTAGTTACCTTGATCTCCTGAGCAAAAGTCAAAGAGCTCAAAAACAGTGTAGCAATGATTATTAGTTGTTTCATAGTTTAAATTTTGGACTCACAAGTTACAAATTATCTGCCAGAATATAGATTAGCATTAACTTTATACCATGCAATTCGCTCAGATACCTGGTCAAGAAGAAATTAAAGCACACCTGCTTCAGGAAGTGAAACATGACAAAATTAGTCATGCACAACTCTTTTTGGGCAAGAACGGTTATGGGACTTTGCATCTGGCTTTGGCGTTTGTGCAGTATCTTTTCTGTACCAACAAACAAGAGACAGACAGCTGCGGACAATGTGTTTCCTGCAAACGCATGTCCGAAATGGAGCATCCGGATGTGCATTTTGCCTTTCCGGTTGTACAAGCCATTGCAAAAACATCCAATCATTTCTATAAAGACTGGCGTGCACAATTACATGAAAAGCCCTACTTCGATATATACGATTGGACGAAGCGCATTGATTCCAAGGAACGTAAACCCATTATTGGTACTGAAGAAAGTCTCGAGATCATAAAGAAACTGTCTCTAAAGTCTTATGAAGGTGGCTATAAGGTTATGTTGATCTGGATGGCAGAGGCAATGAATGCAGATTGTAGTAACAAGCTATTGAAGATCTTGGAAGAGCCGCCGGCAAAAACGTTGATCATCTTAGTTTCGGAATCGGCTGACAGAATGTTGACAACCATTCTTTCGCGCACACAGATCATTCGTGTTCCCGCACTGCATATGGATACTGTAGTTCGCTTTTGCGAGCAATACACGCCTTCCCGATCTCAAGCAGAAAGCATGGCAGCGCGCAGTGAAGGCAACCTGTTAGAAGCATTGAACTTGTTGGAAAACCGAGAAGAAGTAGACCTCAATCGGGAACTTTTTATTCAGTTAATGCGTGTATGTTTCAAGAAGGACGTAAATGCCATGCTGGACTGGACCGATGCTGTTTCAGGTTTATCCAAAGAAGGTCAAAAGTTGTTTATTCAATATGCGTTGCATATGGTCCGTCAAAGTTTGTTGAAGAATTATACGGATGACATGCTGACGCGGATCTCAGCAGAGGAAGCTGATTTTTTAAAGAATTTTTCGCGATTTATCACGAATAACAATGCGATGGATTTCATGAAGCTTTTCAACGACGCCCATTACCACCTCGATCGAAACGCATTTGCAAAGCTGCTTTTTACACAGCTTTGCTTTCAAGTCATGCGTTTCATTCACAAAGCCTGATTACTTCAGGATAATGAAGTTGAATTTCTTAGCCAATGCCTTTTGAACGGCATCAATCTGGTTCATTTTAGCCTCGTACGTTTTGTCCAAGTCATTCGCACGTTGATCAATCTCTGTTTTGTCAGCTTCTGACATTTCAGGATTGAACACTTTTTTCACGAAATCTGGCAGGTCTTTCTTCCCAATCTCACCCATGTATGTCGCGAAATCTCTTGCCGCCATAGTGAATGAGCTGTCTCCTTCATATGGCTGAATGCTGTTCAATTTTGCAAGCGTTGCCTCTGCTTTTTGCACCAAAGTATCGCACAAAGACAAACATTTCTCTTCACCTTGATTTACATCCAAGGTACTAGCGTAAGTTTGATCCAATTCATTCAAAGCATCTACCACGAAGTCGTTGTATTTTGTAGGATCATCAAATGATTGACGCGAATCTTTCGGTCCACAGGACATCAAAAAAAGTGTCATTGCACTGACACAAACAAATAAAAGCTGTTTCATCGTTATTAGTTGTTAAAATTCCCTGCAATGTAGTTAATTCTTTGAAATAAGGCAGATTAGAGCAGAAGATTCTACATTTCCTTTATCACATTTAATTCACAATCGGCTGTTGTCAACCCATTCTTTTGGGCGTTTTGTGAAGCAATAAAATCCGTAATTTTAACGCAAATTAGAAAGACTATGGGATGTTCCTCGTGCAGTTCTGGAGGCGGTACGCCAAAAGGCTGTAAAAACAATGGAACCTGTAGTTCTGGTGGATGCAACAAACTTGGAGTTTTTGACTGGTTGGCAAACATGCAATTGCCCGGAGGTCAGGCTCCATATGATATACTTGAAATTCGCTTCAAGAACAGCCGAAAGGCTTTTTACAGAAATGCCAAAAACCTGTCTTTACAGGTTGGTGATGTAGTAGCAGTTGAAGCGAGCCCCGGATACGATATTGGGGTGGTATCGATTGTTGGCGAATTAGCCAGAATACAGGTGAAAAAGAAAGCGCCAAACCTAAAAGCGGGTGAGGTGAAAAAGATTTTGCGAATTGCAAATCAAGATGACATTAACAAATGGGTGGAGGCTCGTTCGTTGGAGTCTGAAGTGATGTACCAATCGCGCACCTTGGCGGTAAATCTTGGCTTGGAGATGAAGATATCGGATGTGGAATATCAAGGTGACCTTACAAAAGCAACCTTCTTTTACACTGCCGAAGGTCGAGTAGATTTCCGTCAGCTGATCAAGGATATGGCCGACAAATTCAAGATCCGCATTGAGATGCGACAGATTGGTTCGCGTCAGGAAGCACAGCGTCTAGGTGGAATAGGCTCTTGTGGTCGCGAACTGTGCTGTTCAACCTGGTTGACAGATTTCCGGTCTGTATCTACTTCCGCAGCGCGCTATCAGCAATTATCTCTTAATCCGCAAAAATTAGCGGGACAATGCGGTAAATTGAAGTGTTGTTTGAACTATGAATTGGATATGTACCTGGAATCCATCAAGAGTTTTCCCAAATCAGACACCAAGCTGTATACGGAAAAAGGAATGGCGTTCCATATCAAAACAGACGTTTTCAAACGCCAATTGTGGTACATGTACGACGGTGAAGCTGGAATTGGATCCGGGTTGATCGCTCTCTCTCCTGAGCGTGTTCGTGAGATCGAAAAAATGAACCAGAAAGGAAAAAAACCAGCCGATCTCAAAGATTTTGAAGAAACGATAATTCGTAAAGAACCAGACTACGACAACGTAGTAGGTCAGGATTCTTTGAACCGCTTTGACAGTGCTTTCAAATCGAAAAAACGCAAAAAGAAGAAGGGTAAAGGTCCTCGTGCTGAAGGGGAACAAGCAGAACGCGTGCAAACGGCGGTTAGACCAGACAAACCGAAACCGGTTTCTAATGTGCCAAAAAGTCAAGCAAGTTCAGATGCCGCTAATAATGAGCAAAAACAAGGTGGTCAAAAACGACGAAACAATCGTCGCCGTCCGCCGCGTCAAAATAAAGGAGGAAATGAGAATACTGGTGCTTAGCATACTTTTGGCTTTGGCGTTAGGCGCTTGTAGTGAACAACCCGTTTACACCAAGTCTTACACGTTCAACAACAACGAATGGCCGCAACAAGTGAAGCCCGTTTTTGACGTAGAAATTCCGGATACAACGAATTTCTATACCATTACGATCATGTTGCGCACTACCACGGATTATGGATACAATAACCTGTGGTTCTTCCTGCATTCAAAAACACCAAAAGGACAAATTGGAAAAGAACCGATCGAGATCAAGATCGCACATCCGGATGGGTCCTGGATAGGTGAAAAATCAGGAACAGTTGTTGAAACCAAAGTACAGTTTGCGCACCGTAAATTCCCACAAGCAGGAAAATATAGGTTTACGTTCGAACAGGGAATTACTGAAAAAGTGATCAAAGAAGTGATGGACATTTCCTACACCGTAACTAAAGACCCAATTGCAGAATAATGGAAATTAAAGTTATCAATCGTTCAACAAATGAATTGCCAGCCTACGCAACTGCATTGTCTGCAGGCATGGACATTCGTGCTAATTTGTCGGAATCGCTGATATTGCAACCACTTGAACGCAAACTGGTGCCAACGGGGTTATTCCTTGAAATTCCGGAAGGATTTGAGGTGCAGATTCGACCACGAAGTGGTTTGGCATTTAAACATGGGATCACGGTTTTGAATAGTCCCGGTACGATCGATGCAGATTATCGAGGTGAAGTGGGAGTGCTTTTAGTGAATCTGTCAAATGAACCTTTCGAGATCCAACACGGAGAGCGCATTGCTCAAATGGTGGTGGCCTCTTACACTCAAGCAGAATTAATAGAAACTACTGAGCTTTCAGCAACCGATCGCGGGTCGGGTGGTTTTGGAAGTACAGGCAAAAAATAACAGCACATGAAAGTTATCGTTCCAATGGCAGGTCGCGGAAGTCGTTTACGTCCACACACGTTGACGGTTCCTAAACCTTTGGTTCCGGTTGGTGGTAAACCGATCGTTCACCGATTAGTAGAGGATATCGCAGCAGTTTGCAGCGAACCTATCGACGAGATCGGTTTCGTAATTGGTGATTTCGGACCCGAGATCGAACAAGAACTGATCAAGGTAGCAGAAAAACTGGGGGCAAAAGGAAGTATTTTCTACCAAGACAAACCCCTTGGAACTGCACATGCCGTTTTGTGTGCTGAAAAATTGTTGACCGGCCCGGTTGTAGTGGCATTTGCTGACACCTTATTCCGCGCAAATTTCAAGATCGATGCAGATGCAGACGGTATTCTTTGGGTAAAACAAATCGAAGATCCAAGTGCGTTTGGTGTCATTAAAATGAATGAGACCGGAGAGATCATCGACTTTGTAGAAAAACCGAAAGAATTTGTTTCAGACTTGGCGATGATCGGTATATACTACTTCAAAGAAGGCGAAGCTCTTGCAAAAGAATTGAACTATCTCGTGGAAAACGGTATCATTAAAAGTGGTGAATACCAACTTCCTGATGCTCTGCGCAGATTGACTGAAAAAGGCAAACGATTCAAGCCAGGTCAAGTGGATGAATGGTTGGACTGCGGGAATAAAGAAGTAACCGTTATCACCAATCAACGCGTGTTGGAATACGATCAGGAAAAGGGCCTTAATTTGGTTGATCCAAGTGCTAAAGTCCTGAATTCCGTGATTATCCCGCCTTGTTATATCGGAAAAGATGTGATCCTTGAAAATTCTGTTGTTGGTCCGCATGTTTCTCTAGGCAAAGGTTCTATGGTGACAAATTCCATTATCAAGAATAGTATCTTGCAGCAAAATTCCATCATTGTGGATGCCAACCTGAAAGATTCCATGCTGGGTTCCCATTCGAAGTACAAAGGCTTGGCAAGGGATTTGAGTTTAAGTGATTATTCCATCATCAGTTGATGCGTTTCATTTTCATAGCATTACTTGGGTTGGTGATCCTCACCGGCTGTAAACCAAGTCAAAAGGTAAGTGAATCGCGTACATTAACGGCTGCTGATTATCCGTATATCCGAACCTTTCACAGTGGTGTTCGATATAAGGTAAAAGGCCAGATTAAAGAGGCCATTCAGGCCTTTGACAGTTGTTTCCGGGCACGTCCAACAGACGATGCAGCTGCTTTTGGCTTAGCTCAATGTTATTTATTGATCAATGATCGGGCGAACGCGGCAACTTACACCGAAATCGCGGCCAAGCTGGATCCGAATAACATTTGGTACACGCAGGAACTTGCATACATGTATTACAATCAAGGCAAGTTCGAAGAAGCCGGAAAATGTTTCCAAAAAATGATTGCGAAAGAGCCAAAGAATATAGATTGGCTTTTTGGTTATGCCGACATTCAGCGGAGGTTAAACCAGCCCTTAGAAGCTGTTAAGACCTTGGATAAGATGGAGGACCAATTGGGTATTATTCCGGATATTTCTATTCAGAAATACGAGCTTTACATGGCTGCCCGCCAAGACGATAAGGCGATCAAGGAATTAGAAGAAGCACGCAAGGTTTACCCGGATGACCTAAATTTGATAGGCACCCTTGTGGATCATTATTTCTCCCGAAGAGAGGTTGACAAAGCCCAAGCAATGCTCGTTGAGTTCGTTAAGAATGATCCTTCAAACGGAAGAGCCCATTTGGCTTTAGGCGATTTGTATCTGCGTCAGTATAACAAGGAAAAAGCCTATTACCATTTCGGAATGGCCTTTGACGGCGTTGGTGTAGACATTGACACCAAAATGCAATTACTGCTTTCTCTAATGGAACAACAACCAGTAATAGACGCGGAAGTATTTGGGTTGGCGCAAAAAATGATCGAAAAGCATCCGGAGGACGCAAAATCTTATTCCATTACTGGAGATCTGTTACTGCAAAATGGCAAGAAACAGGAAGCCTTAGATAATTACCGAGCAGCATTGAAACTGGATGATTCCAAATTTCCGATCTGGAACCAAGTCTTGTTGCTGGAATATGAATTACGTCGCTTTGATGATCTGTATACCGATGCAAGATCAGGTGCAGCACTGTTCCCAAATATGGCAAACGTACAATTGCTTTATACCATCGCTTGTGTCCAAGTTGGAAGGTATCAAGAGGCAATCGATGCTGCCGAAATCGGGAAAGATTTGGTAGTGAACGACCCTCAAACTGAAGCCGAGTTTTATGCGCAGAGCGGCGATGCCTATTTTAGATTGAATCAATTCAAAGAAGGTGAAAATCGCTACGAAAAAGCCTTGCAACTTGATCGAAACAATTTGCTTACCAAAAACAACTATTGTATGCGCATGGCCATTGCAAATTACAATTTAGCAAGGGCCCTAAATATGATCGAGGAAGTCAATCAATTGGCACCGAATCAAGCACCTTTCATTGACACTAAAGGAGTTGTTCTATTCATGTCTGGAGATTTCTCGGAGGCGAAGAAATGTTTTGAAAAAGCCAATGAATTGCAACCCAATGATAAAAATTACGTTGAACACCTAGGCGACGCTTATTTCAAATTGGGAGATGCCGTAAAAGCCATCGAAATGTGGAAAAAAGCACAGCAGTTGGGATCAAAAAACAAGTCACTTGACAAGAAAATTCAAACCAAATCCTATGTGGCACCGGTATATTAAACATATCGTTTTATTCCTTTTTCTTGCCGGAATCACACAATCTTGTGCAAATCGCAAGCTTACAGACGATGTGAAACCTGAACGCTTACCGAAAGTGAAAGAGAAGCAATTGATTGCAGCTCTGGATAGTATTTCCGGATTGCGTCCAGAAACTTTTTATACCAAGATCAAGTGTAATTTCTCAGATACAAATCGTACTGTCAACTTTAAAGCATCCATTCGTTTAATTAAGGATAGTGTGGTGAATACTTTAATCACTTACGCTGCAATTCCTGTAGTTGGGGCACTTGTAAGACCCGACTCAATAATTGTGTCGAATAAGCGTGAGAATTGTTTTGTAAGAACCGATCTAACTTACATTCGTGAATCATTCGGTGTTGACTTTAATTACACGAACATCGAAGAACTACTGTTGGGCTTACCCATTGGATTTGACACAAGTCAGCGCTATTTTCAGATCAATGACCCTTTTCACTACATTCTCTCTAGCAAACGTAAACGAGACATTAAAAGAGAGTTAAAAGGAACGCGAACAGAACGCGAACGAGATCGATTGGTGAATCGTCGAGAGAATCAAGAAGAAGAACCTGTCATCTTGCAATATTACGTTAGTAAAGATCTTCGTTCAATCGATCGAATTGATATCAATTCTCCGGAAGATACCGCTCGAATAAGCATCGAATACATTAGTCGGGACTCTGTGGAAAACTACCTTACTCCGAACGAAGTTCACATTGAAATTGTAACCCCGAGAAATCATATCGTTTTGGATATGGATTACGATAAAACCGAGGTTAATAAACCTCAGGAGATTGTTTTTGTAATACCGGAAGAGTATGTTGAGTGTGGCTCTAAAGAATAAATTGGTACTTGTACTTTTGTTATTTGTGTCGAACTTGCTTTTCGCACAAAAGAAAAGTGACCAGCTTCAAGCGGAACAAGCGCGCTTGGAAAACAAACTGAATACCACTAAAGGTTTGTTGGAAAAAGTAAAGAAAGGAACGCAGCTTTCTATGAACGAATTGAAGTTGATCGAGAATCAAGTGCGCGATCGCGAACAGTTGGTGCAAAATGTTGACAATCAAATTCGCGGTGCAGAATTAACCATCTCATCCAAATCGAACCAAGTAAAACAGCTTCAGGAAAAACTGGTTCGTATGAAAGCACAATATCGTGCGATGTTGCTTTACGCTTACAAGCATCGGAGTAAACACGGCAAAATGATGTATATCTTTTCTGCCTCAAACTATTTCGAAGCTGTAAAGCGCACCAATTATTTGAAGCGGATTGCAGAAATCCAGAACAAACAGTTTAAGATCATCCTTCAAAGCCAAAAATCCATTCACAAAGAGATCAATTCTATCCAAGAACAGAAAACCCGTCAACTTTCGCTGCTTGAAACAAAGATCGCTGAAAAGGAGCGCATTCTGAAGGACAAGCAAGAAAAGGAAAAAGCATTGGCTAAATTGAAAAAAGACGAGAACAAGTTACGCGCTGAACTGCAAACGGCAGAGAAGAAAAAAGCCGAATTAAAACGTCGCATCAAGCAGGCCATTGATAAAGAAATCGCAGAGGCAGAAGCCAAGGCCAAAAAAGAACAGAAAAAAGCCGAAGCACAAAAAACGGCATCAAGCGCTAAAAACACAGAATCCAAAAGCACTTCCTCCGAGGCGAAAACCGCAGAAAAAAAACCTGTGGTTGTAACTGAAACTAAAGAAAGTGCCGCTTTGGGCAAAAGTTTCGAATCGAATCGTGGCAAATTACCTTGGCCGGTGCTCAAAGGAACTATTGTAGAAGGATACGGTAAAAATCCACATCCTACCCTGTCGAATGTTTACACCAATAACAACGGTATCGATATAGGAGCTCCAAAAGGTGCGCAAGTGCGTTCGGTATTCGAAGGCGAGGTAACCAGTGTATTGAACATTCCGGGAGCAGGAAAGGTTGTCATCATCAAGCATGGAAATTACCGTACGGTTTATTCTAACCTGCAAGAGGTCTTTGTTGCGGTTGGTGCAAAAGTCACCACAAAACAAGCCATTGGTTCGCTTTTACCTGATGATGGTGGCGGTTTGTCCACTGCGCATTTTGAGATCCATCAAGTAGTCGAAGGCAGTGTTCAGCGCATGAACCCTACTTTGTGGTTGGCTCAGTAATATTTATTAAGCAAAAGCCCGAAGAAGTAGTATTCTTCGGGCTTTTTATTTCGAGCTAGTTCCTTATTTCTTTACTACCGTTTTGCAGACAATTCCGCTAGCCGTGTAGATTCGTAACAGATATATTCCCGGTTTCGTGCCATTCAACGAAAACCCGGTTTGCGCATCTTGTGGTGAGCAACTTATAAGTACCTTTCCTGACACGTCCACCAACTCTACCAACTGCATATCTAAGGCAGTCTGAATACTCAGCCAATCAGCAGCAGGATTTGGGAAAACATTGACAGCGTCTGAACTAATTTCTTCAATGCTAAGCGCAGTGTTCACATTGTAGGTGGTATTGGTTACAATCGCATCATTCCAGTCGAAATAGATATGTGCTGTATTGAAGATCTCTGTCCCCAATCCATTTGTGGCTTGTTCGCGAATGCGATAAACCAAATGCCCATGACTTTCAGGTTCGTTTGCACTTGAATCAGGCAACCAAATCTGCGGATAATCAAAACGCAACACCCCATTTCCTAAGTTAATTACCTGCATGGGATGGCTTGTTTCCAATAATTCAAACGAAGTCCAATCCAGATTGGCGCTCAAGGTGTCGAGAATATAAACGTTTTGAGCAGGGGCAGTTCCTGTGTTTTGGAAACGAATTACATACGTAAGTGTTTCTGTAGTTGCCGGATTAATGTTTTCCTCCAAATCTACTGTTTTGTCATTCGGATCGTAGCTGCTTCCAACGAGTTGCAACAAGTTTCCGGCATTATTAGTTGTATTACAATCTGTAGTATTATTGGTTGCCGTGATTGTTGAAGTGAAGTAATGTGCCGTGCCGCTTGGTAAACCTATAGGACATGTAAAATAGATTATATCCGAATAAGAATAACCTGCGTAAGCATTCGTTAAATTCCAGGTTATGGTGTTTCCAGAAATCGAGTAGCCCGGTAAGTTTATGGAAGATATAACTGGTGTAACACCTGATGGGAAGGTCATGGTTACGGTGTACGTGCTAGCAGTTCCAGGACCATAATTCCCGATATTCAATTTAATGTAATTTGTTTGACCCTGATAATAACCAATCCAAGGAGTTACGGTTGTCCACAAATCAGCACATGTGTTTCCAGAACCACAATTAAGAGAATACATTCCCGGGGTTGAGGTTTGGTTGTTAGACGTTAATAAGGTTAACAAGCCTGTGGTATTCCCATAACCATGTTGCTGAAGCCAATAATTATTGATTTGTGCAAATAGATAGGTGTTTGGAAAAGAATTGGAACAATATTCAGCATATCCTGATGAATCGGTATACACGGTTGCAATGGTATTAATCGAGGACGTCATGAATTGCACCGGAGCGCCAATAACCGGCAACTCACCCGCGTCAAAAACGTTATTGTTGTTTGCATCACAGAAAACATATACAGATGCACAAGCCGAGTTGTTACAAGGGTTTCCATTGTCGCAATCAATTGGAATATTGTTAAAGTTTGGCGTTGAACAGTTCCCGGTGAGAACAGTAGTTGGGCCCATCATGTAATTGTAGCCATTCAATGTCATCCAATTTTGATTAATTGTAATAACAGCAGGTGTTCCGATAGTTTGCGTAAACCCTGCACTGTAATATCCATTCATATCTGTGTAGGCGGTTATGGTTTGGCCCGGAACTGAGATCATCACTGGGGCATTCATGATTGGTGTGTCTATTGAAGAATAGAGCCCATTTGAATCCACGTCACAAAAAACAAGTCCGGCAACACAGCTTTGGTTCACACTAATGCTGTCACATGTCAATCCGAACGCAATAGTCCATGCCCCGCCATTCGGACCAACATTTACCCATGACCCAGAATTTGATGTTACGATGAACCCATTGTTAGTTAACCAAGCTGGATTAATACTTACGTTGTATGATCCCGTGAAGGTGTTATTGAAAATAGCCATTCCATTACTCGTATTGGCAGTGTACGTGTATGTGCTATTGGAAAGTATTAACGGCACCCCATTGGTAATTGTAGAATCTACTGTTCCGTCATTGTCACAATCAAGAGATGCAATTATATAAATCGGCGTGTTGCAGACAACATCATTGTAAGTGAAGGTATCTATTACTGTTGTATTGTTTTGTGCGTTGACAACTGTAACGTGAACTGTATGTGTCCCACTTCCTGCGTATGCATGCTGCAAAGGAGGCGTGAAATTAATTGCCGAACCAGGAGATCCTCCCGATACAACCCCGTTGTGGGTGGTACTGGTTCCATCACCCCAAGCAATATAAACTCCTAGTTGAGAACTGGTAAAATTTGTTCCCATCAGTTGGAAATTAACATCTGCAGTACTATCAGCGCTTAATGCACTGATAGAAAGTGTGAGCACCGTATCACATGATGTGTAAACCTGTTGATCTGCTTGTAATGAGGTGAGCACAAACCCTTGACCCCAAGTAGCACCTGTTGTGAGCAGCACCACCAACAGTAAAAATGATTTGATTTGATTATTCATTGAGTAGTAATAAAAGATTTAACAAAAGACATGCATTTTTATAAAAAGGTTGCCTTTTAATTCTAATTATTGCCAATTATTCCCTGTTTACCAATAAGATACGATTGTTTTTTCTTATATTGTACTGAATAACTTACTACTATGGCTTTAGAAACAATCGTTCAAAAAGCACTTTCCGGCTCAGCCGAGCAAGGATGGGCTGTATTTCACTACAACCGAAAATATGCCCTATTGCAACTGTTTTACAGAATCCTGTACTTGCTTTTTTCTTCCGCAATGACAGTTTTATTTGTTTTGGCATTTTTGAAAAGAGACAAATATGAATTTGTTGCATTTGCCATAATAACAGGGCTCATTTCTATTACCCTTTTGATAGGGATCTTCTTGCTTGGACGTGAAATTTTATCATCAAAACAAAGTATGATCGTACTCACTATGGATTTGTTGGTCAAGCATCATAAACATCGTTCAGACCAATATTTGTATAGTAATATAACCGATTTGATTGCCACAAATCTTCATTTAAGTAATTTTCCTGCTATCGCCCGCAGGGGTAATCAATACATTGATTTTCGGGATAAAAATACCGGTGTACGGATCAATCTTACCAAAAACAGCTATTTTGGTGAACCAGGAGAGATCTATTCTTTGCTTAAGAACAGAATTGAGGTAATGCACACTGATTACGTAACAAATTTTCACCCCTAACAAAAAACAAAGTTCCAGATGATCATTTTTTCCATTGTAATTGCAGGTTTGCTGATAATAGCTTTTCTGAAATTTCGAAACTCTTCCATTTTCTCGATGGAAATTGGGGGAACTTCCTCACTGAATGCTTCAAACGACACTTTTAACGTTGAACTGAAAAGTCTTGCAGAAAAAATGGGTTTAAACTATGAAGACGCGTCTATAAAAACCTCTGAAAAAATGCTATTGAACACCGGAAGTAGACTTTTCGGGAATTATAAGAACGTGTCTATGGAAATCATTATGGGCGGGTATGCACAACAATCTGCCAACACCCCCCTGACATCCTCCTTTTCTTACGAATACAAAATCACCAAAGAGTTTAGGTTTGAAGTCGCCAATCCTAAAAATCATTTTTTCGAACTAACTCCAAAAAATAAGAACATTGTTTCGCGTGATACCGGTGTTTTTTCGTTCGATTCACAATTCAGTTATGTTGGCGACATGAATCTTCCAGAATCTTTTTTAAACTATGTCGCTCAATTGGGATGGATGAATCTTAAATTGAAAAATAACCAATTAACATTTACAGATTCATTCTTCGAAGATACTATGGCCAGCAAGGGAGCGCATGCGGCACTTGATGCCATAAATCCAGTTTGGAAATGCACCTCCAGAAACTTTACTATTGACAGCGCACAAGTAATATCATTTATTGATGCGTTGATCGAGTTAATAAATCAATTGGAGATTCACGAATAAAACACGTGCCTTGACTTTAAAGGGCTTTTATCGTCTCAACAAATACCTCAACAGGTTGTGCACCTGAGATCGCATACTTTCTGTTGAACACAAAAAAAGGAACGCCCCTCACGCCAATTGTTTGCGCTTCTTGAATATCCGATCGTATCGCTGCATCGAAGGAATCGGATTGGATCGCATCTCGGATGTCTAAAGGATTCAAACCAACCTGAACCCCCAAGCGCATCAACGTATTATCTTCATTCAGATCTTCTCCTTCGGTAAAGTAGGCAAGAAATAATCTTTCTTCGATCTGATCGTCGAGACCTTTTTGCTTCGCCAATTGAATCAATCGGTGTGCTTTCCACGAATTCGCAATGATCGTTTTGTCGAACTGATAGTCCAGACCAACAGCAGCAGCCCGTGCAGCGACATCCGCATGTAAAGAACGTGATTGATCTACGGACAACCCTTTTCGTTCAGCTAAGTAACTGTAAACATCCTTTCCGGGTTGCGAACTGATCGTCGGATCCAATTGAAAACTCTTCCACGATATGCGAAAATTATTCTCTGGAAATGATTTCAAGGCAGCTTCCATATGCCGTTTTCCAATGTAACAAAAAGGACACATTATATCCGACCAAATCTCTATTTCTATAGTCATACCAGATGATTTTTCAATTGTTTCACTAAGGCCTCTAACGGAATACGATCAATGGGATGCTGCCAATCGGGAACAGCCAAATAGCTTGCATTGGGCAACAAATTGACCGCCCACAATGTTTCTTCTTCGCTTACCATAACATCCTTTTCTCCCCTCATTGCAACAACCGGGATTTGAACATCCGGTAAATTGGATTCAGTCAAAGGGGGATTTTCACCCATGGTTTGCATCATTTCCGCTGTCTGCGTCAGTAGTCGAGGCCAATTTTCACCATGCAATGATTCTAAATACGAAGCAAATGCCGGAACTTTTTCACGAATCTTTTCAGGATTCAAATTCTTGATCTCTTGTGCGGCACTTTCGGGAGACCAATTTAATTTCGTACCTAAAGTAATGATCTTTGAAGCCTTAAGTCTTCCGGTCGTAGCCAAGTAAAGGGCTACATAGCCCCCCATACTGAATCCGAAAATCGCGGTATTCGTGTCATCACTGATGACAAGTTCTAATTCCTCAGCAAATCGCTGAATAGACAACTCATCGGCTTCTATTCCTCCGTGACCAGAAAAATTCAATGTGGACACTTGCAAGCCTTCCTTCAGCAAGGCGTCTTTTAAAGGGAAAAGCTGTCTTTCACAACCAAGAGCCCCGTGTAACATTAGTATTTTCATCCTGCTATATCTTGTATAAAGATACGGTCCTTTCCATCAAAGTACGGTGCCTGAATGGAAAGCACTTTGAGCGTTTTATTTCCTTTTACTTCCAAAACGGCATGTTTTGTTCCGCTTGGCACATGGATTACATCTCCGCGTTTGATCGTAATGATTTGGTCATTTAATCGCATGAGTGCCTTGCCTTCCAAAACGACAATGAATTCTGTGTGAGCAGCATGAAAATGACCTTTAACCTCCTTTTTCACCCAAATCACAAAGACACTTTGCAGGCTGTCATGCGCCAATGTCTGTACATGAACGTTATCGAAATTTTTAGGGGCATTAATTGTGTCTGCATTCCAGTGATTTTGTGCACTAACATGAACTGACACGAAAAAAAACAGAAGAAAAAAGTATATTCTATTCATCATAATACAATGGTAAAATCCAAGAGGGATTTATACATATTCGGGTAAAAAATACTCATTGATGAGTATTTATGAAACCTATTCTCTCAATTAATTTTGTATGAATTAGAATAATTAATCCAAAAAAGAAATATGGTAAAATTAGCGCTTTATAGCTTTGCAGTGTTTTTACTTTTAACATCCTGTAAAAAAGAAGGTTACGGTGATTTGGTAATTAGTGTTAGTAATTCAACCTCCTCGTCTTATTCGGTTGGTGTTTGGATCGATGGCTCTAATAAGGGTTCTTTTGTAGTTTTAGCAAATCAAGAAGGTAATTACTCTGGATTGTGTTCTGATCAAATGTATGCTGCATCCTTACAAAATGTTCGTGTTCTAAATTATATACCTAGTGGTAAACACAAAATAGAACTGATCAATGACGCAAACAATGAGGTGATGAGTAGCATGAGCATAGATCTTAATGTGGACGGCTGCTCAAATGCAATGTTTTTTTGGTAACCCTTAATATTCGCACAAAATCTAATCACTATTCACCTTTATAATGTTAATCATGCGATTTAGGCTTTTTTATATCTGTTGGTTTCTTCACTTTTTCGGGTATACTCAAAATGTAAAATACGAGGAACTCGATGCATTTACCAGAGAAATTTCTAAGTTACAGGCTGGTTCAGAAATGTTAGAAGATGAAAAGAAAAACTCGCTTAGTTTTTCCGCCGAGAGTTTTAAAATTTGGTTCAAAGACCTGAAAGCAACAAATGCCGTTTATAAGATAAAGGACGGAAAGGAAATACTTGAAGTGACTGAAAATATCGATTTGTCGAAGGTAAAACATGTCAAAACCGTGCGCAATAAATCGATAGGAATTCTTGAAATTTACTTTATTGCTGACTATAATCTAAAAACAGATTTGTACACGGATGGCAAAAAAATAAAAAGTGAAACCGTTACGGTCTTAAAGCTTTATTGCAACAATAATGATTTGGAGCAACCTAGCCCAAATCTTGATCTATTGCTCGAAAATGTGGTTGGTGCTAGTGATCAGATAAAGATTCACAAAGGAATACTGAAAAAGGAAGCCTCAGCAGATTTGCAAAAGAAATGGCATCGTTTAGTAAAAACCCCTTTCCCGGAGTCCATAAATGCTTACAATGCATTTTTTAAGGAACATCCAAAATCGGTCTATGCTATAGAAGCCCAAGCACGCTATGCCTATTTCAAGCAACTTAAAGACCGACAAATTGAAGTGGATAAATTAGTCTCGAAACAATATTCATTAGTAAAAGAAAATTTTGAAACAGGTCTGCTGAGCTACAAAAACTACCAATCGTTCCATATTGCTGACTCTATATTATCTAAGATTATCGTTTCTTATTCATTAGAAGAGCTTGGCGGTACACGTAGAAATGATTTCATTGCTTTTCGTAATGAATTACGAGAGCGCTATCATTGGAATAAATCTTATTTTCAAAATAAAGACCAAGTTGCTTTGTACGATAGTCTGAATACAATTGCCATAGGAATATCTAACAAACACTACAAAGCGGATGTAAACATGGCTCCTTGGGCTGTTTGGGGTGTGGGTAGTGGTGTTAGCTATGTTACTTTTTTGATTGGAATCATTGGAGGAAACAAGAAATTATGGAAGGGATCTTTGGTAGTTATGGGAATTAGTTATGCAATTCTCGGTATTAATTATCTCCGCATTAAATCGCTTGAAAGAAAAAAGAACAAGGCGGTTTCTGAGGCAAGCAAAGCCAGGGAACCTATTAATGAACTTATAACCATGCGCGATAAAGCGCTAAAAGGGGAGAAATTTCATGGGTTTCCCATTATCATTCTCAGCGAATAACTAATTAATCAAAACATGAAAATACTTTCAATTCTTTTTTCCATTCTTTGTGTTCATTCCTTAATGGCACAAACACATAATACAAATTGTGTCAACTGTCACATGAACAAAAATTATAAAGAACTCACGACTAACACAGACAATTGTCGCTGTGAGGTATGTGCATCCCGTGAAAAAAAAGAAAATGAAGCTCGGTTAAACGAGGATCTTCGAAGAAATGAGGCCAGTCTAAAAGAAGAACAAAAGAAAGCCTTGGAGGAGGCAAAAAAACGAGAAGACGAAAAAAAACAGGAAGACGCTAAAAAACAAACAACGAAATCATCGGTAACAGCATCCCAGAATCAAGAGCCATCAAAAGAGCCAGAAAAGCCCAAACAACCTGTTATAGCAAAAAAAAATACGCTGGATTGCGCCGGAGAATTTTCTGATTGGTTGTTCATTCAAAGTGATAATGCACTTCAGTTCAGAATGCGCCGCGTAAAAGATATTGGTGACACTTCGGAATTTGAAGTACAATTCAGGATTAACTTTGAGGATCCTATCTTTTGTTCACATCCTGATTGCAAGGGATATGTATTGGCTTTTGGTGTTCCGTCACTTGATAGGAAGCAAACCATTTTTTATCACTATAAATTTTATAATTCCTTTAAGGGCATTTATACAATGCCTGTAAACATAAAGGTTCAAATGAACTTCCCAGATGGTTATTATCGCTTTTTAACCAAGAAAGATGGCTTCATGTATTCCAGTGCGACCGGTGATAAAACAGGATTTTTTGAGCTTTTCTATAATTGTGTAGATCAAATAAACACCAATCCGAATGTTTCTAATAGATGTGGCCCTGGGGGGTATCGCAATATTTTTATCGAAAGCAAAGCTGTTGTCGTACAATAAAATGTATCACCCCATTTCGGATTCCAACCACTTTTTTCAAGGACAATTGTTTGCTAATAAATAGAGCGTATTCTGAATTTTTTGAGTTAGACCTTCTTGGCCACTGATGTTTATTCTAAAACTAGCTTCAGTACTGGCTATAAAAACAGGATCACTTTGAACATTTTTTTTATGTTTCTTTTTTGTTCCTGGTATTTTTTTCTTCTCGATCAGGAAGTCGTTTAAATAAAAATATGCAAAAATCAAATGTATTTGCAAGTCTTTGACCGGCATTTTGAAGCTATACAGATCTCTCTGAACAGGAGAAATTGGTTTACAAATGAATGTGATATTACACGAATCTACTGAAACACCGCCTAAAATCCAATGTTCTGATTCAAATCGTTCGGTCAAGGTGGACTTCAACCATGAAATCGTATCCGAATTAGTTTGAGCACCTATTTGTGTCCCAAAAAGAACAAACAATAAAAAAACAAATGTCTTTTTCACCAGGGTAATTGAGTTATCCACGGACACACATGCAGGCAAGTGGCTTACTCCACGTTCTTATACCTATTTTTCCTTCCTCGATAAGGAAAAGTTTCAATGTCTCCACTGTTTTATTGAACAAATATTTTTCGAGCGGAAGCGTTTCCTCCTCCAGTTTCTTATAGATAACATCAATTTGCATGCTTTTCATGTTGAAGCGCTTGGTTAATGTGCCGGGTGGGACTTCAACTAAAGAAAGTACACCTTTATCATCAGTCATCCCAATTAATGCTACCTGGTCCGTAGAGGTGTTTGTAAACTGAGCTACTATAAACTCTTGTCCACTAGCATCTTTTCCATAACGCATCACCGTTTTTAATCCGTTCACGGTGGTTTTAGCAGGATCAATGACTGCGGTTCCATTTCCAGTCCAAGAATAAATTTGATTTGGCGCTGTTTTATAATCTTTGATGTTTAGTGTATAGCGGCGGTTCATTTCTTCTTTGCAGACATCAGAAGTTGAACCCACAACGCAGGATATAACCTTTTTAGTGCAATTCCAACCAGTTATCTCTTTCTGGTATTCATATACGATACACGATTCCGTTGAAGATACAAAGTACAGACTTAAATACAAATCTCCATACTTTGATCGATAATCATTACTTAGTAGGTTAAACTCTTCTCTATCAGCGACGTTTTCAACCTCATAGGTATAATCTCGACACATCCAACTTTTGCCGTTTTCTTTGACTTCATAAATCGCAATTAACAGGCAATTGCGCTCCAGTTCTTGTGCAAAGAGCTTGGAAAGCACGCACGTGAAAATAATTAAAACAACATGTTTCATACTTCAATTTTTTTTATCCTAAAAACCAGAACACCTTCACTCCAAGCGAAAAGAACCTTTGTTTATCGAAGGTGTAACTCTCCATGCGATATTTCCAATCTCCGGAATTATTGTTTTCATTTATAAGTTCTAATCCTTTTTTATCAAGATCGTCAATTTCTTTACCTTTAAACGCTATTGTGGTCATATGGACCCCTAAACCCATATTGGTATTTGGAATGTTCCAATTATAGCCGAATTCTAAGCGCCTTCCGATCATTGGGGTATTTGCAGAATTTTCTAATGCCAATTTATAAAGCGGAGAATAGATAGAGGTTTTGAAGTCTAGCCTTATATCTATTCCGTATAACAAGAATATATGCGATTTATTTCTGAATAATGGTAAATTAAACCCTGCAGACAAGCCAAACCCTGCGCCCGTATTGCGTATTAGTACTTTATCTGAAACATTCTCCCAATCTCCTCCAATCATCCCTCCGGATCGTTCAACATTCAATTCAAAGTAATCCGTTTGCATAATGCCCCCTCTAATTTGCAAGGACATGAATAATCGCTGACCGGTTATTCCAAACCAAAAATCACTGGGTCTCGCTTCCTGATTGAATACATTTTCATAATTTCTCTTGAAGGGTAATCCGGTATATTGAAAAAAACTATAAGAAAAATCCGTTGCCCTCGTTGGATCTATTTCGTGAACGCGATCAGAAACTTTATCAGAAATCACCGTCATTGTTTGATCAATCAACACCGCTGCACCAATCAAAGTTTCCAATTCATTGATCTTAGATCTCAATCGATCACTCGGGAATTGTGCATAGGCCTCTTTGTATTTTTGAAGTGCTGAAGCATAATACACAGTTCCATATCCGTACAACACATCTCCCTCCTTTTCTAATTGGCTAGCCACCATACTTTTTCGGAATTGCTCCAATTCATATTCAGTATAGGTACGCTCTTCTTTTTTTTGTTCACTTGGTGCAGTAGACGTACTTTTTTCTTCCGGCTTGTTTTCTGTGGGTTCGCTGGCAGCCGACTCTTTCTTTTCTGCTTCTGCTGCTTCAGAAGATTTTTTCTCTTGTTCTTCTTTATCTTTTCGAGCTTGAAGATCCTTTTCCTCTTGTACTTTTTTCGCTTCGTTTTCTTTTCTTAGTTTTTCTCTCAACCTGTTTGCTTCATTTTTTGCCAGGGTATTATTGGGGTCGGCGGAGGCGGCCTCTTCAAAATGTTGAATAGCATCATCTGTTCGACCTTCAGCCTCTGCCTGCCTCGCTTTCTTAATCAAATCTTCCGCTTTAGTTTTAGCTTCTTTTTTAGCCGCCTCATCTCGTGCCTTTTTTATTTTTTCCGTCGCGATTTTATTCTCAGGATCTAATCTCAAAACTTCCTCATATGCATCTACTGCAGCAGCCCAGTCCTTTTTGTATTCGGCATTTTTTGCTGTTTCCATCAAGTTCTTCACTTCTATATCACGCTGTTCGTTTTTAATTTTTTCATCCAACTGCTGTGTGATACAGGAATAATCAGAAAAACTTAAATCCTTCACCCGGAAACTTATTACACGATAATTCGCTGGATTCCGCTCTTCATCTGTTGTCGCTGTTTTAATTCCAACAGAGTTTCCAAATAAGGATCCACCACCCATACCTGTTGTAATCCACAATACACAAGTCTTTGAGAATCCGTTTGGCCCCTGCACGGTCATTTCAATAATTGGATCGTAAATCCGAACTCCGGAAGTATTCTCAACGTAAAATTCACGCCCTTTATAGTTGAACGCATATCTACTTCCCGAGCAGATTGCATCACCTATTATCTGGATTTCGCCCATTGCATTTACAATTTTATACGTTAGGTCAACCGTAACGTTTGTAACTCCATTCCTACTTAGTGGTGTCTTCCAATAAAGTTGTTGGGTCATGTTTTGCGCATAAAGCAGGTTTAACATACTTAAACACACACAAAGTAATATGATGCATTTTTTCATCTTGTTATATTTATAGATTAGGTACTTATAAAATCATTGTTCATCTGAACATTTGGCTTGGATGAAAGATTTGACTTATTCGTTAGCTAATGATCAGAAAGAATTATTCCCATGCTCTCTCTAGCGCAGTCGATTATTTAACTTGGTTTCCTTTTTTATCGATGAAAAACTCTTCACCATTAACAACCACCTTTGCCCTGCCCTCTTCAAATCTTGGTGGATAGCCATAACTTCCTGATTCGTAAATACAAGGCAAAACCAATTTAAAATTTAGATCCATGAAACCGTATAAACCTGTCTTACGATTCTCTACTGTTATCAGACCATCGTTATAAAAACACGATGCACAAAGCTTATTTTCGGAGTCGTTATAAAATTCTCCATTGCGATTGACGGCCTTTTTATCAGCCCCCATTTCAGGTTCAAACAGGAAACACCCATCTTGATCCAATTCTCCATTTACGTAATCAATTGCCTTTTGCGGTTTGATCTGAATGAACCCATCGACTGTCGTAGCAACCCCTTTAGGTGTAACCAATCCATCACATGTTCCTATCGAATTGGCAATGCAATAAAACCCATACTTCATTGGTATCAGTTTGCTAAAGGCAAAGTCTTTTCCAAATGTTTCGCAAATAACAGTTCCCTTGAAATTCACAATCATAGGGTTGTTATCACTAGATTTGATCAGTTGAATCGTTTGGTCAGTATGAACACTTCTTACTTCACCCTTCAAAATGAAGCCTGTAAGATTTGTCCCCGTTGAATCAAATAAGGCCGATTCGATATTTTTCATTGCGGCGATAAACGATTTACCCGACTCATTTTTAAGGATACGGGTGCTTGAATACTCAAATGGTAACAAGACCTCCATCGTTTTTATGTCAATTGCACCGTATTTAACTGGTTGCTTAAAACCATTTACAGCTGCAACCACACTTCTTGATTTGGAACTTTTACTCAGATCAATAACGTAATCGATTACAAAATCTTGTTTGTTATACACCGCAACCGCACGAAAATCTATACTCATGTTCTGAACATAAACTTTCTTATCATTCGGATATAAATACATTTTTCCAATTTGTCCGTCATCATCAAATGCACGAATATTCAAGAATTCAAGTTTATTATTCGATAAGTTCTTAAAGACATAGGTAAAAACCTCCCTTTTTTTCTTCGATTCTTTACCTATCAACACAACTGAATCCGGGTATATTAATTTTTGAACGTCAATGTCTGCATCTTGCTTGGAGGTTGCCAAGCTAAAATCAAATAAAAACAAGGTCGTTTTTTCAGGTATTGTCTCGTATTCGGCAGTAATACTGATTTTACTTTTATTTGTTTTAGTTGCATCCAAGGCAAAATCAAGTATAACTTTCGCGGGTTTTCCCCAATTAAAAAGAAGGTTACTTTTGAAACTGTTGTCTGCATCCAAAAACTGACTGTTTGCAGAAAAGGCAACTAATATTGTAAGGAGTAGGCCTAAATTTCTCATAAAACTTTAATAAAGCAAGAACAAAGCTCACCTTTTCAAAACTATTGGACAATACTCATCAATGAGTATTTACGTGAGGAATCTCTATTAATACACAAGTGCCGGTTTGGTTATCCGAACTAATATGTAACGTCCCATTCATGTCCGTTAATCTGCGTTTTATTGAAGAAAGTCCAAACCCCATAATAAATGCTTGTTCTGAACCGCAACCATCATCAGTGCAACATAAAACAATGTTTTCAGGATACCAATACAGTTCTAGAGTAATTTGTTCGGGCAATGCATGCTTTAACGCATTTTGAATCAATTCCAAAGAAATAAGATAAATCGTAAATGCTCTTTCTGAAGAGATTGTCTCAGGAAAATCGTAGGCTGCAAATCGTATATTTATTTCCTGATACTCGCTATTGACGTGTTCTATCTGTTCGCGAAGAGAGGCCGACAAAGCTCCCATTTCCAGAGACTTAGGCAAAATTCTATGAGATAAATTACGTATATAAACTCCCGTGTCCTGTATTAGATCCTTAACCTCTTGTTGTTTCCCTAATTCTAACAAATGAATCGTACGAGCCAGATTAATTCCTACTTTATCGTGAAGAATTTCAGCCATCATACGTCTTTCTTTAAGGCGAGATTGTTCTATTTCAACGATTGCTTTTTTCTCTTCTGCAATAACTTGGGCTTGTAATAACTGAACTGTTTTGAAAGAATCTACATATTCCTTAATGAGAATCCAGCCAAATAAAAGCATTTCGTATAAAATAATGATGCTTATCCAATTTTTACTGATTGACAACCCTATGAAGTCAAAGGCAGCAAGAATCATATTTAACCCCCAAAAAATATGTGGAATAAAGGATAGAACAACATATTTTACTCGATAGTGCTTTTGCAAATACGCACGATACACTCCCAAACCCAGTAAAACGATATTTACGAAAAAAATCAGATAAGCAATATAAGATGGTATAAACAACAAGCTATAAGTCTTCGTCCATAGACAAACGATTGCAAAAACAGTTAAGCCCGCAACGATCCATTGAAAAGACATTAAATAAGTATAGATTTTGGGGCTGGAATCTTGAAAGTCCAGAATTTTGGTTAAAAAAATGCCCAATAACAAGAACCAATAACAGCCTGAAAAAATTCGAAATTCACTGAAATAAAGAAAATTTGGAAAAAAAGAGTACTTGGCAATACCCATATTAACCGCTACATAGATTATTCCTACTAATGAATACAATATGTAAACGAGATATAATTTCGAACGTGTCTGCCAGCATATATATGCATTCAATGAAAGTAATAATATTGCAACACCCAGAAAAGTATAAAATAATGAAAGCGATGATTCCGTCTCACCAAATAGTTCCTGTCTTTTTTTCAGTTCAACAGAAAAATCTATGAATGATAATTGCTTTTTGACAGCAACTAAAAGTACAGAGTCATTGCCTATTGTTGGTGCTATGGTGTAGGAATTGAGAAATTCACTTTTATAGCTTGTTCTATCACCCTGTAAACCCACTAATTCACCATGATGATAAAGCAAGACACTGTCTAGATGTATATTGTTAAAAGACCAAAATGTATCTTGATTTTTCTTTCCGGAATTAACAACCAATTTGCACCAAATTGTAACATTTTCATTATATCCAAACGAAATTTTATCCCCCAATTTTATCTCTTTCCAAGTAAATTTCGAGGCATCGATTGCTGAAAAATTAGAATTTGAATCAACATAAATAAAAACCTTCCCGCTATCATTTGAAAACGACACTCCCGACAGCAAAATACTGAGCAAAAGTAGTTTACAGTGTAACAACGCCCTCATATACCAAACGGATAAGATCCCCAGAATTAGTTGTGTTTAATTTACGGTGAATATTTCTTCTATGCGTATCAACCGTTGTTTTGCTAATGAATAATTTATCTGCAATTTCTTTACTTTGCAAACCTGCAACGATGTGCTTCAGAATTTCTTTCTCCTTCTTGGAAAGAAATTCATTAGGTTCGAATTGAGACTGGTTACACAACTTATGTTGAAGTTCAAAAGATTCTTCTCCGTGTATAGCTTGAAGCAATTCTTGAACGCCCGCTTCTTTTTGGAGAAAATAATTAACTCCGATATGCATTGCCTTGCGAAGTAAGTAATCTTCGAATAAACCTGAAAGGATGATAATTCTCTTATTTTTAAGCAATACGTGGTTTTGCTTAATAAAATCTAATCCATCATGCTTCCCTATTTTAATGTCACAAATAAATACGTCGAACGATTGATTTTCCAAATACTCTAAACAATCCTTGGTATTATTGGTAATATAAAAGCTTGCATTCGGTAGAGCCTGTTTGAGTACTTCCTTAAGTCCCTGACAAAACAGCTGATGATCATCACAGATAAGAAATGTAATGTAATTATTTGCGCGATTATCGATCACCTAGCTAAATATTAATCTGTTAAACAGCCATGAATTACAAAAATGATAAAATTCCAACACAAAGTCAATATACTAACAGAAATGGCGTCTAATGAGAATAATAAAAACACAAATTTAAATAAACTGCAAAAAAAAGGTGGCCTAAGCCACCTTATAAAATCTTAACAGGAATCCATACTACTCATGCGACTCGTTAAGCTCGCTTGGTACAGGATTTACTTGCACACCCGCTGCAATCAATACATCGACAATGTCCTTATAGGGAATCCAGCTTTCATACTTGACAATAATCCCTTCAGTTGTTTTACGAATTGACACATATCCATCCTTTTCGCTCATTATTGCAGCAAGGGTAGCCCAAGCATCATCTGAAGGACCTGGGGATTTAACCAAAGATTCAACAATGCTGGATGAACCGCGAGACTCATTAAATCTTGCTCGTTCAAATTGTTTATCGAAAACAACCTCTTGAGACATTGCTGATGTCCATGACAAAAGCATGATTGATATAGAGAAAATTAACTTCATGATTCTAGTTTTTAATAATTCTTTCTTGATGAATTCCATTCATTGTTTCAATAGTAAGTGTATAAACACCTGCTTTCAAATCTTCCATTGATTGTTCAAGGATCGTTGTACCAGCAGATACATTAATCGTTTCACTCCAAACAATAGTACCATCTGCTGCTATCATTTCGAAACGCATGTCTTCATCACGAGAAGCTTCCAATTTGATCGACAAGCGGTCATTCACCGGATTTGGGAAGCACGAGTACAAACCATTTGTTCCTTGTGCCTTTATGGCAATAATGTTGGATTCATAAGTAGTTCCATCGAAATCAACCTGTTTCAAGCGGTAATAGTGTAGTCCTGAACCAACACCTTGATGTAAAAAAGAGTAAAATTGTTCTGTAGTTGTAGTTCCAGCACCAGAAATAGTAGCTATTTTCTCGAAATGATCGCCATCACGTGAATGCAAAACCTCGAAGTAATCATTGTTGTTTTCAGACTCCGTGGCCCAGGATAAGTAATTCCCTTCAGCCGTTCTTTCACCAGTAAATGCCTTTAATTCGATTGGTAAGATACCCGTTGCTGTCCATCCCGAGATCGTAAAATTACAGTTTGCACCGCCATTCCCATCTACCATTAAAAGGTACTGGTTTCCGATTGTCAATCCGGTAGCAGTTACAGTGCCCAGTGCCGTTGATGCCGGATTGTAACAATTGGACATAGAAGTGAAGTTCGTACAACATCCAGCAGCGTTATAAGTAACATTATATACTTGCGCTTGAATTCCCGCAACACAACCAGAAACTACTGTAATTGGGAAAGAAGCCGTAGTCGCTGTTGCAGTAAATTGATACCAAGAATTGTTTTCAATAGAGCCACAGAAAACTGAAGAAATATTTGCTGGTTGATCCGACGTGAATGTAGCAGCCGTTGTTGCTGAGAAGTTTCCTGCACCAGGAGTCAATTGTGCTGGAAACGGGCAGTAGTCGTTATTGGCAGCAGGAACACCGCACGCAGCTAAAGTTTGAACACAAATACTAAACGTTCCTGTTCCTCCATTATAATCCCAAACACGAATCCAAACTGTACTGCCCGGAGTTAGACCTGAGTTATTTATCATGGACATCGCGCCTGTACCATCATCGTCATCACATTCCACCAATGTAAATGGTCCTGCGCATGAAGCGGCATTGTAAATTGCCATCCCACTGTCTGTCATAGTACCTGCGGTCATGCTAATTTGCACTGCACCACTTGCAGGTACAGTAAAGGAAAACCACACATCCTGTCCGTTATATGATGCACACCCCGGTGCAGGAATTCCAGCAGTATTTGTTGATCCAACGTTCGTCCCCGCAGTATTTACACAGGCAGCGCCTGGAGTAAGAGAAGTTGCTGTACAAGGATTGTCCGTTGCAAAACTCAATGTTGAAAGAAAAACCACAGAAAGTAGTAAGCATTTCATAGCTTGGGTAGTATTTTAGTGTGAGCGACAATATTAACAACTCTTACACAATTGGCTCTGACATAATGAGCAAATGAACAATTTCTGTTTTCAAATGGTAATTTTCAGTGAACGCAACAAGCTAAAAAACAGCCATAAAACTGGCAACTCATCTGTTTTTTGAAACAACCCATTTTTCAATTATCATGACACAATTTTTGGGAAACAAACAGCAATTGGGCATGAAAAAACCGCCCTTCCAAATGAAAGAAAGAGCGGTTGAAAAAATATTTGAAACTTACATTATCGCTTCACTACCCGTTTCACCGCAGTTCCTTTTTCCGTGATTACTTCAAATAAGTAAACCCCAGTTTCCACTTCTTTCAAAGAAAGTTGTTCACCGCTGTGAATGGTTTTGCTTTGAATCAATTTACCTTGTGTATCGTAAATGATCACTTGCGCTTCGTTACTTTCGAAAGCGATTGTAACTTCATTGTTTGTTGGATTCGGATAAACTTCCACCAGCAGCTGTTCCAGTTCGTCGTCCATTCCCACCAAATAAGCACCACCATCTTCGAAATTGATGGCTTGAGTGACCGTGAAATAATCACCCAGTGCCTTTGTCGGGCAGAACACACTGAGTTGCAACCAGTACACACCATTTCCATTGTTCAACACGTAGCTGGTCGTATCGAAATTCGACCCATTGCTGTCTACGATGTTCCAGATAACACTCACCGTATTTCCTGTTGTCCAAATAGAATCGATGTAGGCCGTGTCGATCGAATTGTAATAGATCGTGCAGTTCGTGGCTGTTGTACCCAAAGAATCCAAAGCGATTGAATCTATGAATGGGTTATTGAAAACGTAATTGGAATCTACCGGTATCACGAATTGGGTAAGAAGTGCGTCGCCACAGTAATCCGTTATTTGCAAATCATGGACGCCCGGACACAAATTTTGGATTAAAGAATATCCGGTGGACATCAACTGCTGGGCCCCGTTATCGATCAACAGATAAAAATCTCCATTCCCGGCAATGTCAAGAGCCAATTCGCCCAAACAATTGTTCGGATCACTTGGGATGGAGAAGGTGTTATTGATTACTAAAGGTATCAGAGGTGTAATTGTCAAATCCAATGTAACTATAGAATCACACCCGACGGCATTCGGTATTGTATCGTTATAAAATCCGGATGAGGAATAAGTTTGACCATTCAAAGGCCAAAAGTAGCTGCCACATGCCTGATCTGTGAATATCGAATCTGAAGAATTTAATATCGTTAGATTCAACGTAATGATCGAATCGCAGCCAAAGCTATTTTGAATTGTATCAATATATTGACCTGATTGGGTATACAAGATTCCATTTATTGGCCAAGTATAAGAATCACAATGCTGTTCATAAAGAATCGTATCGTTTATTGGGTTAACTATCAAATTTAAAGTTACAATTGAATCACAACCGGCTAAATTCGTCAAGGTATCAATGTACTGGCCAGAAAAATTGTAAGTCATACCATTAACATTCCATAAATAACCACCGCATGATGTTTGGTTAACAACTGATGAATTATTTTGAATTAATAGATTTAAATGATACAAAGTGTCAATTGAATTCAAAGTTAGATGTGTATAATCACCATCGTTCACATAGTTAACTCCATTTACATTCCAAGTAAAACTTGAACAGACACTTGCCGAATCATATACATGTACAATACTTGTGTCTAGCATAGTCAACATTCCACAAGATCCAACAGCTGGTGAATAGTAGTTACCTCCAGAAAGTGTCAGGCCGGAATTTAAAAGACAGATCTTATTGAACTTCCCTTCCACAAAATTTTGGCTATTCATTATCCGAATTGTATCCTGAAATAATCCTTGTGTATTGATTGTAAAATACAGAGGAACTTTATTGGAAGTATTCGAAAAAGTTTCAGATCCTGATACTAAGATTAAATCTCGAACAGGATCAAAAACAATATCAGAACCCTGATCAACGTTGTTTAAAGTTCCATTATACGTTTTTTTCCAAATTAGGCTCCCATTTGATGTGTTTATTTTTCTGACAACTATGTCATTTGCCGTATTACTTAAAACATAACAGCTATTTAAATCATCTGAGGTAATGATTTTTATTACTGTTTCCGAAATAACCAAGGGCTCCATGTATCTCCAAACTTCGTTTGAAGAGGTATTATATTTGCTAACTACGGTTCTACCTTGATAATTATTGCCTCCAATTAAAATATTCGAAGGATTCAATGTTGTCACACTTCTTGGATCAAAAGAAGGTCCATTTAGAACGGTAGTTGAAACAACATTTCCTGTTGCCGCAGAAAAATGCTTTACTTCTAAATTTGAAGAACCATAACCGACAATTAAGGTTGAGTTTGCATCTAATTTTGTACTGTAATTATTGTTGGAATGAGGTAATGATAAGAAGTTTAAACTGGTCGTATTTGGCCCAAGGATATTAACCTTTTTCATTTGCACAACATATCCAGCATTGTAAATTAAATAAACGTCATTCCCATGTACAATGAAATCGTAAACTCGAGCATTAAATCCGGATGTGCCTTCGGCGAACCAATTAGATACAGCGCCGCTGGGTGAGATTTGAAAAACAATAATATCATTTGGTGCGCTCGATACATAAGGAGCACTGTTATTTAGGGAACTAACAATACCTGAAGCCCATATATATCCATCATCAGTAATTGCTATTCGATGAGGAACAAAATCTTCAGAATTGGTAACTAAATTGGCTCTCCATAATTCATTCATCAAAGAATCATAACAAATTAACTGCCCATACCTGCCTTTCTTAGTTAATACAAGTTGTTTTCCATTTTGGTAATTTATTATATCTGTTACATAAGAATTAAAACGAATAGATTCTCCTGTAATATAAGTTTGTTTAACAATGTTGCCATTTGACGCATTTAATAAGGCAAAACACGAGTTAGACATACCATAACTGGCCTCACCGTCAATTGCTCCCAGAAAACATGGCTTATTGTCTATCACACTACATACTATTCCATCGGAAAAATTAGAGCTTTGGGTGTTGACCCTATTTACAGTTTGAGAAAACAAAACATTACCCGATGGAGAAACCTTGATTATTCCCCATTTGCCCGGTCCGTAATTTGACGATCCATAATACCCGGTACAGTAAACATTTCCAAATGAATCAAAATCAAATGATCTAATTCCCTGATGCTCCAATCCAAAATCATGTTGTAATTCCCAAACTATCGTATTGTTGGTTAAATTCATTTTCATTAAACAATATCTAGTAAGTAACGAGCCAACATAATTATGCTTTAGAGAAATAAATAACTCATTGCTCCTTTGAGTTATTTGTGTAATTGCCTGGTTGTTATATGATGTGGGAATTGCTCCCATCATCAGACCATTCAATGTGTCAGCTGTCAACACATACCTCTGATTGTTCGAGGATTTAGTTGCCAATGCGATCAAACTTCCATTAATATCATTGAAGTGCAAATTCGAAATTGAACTTAATGGTGTTGGCGAATACTTTCTTTGCCACAAAATACTGTTCCAGTTATTTGACGCTAATTTCTTAATTGAGTCATAATTCGAATAATAAATATTCTTTGCTTGATCTATGGCAAATCCGATTGTTCCTGGTGAAGGATAATTAACCCCTAAGGTTTTTGTACTCAATATACTACCGTTCGATTTATCAATTAAGCATAAATCCTTAACATGAAACGCTCCGTTATACGCAGAGCTGTAAACCATAATAAGTTGATTTGTAGAATAATCCAATAAAAAATCTGGTTGTTTTACAATAGCACTAACCGAATTCTTCCATATTATTTGGCCGGTATTTGGATTTACTTTCCAATATTCAATTGTATTATTATTCGAACCAGCTGAATATACAAAACCATCCGATCCTAAGAAAAGTTTTACTTGCCGATCAGTAGTATATTGATTATATGTCGAGACATCCGTCAAACAGGTGTTCCAAAGTACAACACCATTGGTGTCAACGCAAACCATAGCAGGTTTTCTGCTTGCCTCATAAGTTGCGCCGACATAAATAATTTTATTTTGATATTTTATTCCACTACTTATTTGACCTACTTCTCTTTCAGTATCATAATAAGTTGTAATTTCTGTCTGTGCCCAATTATTATGTAAATTGACTAAAAATAGAAGAAATAAAAGATTTGTCTTCATAAGTTAAGGTAGTGCGGTATTAATTATTAGCAAAAGTACAATCTTTCAAAAAATGTCATGCGCCGTTTAATAAAAAACAGAAAGCGTTTTAAAAAAAACTCTCCGAAAGATGGTTCTTCCGGAGAGTAGTCAATAATTATTTATTTGCTTATTATGCTTCCACAAAACGGTAGCTTTCAACGCTTGGACAGCTACAAACCAAATTGCGGTCACCGTAAGCATTGTCTACACGGCGAACTGGCACCCAGTACTTCCAGTCTTTCAAGTAAGCAACCGGATAAGCTGCTTCTTGTGGTGAATACG
>VFQT010000983.1_pt1 | contig 37581 bp, 29 predicted proteins | sample 3512381 | NCBI WGS metagenome assembly VFQT01 (sample SAMN10412376, study PRJNA504923) | tailings metagenome | isolation source: Relicate 2 Philex TSF3 active mining site | place: Philippines: Tuba, Benguet | collected 2017-08-29 | reverse complement strand
GATTGCCTCACCACGGGCGATCTGGGTGGGCTTGAGTTGAGTGATACAGCTCGTGCCTCAAAACAGAGTTGGGAGGCTGAGACGACGTCTAGGTTAAGCACACTGGGCCGTCGAAACCTGCCGATATGGGGTGTCGAGAAACCTCCAAGCAGAGCACCGAGATCAATGACCTGACCCAAAGCTTCGTAAACGACCGAAGGCTGACAAATGACCTGGCCCACAAACGTCAGAACGTCAGAGGCCTGCGCTGATAGATGACCCGACCCCTTACCCTCACGACCCCTTACCCTCACCGGGTCCACTCATGACCGCGGAACCACAACTGGAATTCCCTTTATCGGTACGCAGAAACGCGGCGGAGCGAGATGGAAACGAAAGCGACCTTGTTCTTGGCAAAACCCTCAGAACTCCGCGGTCAGATGCTCTGGGAACATCCTTTCACCCCATAGCCTGAAATGACGCGGGATCTCGGTGCTTCTGGTCAGATCCCAGACCGAGGTCTGCATCTGCCGCAGGGCCAGGACCGACAGGATCTCCCCCGAGATCCAACCTGTCTCCATCGAGTACAGGCTCCACCCCACATCAGCGTCGCTGCCCCAGTATTCCCAGCGCCGGTAGTCAAATCCTCGGAACCAGCCGCCATCGAACTGCGGCTGTGTGCGACTCCGCACCTGGATGCGGCAAAGAAACCGCGCGAGCCGATCCTCCATGTCGCGATATACCGCCTCCCCAGTCGCCGCTGCGGCCTCATGCAATCCCACCAACGCGAAGTTCGCCGTGTAGAGGAGGTCCGTATTCGGATCCCCATTCGCCTGGATCAGTGTGGTCTCCGCAGTGCCATACGCCGCGTTGCTGGTCGGCCCCTGCCGGATTTTCGTGAGGATCGCCCCGCTGGGATCCATGTCGCCGGTCAGATCCAATGTCACCCGCCGTAACCATCCCCGATGTTCCGGGGTGTCCTCAAGCCGGACCAGCCAGGCCAGAGGGAGCAGCATCCGGGCCCGTTCCTGGTTGAACTGGTCATTGGTCGCCGACCAACCCTGCGGATACATCTCCATCAGCCTCCGCACACCCCGGATCGCCCGCTCTCGCAGGAGCGGAGACCCGGTCGCATTGGCTCCCCAGAGCAGGCATGCCTGCACGTAGGCCTGGAAGTGAGGTGACAGGTCCTCATGACCACTATTGAAGTGGCTTTCCCATCCACTGCTGGCCAATGCAGGCAGATGGATCGACGGGACGGTGAATCCGTTTCGGCTGGTGAGCCTCGTCAGCGCCAGCAGCTGCTGGGTCAATCGCTCGTCATATCGATCGGTCCCCAGGGCCGCCGCCGTCCTCAGAAGCCCCAGCCAAGCCCGTGCGTTGTCGTCACCCCACAGCTGATGATACCCGTGCGACTCCCCGTAGTACCTCGGCACATCGTTCCAACCCGAGAGTCCAAACGCCGGATGCTTGGGGTCGGCGAAGTCCCCGCCGTAAAGACGTGTGTTTCCAACCAGCCAATCACCGAGGTTCGATCCGATCCGGGTGAGATCCCGACGATTCAGGACAGATCCCGCCAAGGCCAACGCCCCGGCCGATGCGCCCGCGTTGTCCGCCCGCCGCCACCACAGCACCGACTGGGATCCATCCGTGTAGATCTTGGACCGGAACCCCTCCAGCAGGCCATGGCGGCCATCCCCCACCTTGGAGCCCTTCGGCATCCCAGGACCGGCCCGATGTCCATCAGGCCAATCCGGAGTCGCGGGCCCCTGATTCGATTCCCGATCGTATCGTACCTGCCATTCCGGATGAACCAGCAGCCCTGATCGTCGATACCACTCCGCACCCCGGCGCAGGGCCTCCCGTTCGACATGCCTCGGCAACTCGTCCTCTCGACCAAACGACGGCCGAACCGTCGGGGTCCAGCGCAACGCGGGGATCTCCGCTCCCGGCTCCACCCATTGCAGGATCATGTGCCACACCGGCTCCCACGCATCCAGCGGTCCATACCGCGCCGTGACAAACTGGCTGAGCTTTGTGGTCGCCACGAGGATTCCTCCGACGGGTGCCTCGAACAGAACCGGATGCACCCCAGTGGAGGGCAGTCCATACACTGCGGTATCGTAGCCCGCCACCTGAGCCACCACGAGATGGGAACTCTCAACCGCGACCGGAAGATGGTGGCAGTCGTGGATCATCAGGATCCGTCCCTGACGGAGGGATTCCCCAAACGCATCGCTCGCAACAACGGTCCGCTCCAAGATATTGCCCCAATATCCTGTCGCCAGCGCCCTGGGACTGCCGAATTTCAGCTCCGGCACCATCGACGGATACTCCACGTAAAGCCGCACCTTCTTGGATCGGGCCTGCTGGAACACGTCTGGGTCCAGACGCGTGGTCTCGTTCGGATACCCGTCCGCAAGGATCAGAACACCTGAACCCTCCGGGGCGGCCTCAATGGCGGACCCCGCCTCAGTGAAGCGACGGACCTTCGCGCCGGCCTCCCGAAGGACACGAACCAGGTCGTTGTCCGACCGGGCCACGATGCGCCAGTGGGTCGACGCCATCACAGCCGAAGGTCCAACGAGAAGGGTCCACGCAAGGATCGGCCCGAGGGTTAGCCAGCGAATCCAGATGCTAAGGCGTCGTCGGTGGTGCATGGAAAGCGTGTTGGATACGCGGCTACGTCACGGGTTTTTGGAGATTCCGGCGGCGTGGCGCCTTGGGAACGCACCCGATCAAAATTTCCATCGGCAGGACGCCGCTGCGGGCCGAAGACGTCACCCCACAGCGTCGCCCCGAGGCCTCAGGCCAGGATTCCATGGATGGGTTCGCCGTAGTCGATCTCCAGTCGGGTCCGTCCTGGAATCGTCAGGCGTCTCGGGTCGAGGCCCAGTTGATGGAGGACCGTGGCGTGGAGATCGGTGACGTAGTGACGGTCTTCCACCGCGTGGAATCCGAGTTCATCGGTGGCGCCGTGCGCGATGCCTCCCCGGATGCCTCCGCCGGCCAGCCAGACCGAGAATCCATATGGATGATGATCCCGACCATCGCTGCCCTGGGCTCCCGGAGTGCGCCCAAACTCGGTGCCCCACACCACGAGGGTTTCCTCGAGCAGTCCCCGCTGCTTCAGATCCTTCAGCAGACCCGCAATCGGCTGATCCACCTGGGCACAGAGCCGGCTGTGCCCGGCACGCAGTCCGCCGTGGGCATCCCACTCCCCAGCTCCGCCGTCGCCACCATGGAAGATCTGGACAAACCGCACTCCGCGTTCCACCAACCGTCGCGCCGCCAGGCACTGCTGACCGAACGTCTTCGTGACGTCGTGGTCCAGGCCATAGAGTCGACGGGTGTGTTCCGATTCCGCATGGAATGCCACCACCTCCGGGACCGCCATCTGCATCCGGAACGCCAACTCGTAAGATTTGATACGGGCCGCCAGCGCGGCGTCCTCGGGATGCTCCAACGCCGCGATCCGGTTCAGTCGATCCATCAACCCGAATTCGGCGCGCTGCTCCTCGTTGAAGACGTCGGGGCCCGGTCCGGCATAGGGCAGCGGCCGCTTGGGATCGATCGCCAGCTGCACGCCTTGATGCTCAGGTCCAAGGTAGTTCGACCCGTGGGCTCCCGTGCCCCCGCAGCAGTCGGCGATCGGGCGACCCATCACCACGAACTGCGGCAGGTTCTCGTTGAGCGTGCCGAGTCCGTAGTGGACCCACGACCCGATGGTCGGGAACTGACCCTCGAGCACGTGCCGTCCGGTGTGGAACTGCAGCTGTGCCCCGTGGTTGTTGTCGGTCGTCCACATCGACCGCACCACGGCGATGTCATCGATACAGTCGCCCACATGCGGCCACCAGTCGCTGACCTCAATACCGCTCTGTCCGCGGGGTTGGTGCCCCACCTGCATCGGGAGGATCTTCGGGTGGACCTTGTGCAGTCCGGCGACCAGCTCCCGGAGATTCTTCTTCAGATAGGGCGAGTCCAGGCTGCCCTTGTACGGCGTCTCCGCGATGGTCTTTCCCTCGTAACGGTTCAGCTCGGGCTTCGGATCGAAGCTCTCCATCTGGCTGGTGCCGCCCTGCATGAACAGCCAGATGACGCTGCGGGCACGGGGGGCAAACTGCGGAAGTCCCACCGGGACGCCACCGGAACCCGTGACCGAAGCCTGAAGCCCACCCTCCCGGGCCAACATCGATCCGAGGACCATGCCGCTCATGCCCATGCCCCAGTCCGTCAGGAAGGACCGGCGTGTTCTGAGACCTGTCCGCCGCGCGAGTTTCGAGTGGTATGGGTTCATCGGATACTCACGAAGTCGTTGTGGTTGAGGAGGACGACGATCAGGTCTTCCTTGGCCCGACTCACGGGATCCTTGGAGGGCGGCACCGGGGAGGGATCGCCGACCGATGCGAGTGTCAGAACTGAAGGGTTCGACAGCAGGGCCGCCTGTTGCCCGAGGAATTCCCGGCAGGCCGCCGTCTCCTCCGGTGTGGGCAGTCGACCGAGGATCCTTGTGAATGCATTCCGGATGAAGGGTCCATCCGAGGTGGGCTCCCCAAGCGAGTCGCTGAGGGTCTGCGCCAACCGACGGGCCTGGGACTTCACGAGGATACTGTTGGCCAGCGCGAGCGCCTGCTGCGGGACGATGCTCTCGTCACGGCGATAGCACTCGGCCACGCCGGGTCCGTCGAACGTCTGGGTGAACTCCATCACCTTCTCCTTGGCATGACGGAAGTAGAGGCTGCGACGAGTCGAGGATTCCCCCGCGCCCTGATCCAACTCGGGGCCACCCATCGCCGAATCCAGCCCTCCACTGACCTGAAGCAGACTGTCCCGTACCACCTCGGCCTCGACCCTTCGAACGTTCATGCGCCAGAGGTAGCGGTTGTCGGGATCCTTCGCGTGGTTGTGTTCCGCCAGAGTCCCGCCAGAGGTCTTCATCCGATAGGCGGAGGAGGTCACGATGAGCCGGTGCATCGCCTTCAGACTCCAGTTTCTCCGCATGAACTCCGCAGAGAGCCAGTCGAGCAACTCAGGATGGGTCGGCGGCTGTCCGGCACGACCGAAATCAAACACGGTCGGAACCAGAGGGCTGCCCATGTGCCGCATCCAGAGCTGATTCATGACCACCCGCGCGGTCAGCGGGTTGTCCCGGTGAGCGATCCAACGCGCGAGGGCGAGGCGCCGTCCGGTGGACGTCTTCGGGTAGATCGGGCCTAGGGCGGCGTAGTTCGTCGACGGTTCCAGAGCAGCCTTCCGGGCGGCGCCGAGCGCATCCCGCGATTCGGCCAACTTTTTCTCCGCTGCGGTGAGGGCTTCTTGGACCTTGGGATCGGGTTTTGACTCAGGCGCACCCGTCGCGGCGGGGTCGTTCGGGTGCGGTGCGCGGGGTACCTTTTGGAGCGCGAGGACTGCCTCAGCCACGGCCACCTCCGCCGCGGCAACCTTGACCTGATGTTCCGCGGCTCCAGCCGCTCGGGCTGCGGATTCCAGATCGCCGGGGACAAGACCCTGTTTCACCCGCTCGGCGACAATCCGGCTTCGGAGAGCCACGGCTTCTGCCCGGGCGAATGCGGCCTGGTGGCTGGCTAGATCCGCCGACAACCGTGAGGCCTCGACGTCCTTTTCGGCCCCCAGCGCGGTAGCCCAAGCCGCCTCGGCCTTCTTCTCGGTAGTCGCCACGGCCGCATCGCTGCGGGCCAACCCTGATTTCACAGCCGCCTCGGTCAGTGCCGGATAGAAGCTCTCCAACGGCATCGGCACCTCGCGGATCTCCGCGGGCATCGCCATCAGGAAGTCCAGGATCTGAGGACGGACCAGTTGGTTCGTCTCCGGCCGTGCCTCGTCGCCGCGGGTGAAGACAAACGTCGGATCTGCCAGACGGCCATCAAACGCCTGGACCAGGCTGTTGGCGCTGGGATCACCCTGCTCCGCCAGGGAGATGGTCCGGATGTCGTAGGGTTCGAAGAATGCCCGCATCCGGTAGAAGTCCACCTGGGACATCGGATCCGACTTGTGCTCGTGGCACCGGGCGCAGTTCACCGTCAGACCGAGGAAGGCCTTGGCCGTGTGTTCCACGGTCGACTCAAGCCAGACGTTGCGGTTGTACCGGAACCAATTTCGCACCAGGAACCCCGTGGCCCGGAGCGAGTCCATATCGAGAGGGGCCAGTTCATCGGCTGCCAGCATCTCGACGATCATCCGGTCGTAGGGTTTGTCGGCGTTGACCGATTCCACGATCCAGTCCCGCCACCGCCAGATGTGAGGCTGACTCTCGCGGACCTCCGCCCCATGACCAGCCCAGTCACTGTAGCGCCAGACATCCATCCAATGCCGACCCCATCGCTCCCCATGTCGGGGGCTCGCCAACAGACGGTCAACCACCTCCACATACCGCGCCTCGGAAGGATCCGAAACGAAGTCCTCCAGCTCCGCCGTGGTAGGCGGCACGCCAACCAGATCCATGTACAGGCGACGCAGCAGAACATTGGGCGATGCCGGCTCGACTGGGCTTAATCCCAGTTTCCGATGGCGTTCGGAAAGGAACGCATCCACCGGGTTGCGAACCCAGGCTGGGGATCCCGATGGAACCGCCGGCAGTTGTACCGGTTGAAACGACCAGTGGGACGCAGAGGGAGGCGGGTGACCGGGATCGGTTTCCCCGGCGAAGACCCCCGCCATCATGCTGAGAACGAGGGAAAGGAAGCGGACAACGAGTCTCCAGACGCGAGGCAACCCCTGACCTTTGTGGGCCAGTCCTCGGATCCGATGTCCTTCGATAGGGTACATGCCAATTCGCGTTTCCAGCGGCTTGCCGGATCGCTCGGGGACTTTTCGACGCTATTCAGTATTCATCGAATCTCCAACTGCCGAGTTGGCCCTCATCTATCGGTCCAGATGACGGTGCAGAAACCGGAAGGTCTCGCCGCGGTTGATCTCATGGCCACCCACGAACCACTCGATGGCGCAATTCTCGGGTCGTTTCAACTGGGCCTCGTAAAGGTGCCGGACCTTGGCGAACTCGAACCCCACCTGTTCATCGGTACCAACCGGATCGGAATGGCCCCGCTCCACCATGAAGGGACGGGGCGCGATCAGGGCCGCCATTTCGGCATACCCATAGGTGCTGCCCAGGTTGAACTCGAAGATGTAGGGCTCGGGCTGGAACACGTAGCTGTAGTCGCTGTCCGTCGTCGCCGTCTTCCAAGTCCATTCGTTGAAGTCACCCGACACCACCGTCATCGCATAGCCCTCCACAAGCAGCGGCATCCGCATTGCTGTCTTGCCGCCCCAGGACAGTCCATAGAGGGCGATCCGGTCGGGATCCACAAACGGCTGGGTGCGCAGCCAGTCGACGATCTGCTGATGCATCGCTGCGATGTACGAGTACTGGGTGAGCCCCACGCTGTTGCACTTTCGGACAAGGCTGTCCGGAGGCGGGAACATCACCGAAGGGGAAAACGTGACGAACCCTTCCTCCGCCAGATGGGCGGCAAACGCGTGGTAGGCTCCAGCCTCGTCCTTCACGAGCTGGTCCGGATTGCCTCCGCCTCCGTGCTGACACACGACGACGGGTCGCCGCTCGCCTGGGCTCAGGTTCTTTGGAATGACAAGAAGGCCGAAAGCATTGGCCCCGGGAAAGACGTCGAGCTGGACCTCGTAGCAGCGCCATCGGGCCTCGTCATACCGAAGCCGTGACCTGGCCCCAAAAGGCAGCCGTGGAGTCTCGATGCGACCCAGGACCTCGCGACGGATATGGTCGAGATACGGACGCTTGGTCGCCTCGTGCCTCTCGACAGAGGAGGAGTCGAGTCGCGAGAGGAATCGGGATCGTTCCTGGGCACTCCTGGCCAACAGGGTTTGGTTGTGGCGATCCAGTTCGCGCATCTGCCGGACCTGGCGGGGTTTTGGATCGAACCGTTTGCCGTGCACCGTCAGATCCTCTGACACGGCCGCGAGTTTTGCCGTGGGATCCAAGGCACCCAGGAAGCCGCGCAATAGCTCCAGAGTTCCAAACGACCCCTGCCCGTCGGCACTCTGGACGAGATCGATTCGTGCCGGCGGCTGGAGCCCCTCGAGGAGCTGGTGCGCCCGATCAACCTCGGACCGGACCGTCTGGAGGTCCGGTGACCTCACCACACCGCGACTGCCTCCGGGCGCCACCACGGAGACCTCCGGAGCGCGGGAGACCTCGATGAGCAACCGACGGGGCAGAATCAGCGTGGCGATCTCGGCGTCCCCGAACTGCGTGAGTAGCGAGAACACACTCCGGTCGAAGGGTTCGCTCCAGTGATGCTCACGGGAGTCGAAATAGCCCGAGACCCCGGTCGCCTGGATCCGGGTATCCATGGCCGCCGCGTAGAAGGCCAACAGGCCGCCCTCACCATAGCCCATCACGCCGATCGCTGCATTGTCCCGGGCCAGCCAATCCACAGCGGCCAGGACCTTTTGCACCTCGTATCCGATGAGGTGACGGCCCAACTGGTAGGCGGGTCTGAAGAGGAACTCCCGACTGCTCATGGGCTGTCTGGAATAGGCTCGGAATCCCTCACGGCCGCGCATCTCCACGGTGCGATCGATCAACACCGGCACGACCACCCGACACCCGTTCTCAGCGAGGTGACGGGCGAACTGGGATTCCGGAGGGACACCCGGCTGGACGCCGGCGACCTGCTCCGGGGTCTGGGTGCAGTCGGGTACCGCGACAACCGCGGCGATCGGATCGCGACCGCGCGGTTCGAGCAGGAGTCCCTCGCCATGAACCTCGCCAAATGCCGGCCAGCGAACCCTCAAGACATCATAGGTCGCACCCCTCGCTATCAGGGCGGGTTCCTCGAGTGTGGCCACCAACGCGGGCGACTCGAAGTCCACCCGTGGATCACGGACACCGATGATCTCGGCAAAGCGGGCTCGGTTGGTGGCGATGGACCGATTGTAGTTCTCCACCGAGGACAGATCCCGACGCCATCGTCCAGCTCTGGCCTCCTGGGCGGTCCGGATGGCGATGTCCAGTACACCGTCCCAATTCCCAACCCCACCCTGCCCCGCCTCGAGCGGTTGGGTGCCCGGGAGGACAGCTGATGCCGGTTCACCTGCCGTGGTTGCGTGTAGGGCTGTAACCAACCAGAGCAGGACACTCCATGCTGTGGAACGCGTCGCGTGTCGGCCTCGCAGGCGCTGGATTTCCATGACAGTTATCGAGGGCAACAGCGGGCCGGTGGGTTCCATGAGGGAAACGGATGGAGGTGACGGGTCAGGATGGACCCTGAATCGCGGTGGAGTCGACGAGTGAAGCTGATCGATCGTGGCAACGGCGATGGCGGCGGCTCCGGAACAGGCCGTGGGTCCACCGTTCCGTGCAAACCGGGGCTGACGTTCGAATTGCGGACCCCTTTGGTAGAGTGGACCTCTCCGGGTCTGGAAGAGCCCAACTGGGGCTCGGTGACCTCCGCAATGCCGGACCACAGCACGTCTTCCATGAACCTCACCTCGTTCAAACGGCATGGGTTTGATGGAGATGCGATGGAGTACCTCCCCCCCCGGACACGCGATTTCGGAGGTAGAGGCCGTCGAACTGCCAAAAAGGGCAGACAAGGTTCAGAGCGGAGCCAATGAATTGAAAATCCTGTATGCCAGAAAGGTGGGCGACCTCTGGCGTATTGGCATCAAATGCAACCCCAGGGGTTATGGGGGTGGATCCGAGTACGATGTGTCTCTTGGTCCAACCGGTCGCCTGATTGGGGTCAAGGAGACGTCCTAGGGTTGGACGATGTAATAGTCGTATGAGCGGTTTTTCCACTTTTCCCCCTAGCGCGGGGATGTTCTGCGGAAACCGACCGCGACAGGGCCCGGTCAACCCTTGCTCGATGAGGCTCCGGGATTCCGGCGAAAACAATCCCTCGCTCTGAAGCAGTGGCCGACGACCTGTCCCCATTCCGCACCCAGGTTGCGTGTCCACATGGTGGCCATCTGGCAGGCATTACCTCAAAACCCTGCGGGGCGACCCTCTGAACTGTGTAGATCCTTGGGGACAGATCCTTGGGGACAGGTCATCAGTTCCTTCATCCTCCTCGTTTCCACTGCCCTGTTCCCACATCCCCTTGCCGCCACAACACCGCTGTCAGCCGTATCGGTGTCGATATCGGAACCTAATTCGTCTCCGGGTTTGGGGTCAGGTCATCTATTTGGGATGCTCTATGCGTATCGCGGACACGGTGGGTCAGCTCTTTCTGAGGTTTTCTGTGACCTAACCAAATGTCGGGCCGAGTGACGTGGAGGCAGGTCACACTTCCTCCGCTCATTTCCACTGGAACTGGTGACCTGACCCCAAACCCCAGGAGCAGAGGTTCAGACCCTTCGACCAGCTCACAATCTCGCACCCTTTTAAACGAAACGCCGCCCCTCGGCCGTCTCTCTAGGATGCATGTCTGCGATTGTTCAGGGAGTGTCCGTCTGGCGTTATTCCAATTCCCTACGGGCCGGCCAAATTCGACGAGGGCTTTCAGCATAATCGAGCTGCTGGTGGTCATCGCCATGATCTCGATCCTGGCCGGGCTCATCCTGCCGGTCCTGGCCGGGGCCAAGCGGCGGGCCGCTACCACCCAGTGCGCGTCCCAAATCCGGCAGTTCGGGCTGGCCGGTATTCTGTACGCCAACGACCACGCCGATTTCATGCCGCCGAATCTCGATGGCGAGAACATTCCCCTTGGAGAAACTTGGGTGAAGGGGTGGTTGGGGTAGCCGGGGCCCGACTGTACCAACACTCTCTTCCTCAGGCAGAGCCTCCTCGCCCCCTACATCCAGAACACAGCCCTGTGGAAATGCCCTTCGGCCCGCGAGGTCACCCCGGGGCCGTTCCGCATGCCCCGAGTGCGCACCGTGTCACTCAACGCGTTCATGGGCTCGAGCATCGAGACTCCAGCCGCGCAAACCTACCGCCGCTTCTCAGATCTCATTCAACTCTCGCCGGCCGAAGGCCTGACTTTCCTCGAGGAAAGGCCAGAAACCATCAACGATGGTGCCTTCTCGCTACAGTGGGATTTCAAGGAGTCACAACCGTCCCGATGGAGGGTCCGTGACAAGCCCGGACAGCAGCACAACCGCTCGGGTAACATCGCCTTCGGCGACGGCCATGTTGAAACCCACCGGTGGGGCTCCTTGGGGGCTTCATCGGTTCCCCGCGACGACTTTGACGCGCCCAACGACCCCGACGTGCTATGGCTGCAACGCCATGCAACATGGCGTGAGGCGACACCGTCGGGTCCATAAAGATGAGCTGCAGATCCAGAACGGAGGTTCAATCGAACTGGTGCCCGTTCAAACCGACAACCCTCTCCTTCATGAGGGATTGCTATGACCTGAACCCTCAGGTGAGGACTGGCCTTCTATCCTCAACCGTTGGATTCCAAGAGGGCGAACGGAACCCGGTTCCATCGCTCTCCGGAAAATAAAAAACCGCGATGCCTCGCGGTTTTTGAAGGTGGTGCCGGTGGAGGGACTCGAACCCCCACTCCCTTGCGGGAAACAGATTTTGAGTCTATCGCGTCTGCCATTTCGCCACACCGGCAGGAGGGCGTTTAAAGTGCCCGCGTGATATGGGCCACCCGCTGGGATCACGCAAGAGGCGAAAAGGAGTAGAGGGTAAAAGCGGGGGGACTCACACAGAGACGCAGAGACGCCGGGAAAGACGGGTAGAGACAGGTTTTTGGAGAGTGCCGCTGGGTGTTGCAGATCCTCTGATCCCACTGGCTGCGACACCTTTTCCTTCCAGTGACCCCGGTTAGACCGCTCCCTTCCTTTTGTGGACGAATTACCTCCTGGCTATCCGTCAATCGACCTTGGACCAGATTCGCCATTGGGACTCGATGTTGCCTGGATCGGGTTCTCCATCCGTCACCAGGATCCGATATCGCAGGACGTGGGTTCCCTTGGGTGGAATGACGAAGTCCCCCAGCTGCTGCGGTGCCCAGCTGAAAAACGGTTCGTTGGGGTGCAGCCTCATCGGTTCCGGATGCCGCAGATTTGAGGGGTGTCCCAACAGCGCAACGCCGGCAATACCACTACCGGCGGAGCCACCGATCCAACACCAGCGTCCCCTCGATTCGTTGCCCTGGATCCGGTTTGTGATGCCTTCCGAGGTCAGGAACCGGCAGTTCGGACCTCCATCCCAGGCGTCGAGTCCCCGGAAACCCAGTCCGCCGTACCGGTACTGAGGCAACACCAACGGGTGATCCGTCACATTCGTCTGCCGGACGGTCAGATCGATCTGATGCGGTTGCCCTATCGGTGTCGCGTTCACCCGAACTCGCCAACCTTCGTGCAACACCGTCTTCGGCTCCTTGGCGGTGAGATCCACATAGCGATGCAGAACTTCAATTTCGGCACCCTCTGCCGTCTCGCTGGATCCCAGCCACTGGATCATCTCCACCCGACCCTTCTTCTGGCCCATGTTCCAGAAATCCGGGGTGCGACCGTCGAACTCCGTCTTCGTCCACGAGGTCCAGACGCCATGATGGTGCAAATGATTCTTCGGATAGTCCCCGGACACCACCACACCGCCGGGCGTCACAAGGGGGTGGAGATAGCCGGCCCTGCGGTACTCCTCCGGAACTCCGGTCGGTAGGATGCCGCGACCACCCCGATAGGTGACCACCGGGTTGGATCGCTGGCGAAAGGTCACCGCATCCTCGCCACACTCAATCCTCACTGGATGGGTTTGCGCCTGATCGCCCCCCTTCGCGGTGCCCCCGTCTGCGAAGGCGAGAGGCATCCACGCGATCAGCCGTAAAAGGGGGCCAAGGACACGACGAACGAAGACAGTGGGGTTCATGGGATGTCCTTCCCGTATAGACGACCGACGCCACCCAGACCACCGCGTTCCTGTCCCCGGGTGTCGGGATGGGTCACTGCGCTCCGAACTGGATCTCCGCGAGGCGACGATACCGCCCGTCGGGATGCGCCATGAGTTCATCGTGGTTCCCGGACTCCACCACCCTGCCCTCCTCGACCACAAAGATCCGGTCCACCTTCCGGATCGTCGATAGTCGGTGCGCGATGATGAAGGCCGTGCGGCCCTGAAGCAGTTCTTCCAGAGCCCGCTGCAGCAGCTGTTCGTTCTCGGCGTCCAAGGCGCTCGTGGCCTCGTCGAGAATCAGGATCGAGGGATCCTTGAGCAGGGCTCGGGCAATGGCTAGACGCTGTCGCTGTCCACCCGAGAGCTGGATTCCCCGTTCACCGACGAGCGTCTGGTATCCCTCGGGCAGTTTCTCGATGAACCCTGAACACAGAGCGCGCCGTGCCGCCTCCTGGATTTCGTCCGCTGTCGCTGTGGGACGACCATAGCGGATGTTCTCCTCGATGGTTCCGGCGAAGAGGAGGACCTCCTGGGGCACCAGGGCGAACTGATCGCGCAGCCGCTCGAGGTCGAGATCTTGGGCGGGTCGACCATCGAGGAGGAGTCGACCCTTCTGGGGTTCGTAGAACCGGAGCAACAACGAGACGAGGGTCGATTTGCCGGAGCCGCTGGGTCCGACCAACGCGACCTTTTCCCCGGGGGCGACGTTGAGATGGAGACCCCGGAGGACCTCGATCTCTGGACGCGACGGGTAATGGAATCCTACGTCCTGGAACTCCACCGCACCCGACAACCGATCCCTCGGTTCCTGCCGTCGCGGTTGGGTGGCATCGACCTCCCGTCCGCCGGCAAGGATCTCCCGGACGCGTTCCGTCGCGCCGAGCGTCTTCTGCACCTGTGAGTACACCTCGGTGAACGATGCGACCGATCCGCCCACGAAGGTTGTGTAGAGGATGAAGCGGGTCAGATCGCCATAGGTGATGGAGCCGGACTCCATTAACCGGGCGCCATACCAAAAGACGAGGACGATGGATCCAAAGACACCGAAGATGATGAAGGACACCAGCGACGCCCGATACATCGCTGTCTTGAGGACGAGATCCAGGAAGCCATGGATCTGCTGCGAGTACCGGTCGAGCTCGAGTCGTTCGTTGCCGAAGGCCTTCACCGTCGCGATGCCCTGCAGGGCTTCGTGGACGACCGAACCTCCCGCCGCGAGGCGGTCCTGTGCATCCCGGGAGCGCTTGCGGATCCGGCGTCCGAAGAGGACCGCAGCCAGCATGAGGACCGGAAAGGTGGAGATCATCACCCCGCCGAGCCGCCACGAGGTGACGGCAATGAGGATCACGCCACCCACCAGAAGCGTCGTCTGCCGGAGGAACTGCGGGATTGTCGTGGTGAAGGTCTCTTCGATCACCGACAGATCCGCCGCGAGGCGGCTCGAGAGTTCGCCGACGCGGCGATCCCCGAAGAATCCCATCGGGAACCCGATGAGGCGTCCAAAGGTGTCGATGCGGAGATCCGCGAGCGCCCGTTGACCCGACTGATGGAATCCCATCGAGGAGAAGAACGAGAAAAAGGCCTGCGTCGCGAGGCAACCGACGAGGATCAATGCGGTGCCATCGATCCCGGACGCCCAGGCAGTCGAAGCGCCAGACCTGGTGCCGGTGAGGGCGGCATCGAGGAGTTTTCCCGTCAGGAATGGGAAGGCGAGGCCGAGGGACGTCGAGACCAGCAGGCAACCCGCCGCCACGGCGAGGCGGCCTCGGTAGGGTCCGAGATAGCCGAACAACACGGCGGCCTGGCGGACGGATTCCGAGTTGAACCGGCTCCGAGCTGGGGTACTGGCGGACCCGAATTGAGGGGACTGTTCAGACGACACGCCCAAGGATCCCACGCCATGCTGAAGTCTCAAACCTCATCTGCCCGCCGCGGCGTCGGTCCCGTCGGGTCTCGGCCGGGGTTGAAACTTCCCGTTCCCCACGGCCACCCTCCGGGACCATGCGTCACGAGCCCATCGACCCCTCGCTGTTCGTCCACAATCGGCAGCGCCTCGCGCGTCTGCTGCTCCCGAACTCCCTTGCGATCGTCAACGCCAACGACCTGGTCCCGACGAATGCCGATGGCCTCCATCGCCCGGTGCCCAACTCGGATCTTTTCTATCTCACCGGGGTGGAACAGGAGGAGAGCATCCTCCTGCTCTATCCGGAGGCGGATGACGAGCGGATGCGCGAGATCCTGTTCCTTCGGGAGACGAACGACCACATCGCCACATGGGAAGGCCACAAGCTTACCAAGGAGGAGGCGCGACGGGTCACTGGAGTCCGACGCGTCGAGTGGTTGTCGAGCTTCCCGGCACTGTTCCATCGCCTGATGTGCGAGGCGGAGCACGTCTACCTCAACACTAACGAGCACAAGCGTGCGGACATCGTCGTCCAGACCCGGGATGCCCGGTTTGTCGATTCGGTGAAGCGGCAGTTCCCGCTGCACACCTACCATCGCCTCGCCCGGGTGATGCATCGGCTCCGCATCCTGAAGTCTCCCGCCGAGGTGGAGCTGCTTCGGAAGGCATGTCAGATCACCAAGGCTGGTTTCCAGCGGGTCGCCCGGTTTGTGAAGCCCGGGGTCAATGAATGCGAGGTCGAGGCGGAATTCTCGCACGAGTTCATCCGTCGTCGGGCCACCTTCGCGTATCCACCGATCATCGCCTCCGGGGCCAACGCCTGCGTCCTCCACTACCTCGACAACCAGGAGACGTGCCGCGACGGCGACCTACTCCTGCTCGATGTGGGCGCCAGCTACGCCAACTACAATGCGGACATGACCCGGACCATTCCGGTCTCCGGTCGATTCACACGCCGGCAGCGACAGGTCTATCAGGCGGTCCTCCGGGTGCTGAAGGCCCAGATTCGCGGTCTGACCCCGGGCAAGAAGCCTCAGCAGTGGCAGGAGGAGTCCGAGGAGTTGATGGCTCGGGAGTGTGTCGATCTCGGGCTGCTCAAGCCCAAGGACCTGAAGGTGCAGGTCGAGGATCGGATGGCCCTTCCGGTGAAGCGATTCTACATGCACGGCTGCGGGCATCCTCTGGGGCTCGATGTGCATGATGTCGGGTTCACCACCGAACCGTTTGCACCGGGGTGGGTCATGACCGTCGAACCGGCAATCTACCTGAAGGAGGAGGGTTTTGGCGTGCGCCTGGAGAACGACATCCTCATCACCGAGACGGGGTTCGAGGATCTCATGGGCGACATTCCGCTCGAGGTCGACGAGATCGAGGCCCTCATGGCCAGGCGTCGCTGAAAGACTGGGCGATCCCCTTTACAACATCTCCCTCCCCCGCGTGTCACGCCTCTCCCAATTCGTCACGATTCAGGCCTTGTTCCGGGTTCATCCCGGGTGCCGCGAGATCGTGGATCGTCTGCTCGTCGAACTCGACCGGCGCGCATCGGACGAACCCCTGGTCTTGTTCCATGAGGCCTCGTTCCACTCCGACAATCTGGCGCTGCGTATTGCGTTTCCCTTCGCGGTTTCGCTTCTCGACCATCTCGCCGGTACGTCGGATGGCTTCGAGCGCCTCTTATCGGAGACCGATCTGATCCGGATGGAGGTTCATGGTCCGGAGGCGGAATTATCCCAGCTCCGGGGACCTCTCGGCGTATTCCAGCCCGAATGGTTTGTCTTGGCGGCCCCCCGATCCTAGTCGGGCTAGCCCTGCCCCGTCCTATTCCCTTCGCATTCGCGGATCATCGCGCTAGCTCAGACGGCCAGGGGTGACCCGGTCAGCTTCTCGTAGGCTTCCAGATATTTGTTCCGCGTCTTCTCCACCACGTCGTGAGGCAAGGCCGGTGCTGGAGGTGTCTTGTCCCAGTCGAGGGTTTCGAGGTAGTCGCGGACGAACTGCTTGTCGTAGCTGGGCTGACCCCGTCCCGGTTGGTACTGGTCTGCGGGCCAGAAGCGGGAGGAATCGGGCGTCAGGGCCTCGTCGATCAACAGCAGACCCGAGTCGTCGATTCCGAACTCGAATTTGGTGTCGGCTATGAGGATGCCGCGTTCCCTCGCGTGGCGTCGCGCCTCCGCGTAGAGGCGCAGGCTCAATTCACGGACCTTTGCGGCCACCTCGCTGCCGACGATGTCGACCGCCTGGTCGTACGAGATGTTCTCGTCATGCCCGGTCTCGGCCTTGGTCGCCGGTGTGAAGATCGGTTCAGGGAGTTCGCTGCACTCCTTCAGTCCGGACGGCAATGGGATCCCACAGACAGTCTGGTTGGACCGGTATTCCTTCCAACCGGATCCGGCGAGATAGCCTCGGACGACGCACTCGATGGCGAGCGGTCTGGCCTTTTGCACGATCATGCTGCGACCGCGCACCTGGGCGGCATGCGGCTGAAGCTCCGGGGGCAGCGGATCGTGGCCACGACCGATGCGATGGTTGCGCAGCCAGGGACCGCTAAAGTCGAACCAGAAGTGCGAGATCTGGGTCAGGACCTGTCCCTTCTGGGGGATGCCATTGGGCATCACACAGTCGAAGGCGGAGATCCGGTCGGTGGCGACGAAGAGGAGGCGATCCCCGAGATCGAAGACCTCCCGGACTTTCCCAGATTTCACCTTCGGGATTCCGGGGAGATCGAGCGTCAAGAGCGGTGCATCCATGCGGGACAGGGTTGGATGAGGGTGCCGACGGGTCGAACCAAAAAGTCTGCCGGGTCCGCGCCGCCGTCGGTGGGCTTTCGGCTCAGGATTTCGTGCGCTCCGACTTGATGCCCGAGGCGAGGAGGGTCTCGAAGTGGGGTGGCGCTTCTTCGCGGGCGACGACGGTGATCTCGATCCGTCGGAAGCCAGCCTTCTCCATCCAGTCCTGGAGATCGGCTTCGGCGAATCCGTGCCATCGGTCCCCGTACAGTTCTCTCGCCCGTTCGAACCGATGCTTCACGAGATCGAGGATCATGACCTGGCCCCCGGGCTTGAGAATGCGGTAGGCACTCTGGATGGCGCGGACGGGGGATTCGGCGTGGTGGAGCGCCTGGCTCAGGATCACGAGATCGACCGTGTCCGGATCAATCGGAGGATCCTCGAGATTGCCCTGTCGGAACTCGAGGTTGGTCATCCCGTTCTTCTTCGCCTTGGCGGCGCCGTACTCGACCATCTTCTCGGAGTTGTCGACGGCGATGACCTTCCGGCAGCGCAACGCCAGCAGTTCCGACAGGAGGCCTTCGCCCGAACCCAGGTCGGCGACCTCGAGCGGCGGCAGGATCCGCAACAGCATGTGGCCAAACGCCTGCCACGATCGTCCGGGTCCATAGCTGCGGTCGAACCGGCCCGCGACCTCGTTGAAATACTTCTCCGCCTGTTCGGAACGCCGGGCGATGACACGCCGGAGGTTGATCACATCGGCTGACCGCTCAGGGAGTTCCTGTGCTCCTCGGACACCCACCTGGACGAGTTCCCGATCCTCCTGGGATCTGGGTGCGATGCGATAGAACGTACGCTTTCCCTCACGTCGTGCCGTGACGAAGCCGGATTCGTGGAGAAGGCCGAGGTGGGTGGAGATCCGGGATTGACCTAGTCGCGTGATTTCCTGGAGCTCGTTGACGGACAACTCCTCGTGCTCGAGGAGGGAGAGGAGACGTAGACGGGTTGGATCCGCCAGAGCCCGCAACGCCTTCAGGGTATCGCTCACCCCGGCAGGCTGGCCCACGCAGGTTGATTCCGTCGAGCCCCGGCTGCCTCGGGTTTGGTGGGCCCAACAGGATTCGAACCTGTAACCAAGGGATTATGAGTCCCCTGCTCTAACCGTTGAGCTATGGGCCCCGAGGGGTGCCGATCCGACTCCAGATACAATTGGGAATCGATCGGGCTCGGAGAGCATGAACAGAGCACTGCGCCGAGCAACGCGGATGTTCGCCGTGGCCCCGATCCATGCCGGACTCATCAGGTCGTCACCCCTCCGGTGCTCCTCACTCGCAGGGGTGGCCTTTTCCTCTTGCGGTGAAGGCATCGCGTTTCGAGGCTGGGTCTCTCAGATCGTTTCGATGTCAGGAGGCCTATCCACCCATCTGCGCCGGACTCCCGCTGGATTCCTGCCATGGCTTGGCCCTGCCTTCATCGTCTTCTGGTGGGTCCGGGACCTCTCCTTCCAGTGGGCCGGCAATCCGGAGTTCCAACACGGTTGGCTCGTCGCAGCTCTCACCGGATTCCTGATCTGGGACCGCCTCGAATCCGCACCGGTAGACGACACACCGTCGACCTCCTACTGGCCTCTCAGCCTGGGCATCCTGGGTTTTCCCCTCGTCACGGTGGCCGAGCTCTATCGGATCGGAGTCGCTCGATCCCCCGCCCAGTGCATGTGCCTGAGTCTCGGCTGCTCCCTGTTCCTCGTGGGCAACATCCTGTTGCTCCGCGGACCCATGACGCTCCGCCACTTCGCCTTTCCTCTCCTGTTCTTCTTCCTCGCGGTGCCGATCCCCAAGATCCTCTGGAACCCCATCGTCTTCACGCTTCAGTCCTGGGTCTCCATTCTGGATGTTGAACTTCTCAACCTCACCGGAATCCCGGCCGCCCGCCAGGCCCACGTGATTCTCCTCCCGAACGGCCAGGTCGGCGTCGATGAGGCCTGCAGCGGCATCCGAAGCCTCCAGTCTAGCCTCATGGCCGCCCTGTTCATCGCCGACCTCGTCCTCCATCGCCTCTCGGCCAAGATCGCATTTTTCTTCCTCGGTATTACTCTTGCCGTTATCGGTAATCTGATTCGTTCCTATACCCTTTCGGTCCTCGCATACCGTCACGGTATCGATATTGTTGACAAATGGCATGACACTGCGGGATGGAGCATCCTTGGCTTCACCAGTGTAGGGGTCATTCTTTCGGCCTGGTTCATCAATCGTTTGGAAACCGCTCGCGCCGCCGAGTTAGGCAGGCAACCCTGAAATGCAAGTTCCTGACGAAAAGGAGGTTGTGAATAGGCTCGTGGGGTTGGGCGCGGAGAACCTCTGGTTTGTCGCACACGTCAGACCGCGGTGTGAAAAGAAACTCCAAGAGTTCTGCCATCGGGAAGGGTATTCGACAACGTTACCGTTGTTCCGATCCATCAAGAAATACCGTCGGAAGAAGGTCGAATTCCTGAAACCCCTGTTTCCCGGGTACCTGTTTCTGCACGTCGACCGGTTCTCCGCCTCGAAGGTCCGTCAGAACCAGTATCTTGCGAACCTTCTGGAACCCTCGGATCAGTTCGAGTTCGCCTCCCAGCTGCAACAGATTCTGGAGGCCTTGTCCTCGGATTCGGAGGTGCGGCTCTGTCCCAACATCGTCGAGGGACAACGGGTCCGGATTAAACTAGGTCCGCTTCGCGGCGTCGAAGGCGTGGTGATCCAGAGGCAGGGAGCCTTGGAAATCCAACTCCGTCTGGACTTCATCGGACAGGCGGCGGCTCTGCGCGTGGATGCAGATCAGGTCGAGCCGGTCTGAGTCTCCACCAGGCGGAGCTGCTGGGAGCCTAGGCCGATCCGCCATCCCCACAGTCCACGGATCCACAGCCTTCCTCGATTGATTCTCCTAGGCCCCGCTTGGCCCAGACGAGAACGAGACTGAGATCCGCGGGTGAAACTCCAGAAATTCTGGAGGCTTGTCCGAAGGTCCTGGGACGGATCTGACCCAGCTTCTGACGGGCCTCATTCCGAAGTCCAGGAACCCGGCCAAAATCAAATCCCTCCGGAATCTCGCGTTCCTCCATGGTTCGGAAACGCTCAACCTCGGCGACCTGTCGTTGGATGTAGCCTGCGTACTTCACAGAGAACTCGACCTGCTCGATCACCTCATCGGAAAGGTCCGTGCGGGCACCCTGAAGGTCGCGATAGGCAACCTCCGGTCGGCGGAGCAGCTCCTCCAAAGTGTCTTGTCCCCAACGCGTTGTGGAGATCCTTGCGAGTTCGTCGCGGATGGACGCCTCCTTCTCGACCACCCGGGCGTGATGGGCTTCCGGCAGCAGCCCCATCTCACGTCCCAACCCTGACAACCGCAGGTCGGCGTTGTCCTGTCGGAGCAGGAGCCGGTATTCCGCTCGGGAGGTGAACATCCGATAGGGTTCCGAGGTTCCTTTCGTGACCAGGTCATCGATCAGGACTCCGATGTAGGCCTGATCCCGGCCCAAGACGAGTGGCGACCGACCCTGAACCCGCCGTGCGGCATTGATCCCCGCGATCAAGCCCTGGGCCGCGGCCTCCTCATAGCCAGAGGTTCCGTTGATCTGGCCGGCGAGGAACAGGTTCCGACACACCTTGGTCTCAAGACTGGGGGCCAACTGCGTGGGATAGCTGAAGTCGTATTCCACAGCATAGGCGGGACGGAGGATCTCGGCGGATTCACAACCCACAATGGTTCGGACCATCTCGATCTGAACCTCGAAGGGTAGGGAGGTGGAGAATCCGTTGACGTAGATCTCGTCGGTGGAGATTCCCTCCGGCTCGAGGAACAGCTGGTGCTGGGGTTTGTCGGCAAAGCGTACAAACTTGTCCTCGATGCTCGGACAGTACCGGGGACCGATCCCCTCAATCACCCCGGAGTACATGGGGGATTTATGGAGATTCTTGAGGATGATCTCGCGGGTCTTTTCGGTTGTGGTGGTGATCCAGCACGACAGCTGGCCGCCGATTCGATCGAGGATGGATCCCGGAGGATAGATCGAGGCCTTGCCGGGACGCTGATCCATCAGCCGGCCTTGTTCCACGTGGAACAACGGGTCGTTCCAGACGTCTTCCTTCCAATAAGAGAACCACGACGGTGGATCCTCACCCGGCTGGACCTCACATCGGCTGAGATCCAAGGACCGTTTGACCAGCCGTGGTGGGGTACCGGTCTTGAGTCGACCCAATTCAAGGCCTGCCTCCTTGAGCGATCCCGAGAGCCCCATCGAGGCGGCTTCGCCGGCTCGACCACCGCTCTGCTGGTTGGATCCAACGTGCATCAGGCCCCGGAGAAAGGTCCCGGTGGTGACGACCACTACCTCCGCCCGGAATCGAACCTCCAGCGCCGTGTCGACCCCAACAACCCGATCCCCTTCTCGGACCAAGGCGACGGTCTGGGCTTGTCGGCAGTCGAGGCTCGATTGCCGTTCACAGATCCACTTCATCCGGAACTGGTAGGCCTTCTTATCACACTGGGCCCGAGGCGCCCGCACCGAAGCCCCTTTACGCATGTTCAACATCCGGAACTGGATTCCGGTCAGATCCGTGGTCCTCCCCATCTCCCCGCCCAGAGCATCGATCTCCCGGACTAGATGTCCCTTGGCTAGTCCGCCGATCGCCGGGTTGCACGACATCTGGCCTATTGTGTCCAGATTGGTGGTCAACAACAGGGTCTGACACCCCATTCGGGCCGAGGCCAAGGCAGCCTCCACACCGGCATGCCCCGCGCCAACGACGATGACATCGTATCGCTTCGGATACTCGAACATGCCGTCAGGTTAGACCCAAACCAAGGTTGTGTTCCACGTGGAACACGAGACCGGCTTCTCTCGGCCCTACTCCCCCTGCCACAGCCTGACCCCCAACACTCCCGCCACTCCCGCCGCGCAAATCAGTATACTTCCGAGAAGCAGTACCTTCCCGATTTCTTGGGTTCCCACACTGAGGAGAACTCCGGCCGTAGCGACCAGAACGACGTCCAAAGCGACAAGGACCGCTGGAATCCAACCCGGGGTGGGTGGCATTCGGGTCACCTTCACCGTCGGGGTCTGGTCCTGGACCCGCACTTCAACCGCCGGTTCGGTTGTCGGTCTTTCGGGTGTCCTGAGGAACAACCGAACCGCCCCCTCCGGGCCCTCCTGGGGTTTCCCGGTCGTGGGCGATGGTTCCATCAACGTTCCCAAACCCTTGCCTAGACCAGTTCGCCTCATGTTGAGGACTAGGCTGACGAACGGGCCCTGCAGGAACAATCCCGAGTTATCCACCGTCTGTTCGCCCACAATGGATTCCAGGCTGGTCTCTATTGCCATGGGCACCCACCCTTCACCTCCACCGCGTTATTCCATGGCGACCCCTCCGCTCCCAGAGGCTCCGATCGAAATCATCGATTCCCACACCGGCGGTGAGCCCACCCGTCTTGTCCTTTCCGGCGGTCCCCCTTTGGGTCCTGGTTCCTGTCCAGAACGTCTCGCCGAATTCCGGGACCGCTTTGACCCCTACCGATCCGCCATCGTCAATGAGCCCAGGGGTTCCGATGTCCTCGTTGGCGCCCTGCTCGTACCACCTACGCTTCCGGAAACCCTTGGTGGGGTCCTCTTCTTCAACAACGTCGGGTATCTAGGAATGTGCGGCCACGGCACCATTGGGGTGATTGCGAGTCTTCATCACCTCGGTCGGATCACTCCCGGTGTCCATCGTCTCGAGACTCCGGTCGGTCTTGTGTCCACGGTTCTCCATCCAGACGGTCGGGTCTCCCTCGACAATGTGCCGAGCTACCGGACGGCCCATCGTGTTTCGATCCAGATTCCCGGGTTTTCCTCTCCGGTGGTTGGCGATGTCGCATGGGGTGGCAATTGGTTCTTTCTCGTTCGTGAACCCCACCATGACCTGTCCCTTGACCGGATCGACTCCCTCACGGAGGTAGCTTGGGCGATCCGGAACCACCTCAACCGCAACGGGTTTCCTGAGATCGACCATATTGAGCTGTTCTCGGACGGATCTCCAGGGACGAATTCAAGGAACTTCGTGCTGTGTCCCGGCAAGGCCTATGACCGATCCCCCTGCGGCACCGGAACCAGCGCCAAGCTAGCGTGTCTCGCCGCCGACGGGGTCCTGGAGGAGGGGGCTCTCTGGGTCCAGGAAAGCATTGTCGGTTCTCAGTTCACCGGGTCGTATCGATGGATCGATCGATCCAAGGGCGTGATCCTCCCGACTCTGTCCGGATCGGCTTTCGTCACGGCTCGCTCCACCCTCCTGCTCCATCCTGCGGACCCCTTTGTCTGGGGCATCCGACGTTGATTTCCTCGATGCACGGCCCTGATCCAGCGAACCCTGGGCCCTGGCCCCCCTCACCGCTGGGTCTGTTCCGCAAGGGCACCGGCGAGACGACGTGCGCTCTCGGGCGACAGGTGGAGCCCATCTGAATAGCGAATGGGCTGCGTCCATTCGAGGCTCTGACGATAAAGGTCGATCGTCGGAAGACCCAGGTCCTTAACCAAAAGATCCACATCATCCTGCCCCTTGGGATCCACCGGATTCTCCCGGCCCACAGGAAGCCGGATCAGGACCACCTTGGTTCCCCTCGCCTCCAATTCACGGACCGCACGGATCAATTCCTCAGGGCGTGGAACCGATTTTGAGCCGGCTATAGCGTTAATTTGGCCTTTAGCTTCAGCTTCCTGGCCCCCTTCCTGACGCTGATGGGATTTCAACCATCCATACAGGACCGTAGTAGGTCGACTTTCGGCTTTCGTTAACGTTACTTCCCGATGTAGCCGTCGATCCATGCCTTTGGACAGGGCCAGCAGCTGGTGATCATTGGCCCGGACGGGGTTCCACAGTCGGTGGGCTTCCAGCAGGACTAGTTCGGGCGTCTTGGGCTGGCCGAGAGCCAGTTGGAGTCCAGTGATTGGACTCGCCCCGTCCAATCCAAGATTAACGATATTCTCAAGGTTTGAACCTTTGAAATAGCTCGGGAGAAGCCGTCCAGCGATGGAGGTCCCCACGATCAGGCACTTCGGTGTCGGGCCTTCGAGGAAGCGTTCGATCCTCATCCGGTTCGCCGTATAGTTGGTTTCAGCGAGCTCCGGCTTGGGCAACTGGATCCGGGCCACACTCCAGAGGCCACACAGGACCGCGGCCACGATCAGGATCCTGAGCGATTGGGATGCGGACTGCATGCGTTCAGAATTGGAAGTAGATGAACTCTCCCGGAGGTCCGGAGTTGGTCAGGATCAGGAAGAGCATGGCGCCGTGGAGGACGACCGTGACCCGATCGGCAGTCTGCCGAGACCACGTCCGACGCCAAGGTTCGGTGGCTCCCCAGAGGTGCCAGAGGACGACGGGGAGGGAGAAGCAGGCGATCACATACAAGGCTTGGACCTGGGGTGGACCGCCTTGGGTTGCGAGGGTCCGAAGATAGAGGACCGCCTGGCCAAATTCCGGGAGCTGGAAGAGAAGCCACAGAAAGGTCACGGCGGTGAAGCAGAGGAAGGCCTGGAGGATCGATAGGAGGGACCAAGGCCTCGACTCCGTGACTCGGTGACGCCCCGTCAGCCGTTCCAGGGCCAGCAGAACGCCGTGGGCCATTCCCCAGACGGCATAGCTCCACGCGGCTCCGTGCCAGAGTCCACCTAGGAACATCACGAGGAACAGATTCCGATAGGTCCTCCATTCACCCCTCCGGTTGCCTCCCAGAGGGATGTACAGGTACTCGCGGAGCCAGGACGACAGGGTCATGTGCCACCGCCTCCAGAACTCGGTGATGCTGCGGCTGAGATACGGGTGGTTGAAGTTCGCTGGGAGTTCGTACCCGAATAACCGGGCCAATCCGATGGCGATGAGCGAATACCCGGCGAAGTCGGCCAGGAGCTGGAAGGAAAAGGCGTAGACGAGCGCAGCCAGATTGATGCTCGGGAGGTCGAGGAATTCCGGGTATCGGATGGCCGCCGTCACCTCCTTCAGATTGTCCGCCACCACCATCTTGAGGAAGAAGCCCAGGATGAGGGCTTTCACGGATTCATCCCATGGGATCTGGGTCAGGCGCTTGGGGCTGATCTGGTGGAAGAATTCGCCGGCCTTCACGATCGGACCCGCCACCAGCTGGGGGAAGAATGCCTTGAAGAAGGTGACGTTGCCGTAGTGGGGTCCCACTCGTCCGCCGCCGTCCTCCCCGGGGAGTCCTGGGATGCCCTTCGATCCGGCATGCCATGCATCAACGACGAGACTGATCCCTTGGAAGGTGAAGAAGGAAATGCCGACGGGCAGGGGAATGCTGCTCAACCAAGGTCCAATCAGGCTCCAGAGGGCCTCGGGCAGGACCAGTCTTCCGATGAGGGCCGCATACTTGAAGAAGCCGAGGGTTCCCAGGTTGAAGACCAGGGCCCAGAGAAGCACATGCCTTCGTTGCCGATCCGTCCGCCCGGATCGGAACAGGGCCCACGAAGCAGCGCTGTTGACCCAGCAGGCAATGGCCAGCAGCGGGATGAGGCGGGGATGGCTCCATCCATAGAAGAGGAAGCTGCTGAGTGTTAGCACCCCAACCTGCCAGCCCTGGCTTCGACCCAGATAATGCAGGGCGAACACCACCGGCAGAAAGAGGGCGAACGGCCAGCTGACGAAGGACATGGTGAATCGACGGTCGCCTAGCTAAAGGGCAGGCGGTGTGGCGAACAAGCCGTTTCGGGTCAAGGGAGTGTTGCCCCAGTTCCACCGACTATCGGATTGAGTGGGTCGCCGACATCGGGACACTCGTGCCGGCGTTCCGCGCCGATCTCGAATGTGCGGCATCTGCGGCATCTGGAACTTTGGCTCGGACGAACCGGTAGATCGGGACGTCGTCGCCGCCATGACCCGAAGGATCCATCACCGGGGTCCGGATGAGGAGGGGATCCATGTTGAAGGCCCCCTTGGTCTCGGATTCCGGCGACTGAGCATCGTCGATCTCGCCCATAGCCATCAGCCGATGTCGAACGCCGACCGGTCAGCGTGGATCACGTTCAACGGTGAGATCTACAACTACCGGGAGCTAAGGCAGGGACTCGAAACCCGATTCACATTCCACACCTCGGGAGACACCGAGACGCTGCTCCATCTTCTGGAGCTGAAGGGATCGGCAGCCCTCTCGGATCTGGTTGGGATGTTTGCGTTTGCTTACTGGGATGCGACCCAACGCTCGCTGCTCCTCGCCGTCGATCGTTTCGGAAAGAAACCGCTCTACTACTCGATTCATGGGGGACGCCTGATCTTTGGATCCGAGCTGAAAGTCTTCAGGGATGTACCTGGACTTGATCTCGATCTGGACCCCGAGGCTCTCGACGAGTTTCTGTGCTCGGGATTCGTCAACGCACCACGGTCGATCTTCCGGACCATCCGCAAGGTTCCGCCCGGTCACCTTCTCAAAGTGGATTCCTCGGGGCGGGTCGAACTGCGTTCCTACTGGCGGCCCTCGTTCGGGACGCCGGATTCATTCCGGGACGACCCTCCTGAAATCCTCGCCTCAGGGCTGAGACTCCTGCTCGAGGAGGCGGTGGGATGTCGCCTGATGAGCGAAGTCCCGCTGGGCGCCTTTCTCAGCGGTGGTCTGGACAGCAGTGCTGTTGTGGCCCTGATGGCGCGTCGACTATCCCATCGGGTCCAGACGTTCTCGATCGGGTTCGAGGACGACCCCAATGACGAGAGTCAGTTCTCGGCGCTGATGGCCCGTCACTGCGGAACGCTCCACACTCATGAGGTATTGTCGCCTCGCCAGTTGATGGACTGGGTGCCAGGGCTCATCGAGCACATGGATGAACCGTTCGCGGACGATTCGATCATCCCGACCTGGTTCGTCTCTAAGGTTGCGCGACAGGCCGTGACGGTCTGTCTCAGCGGAGACGGTGGCGACGAAATCTTCGGAGGGTACACTTGGTATCGTCGAGCATGGCGTCAGGACCGGCTGCGTCGATGCGTGCCCTCCGCATTGAGGTCCGTGGTGGCACCGTTCAGCCGCATCGTGCCACGGAAATACGGCGACTATCTTGCCCGGATTGATCAGGACCCCGCCGTCTGGCGAACCTCCAGTCCGTATTTCCCAACGCCGTTGAGGCATGCGCTGTACCGTCCCGAGTTCTCGAGAAACCTCGGTGGTTTCGATGCCGACCGAGATCGATCTCGGTCGATCTCGGAAGACGGGTCTCTTCCTCTGCTCTCCCGGCTTCAGTCCCTCGACATCTCGGGCTATCTGCCGGGTGGCATCCTGGTGAAGGTCGACCGACTCTCGATGAAGGAGTCGCTCGAGGTCCGGTGTCCGCTCCTCGATCATCGGATCTTTGAGTACATGTCCCGAATCTCCCCGGACGTGAAGCTGAACGCCTCGGGTTCCAAGTGGCTGTTCCAAAAGGCGCTCCAGGATGTGCTGCCTCCCGACATCCTCCACCGCAGGAAACGAGGCTTTGATGTCCCTCTGCTGCGCTGGTTGTCGGGTCCTCTTACCCCGCTTCTCGAGGACCTCCGTTCCGCCCCTTCGCTTGCCCTGCATCGCTGGTTGGAGCCGTCGGTCGTCACCCGCATCCTTTCTTCGAAAGCTCCCACGGACCTATCCCAAGCCAGCCGCCTGTGGTGCCTGGTGTGTCTGGAGCTGTGGGCCCGATCCTGGTTCGCGTCTACCCGTCCATGAAGCCGGCTCGGATCCTTGTCTTCATCGACAGCCTCGCGGCTGGCGGCGCTGAGCGTCAGACCGTCGAGCTCGTGACGCGTCTGGATCGCACACGGTTTCTTCCTCGGGTGGTTGCGTTGCATGGGCCTCGGATGAACCAGAGCCGCCACTTCGTTCAACGGCTTCTCGACTCAGGGATCGAAGTGGTTGAACTCGATCGACGTTGGTCGGCCTCAGAGATTCCTTCTTCGGTGCTGGGTGTCCTCCGCTGCATCCGCTCCTTCGGTCCGGACCTCGTCCACTCGGTCAGCCATCATTGCAACCACCTCACTCGGTTCGCTCGGCTTCTCCTTCCCGGACGATTCCGGCTCCTGACTGCCATTCGCACCGCCTATGATTCCCGACAGATCCGGAACGAGCGGCTGGAGCAGCGGCTGTCGTCCTTCATCGTCTGCAACAGCCCAGACATGGAGATCCGCCTCCGCAAGGAGGCGGGTATCGGTGAGTCCAGGCTTCGCTACATCCCGAATGGTCTGGACACAGCTCGTTTCGCTTCCAATCCGGATCCTGGTCTCAGGTCCCGTCTGGCGCCGGACGCTGAACGGGTCGGTGTGATGCTGGCCCGCATCACCCTGCAGAAATCCCCGGACCTCCTTGCCCGGGCCCTGGCCCGCCTGCGCCAGGAGGGGTCCCTTAATCCTCGGCATCAGATCTGGATCGTCGGCGAGCCGGAATGTCACCTCGTCCAGAGTCGCCTTGATGCTGCGATCCGAGGTTCTGGGCTTGAGGGTCAGGTCCGGGTCTTTCCGCAGACAACGGATCCAGCGGCCTTCCTGCATGCGGCTGATTTCTCGGTCTTGGCCTCGTTGTGGGAAGGGACCCCAAACGCCGCCTTGGAATCCCTCGCTGCCGGGAAGCCGGTCCTGATCTCGGACAAGGCCAACGCCTCGGGATTAATCCGAGAATCATTGGAGGGTTGGTCTGTGGCAACAGGTGACGAGGCGGCCTTGGCGGGAAGACTCCGGTCTGTGCTCTCCTTGTCTCGTACCAACCTCGAGTCCATGGCATCGGCCTGCAGATCCCGGGCCTCGGAGTTCAATATGCCCCTGATGATCCGTCGCTACGAGGAGCTGTATTCCAGGCTCCTCGGCGAATCATGATGTCGGACGATCTCAGAGCAGACGCTGCTGGCGTTGCTCCATGGCGATCTCCAGCCCTAGCCCACTGGTGCGTCCCCGTCGCCGCTCGATGATGTGTTTGTCGACGGCGGGATCATATTTCACCGGATACTCCCCGTTGTAGCAGGCCAGACAGAACTCGTTCTTGGGCCTGCCGGTCGCCCGCACCATTCCGTCGAGGGACAGATAGCCGAGGGTATCGGCATTCAGGAATTTGCGGATCTCCTCCAGCGAGTGGTTCGCCGCCATCAGCTTGTTGCGCTCCGGGAAATCGATCCCGTAGACGCAGGGGTGCATGTGGGGAGGGCAGCTGACCCTGAAGTGGACCTCCTTCGCTCCAGCCTCCTTGAGGCTCGTTACTCGGGCCTTGCTCGTGGTTCCGCGGACGATCGAGTCATCGATGATCACCACGCGTTTCCCGCGGACCAGGTCGGCAATCAGGTTCAATTTCACCCGGACGGCGAAGTCCCGGACAAACTGGGAGGGTTGGAGGAAACTGCGTCCGACGTAGTGGTTTCGGACGAACGCCATCTCGAACGGGATTCCGCTCTCCAGCGAATACCCAAGGGCCGCACAGACGCCACTGTCCGGAACCGGGATGACGATGTCAGCGTCCACCCCATTCTCACGGGCCAGCTCGCGTCCCATCTCGACCCTCGTCTTGTAGACGCTGCGTCCGGCTATCGAGGAATCAGGACGGGCAAAATAGACGTACTCGAAGACGCAGAAGGCGCTGCGCTTCGTCTCCGGAAACGCCTGCAGACTCCTTAGACCATTTTCATCGATGATGACGATCTCGCCCGGTTCTACGTCCCGGACGAACTCGGCCTTGATCAGATCGAAGGCACAGGTCTCGCTAGAGAGCACATAGGCCCCGTTCTCAAGGCGCCCGATGCTCAGTGGCCTGAAGCCGTGGGGATCGCGGACTCCGATGAGTTCTCGTTCCGTGAGGATCACCAACGAATAGGCCCCCTCGATGCGGTTCATCGCCTCGATTAGGGAGCTGTCATGGCCACCAGCCCGCTCCGGCTGGGCCAAGAGATGCAGTACGATCTCGGAGTCGACGGTCGTCTGGAAGATTGAGCCCTTGGCCTCGAGTTCTTCACGCAACATCGCCGCGTTCGTCAGATTGCCATTATGGGCGATGGCGATCCTGCCCTTGGCACAATCCACCGTCAGGGGCTGACAGTTCTGGATGTTGGAGGACCCGGTGGTCGAATAACGCGTGTGGCCAACCGCCGCCTTCCCAACGAGTTTGTGGAGGACCTGGCCGTCGAAGATGGCCGGAACAAGCCCCATCCCCTTGTGTGTGTAGAAATGGGCTCCGTCCGTGGACACGATCCCTGCAGATTCCTGGCCTCGGTGCTGCAGTGCGTACAGACCGTAGTAGCTGATTTCGGCCGCGTTCGGATGGCCGAATATTCCGAAGACTCCGCAGTAATGTTTGGGGCGCCCGTCCACGCGAGGCGGCAGAGCATGCGATGGTCCTCGACGAACGGAAGCACAATCTCTGGCGGATCGGCTTTTCATGATTCACTCCGGGTCGGGAGGGCCTCCCTTAACCGTCAGTAGTCTCCGAATAACCCGACCCAACCCTGTCAGGAAGTCTGACTCGGCTCGGTTGTTGCGCTTTCCTAACAAGGTTGTTGGTTGAGCTGGGTCGCATAGTGAGGCCCAAAAGCAGTGCGTCCAACGGGTTGTTGGATTTGCTCACAACCACTACTAATAGCTTTCTCTCCTAAGAGATTACACAATACTTGGGCCAACAACATGAAGCTCTCGATCTCGAAGGAGCAGCTCGTCAGCGGCCTCCAAGCCGTCCAGAACGTCGTCGGTTCGCGTACCACGCTGCCGGTCCTCTCTAACGTCCTCTTGGTCGCCGCCGACGGTCGTCTGGAACTGACAGCCACGGATCTGGACATGACGATCATGGCCACGGTGGAGGCGACCGTGAGCAAACCCGGAAAGACGACGGTTCCGGTCAAGCGTCTCTTCGGGATTGTTCGAGAACTCCAGGCTCCGGAGATCCATCTCGAGGTCGATGAAAAAGCGACCATGGCGGTCCGAGCGGGCGGATCCTTCTTCAAGATCAATGGTCTCCAGGGCGAAGAGTTCCCGCCAGTTGGAATTGTTCGCCAGGGGAAGTCCGTGACACTCGAGCAGGAAAAACTCCGATCGATGCTCCGGAAGACGAGCTTTGCAGCCTCCAGTGACGAGGCCAGATATGTGCTGAATGGAATTTTCGTCAGCATGAAGGAACACACCGTCACTCTCGTGGCGACCGACGGACGGCGTTTGGCGATGACCGATGAGCCTGCCGAGGTAGCACCTGAGTCGGTGGTCGACTTCATCGTTCCGACCAAGGCCATCAACGAGTTGAATCGACTACTGACGGGGTCGGGATCGGTCGATCTCCGTCTCTCCGACAACCAGGTCGCCTTCCACCTTACCGGAGCCAACGGTCTTGGCGTGGTGATCCAATCGAAGCTCGTCGACGGTACCTACCCGAACTACCGACAGGTGATACCCGGCGAATGCCAGGAAAGGATCCAAATCCAACGAGAGGAGCTCCTGGGAGCCTTGAAACGCGCAGAGCTGATGACCAGCGATAAGAGCAACTCGGTGAAGCTGACCTTCAGCAGGAACCAGTTGGCCATCACGGCGAACACTCCGGAGATCGGCGAGGCCCGTGAAGAGCTCGCAATTCCGTACCAAGGCAAGGATTTCGCGATCGCCTTCAACCCCGCCTTCCTAATGGATCCTCTGAAGTCCCTGGACGAGGATGAAATCGCGTTCGAGCTGATCGATGAATTGAGCCCAGGGGTCATCAAGACCCAGAAGCCATTCCTCTACGTCATCATGCCGATGCGGATGAGCTGAGGGATATCAGGAACCTGGAAGACCGATCCTCCGGAGGAGGAACGGATATGGGACACCGATCAACGCCGCGATGAAGGCGCAGGGTTGTGGAATCGAGGGGCGGGGGCACGTAGTTTCATGTACAGCCAACCCTCAAGAGGCCGGAGGGGTCTGAGCCATCCGTAGAACGGGGAGTAGACGAGCCGGAGTCGGACCAGGGAGAGCAGCATGTTCATGGAGGTCCTGAAATCGAAGACAACGTGGGAACCCGCCTTGTCCTCCCAGACGGTTGGAACTTCCAGAACCTTGAAACCACCTCTGATCAGGGAATAGAGAAGGTTAACGTCAAAGGCGAGGTCAGCGAGCTCGAGTCGGCCATGGATCGATTCGATCGCCTTCCGTTTTACGACCTTTGCGCCGCACTGGGTGTCGGCGATGCCCATGTGGAAGAAGGCCTCCACGAACAGGTGGAAGAGCCGGCTGGCAAACCGACGTTTTCCGGGCTGGACATGGGTGATCCTGGAGTCGGGAAGCCATCGGGAACCGACCACGCAATCGGCACCCGATCGGATGGACTGGGCAACGAGAGCCAGAAAGGCCTCCGGAGGCGTCGCGCCGTCAGCGTCGACGTAGCCAATGAACTCGGCCCGAGGGGCGAGGCGCAGTCCTTCGATCAGGGCGCCTCCCTTGCCAATGGGATCGCTGAACTCGAGGTGAGAAACACAGGGAAATCGGGATTCAGCATCCTTGACCACCGACAGGGTCGCATCCCGGCACCCATTCAGGACTACGACGATGGATGAGCCTGGGCCCAGCCGCTCAGAAAACACCTTGGCGTAGGCGTCGAGAACCGGACCGATCCGGTGTTCCTCATTATAGGCCGGGATCAGCAGCAGGATGGAGGGCGAAGGAACGGTCACCGCGGGGCGCAATTAATCAGTCGACAGGCTCGGAGTCCACGTGGATCGACCAAGGGAAAGAGGGAGGGACTGCCGGATTGCAGATGGAATCGAAAACCACCTAGGATCTGTCTCATGATTCGAGGTCAGTTCAAGGAGTTGGTCCTCGTGGTGGCAACGCTCCTCATGGGGCTCTGTCCAGCCAACGGTCAGCTCGCACCAGCTGGGATTCCCATCAACGGCATGGCCGCAGTCGTGAACGACCACGTCATCACCTATCAGGAGATCCAGGTCTCGGCCCGTCGGGCCGTCGAGGCGGCCATGAGACAGGGACGTTTCCGGGAGGATGAGCTCCGTCAAAAGGAGCAGGAGATCCTCAGGGACAGTCTGGACCAGCTCATCGACCGGAGACTGATCCTCGATGAATTCAGCAAGGCGGGATACAGCCTGCCGGACAGCGTCGTGAACGAGATCATCCAAGCCCAGATGCGCGAGCAATTCGGCGATAGGGTCACCCTCATGAAGACCCTCCGAAAGATGGGTCAGAGGTACGAGGAGTACCGGCAGGACCAGAAGGAGGCGTTCATCATCCACAGCATGACGATGAAGAACGTGAACCAGAACGTCTTCGTGTCCCCCACCCGGATTGAGAAGTACTACGCGGCCAATGGCGATCGGTTCAAACAGGAGGAACGCGCCAAGATCCGGATGATCGTCATCGACAAGTCCAAGCACGCGATCGGTGAACCGAAGAAGATAGCGGAGGACGCCGAGAAGAGGATCAAGGCAGGGGAAGATTTCGCGAAGGTTGCTGATGAGCTGTCAGACGATGCACGACGGTTCAAGGGGGGAGATCGCGGATGGGTGGAGAACAAGGATTCGGATCTCAGGAAGGAACTTAGAACTTTTGTGTTTGCAGCAAAGGACGGTGATGTCAGCGGGATCCAGGACCTTGGCGGCGCGATCTTCATCACGAAGGTGGAGGAGCGGAAACCCGCTGGGATGCGGTCCCTCAGCGAGGTGCGGAATGAGATCGAGCAGACCCTGAAGAGCGAGGAGATGGAGCGGCTCCGGAAGCAATGGGTCGCCCGGCTCCGGAAGAACTCCTTCATCCGCTATTTCAACTGAGTCGGACCCGGCGAGATGCGTGTGCTCGGAGTGACGCTGGGAGATGGGCGAGGGATAGGACCGGAGGTGGCCTTCAAGGCCTTGGCACGAGCCGGTATCGAGGCGAGGGGAGCGGTGCTCCTGATCGCGGAACACCAGGCGATTGAGGAGAACGCAGAGCGCTACGGATGGACGGCTCCCATCCTGGAGTGGCTCGGCAGAGGCAAAGCAGAACCGGGACTCTGGTGGACGCAACCGGAGAACCAACCGGAATTTCGAGGTGGAGCAGATCCCGACGCCCAAGCGGCTCGGGCCGCGATCCAGTCCCTGACCACAGGGTCCAATTTGGCCCTCTCCGGGGAGATCGACGCGTTGGTGACCGGTCCCGTCAACAAGGCCTCCATCATCCGGGCTGGTGTTCCGTTTGTGGGGCAGACCGAGTGGCTGACCCAACTCGCGGGAAATCCCAGCACTGGGATGCTCCTATTGGGAACGGATTCACGACAGCGGTGGCTTAGGGTGCTGTTGGCGACCACCCACGTTCCCTTGGCGGCGGTCCCTGGACTGATCAGCGAGGAAGGACTGTTGGGCTCCATGGAGCTGGCTGCAAGGGCGTGTCGTGAGCTCGGTCTACCGATGGAGCGGATCGCGGTCTGCGGACTGAACCCTCATGCCGGTGAGGAAGGCAAAATGGGTCAGGAGGAGCAGACGATCCTGTCGCCAGCGATCGAGCGGGCCCGGGGGAAGGGACTGAAGGTCTCAGGACCATGGCCTGGCGACACGATCTTCCGGGATGCCATCCAAGGACGCCACGAGGTTGTCCTGGCCATGTACCACGACCAGGGACTTGCGCCGCTGAAGCTGGTCGCCTTCGAGACCGGGGTGAACTGGACCGTGGGACTGCCGTATCCGAGGACGTCACCCGACCACGGCACCGCGTTCGACATTGCCGGCAAAGGCGTGGCCGACCCCACCAGCATGGGCGAGGCGATCGAATTGGCGTGGAAGCTGGTCAGGGGGCGCGAAGGATCTGGAACTGGATCCAAGGGTGAACCCGCTGACACAGATCAGCCCTGAAGGACCTGCTTGAAAGACCAGGGCTCCAGTGATTGGGCGATGTAGTCCGCGTTTCGGGGATAGTCCTTGATGAGGTATTCGCCGTACCGCATGCCCACAAGATCGGAGTAGACTGAGTCAAAGGGCAGCGAGTGTTCAGCAAGGTCGTCCCTGCTCCAGTACTCGACCCCCTTGTCGAGGAACACCCTGAGGCTTTCAAAACGATCCCTACAGATGACCTGGAGGGCGGATTCGGGATAGATCGGATAGCCCACCGGGAACAAGAGGTACCGCAACCGATTCCTCCAGTGCTGGAAGTTCGAATCCCAGCATCGGCGGGGCTGGGTCAGGGAAGTTGTCCAATCCTTGTAGGCGGTGTTGGCGAAGGCCGTCCACCCGGACTCGAGATGACGAATGTGGTCGGCCAGTCGCTGGCTGATCACGAAGAGATCGGATTCAGCGTGGAAGATCTTCGAATACCCATAGCGCTCCGCCAGAACCAGCGAGAACGTGAAACTCCGCCACCAACCAGGAAATCCATTCCCGCCGGGAGGGATCCACGGGCGGAGTTTTCCAAGGTGGGTCGTGAAACGGAACAGGACCGGACCTGGAGGAAGTTCCGAAGGGAGAGAGTCGGAGACGTCGATCACGGTGACTCCCGGGAGCTGGATGAACGCGGGGTTGGACCCGTCATCGATGAGGAACAGTCGATCCGATCCGAACGCAGCCAGGTTGCGCGAGTAGTACTCGATCCACTTGGGATACCGCCACGGAGCTTCCTCGTAGAGCTTGTCGACTCCGAAGAACGTGGTGCAGAAGAGGAAGGATCTCATCGTCGACCCCGCAGGGACCCCCGAAACTCAGCCTCCTACATCTGTGTGAGGACTGGGCCGCCAATCGGGTGCGGAAGATGGAGCGAGCGAAGGGATTCGAACCCTCGACATTCACCTTGGCAAGGTGACGCTCTACCAGACTGAGCTACGCTCGCTTCCGTAAGAAGAGCGTCGGAAGAGTAGGCATGGGCGGTTTCATTGCAAGCTGAGAATTCGCCTTTCCCGCCCCGTCGAGGGCGCGAGAATGCCTGGAGCGGCGGACGCGAACGTGACACTGTTCCGCCGGCCACCAGCAGATGACCGCGCCACCACGCCTTGCCGTCACGATGGGCGACCCCGCCGGGGTCGGGCCGGAGCTTTGCCTGCGGCTGCTGGCCGAGGCGGAGTTCGCCGGGCTTTGCAAGCCGGTCGTTTTCGGGGACGCGGCGGTGCTGCGCGCGTGCGCGGCGAAGACCGGCTTGCCGTGCCATGCGCGGGTCATTGCGGCGGCGGACTGGGCGGCGGCCCACGAGTCATTGACCGGGCCGGCGGTGCTGGATCTGGGGGTGATCCCGCCGGACGCGTTCCAGCCCGGCACGATCAACGCTGCGACCGGCCATGCGGGCTACACCTATGTCACCCGCGCCATTGACGCCGCGCTCGCGGGGCAGGTCGCCGCGGTCGCCACCGCGCCGCTGAACAAGGAGGCGATGTATCTGGCCGGCGTCAAATTTCCGGGGCACACGGAAATTTTCGCCTCTCGCACCAACGCCGCGCGCTCATGCATGCTGCAATACTCGGAGGAGATCACCTGCGCGTTTGTCACGGTTCACTGCGGCTACGCGGAGGTGCCGAAGCTGCTGACGCAGGAGCGCATCCTCGATGTGATCGAGCTCACAGCAGCGGCCTTGGAGCGCATCCGCCGGCATCAGCCCAGGCTTGCGGTGTGCGGTCTAAATCCGCACGCCGGCGAGCACGGGCTGTTCGGCGACCGGGAGGAGGAGCGCATCATCTTGCCGGCCATTCTCGCCGCGCGGGCGAAGGGTTTCGATGTCGAAGGCCCCCTGCCCCCGGACACCGCGTTCCTGCCGGGGAAACGGCGGAGCACCGATGCCTTCATCTGCATGTATCACGACCAGGGGCACATCCCGTTGAAGGCGCTGGCGTTTGACTCGGCGGTGAACACGACGCTGGGTCTGCCCATCATCCGCACGAGTGTGGACCATGGCACGGCGCTGGACATCGCGTGGCAGGGGCTGGCCAGTCCCGGCAGCCTGTTTGCCGCCGTGCGGCTGGCGGTGAAGTTGAGCGGTGCCCGCTGATCAGGGCGCGAGCCGCACCGTGCCGTCGCGCGACAGCTCGACCCGCAGGGGGCTGCCGGGTTTGGCGGCGGCTTTGGCCGCGGCTGCGGCCGCAAGCTCGTCCTTCGTCGGCTCCAGCAGCCGCGTTGCGCCCCGGCGTTCGTCGCGAAGCGTGCCTTCGCGGAACCAGGCGAAGCGGCGGGAGGTGTGCTGCTCGGCCTTGAGCGT
>VFQT010000981.1_pt1 | contig 37626 bp, 33 predicted proteins | sample 3512381 | NCBI WGS metagenome assembly VFQT01 (sample SAMN10412376, study PRJNA504923) | tailings metagenome | isolation source: Relicate 2 Philex TSF3 active mining site | place: Philippines: Tuba, Benguet | collected 2017-08-29 | reverse complement strand
CGGCTTCTTGCGCCGACACTGCGCCGACTCCGAAGAACAACGCAAGGCTGAGGACTGCGGCGGCCAACACGACACGACAACGGTACCCACGCGCGAGATAACCTTGGCTCTCGTGCACGTGCTCATCGCCACTGATGCCCAATACGTGCTCGACGACGTGATTGCCGCGCTCGGCACCCCCGACACTTCGTTCAGCGTGTGCCGCGACGGCCGCGACGTGACCGATGCGGTGAAAAAGCGCACGCCCGATATCGCGGTGCTCGACTTGCAAGTCGGATCGATGGGCGCGATGGCCACCACGATGAACCTTCGACTCGACGAGAGCGGCGGCAGGCTTCCGCGCGTGCCGGTCGTGATGCTGCTCGACCGCGTCGCCGACGTGCATCTCGCGCGTCGCAGCGGCGCCGATGGATGGCTCGTGAAGCCGATCGACTCGCTGCGTCTGCGTCGGGCCGTGTCGGAAGTGCGCGCCGGTCGCACGTGGCACGAATCAGCGTCGCCCGTCGTTCAGCACCGGTAATCGTGCAGCACCGGTAACCGCACAGCACCGTTAGGCTGGTGCGGCACTAACAGCAATACGGGGAGTAGCGCAGCTTGGCTAGCGCGCCACGTTCGGGACGTGGAGGCCGGGAGTTCAAATCTCCCCTCCCCGACGATTAGAGCGTCGCGACGACCAGTTCGGCGATCTGCAACGCGTTGAGCGCCGCGCCCTTTCGCAGGTTGTCGTTGGACACGAAGAGCACCAGCCCGCGGCCGCCGTCGACTGCTTGGTCTTGCCGGATGCGACCGACGTACGACGGATCCTTGCCGGCGGCAAGCAGCGGCGTCGGAATGTCGACCACGCTCACACCAGGTGCACGAGAGAGAATTTCATTCGCCTCGGCGGGCGTGATGGCGCGCGAGAACTCAGCGTGCAGCGACAACGAATGCCCGGTGAACACCGGCACGCGCACACAAGTGCCTGACACCTTGAGATCAGGGATGTGCAAAATCTTGCGGGTCTCGTTGCGAAGCTTCTTTTCTTCGTCGGTCTCCAATTGGCCGTCGTCGACGAGCGAGCCGGCAAACGGCAGCACGTTGAACGCAATGGTGCGGGCGAACTTCTTGGGCTCGGGAAATGCGACAGCGTCGCCGTCGTAGGTGAGCCGATCGATGCCGTCGGCAGCAGCCACTTGCGTGTCGAGCTCTTCGACACCGCTGACGCCGCCGCCACTCACCGCTTGGTAGGTGCTCGCGGTCAGTCGCACGAGATTGGCCGCGTCGTGCAGCGGCTTCAAGACGGGCATCGCCGCCATCGTCGTGCAATTGGGGTTGGAGATGATGCCCTTCTTGGCCAGCGCGATGTCTTGCGGGTTGACTTCCGACACCACGAGGGGCACTTCTGGGTCCATGCGCCAGCACGACGAATTGTCGACGACGATTGCGCCAGCAGCGGCGAACTTCGGCGCGAGGGCGCGCGAGGTGGTGGCGCCGGCCGAGAAGATGGCGACGTCGAGGCCCGATGGATCGGCGGTGGCGGCGTCTTCGACGAGTATTTGGCGGCCGGCGAATTCGAGCTTGCTGCCGGCAGAGCGGGCGGATGCGAAAAAGCGCAGTTCGTCGTGCGGAAAATCACGCTCAGCGAGGAGCGCGCGCATCACGTTGCCGACCATGCCGGTCGCGCCGACGATGCCGACGTTGGGTTTTCGCGACGTTGCCACCCGGTCAGGCTAACCGTGCGAGAAGCCACCAATGGCTGGGATGCACGCGTCGCACCGCCAACTTTCGCACGCCCGGAGCCGACACCGTCACGCGTCGACGCGGCGAATGCACGATGGTGACCTCACGCAACCGCGAACCGATGAGGTCGAGCCCGATCGAGGCGAGCACATCGTCGGGGCGCAACCGGTTGGCCTGCCAACCCAGGCGCGCCAGCACCCGTACGCGCGCCATGTACTTGGCCGCCTTGGGCGTGCGCCACGCGACTCGCACTGCGCCACCGAGCGGCACCAATGCGGCATCGAGCGAAGTCCACGTGCGGAAGTTGAGCGCGACCATCCCGCCGCTCTTAGTCACGCGCACGGCCTCGTTCGCCAACGACTTTGCATCGTCGGCACTGCAGTGCTGCAACGTGATGTAGGAGAAGGCAAAGTCGACCGACGACGACTCCAAATCGAGCGTGCGACCGTCGGCGACATGCACGGTGCGCAGTGCCGACGGCTCGCCGTGGTGGAAGACCGTCTCGCGGCACCGCTCGAGGAATGCGGCATCGACATCGGCGGCGTGCACGAGTCGGAACCGCTTGGTGAATCCGGCAGTCATGCGCCCGATGCCGCTGCCGATCTCGACCATCGAGAGTTCGTTCGTGGTGCCTTTGGCGAAGCCGAAGATCTTCAGGTATCGCCGCACCTCGTCGTCGCCGCCCGCAGTGAACGACTGCAGCGACACGTCACCCGTCTTGTTGTCGAACACCCAGCCCGTGCTGCGCACTGCTTCGTCGGCGGTGAGCGACTCTGTCCGGAGTCCGGCGCTGCGCCACGGCACGCCCTGCGGCCGGCGCAGCCGCTCGACGATGCGCGACAGCAGGCTCATCGACTACTTGCGTTCGGGGAGCGGTGCGGAATACTCGCCGCCGCTGTCGAGGCCGAACGCGGTGTGCAGCGCCTGCACCGCCTTTTGCATCATCGGTGCGCGAACCACCACCGACACGCGGATGGTCGAGGTGGAAATCATCTCGATGTTCACCTGATTGTCGGCCAACACGCGGAACATCTTTGCCGCCACGCCGGGGCTCGTCTTCATTCCGGCGCCGACGAGCGAGATCTTCGCGATGTCGTCGTCGTGGTTGACTCCGCCAGCCTTCAGTTCTTTCGCGATTCGCGCGACGATGGGCTCGGCCGTCTTCACGTCGGCCTTGGGCACCGTGAATGAAATGTCGGTGGTGCCCGCCGTGCTCGTGTTCTGCACGATCATGTCGACGTTCACGTTCGCCGCGGCAAGCGCCTCGAACAGCGATGCCGATACACCGGGGCGGTCGGGCACCGAGTGAATCGTGATCTTCGCCTCGCTCGCGTCTTGCACGACGCCGGAGATGACTGGCTCTTCCATGTTCTTCATCCTTTCGTGATTGCGACCCACCACCCACGTGCCCTCTTCCCACGTGAAACTCGAGCGCACATGAATCGGCACGTCATGATTGCGGGCGAACTCGACCGAGCGCAGCGCGAGCACCTTGCTGCCCGCACCCGCCATCTCCAGCATCTCGTCGAACTGCAGCACGCCGATCTTGCTCGCCTGCGGCACGACGCGCGGGTCGGCGGTGAACACGCCGGTGACGTCGGTGTAGATCTCGCACGAGTCGGCCTTCAGCGCCGCAGCGAGGGCCACCGCCGTCGTGTCGCTGCCGCCGCGCCCGAGCGTGGTGATCTCTTTCGCCGTGCTGATGCCCTGGAAGCCGGCGACCACCGCGACCTTCTTGTCAGCGATTGCCGCGCGCACACGGTCGCCTTTCACTTCGAGGATTTTTGCCTTCGTGTGCACGGTGTCGGTGATGATGCCGACTTGCGAGCCGGTGAAGCTCACCGCGTCGACTCCGACGTCGTGCAGCGCCATGCACAAGAGCGCCATGCTGATGCGCTCGCCGGTCGTGAGCAGCATGTCCATCTCGCGACTCGGCGGATTCGCCGACACTTGGTGCGCGAGCTGCAAGAGGTTGTCGGTGGCCTTGCCCATCGCCGAAACGACGATCACCAGATCGTGCCCCGCAGCCCGCGTGGCGGCAATATGACGGGCGACATTGCGCATCCGCTCGGGGTCGGCGACCGATGTTCCGCCGTACTTTTGCACGATGAGCGACATGCGTGCAATCACGCTATCCGTGCGACGACTTGCGCGACCGACACTGCGATGCGTGCTCGGTAGTCTTGCCTACTCGTGGGAACAGAAAAACGCGAACGACAGAAGCGCAACCGCGATGCTCAGCGTGACGCAGCAGCCAAACGTGCACAGATGAGCCGCACACGAAAGCGCGGTACGCGAGTCGGCCTCGTGATCGTCGCAATCGTCGCGCTGGTCGGTGTGGTATTCGTGACTGGCAACAACGACACGGCCAGCGACGACTCGGCGAACGAAATCACCGAGGCGACCGTCGACACCTCGACCGAGACCACCTCGGCGCCCACTGTCGCCGGACCGTTCGAGTACGGCACCGGTGAGTGCCCGCCCACCGACGACAGCGCGGAGCAGCGCCGCGAGTTCTCCGCGGCCCCGCAGTTGTGCATCGACCCGGCCAAGACCTACACGGCCACGTTCGACACGACCCAGGGTGCCTTCACCGTGCGGCTCTATGCCGATCGTGCGCCAGGCACCGTCAACAACTTCGTCTCGCTCGCGCGCTGGAAGTATTTCGACGGCACCAAGTGCCACCGAGTCATCCAGGATTTCGTCGTGCAGTGCGGCGACCCGACCGCGACCGGCACGGGCGGCCCCGGATATTCCTTCGCCGACGAGCTGCCCGGTACCGGTGAGTATCGCATCGGATCGCTGGCGATGGCCAACTCGGGCCCGAACACCAACGGCAGCCAGTTCTTCATCATCACCGGCAACAACGGCACGACGCTGCCGCCGAACTATTCGTTGTTCGGCGAAGTCACCGACGGTCTCGACAACGCCGTCGCCGCGATGGCCGCGTTGTACAACCCCGATCCGGCCGCCAACGGCGTGCCTCCGGCAGGCGACATCACGTTGAAGACGGTGCGCGTCACCGAGTCGTAAGAACAGTTACCGGGGCGTCAGCAACTCGTCTTCAAGACGCTCGAGCGCGGCCTCGCTCACGCCGATTGCCCGCGCGTAGTCACGCACCGAGCCGTGGTCGCGCTCGATGTCGGCCAAGATGACCGCCATCGCCCGCGGGTCAGCGGCGGCGAACCGCGGCGGCATCTTGGCGTAAAGGTCGGCGAGTTCAGGCTGGTGCTCGCGCGCCCAGACGATCAATCGTTGCATCGCCTGCTGGGTGAGGCCGTAGTCCGCGGCGATGATGTCGGAGTCGACCCGCAGCGATCCGAGCACGAGCGCCGACAAGATTCCAGTACGGTCTTTGCCCGCAGCACAGTGGAACACTGCCGGCAGCACCGATGCGTCGGCGAGCAGCGTCATCGCGTCGGCGAACTTCGGCGCAGCCTCGGCCAGCATCTCGCGGTAGGCCCACACCAGAAACTCGACGACGTCGTCGAATTCGGGTGTGGCAGTTTCGCCCCATGTGGCGTCGATCACGGGTAGATGGTGGTACGCGACATCGTGGTCGTCGACAGGAAACTTGCCACGCGTCTGCACCTCGTTGCTCGTGCGCAAGTCGATGACGGTGCGCACGCCGAGACCCACGACCGATCGGGCATCGTCTGCGGTGAGGCGATACAACCCGTCGGCGCGGAACAACCTGCGCCACCGCGTCTCGCGCCCGTCGGCGGTCGGATACCCGCCGAGATCGCGGAAGTTGTGCACGGCAAACAGCGGCACCACTCGGCGGTCGTCGCCGACCAGGGCTTGGAGGTCGGCAGGCACCCCAGTACCGTACCGAGGCGCGGCGAGCCGCGCCGACGCGCAGAGTTACGCAAGCGTTAACACTCTCCGAACTCTTTTGATAGTCGGCCGAGAGGTACGCTTCGCGTGGTGAACAAGACGCGCTCGATCGGCATCGTCGGTTCGGGCATCATGGCCGGCGGCATTGCCGAGGTAGTGGCGCGCAGCGGAATGCGCGCCGTGTTGCGGGCACGATCCGAAGCGTCGGCCGCAGCCGCAGTGAAGCAAGTGGCCGGTGGTCTCGCCCGCCAGGTCGACAAAGGAAAACTCGAAGCTGCCGAGCGCGACCGCATTCTCGCGAACATCACGACGGCGACCGACCTCGCCGAGCTGCGCGACTGCGACATCGTGATCGAGTCGGTGGTGGAAGACCTCGCGACCAAACAGCAACTTTTCCGTGAGCTCGACCGCGCGGTCAACGAATCGGCGATTCTCGCCACCAACACGAGCACGCTGGCCGTGGTCGAGATGGCGAAAGTGGTCGCGCGACCCGAGCGCGTGTGCGGCATCCACTTCTTCAACCCAGCACCCGTGCTGCCGCTCATCGAGGTGGTGCGACCGATCACCGCGAGCGACGCCACGATCGATCGCGCGCTTGAGTTCGTGAAAGCCATCGGAAAAGACGGCGTGCGGGTACTCGACCGCGCCGGCTTCATCGTGAACGCACTGCTCTTCCCCTACTTGAACAACGCGATTCGCATGCTTGAAGCCGGCACTGCATCGATGGAAGACATCGACACGGCGATGAAGGGCGGCTGCAATTTTCCGATGGGGCCGTTCGCGCTGCTCGACCTCGTCGGTCTCGACACGTCGTTGTCGATCTTGGAGACGCTGCACGCGTCGTTCGGCGACGAGAACTACGCACCGCGACCGATGCTGCGCAATCTCGTCGCACAAGGCCGACTTGGACGCAAGTCGAAAGCCGGCTTCTACGTCTACTAGGAGCGCAAACCACGCCTCCCGCTGGGGAGATCTCTCGCTGCTGCGCGCGACATCCGGATGGGACCGCAAACCCCATCCGGTCGGCGAGTGCGAGTTCGCGTGGCCGCCGCGCGAGGAATGGCCGCCCGACGACGACTTGATCGGTCAAGGCGCGAACCTCGAGATGTCGACGGTGATCGACGCGTACCGCCACGGACTCTTTGCGATGGAGCGCGGCGACGGCGACGGAACGTTGTTCTGGTGGTCGCCGGCGATGCGCAGCGTGATTCCGCTCGACGGGCTGCGAGTCACGCGATCGATGCGCAGCAGCGCGAAGCGCTATCACATCCGCGTGAACAGTTGCTTCGATCGAGTCATGCTCGGCTGCACCATGCGACACGAGGCGCAGAGCCGCTGGATAACTCCGCAGTTCATCGACACGTACTGCGCCCTGCACGAGCGCGGCTGGGCGCACAGCGTGGAGACGTTCAACACCGACGGGGTGCTGGTCGGCGGCTTGTACGGCGTGCGCATCGGCAAGTTCTTCGCCGGCGAGTCGATGTTTCATCTCGAGCGCGACGCGTCGAAGGTGGCGTTGATGGCACTGGTCGACATCATGCGCTCGGCACGAATGACTCTGCTCGACGCACAATGGCAGACGCCGCACCTGGCGAGCCTCGGCGCAATCGAGGTGCCGCGGCAGGAATACCTCGCAAGACTTGCCGTCGCCACGTCGGCTTAGCCTTGATTTCGTGAGCGAGACGAGTCCGCGTCGCAAGCGCGATGAGCCTTGGCTCATGCGCACCTACTCCGGCCACTCCTCCGCCGAAGCCTCGAACGCGCTGTACCGCACGAACCTCGCGAAGGGCCAGACCGGCCTGTCGATTGCCTTCGACCTTCCGACGCAGACGGGATACGACCCCGACCACGTGCTCGCGCGCGGCGAAGTCGGAAAGGTCGGCGTGCCGGTGGCACACCTCGGCCACATGCGCGCGCTGATGAACGGAATTCCGCCGGCGACGATGAACACGTCGATGACCATCAACGCCACTGCGGCGTGGTTGCTTGCGCTCTATGTCGCCAACGCCGAGGAACAAGGTGCGAGCAGCGCCGAGTTGCGCGGCACCACGCAGAACGACGTGCTGAAGGAATACCTCTCGCGCGGCACGTTCATCTTCCCGCCGCTCGCGTCGCGGCGCATCATCGTCGACATGATCGCCTGGGCCAACACCCATGCACCGAAGTGGAACCCGATGAACGTCTGCTCGTACCACTTGCAAGAAGTCGGCGCGACGCCGGTGCAAGAGGTCGCGTTCGCACTCGCCAACGCCATCGACGTGCTTGACGCGGTGCGCGCGAGCGGCCAGGTGCGCGGCGACGCGTTCGCGGGCGTGTTCGCGTCGATGTCGTTCTTCGTGAACGCCGGCATCCGCTTCGTGGAAGAAACCTGCAAATTGCGCGCGATGGGCGACTTGTGGGAGTCGATCGGCCGCGAGCGGTACGGCATCACCGACGACAAGGCGTTGCGCTTCCGCTACGGAGTGCAGGTGAATTCGCTCGGTCTGACCGAGGCGCAACCGGAGAACAACGTGCAGCGCATCGTGCTCGAAATGCTCGCAGTCACGCTCTCCAAGCGGGCACGGGCGCGCAGCGTGCAACTTCCCGCGTGGAACGAGGCGCTCGGTCTTCCGCGTCCGTGGGATCAGCAGTGGTCGCTGCGCATGCAACAAGTACTCGCCTTCGAGACCGACTTGCTCGAGTACGGCGACATTCTCGACGGCTCGCACGTGGTCGAGCGGCTCACTGCCGAGATTCGCGACGGCGCCAAAGCCGAGCTTGACGACATTCTCGCGCTCGGCGGTGCGTACGCGTCAGTTGAGGAGATGAAGAAGCGTCTCGTCGCTTCGATGGCACAACGCACGCGACGTATCGAGAGCGGCGAGCAAGTAGTTGTCGGCGTGAATGCCTACGTCGAGACTGCGGAGTCGCCCCTCGGCGGCAACGACAACATCCTGCGAGTCGACCCGAAGGTCGAGGCCGACCATGTGGACGACGTACGCAAGTGGCGCGAGACCCGCGATGCGCGGGCCGTCGATGCTGCGTTGCGCGACCTTCGTGCCGCGGCACGCGGCACCGACAACCTGATGATCGCTTCTATTGCTCTCGCCCGCGCTGGCGGCACCACGGGTGAGTGGGCGCAAGCGCTGCGCGAAGAGTTCGGTGAGTACCGCGCACCCACCGGCGTCGGCGGTGTTGCCGCGCCACGAGGCGACGAATTGGCTGCCGTGGCACGCCGCTCAAGTGCTCTGGCGGGTGGGCCGCCGCGATTGCTCGTCGCCAAGCCAGGACTCGACGGACACTCGAGCGGTGCCGAACAAATTGCCATCGCCGCGCGCGACGCCGGAATGGAAGTCGTCTACGGCGGCATCAGGCTCACGCCGCGCCAGATCGCAGAGTCGGCGCGCGACGAAGATCCCGATGTGATCGGGCTCTCGATTCTCTCGGGCTCTCACGGTGCGTTGGTGCCCGACGTACTGCGCGAACTCGGCTCGCTCGGGGTGCGCGTGCCGGTCGTCGTCGGTGGAATCATTCCTGATGACGATCGAGCATCGTTGATGAAAGCCGGCGTGGCCGCCGTGTACACGCCGAAGGACTACGCAGTGGCGCGCATCATGTCAGACATCGTCGACATCGTCGAGCGACACCGAGCCGCGGCGAACTGACCGAGTTACGGCAGCACTTACGGCAACACTCACGGCAACATAGTCGTCGACGGCGCAACGGGAACGAACCCGGTCGCCGGCGGCATCGTGAGCTCGTCCCCCGCCTCGACTCGGTCGGGGTTCGTGATGCCGTTCAAATCCATGAGCGCTTGCATGTCCACCTGGAAACTCTGCGCAATACCGAAAAGCGTGTCGCCGCGCTGCACCACGTAGGTGATCGGCGGCTGATACACGGTGGTAGTCGTGGTGCTCGTCGTCGTGGCGACGGTGGTCGGCACGGCTTCGACGCCGGAGTCGTTGCGTTGAGCAAAGAACAAGGCAAGCACTCCGCTCACGATGGTGATCGCCAGCAGCGACCACTGCAGACGGCCGCGCAAGAACATCGTGGTAATGCTACGAGCGCAGCAGTCGCGACAGTCGTACGCGGTTGTATCTCGCGACGATGATGCACGGCACGTTCACCACCACACCAAAGGCGATGTTGCCCAGCATCCACCAACCGCGGTTCCACGTCATCGTGACCGGAACGACGAGCAGGAGAACGAGGTGGACCCGCTCGGCGCGCAGCGACTCTGCGGCGAACCGCCGCAGATAGCCGTCGTGTCGCGAGGGCAGGCGGCGTTTGCTGAGCCCGCCGAACCATGTGCCGGCTTCGGGCAACAGGTCTTTCCACGCTCGCACCCGCAGTTGTCGCTCGTAGGTGCTGCGTCGATCGAAGCCGCGCAAACGGGTGAATACTCCGGGTGGGGCGAGAGCGCCCCAGTCACGTCGGGCAAAGACGTATCCGACGACGACCCCGCATATCGCCCACACTGCGGCGTCGAGCAACAAGAGCGTCACGGTCGTCGCCTCAGCGACGCGCGTCCATGAACATGCCGCGCAGCGCCTGGTAATTCTCGATGCAGTGGCCGGCTCCGAGCACGACGGCTTCGAGTGGTTGCGGCGACATGCGCACGGGCACCTTGGTCTCGTACTGCAGACGATCGGCGAGCCCGCGCAGCAGTGCACCGCCGCCGACGAGATAGATGCCGCTCGTCAACAAGTCTTGTGCGAGTTCCGGCGGTGTCATCGCGAGGCACTCCTTCACCGAGTCGATCATGCGTGTCACCACGTCTTCGAGCGCGTCGCGAATCTCCGCGGCGGTGAGCACGACGGTCTTGGGCAGACCAGTCACGAGGTCGCGGCCTTTTACCTCGGCGCTGCGATCGCTAGTCGATGCAAGCGCGCTACCGATTTGAATCTTGATTTCTTCGGCGGTGCGTTCTCCGATGGCCAGGCCGTGCTCCCTGCGCACCCAACCTTGTATCGCTTCGTCCATCGTGAAGCCGCCGACGCGTTCGGCGCGCAGGGTGACGATGCCACCGAGACTGATGACCGCAGTTTCGGTGGTGCCGCCGCCGATGTCGACGACCATGTTGCCCGACGGCTCTTCAATCGGAAGATCGGCGCCGATTGCCGCGGCCATCGGCTGTTCGAGCAACTGCGCATCAGCCGCGCCGGCACGGCGGGTCGCCTCGGTCACTGCGCGGCGCTCGACCTCAGTGATGGCCGACGGCACGCAAATAAGCACTTTGGGTCGGGCAAATCGCGAGACCCCGGCGCGCTTCAAGAGCAGTCGGATCATCTGCTCGGTGGTCTCGAAGTCAGTGATGGCCCCGCCGCGAAGCGGCCGCACCGCCACGATGAAACTGGGCGTGCGCCCGATCATGTCCCAGGCTTCGCGACCGGTCGCCAGCACCTCGTTGGTGCGCCGGTTCTTGGCGATCACCGTGGGTTCATTCATGATGATGCCTTCGCCCTGCTTGTAGACGAGGGTGTTGGCGGTGCCGAGGTCGATGGCGAGGTCGCGTGCCATGTCAGATGCTCAATCGGTTCGTCGGGTTCATGAGTTGGCTTGTTGCGCTCATGACTGGTCGGCCTGTCGTCGCTCGCGCACGATGCGGATTTGTTCGCGCAGGTGCTCGCGCGAATCGTCAGACAAGGCGTCGAGGTGACGGCGGAACTGCGCGGCGCCGTCGACTGGGCGCGTACGCCGGCCGTCGGTGACCACGAGATACGCGAGCGTCGCGGCGGCTGACACCGACACCGCTGCGAACACGAGGCTGGCGATTGAGGTGGCTGCGAGCAACGGCATCATTGCGTTCACTTTTTGGCTCCGCCATGACTGACGACGCTTTCAGCTCCGACAGGTACTGAGGCATTCGTGCCCCAATCGCTGCCGGTCGCCCAAGTCTCCTTCTTCCAGATCGGGACGCTCTGCTTCAGCGCGTCGATGCAGTATCGGGCGGCGTCGAAGGCCTCGGGGCGGTGCGGCGCCGATACCACGACCACCACCGACGACTCACTCAGCTCGAGCGTGCCGACGCGGTGCACGAGGGCGATGCGGCCCGCCGTTGCGTGACGCCGACGTGCTTCGTCGACCACCTGTTGCATCTTCTCGACTGCGACATCGCGGTACGCCTCGTACGAAAGCGACGTCACGCCGCTGCGACCTTCGGCATGATCGCGCACGATTCCTGAAAAGAGCACGACTGCACCGCACTCGGGCGTGAGCGCCCAGTCATACAGTTCGGCGATGTCGAGCGCCGTGTCGACGATTTGGACGCGATCAGCAGACATCGTGCACGCATTCCACCGAAATCAGCGTACTTGCGGCGCGTCATAGCCTTGGGCGGCGTGGCAGACGACGACGTGCCCGACCCGTTCTCGAACCCGTTGTTCGCGCACTTCCAGCGCGCGATGGCGTCGCAGGGACCGCTGCAGTGGGACGTCGCCCGACAAACAGCGCTGATGGCCGCGACTCAGGGCGTCGCCGAGCACAACGTCGACCCGCAGCGTCGAATCGCCATCGAGTCGCTCGCACCCATCATCGCGATGCGCGTCGCAGAGGTGACCGAGAGCGATGCGGTGGAGACATCGCGCCTCGAAGTGGTGAATCGTGCGACGTGGGTGCAGGTCACGCTGGAGGCGTGGAAGCCATACTTCGACTCGCTGGCACGAGCACTGCGCGGCGACGGCGAGTCGACGTCATCCACCAACGCGGCAAGCGCGTCAGACGACGAGTCAAGCGATGCGATGCTGTCGATGCTCGCCAACGTGAGCAGGCTGATCGCACCGTCGATGCTCGGGATGTCGGTCGGCAATCTCGTCGGTCGGCTCGCCGTGCACACGTTCGGGCAGTACGACCTGCCGTTACCGCGCGAACCGCACGGCCGGCTGTTGGTTGTCGGGGGAAACATCGACGCGTTCGCTGACGAGTGGTCGATTCCTCGCGACGACATGACCATCTGGGCGCTCGCCCACGAGTTGACGAGCCACACGGTGTTCTCGGCTCCCCATCTGCGAAGTGCGGTGAGCCGGCTCGTGTCTGAGTTCGCCGGTGGATTCCGGGCCGACCCGGGTTCGTTCTCCGAGAGCATCACCCGACTCGACGTGTCGTCTGGCGACCCGATGAAGATGCTCGACTCGTTGCTCTCTGACCCGACGGTGTTGCTCGGCGCGAGCAGGTCGCCGGCACAAGATCGCGTGGCACCGCTGCTCGACGCAGCGGTCACTGCAGTGGTCGGGTACGTCGACCACTGCGTCGACGTAGTCGCGTCGCGAGTGCTCGGCGATGCCGCGCGCATCTCGGAGGCAGTACGACGTCGTCGCGTGGCGGGCGGCAACGATCGTCTCTTCGTCGAGCGATTGCTTGGCGTCGACCTCACGCGCGAACGTGTCGAGCTCGCCCATCGATTCGTGGACGGCGTGATCGAGCGCGCCGGCGAGGCAGGTCTCGCCCAGTTGCTGACGCGCGAAGGCTCGCTGCCGACTCCGGCTGAGCTCGAGGCCCCCGGGTTGTGGCTGGCGCGCCTCGAAACGACTGACTAGGCCGACTAGGCGGGCTTTTCGAACTTGTAGCCGAGCCCGCGAATGGTGAGAATCGCCGTCGGATTCGCCGGGTCGACTTCCACCTTTGAACGCAAGCGCTTGATGTGCACGTCGAGCGTCTTGGTGTCGCCGTAATAGTCGCTGCCCCACACGCGGTCGATGAGCGTGTCGCGGGTCATCACCCGTCCGGCGTTGGCCATCAACACGTACAACAGCTCGAACTCTTTGAGCGGCAACTTCACCGCGAGGCCGCGGACTGCCACCACGTGCTGCTCCGGGTCGATTGACACCGTGCCAACTTCGATCGCCGATCCACCTGCGGGGTCGAGTGCGGCAGAAACTCCGCTGCGGCGCAGCGCAGCGCGCACGCGCGCGACGAGTTCACGGATGCGATACGGCTTCACGATGTAGTCGTCGGCACCGACCTCGAGACCGACCACCGTGTCGAGCTCCGTGCCTTTGGCCGACACCATGATGATCGGCACCTGGCTCTTTTTTCGGATCTCGCGGCAGACGTCGGTGCCCGACACTTTGGGCAGCATCACGTCCAGCAGCACGATGTCGGGGTTCACTTTGTCGAAGTTCGTGAGCGCCTCGGCGCCGTCGCGGGCGACTTGCACACCAAAACCTTCGCGCTGCAGCCCGACGACGAGCGCATCGATGAACGCCTCTTCGTCTTCGACAACCATCACGGTTTGTTGTGCGGTGGCGGTCATGGCGTGGTGCTCCTCGTCATTGCGTCGTGATGGTCTGCATCGTGACGGTCTGCGTTGCGCTGGTCGCTCTGTCGGTCATTGCGGGGCGCGGCGGTGACGGCACGAAGATCGGTGCCGCTCTTCTCACCCGGCAGCGAAGTATCGCGCGGCAACTGCATCGTGAACGTCGAGCCGCGACCCTCTTCGGACACCACCGACACGGTGCCGCCGTGGTTCGATGCCACGTGGCGCACGATGGACAACCCCAATCCCGACCCGCCCGTGGTGCGCGAGCGAGCGCGGTCGACCCGATAGAACCGCTCGAAGATGCGCTGATGGTCTTTCGCCGCGATACCGATGCCCTGGTCGACGACGGCGATGCTCACCATCTCGGGTGTCGCCTGCACGTCGACGAGCACGGTCTTGCCGCCGTCGCTGTACTTCACTGCGTTCGACACGAGATTCTCGAGCGCCGATACGAGTTGCGTCCGATCGCCGAGCACTCGCACTCCGGCCAGATTCTTGGTCGTGATCGTGACCCCGACGCGGGTGGCCTCGTGCTGTTGACGGGCCGTCACTTCGTTGACAACGTCGCTGAGCGCCACCGGCTCCCAGTCGTCGGCGCCGCCGAACTCGATGCGCGAGAGGTCGAGCAAGTCGTCGACGATCCGCGACAAGCGGTACGACTCGTCCACGATGCGCGAGGTGAGGCGTTCGATCACCTGCGGGTCAGTCTCGCCGAGCATCGTGTCGGCGAGCGCCGCGATTCCGCCGATGGGCGTCTTCAGTTCGTGGCTGAGGTTCGCAACGAAGTCGGTGCGCACGGTGTCGATGCGCGACTGCTCCGTGACATCCTCGACGGTCGCGACGATTCGTCCGTCGGGAAGCCGCCTGCTGCGGATGTCGAACGCGCGCGATGGCGACCCGGCCGTCTCGAATCGGCGGTGCTGCGACTCTGATGCGGTGGCCGTCGCGACCAGCGCGTCGACCGCTTCGTCAACCAGCACGTCGACGTGCCGCACACCGGTCATCGACTTGGCAGCGGAGTTCTTGTGGATGATGGTGGAGTCCGCCTCGGCAATCACGACGCCGCTGGGCAGTGCGTCGAGCGCTTCGGCCAACACCGAGCTGATCGCGGGCGAAGCAACGTTGCGCGTCGGGTCGGCTGACTGCGTTGCCTCAGGCTGTGTGCCGGCCTGCGTCCGGGTGCGGCGACGAGCGACCGACACGCCGAGTGCCGCACCGATGAGAAACGTGAGTATTGCGAGCGAGTAGGACATGCTCGCCTTTGCGTCAGCCCTGCGTGATCGGGAATTCGCCGGTCGCGTCGCGCTGGCGCTGCCGGGCAATCGCTCGCATCTCCGGCTTCCAGCCGGTCAGTGCGAATCGCACGCGTTCACCGACGTTCACGGCATGGTCGCCGATGCGCTCGTAGAAGCGCGCGACGATCGCCAACTGCACTGCGAGTTGCAGGTCCATGCGCTCGCGAGCATGCGACTCGAAAATTGCCTGGATGAATTGGCGATGCAGGGCGTCGAGGAAAGAGTCCATGTCTTCGATGGCGGCGGCGGTCGCCGCGTCGTTCTCGGCGAACGAGTTGATTGCCGCTTCGTACAACTGCTGCGCCTGCTCGCTCATCTTGCTGATGAGACCGCGCAAGACCGGGTCGATTTCCTTGCCATAGATGCGTCGTGCCGCCTTGCAGATGTTCACCGTGAGGTCGGCCGAGCGTTCGAGGTCGCTCGTGATCTTGAGAATCGCCACGAGTTGCCGCAACTCGCCGGCAACCGGGGCCTGCAGCGCGATGATCTCAAACGTGCGGTCTTCGATCTCGTGAGCGCGGAGGTCGATTTCGTCGTCGGACTGCACGAGATAGTCCGCACCTTCGAGGTCACCGGTGAGCAACACGTTCGTCGCGCGGGGAATCGCCTCGATGACACTGGCGCCGAGTCGCACGATGCGCGAGCGGACTTCTTCCAATTCGCTGTGGTACGCCCTGCGGGTCTCTTCCATCACGCCTCCCGCTTCACGCTAGGCGCTTCCGGCACTCGGCTGCTGCGCCTGTGGTGAACGGTGAACGACCGAATTCTGAATACTGCGTGAACGGCAGCGAGCGCCGCCTCGGGCACTGCGACGCCGACGCCGCGACCGCGACCCCGTGACGCCGCTCAGCGCGACTGGGTAGCGACGACCCACTCGTGCAACTGGCGCTGCGCGTCGTTGACGCCGTGATGGTCGCCGACCTGGGTCCAGATGTTGTCGGCGCCGAGCCTGAAGTGCACGTTCGCGTCGTCGAGCAAGAACGACAGGGCGGTGTCGAGCCACGCTCGGTGCTTGGGATGCGTGAGGCGCACCAGGGTCTCGACGCGGCCTTTCAAGTTGCGGATCATGAGGTCGGCCGAACCGATGAGGTGCAACGGTTCGTCGCCGTCGTGCCCGTGGTCGAATCGGTAGATACGCGAATGCTCGAGGTATCGCCCGAGTATCGAACGCACCCGAATGTTCTCCGACATTCCGGGCACGCCAGCGCGCAGACAGCAGATGCCGCGCACGACCATGTCGACCTTGGTGCCGGCATTGCTCGCGGCGTACAGCGCGCTGATCACATCGGGGTCTTGGATCGCGTTGAGCTTGAGGGTGATGCGACCCGCCGCACCGAACGTTGCCTCGTGCTCGATGAGACGGATGAGTTCTTTCTTGAGCTGGTGCGGCGCCACGATGAGCTGCTCATAGTGCGGCTCGCGACCGTATCCCGTCAAGTAGTTGAACAGTTGCGTGGCGTCGCGCCCGACGGCTTCTTCGCAGGTGAAGAATCCGATGTCTTCGTAGATGCGCGCGGTCGAGGAGTTGTAGTTGCCGGTCGCCACGTGCACGTACCTGCGGATGCCGCCCGACTCTTCGCGCACGACGAGGATGCACTTGGCGTGGGTCTTCAGACCGACGAGCCCGTAGTTGACGTGCACGCCGGCCAACTCGAGTTCGCGCGCCCATCCGACGTTGCGCGCCTCGTCGAATCGCGCCTTCAACTCCAAGACGACTGCGACCTGCTTGCCGGACTCCGCGGCGTGGATGAGGTGGCGCGCAATCTGGCTGTCGCCCGACGTGCGATAGAGCGTCATCTTTATCGACAGCACTTTCGGGTCGCGCGCCGCTTGCTGCACGAACGTCTCGGTCGACGACGAGAACGATTCATAAGGATGATGCACCAGCAGCTGTCGCGTGCGAATGACTTCGAACATCGACCGCCCCGCTTCTTCGGCGGCGGCGAGCCGACCGGCGGTCACCGGGGTCCATGGTTCGAAGCGGTGTTCGGGAAGGTCGAGCGACGCAAGTTGATGCAAGGCGGAAAACTCCACGAACGAGTCGTGGTGAATCACGTCTTCGGGGTCGAGTTCGAGTTCGGTGCACATGCGAGCCAGCACCGTGGCGCGCACGTTGCTCTGCACCTCGAGACGCGCGGCGCGACCAAAACGGCGGCGGCGCAGTTCCATCTCGACGGCGGCGAGCAGGTCTTCGGCGTCTTCGTCCTCGAGCGAAAGGTCGGCGTTGCGCGTGACCCGGAAGCGCGAGACCTCCGCGATTTCCATGCCGGGGAACAGCCGGTCGAGGTGGGCTTCGATCAGGTCTTCGAGGAGGATGAAGTCGTTCGAGTCGGGCACCGCGACGAAGCGGGGGAAGTTGCGCGGAATCTTCAGGCGGGCAAAACGCTCGTCACCCGTCTCGGTGTCGCGCACCACGACGGCGAGATTCAGCGCGAGGTTGGAGATGTACGGGAACGGATGCGACGGATCGACGGCGAGCGGCGTGAGAATCGGAAAGATGCGACTCTCAAAGTCGGCGGTGAGCATTTCTTTGGCACGCTTGCCGATCTTGTTCCAACGCATGATGCGAACTCCGGCGCGAGCCAGTGCCGGGAAGAGCTCGCGATGCAACAGTCGTTCTTGAGAGACGACGAACGACTGCACGCGCTGCGACACCGCATCGCGCTGTTGGCGCGGCGACATGCCGTCGGCACTGCGCTCGGTGATTTCGGCTGCGATTTGGTCTTGGAGCGCGGCGACCCGAACTTGGTAGAACTCATCGAGGTTCGACGCGCTGATCGCGAGGAACTTGAACCGCTCCAAGAGCGGCACGTGCGGAGTCGTGGCGAGCGACAGCACGCGCTCGTTGAAGTCGAGCCAGCTCAGTTCGCGGTTGATGAAGCGCGCGTCGATACTCGAACCGTAACGAGCCGTCGGCGACGTGGTGTCGGTGGGGCGCCGAATTGGTCGCGTCGTCACTGATGTTTCACCCGCCGTTCACGAGTGTGCGGGGTTAGTCGTTGACTTCGGCCGGGAACCACTCGACGCTGATGTTCTCGTTTTCGGCATCCTTCTTGATGCGTTCGCGATTGCGGCGGAACTGACTGTCCTTCATCGGGATGTAGAGCAGTCGCATGTAGGCGCGTCGCGCGAACTCGTCGATCAACTCGGGGTCGCCGTAGTCGCCGATGATCTCCCAGTGCGGGTAGACGGGGCCGGTGTAAGTGATTCGAATGTGGGCGCGCGGTGCTTCTTTGACGATGTCAGACATCAGGACTCCTTGGAGCGACAAAGGCTATCGTCAGAGCGAATGAGCGACCTCGTGGCGGCGCTGGACATCGGCACGAACAGTTTTCATCTGGTGGTCGCCAAGCCCGTGCCCGGCGGATTCGAGGTGGTCACCCGCGAGAAGGAAGTGGTGCGACTCGGCCACGGCGGCGGCGACATGAAAGAGATCTCCGAGGAGGCGATGGAGCGGGGCGTGAAGTGCCTCACGCGATTGGCCGCCATCGCCGAGTCGCACGACGCCGAGGTGCGTGCGGTCGCGACGAGCGCGGTACGCGAGGCGAAGAATCGTGGCGAATTCCTCAAGAAAGTTCGCAAAGCCACCAAGCTCGACATCGAAGTCGTGTCGGGCGTGGAAGAAGCGCGGCTCATCCATCTCGGCGTGCTGAACGCCGTCGGCGTGCACGATCGACCGATGTTCGTCGCCGACATCGGCGGCGGATCGACCGAGGTCGTCGTCGGCCTCGACGACGAGGTGCTGTTCGCCCGCAGTTTCAAGCTCGGTGCAGTCCGTTTGACCGACCGGTTTTTCTCCGGAACCACGCTGCATCCGAGTGCCGTGCCGAGCTGTCGTGCGTTCATCCGGTCTTCGCTGTCGGTCGTGGCACCCGAAGTGCTCGAGCTCGGCTTCGAAGTCGTGGCGGCTTCGTCGGGCACGGCAGAGACCGTCGCGCGCATCATCCAGAGCCGGCGCAAATCGAGCGAACCCAAGTCGATGAATCGGTTCGAGTTCAGCGGTGACGAAGTGCGTGCCACCGTCGCAGCGCTCGTCGCGGCTCCGACCGTGGAAGAACGTGCGAAACGATTCGCGCTCGAGACCAACCGCGCCGACATCATCCTCGCTGGTGCGCTGATCCTCGAAGGTCTCGTCGACGTGTTCGAGTTGAAGTCGCTCGTGTTCTCCGACTACGCACTGCGCGAGGGACTCCTGCTCGACACCCTGCGCCGCGAGGGTGTGCTCGAGTTCGACGAAGACCACGATGCGGCGCGACGCAGCGTGCAACAACTCGCCGATCGTTGCGACGACCGCCCCGAGCATTCTCAGCACGTCGCAGAGTTGGCAGGCTCGTTGTTCGACGAACTCGAAGAACAGCTGCAACTGCAGCCGGAGTGGCGAAGGTATCTGGAGTTTGCCGCGCTGCTCGCCAACGTCGGCGTCGTCGTGTCTCACGCCAAGCACCATCTGCACACGTATTACCTCGTGCGCAACTCCGAGCTCATGGGGCTCACCGACCGCGAGGTGGAGATCATCGCCCAAGTGGCGCGCTACCACCGCAAGAGCGTGCCCAAACCCGAGCACGCCGAATTCGCCGCGCTGTCGAGCACCGACCAGCGCATCGTGCGTTGCCTCGCCGGAATCTTGCGGGTGTCGATCGGCCTCGACCGCACCTACGACGCGCGCGTCAAGTCCGCCAGCGTCAAAGTCACCGCCGACGAACTAGTGGTTTCGGTCAAGCCGCGCGGCAAGAAGACCGACATCGCGCTCAATCTCTATGCGGCCAATGAACGAAAGGGCTTGCTCGCCGACGTCAGCAAGCGGAAGGTGAAGTTCGCCGAAGCCTGACAGCGCCGCTTGCTCAGGCTTGCGGGGTGGTGCCAGTCTCGGGCTTGGGGTCTTTCGAGACCTCGGCGTTGCCCTCCGCGAGGCCCTTTTTCAGTTCACCCTGGGCGCGTCCGAGATTGCGGGCAATCTTGGGGAGTCGCGAACCGCCAAACAAGACGACGACGAGTGCGATGATGATCCAAAGTTCTGGGCCGCCTGGCATGCCCGCACCCTATCACGCGGTGGCAGAACCGCGATTTGCTTGGGCGCGCTGGCGACGCAACCGGCGACGTTCGCGCTCAGACAGTCCGCCCCAGATGCCGAACTTTTCCCCGTTTGCCAGCGCATATTCCAAGCACTGCACGCGCACTTCGCATCCGCGGCACACTTCTTTGGCTTCGCGGGTGGAGGCACCTCGTTCGGGAAAGAACAGGTCGGGGTCGACACCCAGGCAGTTCGCCTGGTCTTGCCACGCGCGGTCGTCACCTTCCGCCGCTTCGATTCGTTGACTCACTATCCCCTTCTTCCTACCCCACCCGAATAACAGCCGTGTCATTCTGACAGGTTCGCCTCGCGCATGTCAAGTTGGGCGCAAGGGAGACGGAGCGTCACCCCGCGCGACGTGCACCAGCCCGACGCAGCGAACGTTTGTGTTCGAGAAAATCGACCAGCACGTATTCCCCGAGCGTCTCGGGCGTGGTGAAGAACGCACGACCCTTGTTGATCTGTGTCAGTTGTTCGACGAAACCGCGCAACGCACCCGTCGCGTCGAGCATGAAGGTGTTGATGCGGATGTCGTCGCGAGTGCAGCGCAGCACCTCGCGCAGCGTGACCTCAAGCGTCTCGTAGGCCGGCGGATAGCTGAAGAACACTTCGCCGTCTTGGCGGATGTGGGCGGTGGGTTCGCCGTCGGTGATCATGATGATCTGCTTCGTGCCGGTCTGGCGCGCCAACATCCGCCGCGCCAACACGAGACCGTGTTGCATGTTCGTGCCGTACACGAAGTCCCACGACACTTCGGGCAGTTGCTCGTGGCGAAGTTCGCGGGCCGTCTCGCTGAAACCGACGAGGCCGAGGTAGTCGCGCGGAAACTGCGACGAGATCAGCGCGTGCAGCGCCATCGCCACTTTCTTGGCGGGCAGGAAGTTGTCGCGCATCGGCATGGAGAGCGACAGGTCGACCATCAGCACGGTCGAAGACCGGGTGAGCTGCTCGGTTTGGTCGATTTCGAAGTCGTCGGGCGCGAGGCGCAGGGGCAGGCCACCGCCTTGGCGGCGCAGTGTGTTGCGCAGGGTGCCCTGCAGGTCGAGGTGGAACGGGTCGCCGTACTCATAGGGCTTGGTTTCGTGGGCCCGCTCGTGCCCCGCCCCGATCCGCTCGATGCGGTGCTGGCCGAGGGCGTCTCGTTCGAGGCGTCCGAACAGGTCGCGCAGCGCCTGCTTGCCGATGGTCCGCAGGCCGCGCGGCGTCAGCTCGAGCCTGCCCTCTTTCTGGTCGACGAGGCCCGCCTCGCGCAGGGTGTCGGTGAGGCGCGCCAGCCGGTCGAGCGAGTCGGCAGTGACGTCGCCGAGCAGGCGGCGCACCGCGTCGAGGTCGACTTCTTGCAGGGCGTTGGGGGCGGCTGCGTCTTTGAGGAACTGCTCGAGGTCGTCGAGTTCGCGCAGTTCCTGCACACTGCGCAACGCGTCGCCGAAGGGCATCGCGTCGTCACCCGAGAACTGCTGCGTGTCGTCCCAACCCATGTCGGGGAACGCGCTCTGCAGGTGACCGGCGAGGCGCTGCATTTGTTCTTGCAGTTCGTCATCGTCGAGCAGACCCGACATGAGCGACTGCAGCTCAGCGCGCTGCTCGGGCGTCATCGAATTGAACATCGCCTGCGCGGCAGCCATGCGCTTGGCGAGCAACTCGAGCAACTCGTCGAGGTTGGCCGGATTCTCCGGGAAGAAGTCGCCGAACTCCTTCACAAACTCTTCGAACTTCGGATCTTCGCCGCGCTCGCGCCGCTCGATCATGTCGTTGAGTGCCGACATCATCTCTTTCGTTCGGGCGACGTCTTGCGGCGTCATGTTGCGTGCCGCACTCGACACTTGCTCGAACTGCCGTTGTGCGAGTTGCTCACGCAGACGTTCGACGAGCTGCTCGAAGCGCTGTCGCGCGTCGTCGGACTGGAAGTCGTAGTGGGTCAGTGCGTCGATTTTTTTCGCGAGATCGTCGGGAAGCATGTCGAGCTGCAAACGCCGCTCGGCCGCGGCGGCACGCGCCACCTCAGACCGACGATCGTCGCCCGAGTCGGCGGCGCGTCGCGCGATGTCGTCGACCGCGAGTCGCTCTTCGTCGACGATGTCGTCGAGCTCGTCGGCGACTCCGTCGAACTCGCCGCCGAGCCTGCCACTCTCGCGAATTTCTTGGCGACGCTGTCGCAGTCGTTGGAGTGCGTCGCGGACTCCCTCGATGTTGCGGCCGTTGCGGTCGCGCAATCCTTGTTGCATGATTCGTCGCAACGCCGCGTTCGGATCTCCGTGATGGATGAGTTCGTCGCCGATCTCTTTCATCAATGAATCGGCGTCGAGCTCGAAACCAGTCTGCGTACCGTCCCAGCGCGAATAACGGAATCGCACGACCACAAGCGAACCGTAGCATTGGTGCCACGATGCGTTATCCGCGCACGATTGTGTTCGTCGACTTGTCGGGCTTCACCGCCTACATCGGACGAACCGACGACGACGCCGCCATCGCGATGCTGAAGACGTTCCGTGAGACCGCCCGCGACTTGGCCTCCGAGGTCGGCGTGCGCATCGACAAGCACTTGGGCGACGGGCTAATGGCCATCGCTACCGACCAGAACAGCGGAGTGATCTTCGCGATGGAGCTACAACGGCGCTTCGGAGAGCAGCGCGAAGAACTCAACCTGCGGATTGGTATCGCGAGCGGCGACATCATCTTGTTCCAGGGCGAGGACTACATCGGCACCGCCCCCAACTTGGCGGCTCGACTGTGTGACGAGGCGGCGCGCTACGGCATCCTGATGCCTACGTACCAGGCAATCAATCTGCCCGACGGCGTGATTGCCGAGCCGGTCGGTGAGTTCACGCTGCAAGGTTTCGAGCATCCGGTGCCTGCTTCGCGGCTCGTCGGCATCGTGCCGGCGAAATTCCGCAACGACACCGAGGAGCACTGGACTCGTACACCGTTCGCGATGTGAACCGTGTGCGTCGCGCGTCGCAACCTGTCGCGCGTGATGCGTTAGACGCTCGTGGATTTTCCGCGGTACACCGCGCGGCCACCGGCGGCATCTTTGTTCAGCCGCTTGGCCAAGTGCAGGCCCTCGAGCACGAACTCGACTGCACTCGCGATGGCAGCCGGCGATTCGTCGCCGTCGACGAGTTTCGTGGCGAGTGAGCGCAATGCCGGCACATCCGTCGCGAACTGCACGAGGTCGGCCGACGACACGTCTTCGCCGGTGTTCGCCGTGACGCCCGATTCGAATGCAGCCACGACGTCTTTCGTCTTGTCGCCGGGCACGCGACGCTTGTAGACCTGCAGCACTGCGCCGCGCACGATCTGTTCGAACACCGCGCCTTCGCGCCCTTCGTCGACACTCTCAATTTCGATTTTTCCGGCCGTCGACGCAACGAGCGCATCGAGGTCGCTGACTCGCGGAGCCACCACGTTCTCACCGGCGTGCAGCCCACGGCGGACGGCATTTGCGGCGAGCAACTCGTGATTGCTCACCGACAGTCGCACGCTCACACCGCTGCGTTGGCTCACGTTGGCGTTGGCGCGTGCGAGGTGGCTGATCTCGGCGACGATTTCTTCCATGAATGCGGGGAACTGCACGCGCACGTCGCCGATGGTGGCGTTGCGCGCTTCTTGCCGAACGATCTGCACTTCGGTCGAGACTTCAAGCGGATAGTGCGTGCGGATCTGGCTGCCGAATCGATCTTTCAGCGGCGTGATGATGCGGCCGCGATTCGTGTAGTCCTCGGGGTTCGCCGATGCGACGAGCAACACATCGAGCGGCAGGCGAATCTTGTAGCCGCGCACCTGCACGTCGCGTTCTTCGAGCACGTTTAGCAGTCCGACCTGGATGCGCTCGGAGAGGTCGGGCAATTCGTTGATGGCGAAGATGCCGCGGTTCGTGCGCGGCACGAGCCCGTAGTGCAGCGTGAGTTCGTCGCTGAGGTAGCGCCCCTCTGCGACCTTGATCGGGTCGACCTCGCCGATCAGGTCGGCGATGGAGGTGTCGGGGGTCGCGAGCTTTTCGCCGTAACGGTCGTCGCGATGCACCCAGTCGATCGGCGTTGCGTCGCCGTGCTCAGCCACGAGGTCACGGGCGTGTCGCGACACGGGGTGATACGGGTCGTCGTTGATCTCGCTGCCGGAAACGATCGGCATCCATTCGTCGAGCAGCCCGGTGAGCGAGCGGATGATGCGCGTCTTGCCTTGGCCGCGCTCACCGAGGAGCACGATGTCGTGGCCGGCGAGCAGCGCGTTCTGCAGCTGCGGAATCACTGTGTCGTCGTAGCCGAGAATGCTCGCGACGAGCGGCCGTCCCCCACGAATGCAGGCCACGGCGTTTTCGCGGATTTCTTCTTTCACTGGCCGCGAACGCCAGCCGGACGCCTTGAGTTCGCGCAACGTGGATGCAGTCGGTTTCATCGCCCTTCACCGTAGACCGTTGGGCGACGAGCGGGCGATGTCGTGCCCGTGTGCATCATGCGGGCTCATGCAGCGGCGCGTCATGCGGGCTCATGCCCGAGCGCGATTACTTGCCCGATTTTGTGGTGTCGCTCGTTGAGCGCTGACCCGACTTGCCCGTCGACGACTTGCCCGAAGCAGGGGTCGTTGCCTTGCCCGCTGCACCCGACTTCGCCGCACCCGATTTCGCCGCACCCGATTTGGCTGCACGTGCCGGCGTCGTGGTTGCAGGCGCGGGCGTCGCCTCGGCACTCGGTGTCGTTGTCGACGACGGCTCGCCATCTGCCGGTGCACCTTCGTTGGCCGGCACCGGAGTCGACATCACTTCGCCGCTCTTGGTGACGACGACGATCTGCACATCGTCTGTCGTCGCGCCGGCGGCAGGAATCGTGAGCGCCTTGGCTTCCTCAGGCGTCACCGACTTGACGAGCTGGCCGTCGCGATAGACGTGCACGAGCGCACCCTTCGGTGCATTCACCTCGATACGCATGTTGCGACCGATGTTGCGAATTGCAGCTGCGACTGCACGCACCGTCGGCGGCAGCGACGGCGGCGGTGTGCCGACCTGCGGACGCTCACCAACTTGCGGAATCGGAGCACGCGCCGGCGATCGTGATGCACTCGCCGATGGCACCGGGGTTGCGGTGCTTGGCACCGGTGGCAACGCGGTCGGCAGCGTGGTAGTAGAAGTCGTAGTCGTCGTGGGCGGCACCGTGGTGCTCACCACCGCTCGACGCGGCATGGTCGTAGTCGTGGTGGGCTCTTCGCCACCGCCACCACCGCCACCGTCGTCATCTCCGCCGCCACCGCCACCGCCGCCGCCACCACCGCCACCCGAGGGCACGGTGGTCGATGTCGTGGTTGATGTCGTGGTCGATGTCGTCGATGTCGTCGACGTAGTCGTCGTCGGTGAGTCATCCTCGGCGTTCGGCGCCGGGGTGAGGAGCGAATACAGCAGTCGGTTGAGCGAGCCGCTGCCCGGGTTGGTCACCGCGTTGCGCGTGGCCGACGATGCGATAGCCGAGGCGACTTCGGCGGGCGTGAGAGCGTTGTTCTGCGACAGCGCGAGTGCTGCGACGCCAGCCACGTGCGGCGATGCCATCGATGTGCCCGAGAGCGTACGGGTCGCGATGTCTGAGGTGTGGCCCGCCGAGACGATGCTTGAGCCCGGCGCGAACACATCGAGGCACGAACCGAAGTTGGAGAACGACGATCGTTCGTCGCTCGACGTGGTCGAGCCGACGGTTATGGCGCTCGGCTCGCCCGCCGGAGAAGTCGTGCACGCGCTCACGTTGGAGTTGCCGGCGGCGACGACGAAGGTGACTCCGTCAGCCACACCGCGCGACACCGCCAAGTCGAGCGCCGCCGAACGAGGGCCGCCGAGGCTCATGTTGGCCACCGCCGGCACGCCGCTCTGGTGATGTGAGATCACCCAGTCGATGCCTGCAATCACGTCGGAGGTGCTGCCCGAGCCGCTGCAGCCCAGCACTCGCACCGGCACGATCATCGCCGACGGCGCGACGCCGTAGTTGGTGCCGGCCACCGTGCCCGCCACGTGCGTGCCGTGACCTTGGCAGTCGTTCGTACCGTTGCCGTCGCTGAGTGTGGTGAAGCCGGCAGCAACGCGACCAGTCAGTTCGCTGTGCGTCGGACGCACGCCGGTGTCGATCACATACACCGTGACTCCGGCGCCCGATTGCGTGCGCGAGTAGCGCGAGTCGAGTGGTAGCGCGCGCTGGTCGATGCGGTCAAGGCCCCACGACAGCGGGGTCACGCCGTCGGTGGAGTCGCTGCGCGGCGTGACTGCTTCCGATGGCGACGACGAGTTGCTCGTGCCCGCACTGTTGGTGGCGGTCACGGTGAACGTGTACGCGGTGCCGTTGGTGAGCCCCGTGACGATGCACGTGAGCGAGCCGGCGGTGGCGCAGGTTCGCGAGCCGGGCGATGAAGTCACGTTGTAGGCCGTGATCGCCGCGCCGCCGTCGTTCTCGGGCGCCGACCAATACAACGTCGCTTGTGCGTTACCGGCCACCGCACGCACGCTGCGCGGCACGCTCGGTTTCACGACGGGCGGTGCTTCGGTGAATTGCCAGTTGAGCACCGTGGCGCCCTTGCGGAATCCGTAGCCGTCGATGGCGACGTAATAAGTGGTGCCGACGACGGGTGTGACTTGCACGCGGCTCCAGTTGCCGCCGCCGGCGTCGTCGTTCGACGCGATGGTGGTGAGTGCGTTCACGGCCGAACCGGTGTAGACGCCGAGCAGCGTGTCAAAGTCGCTGCCCATCGTGTCGATCACCACGGTGCCCGCGCGGGCGACGGAGAACGAGTACCAAATCGAGGCCGAGGCGCCGTATCCGCCGTGGTTCGGCTCGCCCGACTCGCGAGTGGCTGACCGGGTGGAACTTGTGGCGCGCACCGAAGTGCCGGTCGGACATCCGTCGCCGCAGACGATTGGTGTCGCACCGCTGAACGCATCGTTGGCGAGTGGTGCCAACGGCGTGACTGCCGACGAGGCTGACGATGGCAGACCAGTGCCCGCCGAGTTGGTGGCGCTCACGCGGAACACGTGCGCGACACCGGCGCTGAGACCGCGCAACGAAGCAGCGGTCGCCGCGCTCGTACCGTCGGCAAAGACGGTCCACGACGAGCCCGAGTTCGTCGAGTATTCGACGACATAGTCGGTGATCGGCGCGCCGTTGTCGTTGGTCGGTTCATCCCAGTCGAGCTCGACGATGCCGGGCGTCGCGGTGCCCTGCACGTTGAGCGGCTGGCCCGGAGCTTGCGGGGTGAGCGGCGTCATCGGGTCGGTGGCGTCCGACGCCGGGCCCGTGCCCGCCGAGTTGTAGGCCTTCACGCGGAAGATGTGCGCCACGCCGTCAGTGAGATCTGTGACGGTGCGCGACATGTATTGGCACGTGCAGCCGACGACGCCGGTGTCGGTGGGCCACGTGGTCCAACTGGATCCACTGTTGGTCGAGTATTCGATGGTGTAGCCGCGCAGCGCGAGACCGCCATCGGAATCAGGGCGCTCCCAGCGCAACATCACTCGTCGCGGTCCGGCTTCGACCGCGCGCACGTCCTCTGGCACGGCCGGAATTCCAGGTGCGCGAGCATCAGTCGGCGCAGTGGGGTCGGAGTTGCCCGCCGAGTTGGTCGCGCGCACTCGGAAGCGGTATTCGCGCGCGGTCACGAGGTCGTACACCGTGGTGTACCAGATGCCGCCGCTGCGGGCGCCGGTACTGGTGACGAGCGAAGTGAACCACGTGCTGCCGCCGTCAGCCGATTGCTCGACCACATACCCGGTGATCACGCCGCCGCCGTCGGTCGCCGGAACGCGCCACTCCAACGACATCGTGAGTGCGGTGACACCGGTGATGGTGAGGTCGCGCGGCACGCCGGGCACGAGCACCTGCCACGGCACCGCGCTCACCGAACCTGAGGCGGCCCCGGTGCCGATCGCGTTCATGGCGCTGACGCGGAAGGAATAGGTGACTCCGTTGGTGAGTCCGGTGACGATCGCCGATGTCGCGGTCGACACACCGTCGGCGAAGGTGGTCCACTCGGTGTCAGTCGAATACTCCACGACGTAGTCGGTGACTGCCGAACCGCCGTTGGCAGTCGGCGCGAGCCAGTTGAGCGTCACCTGCGCACCACCTGAAGTGGCAGCGAGCGATCGCGGCGCAGTGGGTACGCCGATTGCGGCACGCACCACGTCGCTCGTCGGGCTCGTACCCGCCGAGTTCACTGCACTCACGCGGAACGAATACGTGACGGCGTTGGTGAGGCCCGTGACCGTCGCAGAAGTCGCCGTCGACACGCCGTCGGCGAACGTCGACCACGTGGATCCGTTGTTCGAAGAGAATTCCACCGTGTAGTCGGTGATGACAGACCCGCCGTTTTGTGTCGGAGTAGTCCACGTGAGCGCCGCCTCGCCGACACCCGCCACCACCACGAGCGACTGCGGAGCGCTCGGCGCTTCGGGAGCGGGCGGAGTCCAGCGTGCGCGGGTGTAGAGCAAGAGGTTGGGTGAACCGGTGCCCACGCTCGACACTGCGTCGGGCGTGGCGAAAGCGACGATGTCAGTGGCGATCTGTGCGGGCGTCTTGTTGGGATTCTCTTCGAGCATCAGTGCAGCCGCACCAGCCACGTGCGGCGCCGCCATCGAAGTGCCGGAAATTGAGCGGATACCGGTAGACGAGGTGTGCCACGCCGAGGTGATGCTCGAACCGGGGGCGAACACGTCGACGAGCGGCCCCCAGTTGGAGTACGACGCGCGAACGTCGGCCGATGTGGTGGCGCCGACCGTGATGGCCGACGGTTCGGAGGCGGGCGAATACGAACCGGCACTCCGGTTGTTGTTGCCGGCCGCAACCACCATCACGATGCCGTCGGCCACGGCGTTGGCGACCGCCGAGTTCAGCGATGTGTTGCGGCCGCCACCCAAGCTCATATTGGCGACCGCCGGAACACCCGCTGCGTGGTCACCGATCATCCAGTTGACGCCGGCGATGACGTTGAACATGCTGCCCGAACCAGAGCACGACAAGACGCGGACCGGAATGATGCTCACCGATTTAGCGACGCCGTACGTCTGGCCGCCCACGGTGCCGGCAACGTGCGTGCCGTGGCCGTTGCAGTCGTTGCTGCCGCGGCCGTCGTTGACTTGCGTGCGACCCGCGGTCACTCGCCCGCCGAAGTCGCGATGGTCGGGGCGCACACCGGTGTCGATGATGTAGGCGCTGACTCCGGTACCGGTGAAGTTGTAGGAGTAGTTCGAGTCGAGCGTGCGCGAGCGCTGGTCGATGCGGTCAAGACCCCACGACGGCGGATTCAGTTGCTCGCCCTCGACGCCGACCACCGTGTTCTCTTCGATGAGCAGCACGTTGGGGTCGCTCGCCAACGCAGAGAGTTGCGACTTGCTGAGTGCTGCACCAAAGCCGTTGATTGCTTCGCTGAAGGTGCCGAGAATCGTGATGCCGCCGTCGGCTTGCGCCGCCGCGAAGCTCGACGACGAGACGCCGGTGCGCAACGTGACGATGTACTCGCCAGGAATCGGGTCGCCTATTTGTAGGTCGTCGATCGACACGGGCACGGTCGTCGAGGTAGTTGAAGAGGTCGTCGTGCTCGACGAACTGCTGCTCGGCGCCACGGTCGTGGTTGAAGACGTCGTGGTTGACGATGTCGTCGACGACGTGGTCGTCGGCTCCTGCGTGTCGATCACCGACATGACGGAGTCGGCCTCGACGAGCAGCACTTGCGGGTCTTGCTTGAGTCGCCGCACATCGGCGTTGTCGAGCGACGCGACGAAGCCCTTTACTTGTGAGGCGAATACGTCGCTCACATCGTTGCCGAGCGCCGTCTCTTTGTTCACTTTCGCAGCCACGCTCACGGAGTCTTTGAGAATTACGATGTGATCGCGCTCGCCACCGGTGGTGTTGGCGGGCTGCAAGGCGCTCGGAGCACTTGCAACGGGCTGCGCAGCAACGGGCGCCACCGGTGCCAGGGCGGCAACGAGCGCCGCGCAGAGAGAAAGGGCGAGCGCCCGTCGGAGACCCACGATTACCTAACGGCAGGGTATCCCCTCTCTGTGACAGTGAAGTAACGGTCGGGCGGGCACACTTGCCCACCCCGAGCGCCTACCGTTATCCCCATGCCAGACGCCCCTGTCGCCGTCGTCACGGGGGCCAATTCGGGCATCGGGCGAGCCACCGCCATCGCCTTCGCGCAGGCCGGCTACCGCGTCTTTGGCACGGTGCGCGGGCTGGCCAAGGCCGACAAACTCCTCGCCAAAGCCAGGGACATTGGTGTCGCCGACCGACTGCAACTCATCGAAATGGACGTCGCCGACTCCGACTCGGTGACCCGCGGCTTCGGCGAGATCTTCGCGGCCACCGACCGCGTCGACGTGCTGGTCAACAACGCCGGGGTCGGCGGCAACGCGGTGACCGAGGAGTGCCCGATCGACACCTACAACACGGTGTTCAACATCAACCACAACGGCTCGGTGCGCTGCATCCAGGCGGTGCTGCCAGGCATGCGTGCGCGGCGCAGCGGCGCGATCGTGAACGTGTCGTCGGTCGTCGGAAAAATCACGGCGATTGCGCAGTCGCCGTACTACGTGTCGAAGTGGGCGGTGGAAGGCATGAGCGAAGGGCTCGCGCAGGAACTCGCCCCGTTCGGCATCCGCGTGGCAATCGTCGAGCCCGGCGTGACGCGCAGCTCGATATTCGGCAAGAACATCGACGCGCCGAACCAGACGGGCGCATACGACGCGCACTACCGACGACTGTTCGCGTTCTATGCCGAGGGCATCGCCAAGGCGACTCCGGCGGAAGAGGCCGCAGCGACGATCCTCGAAGCCGCGACCACTGCGACTCCGAAACTGCGCTGGACCTGCTCGTGGGGATCACACGAACTCATCGCGGCGCGCGCGCAGATGACCGATGAGGAGTGGGTGGCGCTCGGCGCGCACCCCGACGACGAGACGTATTATGCGGAGTTCGAGGCGCGCTTCGGGCTCGACATCCGACCGAAGGCCTAGTCCGCCCGCGCCCGGCACCGACCCCGCCCAGACCCCGCACCCCCGTGCGCCGGGGTCAAAGTTGACAAAACGGGTCAACAATTGGTTGACTGAGGGTCCCCCGCGCGAGCACCGTGCACGAACCCCGTGTACGACGCCCGTGCACAACCCACAACAAGGAGCCCCTCATGACCATCCGCCTCGGCGACATCGCCCCCGACTTCGTGGCCGACACCACGCACGGCAGCATCTCGTTTCACCAGTGGCTCGGCGACTCGTGGGGCATCTTGTTCAGCCATCCGAAAGATTTCACGCCGGTGTGCACCACCGAGCTCGGCTACGTGGCGCGCATCAAGCCGGAGTTCGACAAGCGCAACGTGAAGGTCATCGGGCTCTCGGTCGACTCCGTCGAGTCGCACACCAAGTGGGAGACCGACATCGCCGACACGCAGGGCACCGCGGTGAACTTTCCGATGATCGGCGATCCGCAGCGCACGGTGAGCGATCTCTACGGAATGATCCACCCGAACGCGAACGACACGCTCACGGTGCGCAGCGTGTACGTGATTGGTCCCGACAAAAAGGTGAAGCTCACCATCACGTATCCAGCATCGACCGGCCGCAACTTCGACGAGATTCTCCGCGTGATCGACTCGCTGCAACTCACCGCCAAGCACAAAGTGGCGACGCCCGCCAACTGGAAGAACGGCGAAGACGTGATCATCGGTTCGGCGGTCAGCGATGACGAGGCAAAGAAACTCTTCCCGCAAGGTTGGAAGACGCTCAAGTCGTATCTGCGAGTGCTGCCGCAACCGAAGTAGCGCCGCCGCGCAACTAGATTGGTCGGGTGACGCAACCACTCTCCGCATACGCCGCACGCGCAGTCGGCGCGACAAAAATCTACGGATCAGGCGACAGCGAGGTGCGCGCGCTCGATGGCGTCGACGCCAACTTCGAGCGCGGCAAGTTCACGGCAATCATGGGCCCCAGCGGCTCGGGCAAGTCGACGCTGATGCACTGCATCGCAGGGCTCGACGCGCTCACCAGCGGCCAGGTGTTCGTGAGCGACATCGATCTCTCGTCGCTGAACGACAAAGCGCTCACCGAACTGCGCCGCGAGAAGATCGGATTCATCTTTCAGGCGTTCAACTTGATTCCCACGCTGAACGCGCTGGAGAACATCAAGTTGCCGCTCACACTCGGTCGCAAGAAGGGCGACGAGGCGTGGATCGACCGCGTGATCGACACCATCTCGTTGCGTGACCGCCTCACTCACCGGCCGAGCGAACTGTCGGGTGGACAACAACAGCGCGTCGCGATTGCCCGTGCGCTTGCCAGCCAACCGAGCATCATCTTTGCCGACGAACCGACCGGCAACCTCGACTCCAAGACCGGCACCGAGGTGCTCGAGTTCATGCGTCGCGCAGTCACCGACCTCGGCCAGACCATCGTGATGGTCACGCACGACGCAGTCGCTGCGAGTTACGCCGACCGCATCGTCTTCCTCGCCGACGGCAAGGTGGCCGGCGAAATGTTCTCCCCGACCGCGCAGCGGGTGCTCGAATATCTGGCGCATCTCGGCGAATAACGTCGCGATGTTCGGTCTCGCATTCAAGATGGTCTTCGCCCGTAAGGGCCGGCTCGTCCTCACGTCGCTCGCCGTCATCCTCGGCACGGCGTTTCTCTCGGGCACGTACGTGTTCCGCGACACGATCAACCAGACCTTCGACCGGTTGTTCGCCGACATCTTCCGCGACGTCGATGCGTATGTGCGCTCGACCACCTTCATCGAGCTCGACTTCGGCGGCGAACAGCGCGCCACCACTCCGATCTCGGCGCTCGACACGGTGCGCGGGGTCGAGGGCGTGTCGTCGGCTACCGGCGACATCCAGGCGTTCGCGCGAGTCATCGGAAAAGACGGCGAGCCGCTCGGCAGCGAGGGCGGCGGTCCTCCGACGTTCGGTGGTATCGCTTCGTCTGACTCCGCCGGTTTGTGGATCGTCGACTCCGGCCGCCTGCCGGTCGGCCCGAACGAGGTGATGCTCGACCGTGCGACTGCCGACAACGGCGAGTTCGTCGTGGGCGACACGGTGCGTGTCGTCTCGTTCGCGGGCCCGCGCGAATTCACCCTCGTCGGCGTCGCGAGCTACGGCGACATCGCGTCGCCGGGCGGTGCGACGTTCGCGTTGTTCGACCAGCCGACCGCATCGGAGTTCTTGCTGCAGCCGGGGTTCGTCGACGCAATCCTCGTCGAAGGCGACGGTTCGGTCGACGACGAAGCGCTCGCCGCGCGCATCGACGCCGCATTGTCGCCCGATTTGAAGCTCGAGACGCTCACCGGCGCCGAGATCACCGCTGAGACGCAGGGCCAAATCAAAGATGTGCTCAATATCTTCTCCACGTTCCTCATCGTGTTCTCGTTCATCGCGCTCGGCATCGGCTCGTTCGTCATCTACAACGTGTTCTCCATCACCGCCGCACAGCGGCAGCGCGAGAACGCCCTCATGCGCGCCATCGGTGCTAGTCGCAAGCAAGTGTCGCGCGCGATGCTGGTGGAGTCGCTCGCGATGGGCGTGATTGGCTCGCTGATCGGGTTCGGCATCGGCATTCTCTTGTCGCAAGGCTTGAACGCCCTGTTGCAAGCGACGGGATTCGAGGTGCCGACGCGCGGACTCGCGATCAATCCGTCGTCGTTCACGAACACGCTGATCGCGGGCGTGGTGGTCACCGTGTTCGCGGCTTGGTTGCCGGCGCGGCGGGCCGGTCGCGTGCCGCCGCTTGCCGCAATGCGCGATACCGCGCTCGACACCGCGGGCAACCTGCGCCGCCGCGTATTGATCGGCCTCGGGCTCGTCGCGCTCGGCGCCATCGGGCTCGTCGCTGCGATGAACGACGCGCCAGTGGAGGTGCTCGGCCTCGGTGTGCTCGGCGTGTTCGCCGGCATCTTGGTGCTCGGCCCGGCAATCGCGCGACCGGTCGCACTCTTCATCGGCGTGCCGGTCGCCAAGTTGCGCGGTGTGAGCGGCTCGATGGCTCGCCAAAATGCCGCGCGCAACCCCAAGCGCACGTCGCGCACGGCGGCACCGGTGTTGATCGGCGTCGCGCTCGTGACCGCGTTCAGCGCGCTCGCCGCCAGCATCCGCACCGAGATTCGCGACACGTTTGGCAGCGCGTTCAGCGGCGATTTGGCACTCACCGTCGACTCGCAGGGTTTCGGCGGCATTCCGCTCACCGTCACCGATGACATCGCCGTGCTCGACGGCGTCGCCCAAGCCACGGGTGTCGGCTTCACCACCGTGCGCATCGTCGACCCGAGCGAGGCGCCCGCAAACGGCGACACGAGCGGCGACACGAGCGGCGACACGAGCGGCGACACGAGCGGCGAACAAGTCGCCCCGCTCCCCGACTTGCGCGGCAGCTTCGTGCAGACCATCAACCCCGCCACCATCAGCGGCCTGTTCGACATCGGGCTCACGCAGGGCGATCTCGCATCACTCGGCAACGACGGGCTCTTCGTCGAAGAAGACCGCGCGACGGAAAAGGGCTGGGCGCTCGGCGACCGGCTGCAGATCATCCGCATCGACGGCAGGGTGATCGACGCCGAAATCCGTGGATTCGTCTCGGGTGACACGAGTTTTTCCAACTACGTAGCGAGCCGTGACATGTTCGCCGATTCGCCGACGCCCATCTTCGATTCGTTCGTCTATATCAAGGCGTCAGACGGCACGTCGGTCGACGACTTGCGCGACCGAGTGGCGGCAATCAGCAGCAACATCGGTGTCGGCTCATTGCAGACCAAAGACGAGTTCATCGAAGAGCAGGCGGCGCAGATCAACCAGGTATTGGCGTTGATCTACGGGTTGCTCGCGCTGTCGATCATCATCGCCGTGGTCGGAATCGTGATCACGCTGTTGCTCTCGGTGTTCGAGCGACGCCGCGAGATCGGCCTGCTGCGCGCCGTCGGCATGACGCGCTCGCAAGTGCGCACCACCGTGCGCTGGGAGAGCGTCATCACCTCGCTGCTTGGTGCAGTGGCAGGCGTGGTGCTCGGCATCGTGATGGGCATCGTCGTGGTCGCGGCGTTGAGCGGCGATTCGGGCATCGGCTTCAGCCTCCCCGTCGGCAGCACGATCACCATCGTCATCATCTCGTTCGTGCTCGGAGTCGTGGCGGCGATTTACCCGGCCTGGCGCGCGACAAAAGTGAATGTGGTGGAGGCAATCGCCACCACCTGAGCGCGCCGGCTTTTCGGCAGTTGCAACGGCGACGTGGCGCCGACGACGTCAGCGCTCTTCGAGCGGTTCGGCGAACTTGAGCGCCGCCGGATGCTGGTCGGTCGGTGTGTCGTCGGCGAGGCGGCGCGGCGCGGTGACCGGTGGCGTGTGCATCGTCTGGCAGCCGGCGCACCAATACAGCACGCGGTTGGCCTCGCCGTGGTGCGTCACGCGCACGAGATCGCCGCAGCGACTGCACGACTTGCCTTGCCGGCCGTATACCGCGAGACCGCCGTCGGTCGCCGGAGCCGTGATGCGCTCGACACGCCGCAGGTTGGCGCGCAACATCTCGTGCGCGAGCCGCGCGAGCTCGTCGCATTCATCTTTGTTCAACTCGCAGATTCGCGCCCACGGGCTGAGCTCGCACGCCCACAACAGTTCGCAGCGATACACGTTGCCGACTCCGCACATCACGCGCTGGTCGAGCAGCACTTCGGCCACGGTCGTCTCGGGCGGGTCGTACGACATCATGCGCCGCACGCACTCGTCGATGTCGGGCGATTCGTGGCACAAGTCGGGGCCGAGCTTGCCGAGAATCGGATGTCGTCGCGGATCAAAATCGCGGTACGTCTCCACGACCGGCGCAGAGAAACACACCGCGACCCAATCTGCGACGCCGATCACCACACGCGCGCGCTGCGGCGGCTTGCGCCATCGCTCACCCGGGTGGTAGACGTGCCACGAACCGGTCATCCGCATGTGCGTGTGCAACACGACGCCGTCATCCCACACGATTTCAAGATGCTTGCCGCGACTGCGGACTTCTTCGATGGTCTGGCCGACGCGAGGCACGAGACCTTCGAGCCGCGCAGACTCGAATCGCACCATCTTTTTTCCGATGAGGGCGATACGCAACGCTGCAGCAGCGCGATAAATCGTGTCGCCTTCGGGCACGTGAGAAAGAGTAGGTGGCGCACGCGAGCCGTCGCGTGATTCTGTCGCGACGCACCCCTAGGTTGAGGGTCGTGAATCCGCGCAACCGGCCCGACGACGAGCACGACGACACCGAAGCCGCCACGATCGAGCCGAACGAAAGCCAACTGCCCGACGATGCGCAGATGGTGCGCCGCGCCGCACAGCGCTACGGCACGGTCGGTGCGATGTTGGCAGGCGGCATGGTGGTGTTCGACCGACTGCTCGGGCGAAAACCGAAGGAAGAACCGGCCGTGGTGATCGAAGCGGCCACCGAACCAGAAGACATCGACAAAGGCATCTCGCTGCGGCTCGAATCAGAAGACGGCGACGAACTGCACGTGTTCGCCCCGCCGCCCGGACGACGGCGCGCTAGGGCAGTACGCCGACGGAGGCGAGCGCCAGGCGAATAAGGCGGTCGTGGCCGCTCGTCATCTCGCGTCGCATCGGCTCACTCACCGCTTCCGCCGGCGTGTACCAGGCCAGGTCGAGCGCATCCTGCGTCGGGTTGCAGTCGCCCGACACCGGCACCACGAAGGCGAGGCTCACCGCGTGCTGCCGCGGGTCGTGGAATCCGGAGATCGACGGATCAGGGAAGTATTCCACCACCGTAAACGGTGCGGGTTCGGGCGGAATCTTCGGGAGCGCGAGCGGGCCGAGATCTTTCTCGAGATGTCGCAGCAACGCCTCGCGCACGCGTTCGTTGAGCAGCACGCGACCCGACACGACGGTGCGCGAGATGGTGCCGTCGGGCGCCTGACGCAACAACATGCCAACGTGCGTCACGTTGCCCATGTCGTCCACTCGCACGGGCACCGCATCCACGTACACCAGCGGCACTTGGCCGCGCACGGCTTCGAGCTGGCGCGGGTCGAGCCAGTTGGTGCGGGTGTCGATGTGGTCGCTCATGAGTGGGTGGTGTTCGCTGTGTGCCGCGCACGAAGACCTAGTCTTCGCGCATGACTCGCTCAGAGAAACTACTCGCTGCGTTCCTCTTGGGTGCAGGCATCATGCACTTCGTCAATCCCAGCTTCTTCGACGCCATCGTGCCGCCGTGGGTGCCCGGCTCGGCGCGCGATGCCACGTATGCAAGCGGTGTCGCCGAGGTGCTGGTGGGCCTCGGCATCGTGTTTGCTCGCACACGACGCCTCGCACTGTGGTCGGCGGCTGCGCTATTCGTGGCCGTCTACCCCGCCAATCTCTACATGGCGTGGGACTGGCGCGACCGCGAACTCTCCGAGCGACTGGTTGCTTATGGTCGGCTGCCGCTGCAGATTCCGCTCGTGTGGTGGGCGATCGTTACAGCGCGGCGATCTGGTCAGCGCGCG
>VFQT010000980.1_pt1 | contig 37634 bp, 35 predicted proteins | sample 3512381 | NCBI WGS metagenome assembly VFQT01 (sample SAMN10412376, study PRJNA504923) | tailings metagenome | isolation source: Relicate 2 Philex TSF3 active mining site | place: Philippines: Tuba, Benguet | collected 2017-08-29 | reverse complement strand
TCGTTGAAATACCTCAACAATCCGCCTATTTACGTGGCGGTGCTCGGCACGCCGCGCAGCACCTGGTCGCTAACCCGCAAGCACTTCGACGTGCTGCACGCGCACAGTCCGCTCAGCATGGGTTTGCTGGCATATCTCACCGCCTCTACCAAGCGCCTGCCGTTGATCTATACCTATCACACCTCGATCACCGACTACACCCACTATGTCAAATTCATCGGCGGGACCAGAGTCATCAAGCACGCTGCCAGTTGGTTCAGCGCCGCCTCCACCAACATGATGGGCGACCAGATCGTGGTGCCCTCGTCCAAGATCGAGCGCATGCTGCACGAACAGCACGTCAAAAAGCCGATCCATGTCATCCCCAACGGCATCGACCTGAGCAACTTCAAAACCTCGCCCAACCCTGGTGGATTAAGAGCCCGCCTCGGTATTGCGCCCGATGCGCCCATCCTTGTTTCAGTGGGGCGGGTGGCGCCCGAAAAGCGGCTCGACTTTTTGATCGATGTCTTCACACGGATCGCAGACCAATTCCCGCAGGCGCACCTCGTCTTCGGCGGCGACGGCTCCGCGCTCGAAGACCTGAAACGCCACGCCGCACAGACCAACGTGAACGACCGCATCCACTTCCTTGGCATGGTGGCGCGTGAAAACCTGCCCGAAGTGTTGCATGACTCAACCGTCTTCCTATCCGCTTCCACCACAGAGACACAGGGCATTGCCATGCTCGAAGGCGTGGCTTCCGGCTTGCCGGTGGTGGCGGTGCGCGACGATGCCTTTGAAGGCTTTTTCGAAGATGACGGCAACGGTTACATTGTGCCGCTCGACCGTGACCTGTTCGCGCAAAAACTGGCAGACCTGCTGCGCGAACCCGCCACGATGGCACGCTTTGGCAAACGCTCGCTGGAATTAAGTGACCGCTTCTCCGTCGATGCGCAGGTGCGCTCGCTCGAAAAGCTATATCTGGAGGCCGTCTTGCAGAACTGGCGCGGCAGTCTGATGGAGCGGCTCGAAAACATCCCCAAGAGGATCTCGCGCAATATCAACAAACTGCTGCCGGGGCGCTCGGACGACGAATAAATTGTGATATGCTGACTGGGATGTTCTTTAGAACATCCCAGTTTTATTTTTGGAGTTTTCATGCCTCAACGTATTTTCCCGGCTTCTGTCAGTTCATTGCGCATCGGCTTGTTTACCGACACCTACGCCCCGCAAGTGAACGGCGTTTCGGTCTCGCTGCAAATGATCTCGGAAGGTTTGAAACAGCGCGGACATCAGGTGACCATCTTCGCGCCGCGCTTTCCCGGCTACAAGGACAACGAGCCGAATGTGATGCGCCTGCCCTCGTTGAAATACCTCAACAATCCGCCTATTTACGTGGCGGTGCTCGGCACGCCGCGCTCCACGTGGAAGCTCACGCATGAGCATTTCGACGTGCTGCACGCGCACAGCCCGGCGAGCGTGGGTCTGCTGGCGTATCTCACCGCCTCCACCAAGCGCCTGCCGTTAATTTACACGTATCACACCTCCATTACCGATTACACCCATTACATCAAATTTATCGGCGGGACGGGTCTCATCAAACGCGCAGCAAGCTGGTTCAGCAAAGCGTCCACCGACCTGGGTGACCAGATCGTGGTGCCATCGCCAAAATTCCAGCGATTGTTGATCGCTCAAAAGGTGAAGCAGCCCATTACCGTTATTCCGAACGGGATCGATCTGAGCATGTTCAAGAATGTAAAGAATCCCGGCGCGTTACGCAAGAGACTTGGTATTAGCGCCGATGCACCGATCCTGCTCACGGTTGGGCGCATGGATCCGGAGAAACGCCTTGAATTCGTTGTCGAAGCGTTCGACTTGATCGCAGACCGCGTCCCGGATGCACATCTGGTCTTTGCAGGCGATGGCGGTGCGCGCAAAAATGTTGAAGAGAAGGCGCGAGCCACACGAGCAAAAGACCGCATCCACTTTTTGGGCATGGTCAACCGCGCTGAGCTGCCGGATATCTTTCACGATGCGACCGTATTTCTTTCCGCTTCCACCACTGAAGTGCATCCCATCTCGGTGATCGAAGCAATCGCTTCTGGTTTGCCGTTCGTGGCTGTACAGGATGAAGCTTTTGAAGGTATGCTCGAAGAAGGGCAGAACGGTTATGCAGTTTTGCTGGATGTGAAAAAATATGCCGATACGCTTGCTGACCTGCTACCGGACCGCGAACGGCTGAAACACTTTAGTCAACACTCGCTTGAATTGAGCGAAAAATATTCCATTGAAACACAGGTCAAATCATTGGAAAAGCTTTATATGGAAGCCATCCTGCAAAATTGGCGTGGGACTTTCTTCAAACGCATGATCCCTAAACAACTTAATGAAATTCCACAAAGAATCTCAAGAGAGATCAACGAAATTCCGCAAAAAATTTCCAAAGAAATTACCAGGATCCTGCCTGGGAAAAAAGACTGATATGTACGGGTTACGTATTTTGCAATGCGTAACCCGTGATTCTTAACTGGCAAGGCGCGGAGTATAATTCCAACCCGATGTCTATCCTCGATGCCCACATGCTGGAATTTTTCAGCCGCAGCCCCGAACAAACAAGACGTATTGGCATGCGCCTTGGCAGTTTGCTTTATGCTGGTGATGTTATATGCTTGCAAGGAGATCTAGGAGCAGGCAAAACCACCTTCACTCAAGGACTGGCACAAGGATGGGGTTCGCTTGATACAGTTTCCAGCCCGACATTTATTCTAGTCAACCAATATCGACGTGCTGATGGCGCCCAGCTTTTTCACTTGGATGCATATCGCCTCGAAACTGTGCCCGAGGCTGAAGAACTCGACCTCGACTCTATGCTCACTGAAGGCGCGCTTATCATCGAATGGCCCGAACGGTTGGGTGATCTCATCCCTGCTGAACATTTGCAAATTCGGCTAGATCACCTTTCAGAAGAACATCGTCAGATGCATTTTCACGCGCATGGCAAACGCTATGACGATCTTTTAGACTCCATTCGCCAGTCTATGGTGGGAGGTTAATCATGCTTCTTGCAGTAGATACCTCCACGTCACTAGTCGGGTTGGCTTTGTATGACGGTGACCAGGTCCTTGGTGAGATGACATGGACGACCAAACAGCATCACACCACAGAACTTTCTCCGGCTCTTTCCGGACTTTTGAAACGCTGCGGCGTGACCATGAGCTCGGTCAACGCTTTGGGCGTCGCTATTGGTCCTGGTTCGTTCACGAGTTTGAGGGTCGGGTTGTCTTTGGTGAAGGGAATTGCGCTGGCGCGCAACCTGCCTGTAATGGGCATCTCCACCTTGGATGTGATCGCGGCAGCACAGCCTCTGGCGAAACATCCGCTGGTGGCGGTTTTGCAAGCTGGGCGAACGCGAGTCGCTTTCGGTGTGTATAAAAACGTTGAGAATGAGTGGCAGGCTGAAGGTCCGGTAAGAAGCGGAACACTGGATGAGATGTTGAGTCAGTTCGAGAATCCGACTCAAATCGCAGGGGAGTTGACATCTGAAGAGAGAAAGAAAGTATCCAAGGTAAAACATCTGCATTTGGCTTCTCCTGTTTTATGTGTGAGAAGACCGGCTGTGCTGGCTGAACTGGCATGGAAACGTTGGCAGGACAACGACGCAGATGATGCGGTTTCACTTGCACCGATCTATTTGCATGTAGCGGGTACGCCGATCCAATAATTTCCAATGTCTGATGTACTGATTCGCAAAATGATCTTAGCTGACCTTGACCAGGTGATCGCCATCGATCAGGTTTCATTTTCGCTGCCCTGGCCTCAGCGCTCATTCCAATATGAATTGACGGATAACTTCACTTCCCGCAGCTGGGTGGCGGAAGTGGATGGACGTATCGCAACGATGATGGTCGGCTGGTTGATCGTGGATGAACTACATGTTGCCACAATTGCAACTCACCCGGATTATCGTGGACATGGAATTGGAAAACAGATATTGGTCCATTCTCTTTTGGCTGCAAGAGAAGAAGGGGCGATACGTGCTTTTCTTGAGGTGCGTGAAAGCAATGTAATCGCCTTGAACATGTATCGCAGCCTGGGTTTTTTTGAGGATGGACGCAGGAAAGAATATTACAAAGATAATAATGAAGATGCCATTCTGATGTCGTTGAACGATCTGACTCATTTGCAAGGAGACTGAATGTCTGCCGCTGAGACCCTTGACCGAATTGCCCGTGAAGTATCTGTTTGTACGAAGTGTGCCTTGCACGAGTCGCGTAAGAAGGCGGTCACGGGTGAAGGTCCGGCAGATGCGGAGATCATGTTCATTGGGGAAGGACCCGGGTTCCATGAGAACGAGCAGGGACGTCCGTTCGTGGGGGCATCTGGAAAGTTTTTGGATCAATTATTGGAACAGGCGGGTTTGACAAGGTCGGATGTGTTCATTGCCAATGTGGTCAAATGCCGACCGCCATCCAACCGTGACCCCCAGCCTGAAGAACTTTTGGCATGCAGCGAGTATCTGGAGGGGCAGATCGAAGCGATAAATCCGAGTATCATTGTTACGCTGGGGCGCATTTCAATGGGCAAATATGTTCCCGGTGCGAAGATCACTTCCATTCATGGGCAGATGCAAAAAATCGATGGAAGGTTTATCATTCCCATGTATCATCCTGCAGCGGCGTTGCATCAACCTGCATTGCGTCCATCTATTCTGGCAGATTTTGCGAAGTTGCCAGAACAATTGCACGAGGCTCGTACGGCATTGGGCAGGCCGATGGTTGAAAAGAAAAAAAGTACGGCTCCCCAGAAACCTGAGAAGCCGCAGCAGTTAAGTCTATTTTGAAACTGAAGGTAAAAATCATGTCTGTAAAAGAAAATCTAATCAAAAAATTGAAAGAAAAGAACGCCAAAGTGGCGATCCTTGGGTTGGGATATGTTGGTTTGCCTCTCGCCGTTGTGTTCGGCGAGGCTGGATTCAATGTTACGGGCGTGGACCCGGACAAGCGCAAGATCGATGCATTGAAGGAAGGTAAGTCATACATTCCCGATGTGCACACCGATAAAGTTGCGGCTTTGGTCAAGGCGGGGAAACTCACTGCCACCACCGATTTCTCGGTGTTGAATGAAATGGATGCGGTGAGTATCTGTGTGCCGACTCCTTTGCGCCAGACTGGTGACCCGGATATGTCGTTCATCGTTTCAGCGATGGAAGAATTAAGCAAGTACATGCACAAGGGCATGGTGGTGGTATTGGAATCCACTACGTATCCAGGCACGACGCGTGAGTTGCTCCTGCCTAAACTTGGGATGGAACATAACCTGACCGTTGGTGAAGATTGGTTCCTTGCCTTCTCACCGGAACGTGTAGACCCAGGGCGTGAAGATTTTACGACCATCAACACGCCAAAAGTGATGGGCGGCATTACCCACGAATGTGGCGAAGTTGCGACCGCATGGTATGAAGGCGCGATCAAGACAGTGCATCACGTTTCCACGGCTGAAGCGGCAGAAATGTCGAAGTTATTGGAAAACACCTTCCGCATGATCAACATTGGTTTGGTCAATGAACTGGCGATCATGTGCGAATACCTCGGCGTGGATGTGTGGGAAGTGATCGATGCTGCTGCAACCAAGCCGTTCGGCTTTATGAAATTCACACCGGGTCCGGGTTTGGGCGGTCACTGTATCCCCATCGATCCGCTTTATCTTTCGTGGAAGATGCGTTCGTTCAATTACAACGCGCGCTTCATTGAACTGGCATCTGAGATCAACACCAACATGCCGCGCTATGTTGTCAGCCGAGTCCTTGAAGCAATGAACGATCTTGGAAAGACCTTGAAAGGCTCAAAGGTTCTGGTGTTGGGTGTGGCATACAAACCTGATATCGATGATGTGCGCGAGTCGCCTGCTTTGGATGTGATCGGATTGCTTAAGAAAAAAGGTGCTTTGGTTGAATATCACGACCCATATATTCCACACGTCCATCATGAATATGATGGCTGGCAAATGGATAGTGTGAAGGATGTGATGAAATCCGTGAAGGAAGCGGATGCTGTTGTGATCGTTACAAATCACAAGGTCTATGATTACAAGGCGATCATTGAAGCTTCGAAATTTATCTTTGATTCGCGAAATGCCACCGGCAAGATCGGTAAATTTACGAACGTGGAGAGACTCTAACCGGTATGAGTAATTATCTTATCACCGGCGCTGCGGGTTTTATCGGCGCAAGGACTTCAGAAATGCTCATTGGGCAGGGGCACACGGTTGTGGGCATTGACAATGTCAACGATGCGTATGATCCCCGTATGAAGGAGTATCGCTTGAAAAAACTTCAGGCGATGCCAGGGTTCAAATTTCATCGCCGCGATATTTCTGATAAATCTTGCATCGAATTGTTCAAGGATGAAAAACTGGATGGCGTTATCCATCTGGCTGCACGCGCTGGGGTTCGATATAGTGTTGAAAATCCCTGGGTGTTCCTTGAGTCGAATGTGATCGGCACATTGAATATGCTGGAGGTTTGTCGTCAGTATGGCTGTAAGAAATTCGTGATGGCCTCTACTTCCAGTATTTACGGCGAGAATCCGCCTTATCCCACGCCAGAGACCGCTTCGAGCAGTGAGCCAATGCAGCCGTATGCCGCGAGCAAGAAGGGCGCGGAAGCTTTAGTGCATTCCTATCATCATCTATATGATATTGATGCAACCATTGTCCGCTATTTCACGGTGTATGGTCCCGCTGGTCGCCCAGATCTTGCCATGTTCCGTTTCGTGCAATGGATCATTGAAGGACAACCAGTGCGTATCAATGGTGATGGCAATCAATCGCGCGGGTTCACCTACATCGACGATATTGCCCGCGGCACCATTGCTGCGCTCAAGCCTATGGGATTTGAGGTTATTAACCTCGGCGGACATGAAGTCATCAGCATCAATGGACTGGTGAAACTCACTGAAGAATTGACCGGGTTGAAGGCGAATGTTCAATATGGTCCACCCAACCTGGCGGATATGCTCACCAATCAAGCCGATGTGAGCAAGGCAGGCCAGCTGCTGGGGTGGGAGCCGCAATTCAATCTGCGCATGGGCTTGAAGAACCTGATCGACTGGTACCTGGCAGAGCGCGCTTGGGCAAAGGAAGTCCTGACGCCGTAACACTCAGACCTCGGAGGTTTTCAAAACCTCCGAGGTCTTTTTTGTAAGCGTTATAATTTCTCATAATGTCCCTTCTCGCAAAATTCAAAAACGACCCGCTTTTTGCCAAGGTAATGCACTCTAGTGGATCGTTGTTCAGCAATAACACCCTTGCGCTTGGATTAAGTGTGGTGCAGGGCATCATGGCAACGCGCCTGCTTGGACCAGCTGGATTCGGTCTCATTGGGGTGGTGATGGCGTTCGCTTCGACCGTGAACAGCGTCTTTTCATTTCGCATGGGTGAGCTGGTGGTGCGTTATGGGGGCGAATACCTGAATAAACAGGAGAAAGAAAAAGCCTCTGCCTTGCTCAAAGCTGCAGGGTTGACCGAAGCTGCAGTTTCGCTGCTGGCATTTCTTGTTGTGTTTTTTACCGCTCAGCTTGCTGAAACCTACCTTGCAAAGACTCCCGACATTGCATGGATGTTCACGTTCTTTGCCATTAATCTGCTGGCAAATTTCAACACGGAAACATCCACAGGTATTTTGCAGATCACCGAAAAGATCAAATTGCAGGGGACGGTCAATTTGATCCAAGCCATCGTCACCACGCTCATTATCGCGGGGGCATTCTTTTTCGGCGGCACTATCACCGTTGTCCTCATTGCGTATCTCATCGGTAAATCCATTCTTGGGCTTGGGCTTTTTACTCTGGCTCAAAAACAACTAAAAGAAAAACTCGGCAGTGGATGGTGGCGCACGCCTTTCTCAAAACTCACTGCGCGAAAAGAGATTTTCCGCTTTGCGTTCAGTTCCAACATCAGCGCGACCATCATCAAACTCTTCCGCGAGAGCGAGCTGATCTGGGTGGGTTTCTTTCTCGACACCACTGCCGTTGGTTATTATCGCGTGACTTATACCATCACACATTTTCTCGCCATCCCTGCCGACCCGCTGATTGCCACAACTTTTCCCGAGATCAATAAACTTGCAGTTGAAAAAACATGGGGCAAGCTCAAAAGTTTTCTCAAGAAGATCACGGCGTTTTCATTCGCCTATAACATCGCCATCGGCGCAGGGTTGGTTCTCTTTGGTCATTGGGTCATTCGCATTTACTCCGGTGCGGACTATCTCGCAGCTTACCCCGCCCTCGTTGCGCTGACCATCGGCTTGGTCTTCAATTACATCCTCTTTTGGAATCGTCCACTTTTGCTCGCGCTCGGTTTGCCAGAGTTCCCGGTCTATGTCACGCTTGCGGCAGGCATCATCAAACTCGCGCTTTCGTTTTGGCTCGTGCCGGTCTATGGTGTGGCGGCGGCGGGCGGACTGCTTTCGTTTTATTACATTGCATCGGTTGGGCTGATGGTGTTGCGTGGAATTGCTGAAATTCGTAAGAAAGAAGAAAGATGAAAGAATGAAGATCGCACTTATTACAAACTCACGAATTCCTTCGTTGACTGCTAATTCGATTCAGGCAATGAAGGTTGCTCAGGCTCTCATGCAATTGGGACATGAGATCAAGATGTTCGCTCCAAAAGAGACGGATGCCGTGAATCGTGAGTCGCTTCTCACACACTATGGTCTGCGCCTCACCCCCGACCTCGACCTGCTCCCGTCCATCAGCGGACTCAAACGCCTCGACTTTATCGTCCATGCCCATCGGGCCGCGAAGAAATTCGGTGCGGACTTGATCTACACCTGGCTGCCTCAATCCGCGGCGTTGGGCGCGTGGATTGGTTACCCCGTGGTGCTCGAAATGCACGCAGATAACTCCGGCAAACTTGGCGTGTGGTGGATGCGTCAATTTTGGAAGCAGAAGACTCCCAAGGTGATGACAGTCACAACGTCAGCGTTGAGAAAGGCGTTGGAGCGCTCAACCAACTTCCAGTTCCCGAATGAAGCGATATTACTCGCGCCGAACGGCGTCGAATTGGAGAAGTATGCGGGGTTGCCCAGTCCAGTCGAAGCACGTCGTCAATTGAATTTGAAAGAAGGGCTGACGGTTGGATTCACGGGTCATATCTATCCCGGTAGAGGCGCTGATCTGTTATTTGAACTCGCTAAACAAATGCCCAATGTCAATTTCTTGTGGGTGGGCGGCACGCCAGAATTGGTGGATTTTTGGCGCGGCAAACTGAGCGAGGCGGGTATGACCAATGTGACGATGACCGGCTTTGTGAAACACGAGTCGATTCCGTTTTATCAAGCTGCAGCGGATGTGCTGCTGATGCCATACTCGCGCTCCATTGAAGCTTCGAGCGGACAGGACATTGCTGAGGTCATCAACCCGATGAAGATGTTCGAGTATATGGCGGCGGGGCGGGGCATTGTGTGCGCGGATTTGAGTGTGATCCGCGAGGTGTTGAACGAGGAGAATGCTGTCTTTTGTGAGCCGGAGGATATTGGAAAGTGGAAAGTTGAAATTGAGAAGTTGCTTGCTGATGAGCCGCGCCGTTTGGCGTTGGGTGCGCAAGCCCATAAGGATGTAGAGCAGTTGACTTGGGTGAAGCGCGAAGAACGGGTGATGGAGTTGCTAAACAAAAACCTCCGAAGTCTCTGAGACTTCGGAGGTTTGCTTTTAATCTCTTGTCACTGCCGTCAGATTTATTGTTAGCAGCACACCGAGTTTTGGAAGTTCATTCACTCCGATGACTGTACGCGCGGGGCGATGGTCGCCCATTTTGCTGATGTAAGCGCGGTTCATTTCTTCAAAGTCGCTCATATTTTTGAGGAAGATGTTGATGTGAACGACATGACTCAAATCTGAGTTCACAGACTCGAGCATGACCTTGAACGAGTCAAGAATTTGCGCAGTCTGCAAAAAGATGTCATCTCCGGCGAGTTGACCGGTGGCGGGGTTCACGCCTGCTGTCCCGCCAATGGTGATGAAGTTGCCCACTTTGGCGATGTGATTGTAAGGTCCGATCGGGGTTGGGGTATTGGGTGGGGTGGATGTTTCAACGATAGGTGTCATTTTCTTTCCCTAATGTGAGATCAATGTTTCCAGAATTTCATGCGACCTTGTCCACAGGAGCGAGCCGCCTTCATCATCCAAAGTGTGAAGTGATGCTTGCGGTAAGCGGTTTGAGAGAGTGACACCAAAATCTGGAGAGTGGACAGGGCTTGTGTCGAGGCGCCCATACCAAAGGTCGATGGGGAGGCGCAGGGTTTCCACGTCAAAGCCCCAATTTGACAGCGCCAGAATCAAGTCACGAGCATAACCCTTTGTCCCTTGTGAAAATCCATCTTCGAGCGCGCGGCGATAGACAGCTTTGAAGGCAGGGTTTTCATATACTTCACGGTCGCGTTTGCCGTTCATATTCATGACCATATTCCACATTTGTTCGATCGTAAATGTTTCTGCAATATGATTTTCAAACCCATCTGGATCCCGCTCAATGGTGTTGAGCATTTGTTGCATATCAGGGATGAGAAGCGGGCGCATCGAACTGTGATAAAGCTGATCCTGTCCAGAGACGATTGCCACTCTGCAGGTTAATCCGCGCGCAGCAAGCGCTAATGCAAAAGGCGCTCCCTGCGAAAAGCCAACCACATGGACAGAATTAGCATAGATGAATTTCAATATTTTTTCGACATCATCCACCCATGAAGCCAGAGACTTGTTTTGGTGATGTGAAGAGCACCCCAAGCCGGGGCGGTCTATGGCTAAAAGACGCAGACCGAGTTTTGGTAGAACGTCAAATCCAAAACCAAGATGCCCGCTCATGGCGGCACCAGTGCAAAACAATATTGGAGTACCGTTGACAGGTCCCCATTCACGCCAGCCAAGGGTGCGTCCGTCTTTGAGCTTTATAGCTAATTGTCTTTCGGGAGGTGTGATCGAGATTTGCATTTCAATAAATAAACCTTTTCCTAAAAAGTATCTTTTTCAATTCGATAAACAAGAGTTGTGTGACCGTCGGTGTCAGGTTCTTTAGCTATAAGTTTCATACCAGCTTTTTCCACTACATGCGCAGATGTTTTGTTTGGTTCGGCGATGGTGGCGAGGATGTAGGTCAAGCCACATTGAGTAAGTCCATAGTTCAACATGGCAGGGACCAGTTCACTGGCATAGCCTTTACCCCAAGAACTTGGATGAAAGGCGTAGATGATCTCCGGCTCCTGCCGCTCTGAGTCGTAAACAATGCCGCTGCAACCGATGAAATGTCCCGTGTCTTTTTCGATCACAGCCGAAGCACCAAAGCCTTTGGTGGCATAGTTCTTTTGTGAAACTTCTATCCACTTTTCGCAAAGTTCACGGTTGAGTGGGCTTCCATCGCCCATCCATTTTGTCACTTCGGGCAACCTGAAAATGGCGAACATCGGATCAACATCGTTGGTTTCAAGATGACGAACAAATATACGGTCTGTTTCAAATAATTTCATTTTTCGCTTCCAAGAGGCTCTCGCCATTATTTAACTGGCATAACCTAATTCATACTTATTCCAAAACGCACAACGGACGACATTCCCATCCACTTGCAGGTTGATGAGTTTCACAAACATTTGAGATGGAAGATCATATTCATGTGTGGCGCGGATCGTCTCCTAAATGCCCCTAAGAACGAGGCGACGTTCTATTTTGTTCCATGAAAACGAGCTATATATAGGTCAACATGACCGATTTGGCGATGGTAGAATGGTCATGATGCTAAAGAGATCTATCTCAGACTCGAAACGGGTGGTTCTGATCGTGGGGGCGGTAATAGTATTGGCATTATTCTGTTTGGTGGTGATATCTGGCGTGGGTTGGGTGGTGTTTCGTTCAGAGGAGACCCCTGAACTCACAGCAGAACCATTCACTATTGATTATTGCGGAGCAGAACTGACGGACCTATGTGTGATGTCGTTCAGTCAGGATGTTTTCGGCAATACCATGGTAAATCTATTCGTGCCATTTAGAGAATATCCTACTTTTGATTTAAATATCATCAGGCAATCTGGTGAGAGCCGCTTTGAATGTGAATGGGAAAAGAAAGTGCCAACAAATGTGCATTGCACAGGGACTACCATCAGCCTTGGAGAGGGGTTTGAACTTCAGGTCATTTCGGTAAAGGATGAAAGTCTGATCGCATATGGACCTTTCACCCTGACTGCCTATCTTATTACTACTCAAACTGCAGATGGAGAACCAGTCGCCTCAGATACGCCCGCACCTGCTCCTACTGAAGAAGCTTCTCCCACACCGACTGAGACTCCCGAAGAAGACCTTTTTACACCTACAGAAAATCCCGAAGAATTAACAGAAACAGCAACAGAAGAACCGGAACTTATTGTGGAAACAGCCACCCCATAGCCAACTTGATTTCATGGTAAAAGTGGGTCTATGAAGACCTTTCAAAACCGCGATCTGTTATGGGGATTGCCTTTGTCTTTGGCGGCAGGGGCAACACTGACCAGCATCCAACCAGGGAATTGGTTCATCGGTTGGTTGGGATATTCAGTTCTCTTTTTGCTTACATTCTTTCTTCTTTCTTCATCCATTCGTTGGGCGGCTGGCGGAAAAACGCTGGTATGGATGGTTGTCCTTGCTTTTGTTTTGAGGTTCGCAGGTGGCGTAGGCACATATTTGGCTTTGCCTGTTTTTGGTCATGCTGGGGATGAGGAGCAAAGCGCTGGCTTTACTTATACAGATGCTTATCGTCGTGATGCTCAAGCATGGGACTTGGCTGTTTCGGACCGTCCCATTTTGGATGCGTTCAATAGCCGCTTCGCGTATGACCAATATGGCGGGTTACTGGCCTTTAGTGCTTTCGTCTACCGGTATCTTTCTCCAGATGCGCATCGTGTGTTGATGCTGGTCTTGATGTCGGCATTAATGGGGGCGCTTGGACTTCCGTTTTTATGGAAGGCAATTAACTTGCAGTGGGGCGAGAAGATTGCAATGGCTGCTGGCTGGTTTTTTGCTTTATATCCAGAAAGCGTGCTGTTGGGTGGGGTTGCCATGCGCGAGCCGTATCTGTTGGCATTCAGCGCATTTTGTTTATGGGGATTTGTAGACTGGAATATCAACCACGGGAAAAGTTCATTGTCCTGGCTGGCAGTTGGGATCATTGGCATGCTCCTGGTTTCACCTTCCATCGCTTTAGTTACCTTGGTCATTTTAGGCGGCTGGCTTTACTTCTCCAGTGAGCGCGGACGTTTTCCTTGGTGGGTGGCGGTTGTGTTGGGCGTGGTTTTCGTTGCTGGGTTATTCCTGCTCTCATCCGCTTTGGATCGAAATGGAAATCTTGGCGGAGGCGGTCCGCTTGGGGTGATACAGAATTTTGTCCGCGAGGCGTTCAAGTGGAATTCCTATAAGATCGAGCGTGAATCAGGTTGGGTACAAAAACTTTTTGAAGAAATGCCTGGCTGGATGCAAATGCCTTTTGTGATGATCTATGGCATTTTACAACCTGTCTTGCCTGCGATCTTTATCGCACCAACTGAAATAATCTGGAAGGTGATCGGTATCTTACGAGCAGCGGGGTGGTACACATTGCTTCCAGCGTTGATCTTATCTTTCTGGACAGGGTCAAGCTCAAGTACGGGAAGGAACCGAAGCATCCTATTATGGTTGAGTTTTGCTGTTTGGGTTTGGATCCTCTTTACGGCGTTACGTGGCGGCGGCGATCAATGGGATAACCCACGCTATCGTACTATTTTGTTGATGTGGCAGGCGATCGTTGCGGGGCATGTTTGGGTTTGGTGGCGCGAGACACGGAATGCCTGGGTGGGGCGTGTGATTGCCATGGAGATCATTTTTCTAATCGTATTTGCGCAATGGTATGCAAATCGTTACTTGCATATTGGCGTTCAATTGCCATTTGGCGGGATGGTTGCATTGATCCTTGGCGCTTGGGTTTTTATCATGTGCTGGGGTGTATGGCGCGATAGACGCACGCGGACATAGTGTATAATTCAGCGTCTGAATTTTGAACCGAGGAGAAACAATGCCCACTGCACTTATTACCGGGATCACTGGTCAGGACGGTTCCTACTTGGCGGAACTCCTGCTTTCGAAAGGCTATCAAGTGATTGGAATGGTTCGCCGTTCCAGCACTGTCAATTTTGAACGCATCGAACACCTGTTGGATAACATCACTGTCTTGCAGGGTGATTTGCAAGATCAAGGTTCTTTGCTTTCATTGTTGGAAGAATATAAACCCACTGAAATTTACAACCTGGCTGCACAATCTTTTGTGCCGACTTCCTGGGGACAACCCGCACTGACCGGCGATGTGACCGGCTTGGGTGTCACCCGTATGTTGGAAGCCATCCGTTTCGTAAACCCGAAGATCCGTTTTTATCAGGCATCTTCCAGCGAAATGTTTGGCAAGGTGTTGGAAGTGCCGCAGCGCGAAGAGACTCCGTTTTACCCTCGCAGCCCATACGGCGTGGCAAAAGTGTACGGACATTGGATCACGGTCAACTATCGTGAGTCGTTTGATATTTTTGCGACTTCGGGTATTTTGTTCAATCATGAAAGTCCGCGCCGCGGGTTGGAATTTGTGACCCGCAAAATATCAGATACTGTTGCAAAGATCAAACTTGGTAAAACAAAAGAACTTCGCCTTGGCAATCTTGAGGCGCAGCGTGACTGGGGTTTTGCCGGCGATTACGTCCGTGCCATGTGGCTGATGCTTCAACAAGATCATCCCGATAATTATGTGATCGGTACTGGCGAAACACACTCTGTTCGTGAGTTCTGTGAGATCGCCTTCTCACATGTAGGTTTGGATTACAAAGAATTTGTTTTGGTGGATGAACGCTTCTACCGTCCTGCTGAAGTGGACCTGCTCATTTCAGACCCGAGCAAGGCTCGTAACGAATTGAAGTGGGAGCCCGAAGTCTCCTTCAAACAACTCGTAACCATGATGGTGGATTCAGATATCGCCCGCCATAAGAAATTGGGTTAGTGCATTAGATGACAGCCACTTTTTGAGTGACTGTCATCTGCTTTAATTATGATCTCTCCGAAATTGTTCAACAAAGAATTGCCCTCCTGGCTGCCGCTGATTCTGGCAGGTGTGGGGGCGATTCTGTATTTAATTCAGGCGATCATTTACGCTCATACCACGGTCAGTAGTTTGGATGAAGGCTCCTATCTCATCAAAGGCATGTTCTATTTGAATGGAGTTTACAAGCCGTTCGAGCCGTACGGTCCGCTGACCAACAAAGCCCCATTTGCATTTCTCATTCCTGGCATTGCTGAATATCTTTTCGGTGCAGGCTTGCGGACAGGGCGCTATTTCTCCATCTTTCTTGGTTTGCTCACCATCTTCGGCGTTTGGATCACTGCCCGGCGCTGGACCAATAACTGGTTGGCAGCATTCACTGTTTGGATATTTGCGCTCAGCCCGATGATCATCAAGTTGCATGCCCGCGCAGTTTCAGAAGTCATCATCGCCTGTATCCTTGCTTGGATCTGTGTGCTTGTACTAGATAAAGAACGTCCCTTGTGGCAGGTCATTCTTGCATCGGCATTGGCAGCGATTGCAGTGTTCACCCGTCAGAACATGGCGCCGATCCTGCCTTTCTTGATCCTTTACACCTTTTGGCAGCATGGCAAACAAAAAGGGCTTTGGGCATTTGCTGCGGGTTCGTTTTTCTTCCTTGCTTTTCACATTTTCTATTGGCCCCGTGTGATGACGATTTGGGCGCCATGGCTTCCTGAAAACCTGACACCCTTTCTTGATCCATTCCGCATTCCAACCGATTCGGTTCCGATCTGGGACCCAAACATTGATTTTTGGAATCGACTCAACTCCTTCTTTCAAGGACTACGCTATCACTTTATCCCTCTCCTTGGCGGACTCTTTGGCTTGATCCTCCTCCCGCCTCGCGCGGACTGGAGGTCTGCTCCTGCCATGCGAGCTGCTGTTTTCCTCGCTGTGAGCTATTTTGTGCTGGCAGCCATGCACGGCTGGGCGGCGATCGCGAGTCAATACGAAAGTTATTCCTGTGTTTTTTGTTTCTCGAATTACCTCGGTTTTTTCGACCCGCTTGGGATTCTCTTTTTTGTCATTGCATTTGCCTATGCCTGGAACCAAAATCCAAACCGTGTTGTGAAAATATTATCCATACTCGTAGTGCTTGTGGTTGCTACGGGCATTGGTTACTCACTCTTTGAACAGGTTGGCAATGGGTTGCTCAACCTGCCCATTGTGCCGCGTGTCCGTTCGGGTGGGATTGGCTTTGTAGCCATCGTCGATGCGTTGACCCAGGGACTGGATATGCCGCTGGTGCAGGTCAAGCGTTGGATCAGTTCATCGCTGGGCTTTCTGGTCGGTTTTGCTGTCTTGCTTGCTTCGCTTTTTATTTGGAAGCGTGCTCAAAGATCGAACTTTACACTAACACTCGTCAATTCGTTTCTCGTTGCTGGCTTTGCCCTATCCCCTGTCCTCCACCTCGGTGAAAGCAGATTGGACTGCAATACGGACATCATCCGCGATCATGAGGAATTGGGTTCTTATCTTGCTTCGATCATTCCTGCCGGGAGTCTGGTATATTGGGACGGCGGCAACGCATACACCCCGATGATCTATGTTCCAAAGGCGCGTATTTTCCCGCCGCAGATCAATGATGGGTATACTTTCCATATTGGCGGCGACCCGGATGTGCTGTACTACTTCAGCCACTGGAACGCTGAATTAGATGCTCGCTGGCGTGCCGAAGCTGATATTTTCATTATTGAAGCCAAACGCTACGCCAACTGGAAAGATTTCCTTACCCCGCAGGAATTCCAGGAATTTGCAAAACCAACTGCTTCGCCCTCGTGCAACGAAGGTGCAGAACTAAGGATATTTCAACGATTACCATGAACCTTTCACTGATCATTCCTGTTTATAACGAGCAGGATAACCTCCCAATGCTCTTCGATGCTATCTATACGACCATGAATTCCCTTGGCAAGACATGGGAAGTGATCCTTGTAGATGATGGCAGCCGCGATAAGAGTCTCTCGATCCTTCAAACATATGCCGAAAAAGATCCAGACCATGTGCGTGTGATCTCATTTCGCCGCAATTTTGGGCAGACTGCTGCTATTGCCGCCGGGCTGGATTTCTCTCGAGGCGAGATCATAATTTTGTTAGACGCCGATATGCAGAACGACCCATCTGATATTCCCATGCTATTGGATAAACTCGATGAAGGGTATGACCTTGTAAGCGGATGGCGTAAGCAGCGCAAAGATAATGCTGTGACCCGCAATTTTCCCTCCATGATAGCGAACAAGCTCATCTCAATGGTCACTGGCGTGGAATTGCACGATTACGGTTGTACGCTCAAAGCCTATCGCCGACCTGTCTTGGAAGGCTTCCGTCTTTATGGCGAAATGCATCGCTTTATTCCTGTGTTCGCCAACTCAGTGGGAGCTCGAATTACCGAGGTCATTGTCAACCACCACCCCCGCCGGTTTGGTAAGACCAAGTATGGGCTGGAAAGAACCGTGAAAGTCGTCCTCGACTTGTTCACTGTGAAATTCCTGGTCAGCTTTTCATCCAAACCGATCTATCTTTTCGGCGGGACCGGGTTGGGGTTGATGGTCCTTAGCGCCATTATCATGTTGTATCTGTTCATCCGCCGCATCTTCTTCCTGGTTGGTGTAACTGGATCACCGTTGTTTCAAACCAGCACCATGTTCTTCATTCTCGGCTTCCAATCCATGCTGATGGGCTTGATCGCAGAACTTTTGGTTCGTACTTATCACGAGTCCCAACGCAAGCCGACATATACCGTTCGCACAATGATCAATATCAAAGATAATGATTAAATGGTTACGTGAAAATCGCCAGATGATTGTCCGCGGGTTGGGCAGCCTTCTGGCGTTGGTCTTGCTTTTGGTCTTGATCCAGGAGGAGGGGGATGGAGAATTATTCTCGGCGCTTCGCCGTGTTTCTCTTGTTTATTTTCTGTTCGCACTTATAGCATTGTTGATATCGCGCATATTGGCGGCAACCCGTTGGTTTGTCTTGCTCCGCTCAGCAGGCGTCGAGATTTCTCTCTTGCGCGCCATTATGTTGATGTTCACCGGAAACTTTTCATCCAACTTTTTACCAACAACGATCGGTGGGGATGTTGTACGCTTGGGCGGCGCCATGCAAATGGGATATGACCGCGCCATTTGCCTCGCCTCATTGGTCGTGGACCGTTTGATCGGGATGGCGGGAATGGCATTGGCGCTCCCTTTAGGCTTGATCCCCCTATTCTCTTTGGATGGCGGATTGGTTCAGTCCTTCACATTAACTGGCTTGTTCCAAAAAGCTCTGGATTTTGGAAAGAGGACTTTTGAAGCCTTCTCCATTTGGATGAAGAAGCCATTGGGGTTAAGCGGCGCATTACTTTCCACACTTGGCAATCAAATATTCATTTATCTGATGATCTATCTGCTTCTGCAAGGGATCGATCATCACGTCTCTTTCTGGCTCGTAGCAGGGATGTACACTCTGACCTATTTCGTCACTCTCATCCCCATCTCCATCAATGGCTTTGGCGTACAGGAACTTTCGATGGCTTTTCTGTTGGTTCAACTGGGCGGATTAAGTTCATCCGAAAGCGCGACCATTGCTTTGTTGACCCGTGTGCTGTTCATTCTTGCCAGCCTGCCTGGCGCCTTCTTTCTGCCATCCATTTTGGCGGCAATGAATGAGAAAAAGGTTGATGTGCCAGAAACGAATGGATGAAGAAACATGGAACCTGTTTCTCCTCGAAAATTTCTTCAAGTTTGGTTATGGGCGCTGACTGTTGTTAGTGTGCTTGCTGTTTTTCAAACCATTCAACGCACAACTGAATTAGAGATCGTTCTGCTCCGCTCCAAGTGGATCGGATTGGTGGGCATCTTTGCAATTACAAGCATTCTGGCATTCTGGCTTTCATTCTCGTCGTTCTTGAATCGCATTATTAACTGGTTGGATGTTTTCGAAGGTCAGCCACTAAACCCTTTACGAATCACACTTCTCGTTTCACTCATCATCTTCGGCTTTATTGCAATTTGGCTTTTCCGTCTTTACATCTTTGGCAGCACCCTTCCACAAGTCATGCCGATTCTGTGGATATTCCTGTGGGCAAGTCTTGTGCAGACTTTTGGGTTGAAACTGCTTCGAAAATTAGATTGGGGTTCAGCTTTTGCCTTCGTTATATTAGTTCAAGGGCTGCTTTACCAAACGTACGGAATTTTCTCCATCACTTCTGCCAATCCATTTTCAATGGGCTACTCTGAGGCGGGGCGCCATTATTACGCTTCTCTGTTCTTCTCTGAAAAGCTATATGGCATGGATCTTCCACTTCCATTCCTTCACCCAACCAGATATTTGCTCCTCTCCATCCCTTTCCTTGTAGATGGTTTACCGCTTTGGTTCCATCGTTTCTGGCAGGCGTTCTTGTGGTTTGGGTTGACTCTGGGCGCATCCCTGAGCCTTGCCCGTTTCACTCGTACAAACGGATGGAAGTATCTTATTATTGCGGCTTGGGTATTTCTATTCTTCTTCCAAGGCGCGGTCTATTATCACTTGCATGTGATGGTGATTCTGATTCTTGCGGGTGTTTCGGTCAATAAACCGTGGCGTTCACTTGTGTTTATCATCCTTGCATCACTGTGGGCGGGTATCAGCCGCGTGAACTGGTTCCCTGTTCCGGCAATGTTGGCAATTGCAATTTATATTCTTGAAACGCCCGTTAATAACAAAAGTTGGAAATACTGGCTTACCCCTGTTGTATGGGGTGTAAGCGGAGTTGCGGCGGCGCTTGTCTCTCAATTTGTGTACATTCAAATTTCTGGCAATGCCGATGTCGCCGCGTTTGGTTCCAGCTTCACTTCAGATTTGATCTGGAGCCGCTTACTACCGAACGAGACCTTCCCCATGGGCATCCTGCCGGGGATATTGCTTGTCTCGTTGCCCATGTTTGCAGCTCTGTTCCAAATGCTTCGCGGCAATATCTCATCTCTTCATCCATTGCGTTGGCTGTTTTTGCTCGCGATGTTGGTTGTATTATTTATCGGCGGGGCAATTGTCAGCACCAAGATCGGCGGCGGCGGTGACTTGCACAACATGGATGCATATCTGGTGATGCTCTCAGTGTTGGTCACAGCTTTTTGGGCGAACCAAGTAAAGCCAGAGTCTGAAGCGAAGCCAATGTGGGGACAGGTCAGTTGGGGCATCGTTGCGGCTGTGCTGTTGATTCCGCTTGGGTTTGCGATTCGTCACATCGGCTTTTTGCCATCCTTCAATGAGAAGGTCGCTGAAACTGATATTCAAAAATTACAAGAGGCGCTTCAAAGCGGCAGTGAAATTCTGTTCATCACAGAACGGCAAATGCTGACCTTCAATATCATTGAGGGCGTAACGCTTGTTCCTGAATACGAACAGAGCGAGTTGATGGAAATGGCAATGTCGCGCAATCGCGCATATCTTGAACAGTATTATGCTGATCTGCAAGATCGCCGTTTTGCGTTGATCGTTGCCGAAGACCAGAAATTTACCACTCAAAAAACAGGTGCTTTTGTTGAAGAAAATGTAGCGTGGGTCCGTTATGCGGGTGCGCCGTTGTTGTGCAATTACAAACCGATTCTGACGTTGACCTCGAACAACTTGCAAGTATATGAGCCGCGTCCGAAACTAGTTGAATGCAAAGATCCCTTCGCTGAATAAAATGCGCATCCTTACGATCATTCATGAATTTCCTCCCATTGGTGGCGGCGGTGGCAGAGCCGCGTATGACATCTGCAGTGAACTCGCGGCGCGCGGTCATGATGTGACCGTGTTGACTGCGCACATGAATGGTTTACCTCGCAATGAAATGCAGGATGGATTTCGCCTTGTGCGGATTCCATCCAAACGGACCGAAGCGTTCTCTGCAAGTTTTCAGACCATGCTCGCCTTCGATCTCGCCGGACTTTGGGCTGGTCTTTCTCTTATTTGGCGTTCCCGCCCCGATATCATTCATACCCACTTCGCCGTCCCAGCTGGTGCGCTTGCCTTTGCTTTGTCTGTGTTGACGGGTGTGCCATATATTTTGACGGCTCATCTTGGCGATGTGCCTGGTGGCGTGCCCGAAAAAACAGCACGTTGGTTTAGTTGGTTGCAGCCATTCACAACACCGATCTGGAAACGCGCCAAACAAGTTGTGGCGGTTAGCGAATTCACTCGTCAACTTGCATTGGCACACTACCCCGTGGATATTCGTGTCATCCCCAACGGCGCAGACTTTACTCATGTGACCACGGAGAATTTTGAAGTAAACCAACCTCCACGTATAGTTTTTGCCGGACGTTTTGTTTCGCAAAAGAATCCGCTGGCGATCATTCGGGTTTTATCCACGCTCAAAGATCTGAACTGGACTTGCTCCATGCTGGGCGATGGTCCTATGTTTGAAGAGGTCAAAGCTGAGATCGAAAAACATGGCATGACAGGACGCTTTCATCTCACCGGTTGGGTTACACCTGCCGATGTGTTGAGTGAATTCTCCCGAAGCGACATTTTGTTTATGCCCTCGCTCTCTGAAGGTCTGCCCGTAGTCGGCGTGGATGCGTTGATGAAAGGGCTCGCCATCGTCGCCAGCCGAATCGGTGGATTCCTCGACTTGGTGGACCCAAACGGCAATGGCTATCTGATCGATTTGAAGGATGAGGCGGGGTTTTCATCCGCTCTGCGTGAATTGCTCTCGAACCGCGAAAAACTTATCCAATTCCGTCAGATCAGCTTGGAAAAATCGAAGAACTTTGATATAGGGAAGATTGTGGTGCAATACGAAGAGATCATAAGCAATGTAATTCGCAGTCACAAGTAGGGGAATCGTAGGGATTCTCAGTATGACTCGGCTTGACTCTTTGGGGGAATCATGTCAGAATTCAAATTCTGAACGCTCAAATATGACAACAAAAATAAAACCACACGAATATGCCCTGCTGGATGAGATCGCACAGGATTCTCTCGTCACGCAGGCGAATCTCTCCAAGCGCCTTGGCATTGCTGTTGGCAGTGTTAATTGGTATATCAAACGTCTCATCACTCGCGGCTGGGTCAAGGTTTCGCATCTTGACCGAACACGCTTGCAGTATGACCTTACTTCTGAAGGCATGAAAATTTTTACCCAACGTGCCATGTCTTATGCGCGCGATTCGCTCAAGGTGTATGACCATTTGCGTGATAAAGCCAAGACTCTTGCAGCTGATTTGAAGCAGAGCGGTATTAAGCGGGTTTATCTGAATGGTGATGATCAATTGATGGACATTCTGCGCTTAACCTGTATTGAAGCCGGGCTGGAGATCAGCGACCTGCCTGAAGATTGTGTACTTGAAGCCGATGGGCGTGGGTACCGTGCCCGCATAAAGTAGAGAAGAAACATGGCTAAAAACTTTGCTGTCATCGGTGCAGGCGGATATATTGCCCCTCGTCATCTGCGTGCTATAAAGGACACGGGTAACCGCCTGCTCGCAGCTGTGGATCCAAAGGATTCGGTCGGTGTGCTTGACCAATATTCTTTTGACATCCGCTTTTTCACCGAAATTGAACGCTTTGACCGTTACCTCGAAAAACTGCGCCGCGGACCGGAAGCAGAACGCATCCATTATGTTTCGATCTGTTCGCCCAACTATTTGCATGATGCACACTGCCGCCTTGCCCTGCGCGTGGGCGCGGATGTGATCTGTGAAAAGCCGCTTGTAATCAACCCTTGGAACTTGGATGCTCTCGAAGAGATCGAAGCGGAGACAAAACGCCGTGTCAATACGATCTTGCAGTTGCGTGTTCACCCAAGCTTGATACAACTCCGTGAGGCGTTACAAACTACCAAAGAAATACATGATGTTGAGTTGACCTACATTACCAGCCGTGGACCCTGGTATCAAGTTTCATGGAAAGGTGACTATGAAAAGTCTGGTGGTGTGGCAACAAATATCGGTATCCATTTCTTCGATTTACTCATGTGGTTGTTTGGTTCTGTGAATGGAATTAAGGTCTATCATAAGGATGAAGAGCGCATGTCTGGCTTTATCGAATTGGAGCATGCGCGTGTACGCTGGTTCCTTTCGGTGAACCGAGAGGATCTGCCAGAACAGGCAAAAACGAATAATAAAACAACCTTTCGTTCCATCACAGTGGATGGTAAAGAGATCGAGTTTTCAGAAGGCTTTACGGATCTGCATACGAAAGTTTATGAAGAAACACTTGCCGGGCGCGGATTTGGAATCAAAGATGCCCGCCCGTCTGTGCAATTGACCTATGATATTCGCAAAGCACAAATTTCTCCATTAGACACGTTGGCACATCCATTACTGAAGAAATAAAAATGGCTGAATATTTTGTTCATGAGTCAAGTTATGTGGATGAAGGTGCCGAGATCGGTACGGGGACCAAGATCTGGCATTTTTGTCACGTCATGCCGCGTGCCAAGATTGGCGAACGCTGCAACATTGGTCAGAACGTGTTGGTGTCGTCGGATGTCACCATTGGGACGAATGTAAAGATCCAAAACAATGTTTCACTTTACACCGGTGTGATCGTTGAAGACGATGTCTTCCTTGGTCCTTCGATGGTGTTTACGAACGTTATCAATCCGCGCAGCCATGTCAGCCGAAAGGATGAATATAAGACCACCCTGGTGCGTAAAGGTGCATCTATTGGTGCAAATGCAACCATCGTTTGTGGCACAACCCTTGGACGTTATTGCTTTGTTGGCGCTGGGGCTGTGGTGACAAAAGATGTCCCCGATTATGCGTTGGTGTATGGCACTCCGGCTCGCATCCGCGGTTGGGTGTGTCAATGTGGTGAACAGCTTGTTTTTGAAGGCGAACGTGCTGTCTGCTCAAAGTGTGGCGATGCTTACAGAAAACAGGATCAAATAGTTATTCCGGAGAGAAGCGAATCATGATTTCATTGGTTGATCTAACCGCTCAATATCATTCCATCAAAAAAGAGATCGATACGGCGGTTTTAGCCACATTGGAGTCGGGATATTTCATTCTCGGTCCGCAGGTGGTGAAGTTCGAAGAGAGCATTGCAGCCTATCTTGGAGTTCAACATGCAATTGGTTTGGCTTCTGGAACAGATGCGTTGGTGATTGCGCTGCGTGCTTTGGATATTGGGGAGGGCGATGAAGTAATTATCCCTGCCTATACTTTTTTTGCGACGGCTGGCACGGTAATGTCGGTTGGCGCGAAGCCGGTGATCGTGGATGTTGACCCGCAAAGTTATCAGATCGATGTGAGCAAGATCGAAGCGGCGATCACCTCAAAGACAAAGGCGATCATCCCTGTGCATTTGTATGGTCACCCGGCTGAGATGGGTCCGATTCTTGAAATTGCCCGCAAGCATGGTTTGAAGGTCATCGAAGATAATGCACAGGGATTCGGCGCGGAATACCTTGGGAAAAAGACAGGTTCTTTTGGTGATGTTGCTTGTTTGAGCTTTTTCCCGACAAAAAACCTGGGTGCTTATGGGGATGGTGGCGCAGTGGCAACAAATGACCCCGCTTTAGCGGAACGAATGCGGATGCTGCGCACTCATGGCTGGAAGAAAAAATATTATTCCGAAGAAGTCGGCTATAACAGTCGCCTCGATGCGTTACAGGCTGCGATCTTGCAGGCAAAGTTCCCACATTTGGATTCGTGGAACGAAAAACGCCGTGAACTTTCAAAACGCTATACGGAACACCTTGCGCCTCTGGGAATTGTCACGCCGGTGGAACGCGAGTGGGCGAAGCATGTGTATCACTTGTATATCATCCGCTCGGAGAAACGGGATGAACTGCAGGCATTCCTGAAACAGAAAGGCATTGCTTCGGAAGTGTATTACCCGATACCGCCGCATCTGTCCGTCCCATGTAAAAAATTTGGGTACAAGGAAGGCGACTTCCCGCATGCAGAGAAAGCTGCCAAGGAAACTCTTGCGCTTCCGTTGTATCCCGAACTGACGTTGGCACAGCAGGATGAAGTGATCGCGACTATAAAAGAATTTGTGAGTAAATAATTATGGATTTGAAAACGACTGAGCAAGAGAACTGGTCACTGGTCATTCGCCCGCAACGCGCGTGGTGGGACCTGCGGCTTGGCGATTTATGGCGATATCGTGATCTGGTTTGGATGTTTGTTTGGCGTGATTTTGTTGCTTATTACAAGCAGACCATTCTGGGCCCGTTATGGTATTTGATCCAACCGATTTTGACGACAGGGGTGTTCACCGTCATTTTTGGGAATATTGCGCAGCTTTCCACGGATGGGTTGCCGCCTTTTCTTTTTTATTTGGCAGGGAATACAGTATGGAATTATTTTTCAGCCTGTCTGACCAGTACATCCAGCACATTTACAAGTAATGCCGGATTGTTTGGTAAGGTGTATTTTCCACGTATGGCTATGCCGCTTTCGGTGGTCATTTCGCAGATCATATCATTTGGAATCCGTATGTTGGTGTTTGTTGGGTTTCTTATATATTTTATTGCTTCAGGTGCTGAGGTAAAACCAAATTTGTGGGTGTTGACTCTACCTGTTATATTGCTAATCATGGCAGGTTTGGGATTAGGGTTGGGAATAATCATTTCTTCTTTGACAACAAAATACCGTGATCTACAACAATTGGTAGGATTTGGCGCACAGTTGTTAATGTATGGTACGCCTGTTATTTATCCGCTTTCTTCTATTCAGGAACCATGGCGGCTTTTGATTTTGGCTAATCCAATGACTCCTGTGGTTGAAGTGTTTCGTCTCGCATTTTTAGGAGAGAGTGGTATGCATCCAGTGTACCTGCTTTACAGTTTTGTTTTCACCTTTGTTGTTCTTCTCATTGGGGTGTTGATATTTAATCGCGTCGAAAATAATTTTATGGATACGGTTTGATCTATGTCAGATACTATAATTTCTGTTGAAAACCTTTCAAAAACCTATAATCTAGGTGTGATAGGCACTGGTACATTCTTTGGAGATCTGAATCGTTGGTGGGCTAGGCAGATTGGTAAGCCTGACCCGTATGCCAAGATTGGTGAATTGGATCATGGTAATCGAGAAGGAAAAGCCATTTGGGCATTGCGTGATGTATCCTTTAATGTCAAACAGGGTGAAGCACTTGGCATCATTGGACGTAACGGAGCCGGTAAGAGTACTTTGTTAAAAATCTTGTCACAGGTAACCGCGCCTACCAGCGGAGTTGTAAAAGCTAAGGGAAGAATGGCCAGTTTATTAGAGGTAGGTACTGGCTTTCATCCTGAATTGACGGGGCGTGAGAATGTTTATCTGAATGGCGCAATTATGGGTATGGACCGTTTGGAGGTCCGTCGTAAGTTTGATGAGATTGTGGATTTTTCTGGAGTTTCAAAATTTATTGATACGCCAGTTAAACGGTATTCAAGTGGTATGTATGTACGCCTTGCTTTTGCTGTCGCTGCTCATCTTGAACCTGAAATTTTAGTGGTAGATGAGGTATTAGCGGTAGGCGATGCTGAATTTCAGAAAAAGTGTCTTGGTAAGATGGGTGATGTAACAACAAAAGGACGGACAGTTCTGTTTGTAAGCCATAATCTGGCGGCAATCACCAATCTTTGTCAGAGTGCGATTCTGATTGAGAAAGGCAAGATTACATATAGCGGTGAGACAGAAGAAGTTGTTCTTCAGTACATAAAATCTAACAAGGATATGAATTTATCCAATGGTGTGTTACAGAATATTCAATTAAGCGATCAGCCCCGGTTTACAAGTGTGTATATTTTTAATTCGCGAAATGAAATAGTTGATACTGTTTTTTCCGGCGAGGCTATTTCTATTGAGCTTGGGTATGCTTCTACGCATGAAGACCAATTAGGACAGGTCTCGGTCAGTGCAATTGTTTCAAACGAATACGGTGAAAATGTTTTTTGTTGTTGGAGTGATCTGGTCAATTCAAGGTTTGGTAATTTGCCACCGACTGGAAAACTTGTTTGTACGATTCCAAAACTGCCACTTGCTCCCGGTAACTATTATCTTTCTTTCAATCTTGTTGTTAATGGTAAGACGACCGATAAGCTTTCTCAAAGTGGTTATATCAATGTCGTTGAAGGAGGATATTTCCCGTCAGGTAAACTTCCTCCGCGAAAGTTGGGGAATTTCTATGTTGAACATGATTGGGAGTTCCATGAATAACATCCCTGCCCTTGTAAAACGGGTTAAGTACAGCATATTGAAAACTGTTGGAGTAAGTGCGAAACATGAAGATGTCCGCTATCAATATAATCGGATCAGTCCTAATGTCTCACTTGGAAACGCTGTTTTGCAAGGAAACTGTGTCATTAAGGAACGTGTCTTCATGAGTGGAAATGTCACAGTTGGGAAGTATAGTACAGTTGGACCTGAGTGTATTTTTCATGGCGGCAATATTCAAATCGGGAATTACTGTCAATTTGGTCCTCGGGTTGCAATCTATGGACTTAACCATCCGATGCATCGAATTACAACATACGTCAATAAGAACTTGTTTGAGGGAAGATTAGCTCCAGACCGGTTTGGTAAGCCTGTTGAAATAGGTCATGATGTGTGGATAGGCTATGGAGCGATTCTGCTCCCAGGTGTAAAAGTTGGTAATGGTGCCATAATTGGCGCAGGGGCGGTTGTTAGCAAAGACGTTGGTTCTTATGAGGTTTCAGTTGGTAATCCAGCACACAGTATTAAGTCAAGATTTGATCAGGAATTGGTCGATCTATTAAATCGATGGCAGTGGTGGAATCTAGATCCGGAAGAATTGAGACAGCATGAATCTATATTTTTTGAGGATATTGAAGTGAATCCGGATGTTCTTCGTATTTATTTGAAAAAAGTTATGGCGAAGAAGTAATACTCTTATGAAATGGAAACTATCCCTTGGAAAAATTTTCCTTGAAACAAGATGGTAAGTGCCTAATTATTGGTGAAGTATCCCAATCACACGATGGTAGTCTTGGCATGGCTCATGCGTTTATTGATGCGATTGCCAAAGCAGGTGCAGATGCAGTCAAATTCCAAACTCATATAGCTGCTGCTGAAAGCACCCCACAGGAACCGTGGCGGGTTAAGTTCAGTAAACAGGATGCCTCCCGCTACGATTACTGGAAACGTATGGAATTTACCTCGGAACAGTGGCAAGGGTTGGCAGACCATGCACAGGAAAAGGGTTTAATTTTTCTCAGCTCGCCTTTTTCTGTTGAAGCTGTGGGCTTGTTGGAACGCATTGGCATGCCTGCTTGGAAGGTGGCTTCCGGTGAAGTCAACAACAAGGTTTTGTTGGATGCAATGCTAAAGACTCGTAAACCGATCTTACTTTCATCTGGTATGAGTACTTTGGATGAACTCGATGACGCTGTGGCATATATTAGCAGGACCGCTGTGGAATATGCGGTAATGCAATGTTCCACAGCATATCCCTGCCCTCCTGAAAAGATCGGTTTGAACCTGATTCCGCAAATGCGAGAGCGATATGGCTGTGCAGTAGGTCTATCGGATCATTCTGGTACGATCTATCCTGGGCTGGCTGCAGTTACCCTGGGAATTGAAGTATTGGAATTGCATGTAGCCTTCAGCCGTGAAATGTTCGGACCTGACGTACCTGCCTCAGTGACAACGGGTGAATTGAACCAGCTTGTGGAGGGAATTCGTTTCATTGAGCGGATGCGCAACAACCCGGTAGACAAGAACAGTTTTGCGGAAGAAGTACTGCCGTTGCGAAAGCTTTTTACCAAGAGTATTGTGGCAAGCAGTGACTTATCAAAAGGTACCTTGCTTGAAGAAAAACATCTCCAAATTAAGAAACCTGGTAATGGACTTCCGGGTGAACGCATGAAGGACCTGATCGGCAAGACCTTATTACGCGATCTCAAGGCAGATGAGCAAATCCTGGAAGGAGATTTTTCCTGAACGTTATGAAACGTAAAATTTGTGTGGTTGTTACTGCACGTCCGAGTTACAGCCGAATTCGTACCGCACTGCACGCTATTCAGGCACACCCTAATTTGGAATTGCAGTTGGTTGCCGCCGCCTCCACCTTACTGGAGCAGTATGGGAACGCTATTAAGTACATGGAGCAGGATGGTTTTAAGATAGCAAGCAAGGTGTATATGGTGGTTGAGGGTGAAAACCTTACCACTATGGCAAAAACCACCGGACTTGGCTTGCTGGAGTTAGCCACAGTCTTTGATAACCTGAAACCTGACTTGGTAGTGACCATTGCTGACCGCTACGAGACCATTGCAACTGCCATTGCCGCTGCTTATATGAATATTCCATTGGTGCATATTCAGGGCGGTGAAGTGACTGGCACCATTGATGAAAAAGTGCGTCACGCCGTCACCAAACTGGCTGATTTGCATCTCGTTTCAACCAAAAAAGCTGCTGAAAATGTCATTCGCATGGGCGAAAACCCAGAAACTGTTCATGTTACGGGTTGCCCATCAATAGATTTGGCTGCTGAAATCCTAAAAGATCCCAAAATCAATTTTGATCCATTTGAGAAGTATAAAGGGGTTGGCGCCACTTTTGATGTTCTTAATAGGGATTATCTCATTGTGATGCAGCACCCTGTCACAACCGAATATGAACAAGCTCGTGTGCAGATCCTTGAAACACTTTATGCAGTAAAAGAGATAGGGCTGCCTGCACTCTGGTTTTGGCCGAATGTTGACGCTGGTTCAGATGGTACATCGAAAGGTATACGCATGTTTCGAGAACATGAGCGTCCTGAAAATATCCACTTCTTCAAAAATATGGCTTCAGAAGATTTCTTGCGTTTGTTGTATAACAGCCGTTGTATATTGGGAAATTCAAGTGTTGGAGTTCGTGAAACCTCTTTTCTTGGGGTTCCATCTGTAAATATTGGAACACGAGAAGCTGGTAGGGAGCGGGGAATCAACATTTTGGATGTAGGATATGACCGTACCCAAATCCTTGAAGCGGTCAAAAAACAATTAACAAACGGTAGGTATCCATCAGATCCACTTTATGGAGATGGGGATGCAGGGCATCGTATTGCTCAAATATTAAGCCAAACATCGCTAAAATTCGAAAAGCGATTGAATTATTAATCCTGTAGAAACATATATAGGGAATGCAAATGCAAACAAACTTCGATGAAACAACTGGAAGAAAAAAATTCTTCGACAACGTAAATAAAGAACTCAATAAATTGATCGACCCTGCCACCGGGAAAGTCCATGCGGAATTATTGGAGCATGTTAACTGCCCTGTCTGCGACGCAAATTCATATGATCAGTTGTTCGTTAAACAAGGGTTTGATTTTGTCCGCTGTAAGAACTGTAACCTGGTATATGTGACGCCCCGTCTTTTAGAGAGTGCCACCCTCGCTTATTATGGTGACGCACCCGATCAAGAATCCATGGTGGACTGGCTGCATGTACTTGCAAACCCCGTCAATCAAGCATGGCAGGTGCCTTATTTTCAAGAAGCGGTGGATATCATTGCCAAGTTGATCCCTGCCAATGGCAAGATCTTGGATATTGGCTGTTCGATCGGCTTGTTCATGGAGATCGCCCAGAAATCAGGCTTTGAATGTGTAGGGCTGGAGCCTGAACCGAAATCTCGCGAATATGCCCTTGAACGTGGGCTGGATGTTCGACCTGATCTTTTCAAAGATGCTGGCTTTGCCCCCGGAAGTTTCGACGCCATCACCATGTTTGGTGTTCTGGAACATTTGAGCAAACCAAAAGAAATGCTGGCAGATATCTGGGATGTATTGAAGCCCGGCGGTATTGTGATGGTGATCGTGCCCAATGTTTACAGCTTTGCCAATGGAACACTTCACGAACAGGCACGCACTTTTACCGGCAGAAACCATCTCAGCTACTTTGCATGGGATACCCTCTCTGACCTTTTCAAACGCTCCGGCTATGAAGTTGCCCATCTTGATACTGCCCTTGCCGGTTTGGATGCGGTACTCAATCATTGGCAGTTCAATAACCCCCATGCCGGTCTCTCGCTTGACCTGTTACCGCCCAAAATGCGCACTCTCCTTGAAAACCCTGAAGGTCGTGCACAATTTGAAAAATTGATTCGCGAATGGGACATGGGCTTGCGCCTGCGCCTTGCCGCCCGGAAACCGAAATAGCCTCTATGAAGCATGTCCTCGGAATCATTCCAGCCAGAGGCGGCTCGAAAGGTGTGCCGCGCAAGAACATTCGTGAAGTAGCCGGGCGTCCGCTGATCGCATACACCATTGCCGCCGCACAAGCCAGCCAACGACTCACACGCTGCATCGTCTCTACTGATGATAAGGAAACGGCTGAAATATCCTCTGCCTTTGGCTGCGAAGTGCTGGAACGTCCCGTTGAATTGGCGCAGGACGATACTCCTACCATTTCCGTTATTCAACATGTTTTTGCGACGCTGGAAGCGCAAGGTCAATCATTTGACTATGGACTTGTCTTGCAACCCACTTCCCCGCTTCGTACCGGACTGGATATTGATTCAGCGCTTCAAGCCTTGGAACAGTCTGACGCTGATTCTGTCGTCAGTGTTTATCAAGTATCCGATCATCATCCTGCGCGGATGTATAGAATGGAAGACGGGTATCTTGTTTCGTTTGACGAAAAATTTGCAAGTGTACGCAGGCAGGAACTTCCGCCTGTTTATCACCGCAATGGTGCGATCTATGCATTTCGCCGCAGCCTGCTCGAGCAAGATACGCTTATGGGCCAGACGATTCTTCCATATATCATGGCAGAAGACCGCTCGCTCAATATTGACACCGAATATGACCTGGTGCTCGCAGATTTTATATTAAGCAGGAAAAAGTAACAGCGATGATGAGAATATTGAATGTTGAACCAGATCAATATAGTGATGAGGCGCGTTCCATCCTAAGAGCGATCGGGCATCTGGTTGAACAGAACATGGAGCGGGCAGAACTCCTGGATCGAATCCATGAATTCGATATCCTCATCGTCCGATTGAAACATCAAGTAGATGCAGAGTTATTAAGTGCCGCGCCTGATCTGAAGGTCATTGTTTCCGCCACCACCGGGCTTGACCATATAGACATGGACCATGCTGCCCAAAAGAATATTGCCGTGTTGAGCCTGCGTGGTGAAGTGGAGTTTCTCCGTTCCATTCCCGCAACGGCTGAATTGACCTGGGGACTGCTGCTGGCGCTGGTAAGAAATATTCATTCCGCCCATGAGTCAGTCCTTGCTGGAGAATGGCAGCGCGACCGTTTCAAAGGGCATGAACTTTCAGGAAAGCGGCTCGGCATTCTTGGGTTGGGCAGGATTGGCGAAAAAATAGCCCGCTATGGGCTGGCGTTTGGGATGCAGGTCAGTGCATATGATCCGAATCCCAAAGAGGCGCAGCCCGGCGTGGTCATGAAAGATACGATGGCGGCATTGCTGTGTGAAACGGATATATTGAGCATTCATGTGCCTTTGAATACATATACAAACAATCTGGTGGGCGCTGAAGAATTGAATTTACTTCCGCGCGGTTCGTATCTGGTAAATACAGCCCGCGGTGCGGTTCTGGATGAATCAGCCTTGTTGTCTGCGATCAAATCCGGGCAGCTTGCCGGTGCTGCTTTGGACGTCTTGGCAAGCGAGAGGATATCTCACATATCACCGCTGGTTGAGTATGCACGTGCTCACTCGAATCTTTTGATTACCCCTCATATTGGCGGCGCTACCTATGAGTCCATGCGTGCAACGGAAATGTTCATGGCAAAGAAATTAATGGGTTACGTTGAGAAACACCGCTCAATATTTGAATAGTCTATTGATAAAAGGTTGTTGAAAATTATATGAAAATCATGTTTGCGCTTGATAATTATATTAAGTATTATTCTATTGACGATGTCATCCGTAGACTTTATCAGCGAGGGCATCAGATTGTAGTGGTCATAGGGCAGGACAAAGAAAGTATTGTCTCAGATGACGCTCTTCAAAAGGCAAGGATGGAGCTTCCAGAAGTCAAATTCGAGCCGCTTATCAAAAGAAAAATCTTGCGAAAATCAGTTAAAGGGTTGCGCGAGTTGATTAACTTTGCTCACATTCTCAACAATGAAGAAAATCGCCAATGGGACGTGCAAAAATGGGGTCGTTTCTTTCATCCGCTAACTTGGAAGTTTATTTCAAGTGTTTCTGGAAAAAAAATTCTGAAAACCCCGTTCGTTCAAAGAATCATGCGCTTTCTCGAGACGAAAATTCCTGTTGCGCTTGAAGTCAAGCAACATGTTAGACAACATAACCCGGATATATTGATTGCCATGCCACTCATTAGCGGTGATTCTCATGAAGGAGAATATGTGCGGGCAGCTATTTCACTGGGCATCCCTACAGTATTTTCTATGTTTAGCTGGGATAACATATCTACAAAAGGTACATTTCACAGCCGTCCAGACTATTATTTTGTATGGAACCAGCCCTTGGCAGAAGAACTCATGCAACTACATAACATTCCACAAATGTGTGTGCATGTGACTGGCGCGCCGCGTTTTGATAGACTGATCGATAATGTGAGTAGCTACATTTTGTCAAGGAGTGAATTTTGTCGAATGATTGGGGTGGATGAAAATAAAAAATTCATTTTATATGTGGGTTCAACCTTTCTGTTAGATGCCAATCTTAAGAAGTCATTGGCTGAAGAAGCGCTTGTAATTCAATCCGCTAATGCTCTGCAGAATTATCCAGAAACTGCAGATATCCAAATAGTTGTTCGTCCGCACCCGCAGAATGTGAACATTGTGTCGGGATTGTCTGCTGAAAACCGAAAAAACATTTTTGTATACCCTTCGCGAGGTGAATTTCCTGACACTGAGCTAAAAAGACAAATGTTTTATAATTCCATTTATCATAGTATCGCTGTAGTTGGCGTTAATACAACGGCATTTCTCGAAGCGTCTGCATTGGATAGACCTTGCATCACTATCATTGATGATGTTTCTAGAGAGACTCAACAATTGCCTCATTTCCATCATTTGGCAGATGCCGGTTTTCTTGAAATGGCTTCCTCATCAGATGAACTGATCGAGATAATAAGACGAATTACCAGGGGAATAGATATTCGTGTCACCGAACGGCAAAAATTTGTAAAGGACTTTCTTAGGCCAACAGGGCATCCATCAGTGGATCTCTATATAGGTCTGGTTGAGGCGTTTGGTAGAAAATAATAAATATTCCAGTTGCTGGTTTAAAAGACTATAAGGAGAAAGTTATGGAAGATAAGGAAAGAATTCGTGACAAAGTTGCATTCAGGATCGTCAATTTGTTCCAAGCCACTTTTAAAGCTCGGCTCATGGATAAGCTTCCCTTGTACCGGGAGTCTTTGTTTTGTAAGGGTGTCTATTGTTATATCTCATCAATGGTCGAACTTCGACGCAGTGAAAGGGAATTCCTGCCCGATGTGCAGAACTGGTTGAATAGCTTTCGCCCTGGGGAAGTCTTTTATGATATTGGAGCGAATATCGGCATGTTTAGCCTGACTGTTGCAAAGATATATAATGGACAGATAAAAGCTTATGCATTTGAACCGTCTTTTTCGACCTTTGGATCATTGATCCGCAATGTGATCGGTAATCGTTTTGAGAAAATAGTAATTCCGTTTTGTATTGCTTTGGGGAGCAAACAGGGTGTCCGTAGTTTTAACTATACAGATATAACCTCGGGTGCGTCTGTTCATACACTGGATACTGTTGTAAATCAGACTGGCATGGAATTTAATCCGGTATTTAGTCAACAGGTCATTAGCTATGCTTTGGATGATTTGGTCCGTAATTTCGGATTTCCCATCCCTAACCATATTAAGATCGATGTAGATGGGGGGGAACGAGAGGTTGTAGATGGAATGCAGTCTGTGCTAGGCAACCCACAAGTAAAATCCATACTGATTGAACTCACTGAAAACAACGAAAACGATGAGCAGGTCCAGCACATTGTGCGTGTTCTTGAAAAAACTGGTTTTAAAAGAACACTGGATATTGCTCATTCTGAACTTACTACATACCCGCGAGTATTTGAAATCCTCTTTACAAAAGATTGGAATTTTTTTCATGAATAGAACACTTGTAATTGAAAACCATGCCATTTCCGACGATAGTGATTGCTTTGTCATCGCTGAGATCGGCAATAACCACCAGGGCGACCTGCAAAAAGCCATGGAGATGTTCAAAGCCGCCAAGGAATGTGGCGTGGACGCGGTTAAGCTGCAAAAGCGTGATAACAAGTCGCTGTTGACCAAGGCGGCGTACGGCAAGCCATATGACAACGAGAACAGCTTTGGCGCTACATATGGCGAACACCGCGAGGCTCTGGAGTTTGGCAAGAAGGAATACATTGAACTGAAAAAATATGCCGACGAGATCGGTCTAACCATGTTCGCCACCGCGTTCGATATGAACAGTGCGGATTTCCTCGCTGAACTGGATATGCCGCTTTACAAGGTCGCTTCAGGTGACTTGAAGAATACCCCGCTCCTTAAGCACATTGCTAAGATCGGTAAGCCGATGATCATCAGCACTGGCGGAGGGACGATGGAAGATGTCCAGCGTGCATATGATGTCATTATGCCGATCAATAAACAGTTGGCGATTCTACAATGCACTGCGTCTTATCCGGCGGAACCACAGGATCTGAATCTACGCGTCATCACTACCTATCGCGAAAAATTTCCAGACGTGGTTGTTGGCTTGTCCGACCATGAAAATGGGATCGCGATGGCACTGGCGGCCTATGTGCTTGGCTCGCGTATGGTGGAACAGCACTTCACACTCAACCATACCTGGAAGGGTACCGACCATGCTTTTTCACTCGAACCGATCGGTATGCGCAAACTTGTCCGCGACCTGCGCCGGGTGAAGGTGGCGATGGGTGATGGTGAGAAGAAGATTTATCCTAGCGAAGTCAACCCCATTCACAAGATGGGCAAGAAACTCGTTGCGGCGCGTGAACTCAAAGCGGGTCAGGTGCTGACCCGCGAAGACATTGCCATCAAATCGCCCAGTGACGGCATCCCGCCGTATGAATTAGACAATGTCATCGGCAAGACTCTCACCAAAGACTTGCTCGAAGACGAGAATCTTGCTTTCGAAAATTTGAAGTAGTTTTCCACATGTCACCCTGAGCGAGAGCGAAGGGTCTCTATGATAGTCGTAGAGATTCTCACCGCATTGCGGCACACGTGTCGCTACGCTCAGAATGACAATATTCAAGGTACTCATGCTTCCCAACCAAATTCCCAACTGGATCGGAACCCAGGAACAGCCTACTCAAACCAATGAGTGGTTCGAAAAACTCAACCCCGCGAATGGCCAAGTCCTCCTTAAAGTGGCGCGTTCAAGACAAGCAGACATTGTCCAAGCCATCGAAGCCGCAAAGAAAGCCCAGCCTGCCTGGGCGGATACGCCTGCGGTACAGCGCGGCATGATCCTGCATAAGATCGTGGTGGGGATGCAGAACCGTCAGAACGAGATCGTTGCCATTGTCGCCGCCGAAACTGGAAAGTCGATGAAAGAGGCGTTGGGCGAAACGGGCGGAGCGATCCAATGCGGATTATTCTATGCCAGCGAAGGTCAGCGTTTGTATGGTCGCACCACCACGAGCGGCACAGCGAACAAATATGCCATGACCATCCGTCAGCCCATCGGTGTGGCGGGACTCATCATTGCTGCGAATACGCCGATCGCGAATGTGGCGTGGAAAGTTTTTCCGGCGCTCATTTGTGGCAATGCCGCCATTTTGAAAGCCGCCGAAGATACACCAGCCACGGCGTGGATCTTTGGGCAGATCGCGAAAGAAGCGGGTTTGCCCGATGGTGTGTTGAGCATCATGCAGGGATTTGGCGAAGAGGCTGGCGCGCCGTTGGTTGCGCACAATGATGTGGGCGTGATCAGCTTCACTGGCTCGACCGAAGTGGGACGCATCATCAACCGTGTAGCAGCGGAACGCTTCGCGCGCATCTCGCTGGAACTGGGCGGGAAGAATCCGCTCGTAGTGTGTGACGATGCTGATTTGGAGAACGCTGCCAAGTGGGTATTGCTTTCTGCCTTTAGCAATGCGGGACAGCGCTGTGCATCCACAAGCCGCATCATTATTTTTGAGTCGGTTTATGAGAAGTTCCGCGATATGCTCGTGGAAAAAACAAAGAAGCTGAAAATTGGTATCACGGATGATTGCGACTTCGGTGCCGTTATCAATGAAGGACAGTTACTTGGTATGGTTTCCGCAGTGGAAAAAGCCAAGAATAATGGTGCGACCATTCTTTGTGGCGGCGAGCGTATGACCGATGCTGAACATAAAGATGGCTATTACATGGCGCCGACTCTGATCGAAAATGTCGACCCGCATGATGAGATATCCGAATGCGAGTTGTTTGGTCCTGTGGCGTTGTTGTTCAAAGTGAAAGATTTCGAACACGCGCTTCAAATGGCAAACGATACACCTTATGGTTTGACGGCGAGCATTCATACCAAGAGCATTCATCGCGCGACTCGTTTTTACGATAAAGTGCAGACGGGTGTGGCGGTCGTCAACGCCGGGACGCATGGTTCTGAGCCGCACATGCCGTTTGGCGGGCGCAAACTTTCGGGTAATGGTTCGCGTGAACCGGGCACCG
>VFQT010000979.1_pt1 | contig 37641 bp, 31 predicted proteins | sample 3512381 | NCBI WGS metagenome assembly VFQT01 (sample SAMN10412376, study PRJNA504923) | tailings metagenome | isolation source: Relicate 2 Philex TSF3 active mining site | place: Philippines: Tuba, Benguet | collected 2017-08-29 | reverse complement strand
TTAGAGCGCCAACGGCGCGATACATATTAGCCCGGGGCAACGCCCCGGGTATTCGTGAAGAACGTGTGTCGTGCAACGCCCCGGGTATTCGTGAATGGGATATTCAACGATGTTATCGATCGTGAATTCAGCGATGTTCTCGGCAACGTCACGGTTGATCGCGTATCAGCAACGACATTCACATGGGGATTATCGCAACATTCATGTGAGACATCTATGCCGCAATCTCTTGCCAACGTTCTGGTGCATATCGTCTTCAGCACAAAGTATCGCGTACCTCTGCTCTACCCAGAGGTCCGTCCTGCTCTCTTCGCATATCTCGCAGCTATTGCACGTAATCACGGTTGCGAGTGCTATCGCGCAGGTGGTGTAGCGAACCATGTCCACCTTGCTGTGCGTCTCTCACGCATGATTACGATAGCGGGTCTTGTTCAGGAGTTAAAGTCATCGTCATCGAGATGGCTGAAGACACAATCACCTCGACTGTCAAAGTTTAGGTGGCAAGAGGGTTATTCCGTGTTCTCTGTGAGAGCCTCCGGCCTCAACACGCTTGTTCGCTACATCGAAAACCAAGAGGAGCATCATCGGAAGCGCACATTTGAGCGCGAGCACCGCGCTATTCTTGAGAAGGAAGGCATAGAATACGACGAGCGCTATGTGTGGGACTAACGAGGCCTTATCGTTGGATAACAAACGGCGTGGATGTTTCAACGCATCCGCGTGCACGAAGCATGTACGCGCCTGAAGGCAAGTGTTGCGTGCCGATGCGTTCCACTGTAACGCCTTGTTCGACAGTGTGTTGACGGAGCACGTCAACGACGTTGCCCTGTGTATCGACGATCTCGAGTGTACACGTTCCTGCATGTGACGCGATGAGTGTGTACGTGATGCGGTCCCGTGCTGGTGATGGGTGAACAGTCAGTGACGACGATGTCGATCGCTCGTAGAAATCATGCACCGATGTTGGAAGCGACGTATTCATGTCGATCGACTCATCGCCTGCTTGATACGGAAGCCAGTGGAAGTAGCACAGGAACATTTCGTCTGTTGTGGCCTCGCCCCATCGTACGACTTGTGGAGGCGTATTTGGATTCTCGGGATTGTTCGTTGTGTTGTCGTAGGCGGCTGTGTAGTAGATGGTTGATCCGCGTGGAATCTTGATCGGTCTGGTATAGGCATAGCCCCCTTGCCAATGAAAATCCCATGCACGGATGCGAATCAACTGAATCGTGTCTGCATCTGGTGTTACAGCGTAGGCGCGTGCCGACTTCCCGAGCAGGTGCATGTGGGGCGCGATGCCAATCAGACTCACATCAACTGGAACGCGAAACGAGCCAGTAAACTCGCGAAGGGTATTCGCGGGAATCACAAACGTGGTACCGCTAGGAAGCTGTCGAGGAGATATTGATGTTTCGTTGATTTGTCGAACATCGGATGAGCGCTGAAAGAAGATGTTCACCGACGACTGATCGAACTGTTCAAATGGTGAGGGGGCGTAGTGCACCTGAATCACCAAGTCGGATCCTTTGTGGAGTCGTGCGCCCATCATCGGAGGATAGAAGCGCTGTTGTGCGCCTGGAACCCACCCAAGCAAAGACGTTACCGACGTGAAGCCAGGATCACCGAATCCTGCATACCCTGGGAGTGGATCTTCGGCGTCACGACGTCGTGCCGTTCCAGTGGTGTCGACGAAGTAGAGTACGTGGTGGACCACGCTTGCGTTATCGGGACGGAACTCGATTGCAGCAATGTCGCGATCCTGTGTGAGTCCGGTGGGCAGAACGAAGTAGCGATACACATCCTTGTTGTTGCCTTCAACGCGCCATTTCGTGTCCATGCGAAGCACAAGGTCGGGTGTACCAAGTTGTGATCCTGTAGGAAACGTTGGTGGTGCTGGTGCTTGCGAGAGGTCGCCAGGGGGCGCCCCTTGATCAATCCATGCAATGAGTGTTGTGTACTCGCTCTCGGTGAGTGAGCGTACGCCGAGGAAGGAACCGTATCCGTGCTCTGGCGGCCATGGCGGCATGTGTCGATCTTCAACTTCATGCTTGATTGACAGAGCCACGTCGCGCACTTCTTGGTACGATGTCAGTGGCATTGGAGCAATCTCGCCCTCGCGGTGACAAGGTGTGCATTTGCTGTAGACGATCTTGGCAACGTCGCGCGACCATGTATAGTCCTGCTCGGAAGCAGCCGATGAAGTCGGCGCCAGAGCACAAAGGGCGAGGAGTAGTAGAGCGTACATCATAGACACCAACATGCGGAAAAAACCGTTAGTAGGTTTGCAACACTGCTTCGTTTAATCCGTACCAGCCCCACCTATGGTCAACCTTCGCTTCGTACTCGCGGTCCTTGTATGCGCTTCCATGCATCTGTCCGCACAGGACATTCGACGTCCGCTCACAGGTGTTGTGATTGATAGTGCCACAGGGGAGCCGATCAATGGTGCGTCGGTACGTGCAGAGGGGAGCACAACAGGTGCTTACACGCGCGGTGGTGGACGGTTCCGTTTGCCACTGCCGTCGTCCACAACTCGACTTCGTGTGCGGAGCGTCGGGTATCGCGAAGTGGTTGTTCCGATCGACACGAGCGAAGCCGGCATGCGTATCCTGTTGCCGTCGTCGGGTCTGACGCTTACCGGTGTGAAGGTCGTGGGCGACATTACACCAGAGGAAATCATTCGTCGTGCTATCGAGCGGAAAGACGAGAATGCTCGGCGTATCACAACGATTGAGAGCACCACATACTCGAAACTCAAAGCCGAGATCGATGTCGATGGCACACGTCGCAGGGAAACAGGGTTGCCTGAAGAGGGTCTGATCACAGAGACCTTCTCCAAGATCTACGATCAACGCCAGCCCGAGCGCAAGAAACACATCCGCATTCTCCAGCGTCGGCAAACAGCAAACATCGCTGCACAAAACAATCTCGCCGTGTTCGATAGCTTCTTTGACTTCATGCAAGATGAAGTGCGCATCCTCTCGACGCGGCTTGTAACGCCCCTTGGCGAAGATGCGCTTGATGAATACACGTACCGTCTGCTCGGCAAGCGCGCACTTGGTGATCAGATGGTGTACGAGTTAGCCTTTGAGCCGCGATCGCGCGTGTTTCCGGGATTCGAGGGAACACTCACCATCGTTGAAGGCACCTACCATGTGATTGCAGCGAAGTTCGCCCCATCACAGGAGACCGCGTTCCCTTTCATTAAGGACCTACAGTTTGAGCAGAACTACGATCGCATTAACGACAGTGTGTGGGCACCGACCTATCAGCAGGTGCGAGGTCGTGCGCGTGTTGTGGTGCTGATGGGTATTGCCGAAATCAACCTCGACGTAAGCGCGCAGACAAACGTCACAGACGTGCGCGTGAATCTGCCAATAGCAGATTCGTTGCTAAATCCGCCCGACTCAACCGAGAGCACGTCAACCACTACTCAAGTTCGCAGTGCGCGAGTTCAGATGCGTAGCGGTTCATCAACGGTAACCGTTGATGAAGAGGCAGATAGCGCACGATCGGAGTATTGGGATCAGTACGCGTTTGCAGAAGCCAGTGAGTCAGAGCGCAAGATCTATGCGCAACAGGATAGCATCAAGAAGGCTGGACGTGATGATGAAGAGCCATCGCCACTCGGCATAAGCTCTGCCGGATTGTTTTCTGTGAACCTTGGTGGTGTAGGTGTGGGAGTCACGCCATTTGTTGACCGCTCGACCTTTACGCGCTTCGTGTATGGTGGAACCCTTGCTGTAACTCTGCCACGCACGCGTGTTGAAGCAACGGCAGGATTTGGAAGCGCGAGCACTCGCGTTGGACGTGTTGGTGTTGATGTCGATCTCTACCGAGAAGGTCGCACACGCATCGACATTAACGGTGCTATTGAATCATCGATCGCGGCGATTCAGCAATACCAAGTGCTTATTCGTGCGTTGGACTTTCTTAACCCGGGGTATCTGATCTATCCCGACTACTACGACTTCTACCGTGTTGATGGTTGGTCCATCGGCATGCGTGCACGTGTGCAGAGTGTAACGCTTGAAGCAAGTGCTTCGACGCAGCATCACATCAATATGCCGTTGCTCGAACAGCCGTCGCGTGGATCCGTGACGATTGAACCAGGTACGTTTCAGATGGTCAAACTCGGCGTTGGAGTATTTGAACAATCAGGCGGTGGGTTCTTTGGTGGCTCCACACAACCGTTGCGTGGTCGCGTCGATGCCTTCGTCGGACGTGAACAGATTTCACGACGTGAGTTTTGGGGACTGCGTGGCAATCTTGATCTCACATTGCCGACCTTCCGGACGGGGTATGTGCCGATGGAACTTCGCGTGAATGTTCAGGGCGGTCTGCAGGCAACAACAACGCCTATCCAGCAGAGGTTTGTGATGATGCGCCGCTTCCCCGTGCTGGGGTCAGCAACGAACATGATGACGGTGCCCATCAATGCCTTTGCGGGCACGGAGTTCGCTTCTGCCATTGCTGAGCACAACTTTTCGGACCTCTGGTGGAGGGCAATCGGACTCCCGACCTTCTCGAGTGGACGTGGGGTGGATCTCATCGGACGTGTTGCTGCGCTCAACACAACGCAGCGCGCCGCGCCTGTAGTTGCCGGCTCGGTGTTTGATTCGACGCCCGGCGTTTACATGGAAGCAGGCTTCGGTGTGGCCCGTATTCCATCGTTTGTGAGCGATCTGTTGATGTTGCGATTTGATGCCATGTGGCCCGTCGGACCACAGGCTGTGCGAGGATCCTTTGGCTGGTCGATCTCCGTGAGCGGTCCGTTGCTCTGATCCGCCGTATCTTTGCTCCATGTTTGAACCACAGAAGACACGAAGTACAGAACTCCGCGAGCGCGTGGACCAATTGCGGAGGTTCCTTTGACATCGATCGTAAGCGCGACGAAATAGCCGAACGCGAGATGCTCTCGCAGGCGCCCGACTTTTGGGACGATGCTCAGAAGGCACAGAAGATGATGCAGGAGGCAGCAACACTCAAGGAGTGGGTTGCTGCATGGGAAGCTGCTGTGCAATCCGTTGGTGATGTAGAAGCACTAATCGAACTCGCTGAGGAAGCCTCGGATGAATCGATGGAGTCGGACATCATCTCCGAACTTGATCGGTCGCAAAAGGCCGTCGATGATCTCGAGCTCAAGAAGATCCTCTCAGGTCCTGACGATAACCGCAATGCCATCCTCACGATTAACGCTGGGGCAGGGGGCACGGAAGCGCAGGATTGGGCCGAGATGCTCATGCGGATGTACACGCGATGGGCAGAGGCACACAACTACCAAGTACTCCTCGCCGACGAGCAACCGGGCGAAGCTGCTGGTATCAAGAGCTGTACGCTCGAGATCCGCGGTCCGTACGCCTATGGCTACTTGAAGGCAGAGAACGGTGTGCACCGTCTGGTCCGCATTAGTCCATACGATTCCAACGCACGACGTCACACATCGTTCTCATCGGTGTTTGTGTATCCCGAAGTCGAGGACGATGTCGAAATCGAAGTCAACCCTGCAGACGTCGAGATGGATACCTTCCGTTCGGGCGGTAAGGGTGGACAGAACGTTAACAAGGTTGAGACAGCTGTGCGTCTGCGTCACATCCCTTCCGGTATCGTCGTGAGCTGTCAGCAAGAGCGTTCGCAGTTTCAGAACCGCGAGCGCGCGATGAAGATGCTCAAGTCGCAGCTCTATCAGAAGCGCCGCGAGGAAGAAGAAGCAGCCAAGGCAGCCATTGAGGGCACGAAGAAGAAGATTGAATGGGGCTCGCAGATTCGCAGTTATGTGTTCCAGCCGTACACGATGGTGAATGACCACCGTACGGAAACCAAGATCACCGACGTCCAGTCTGTGATGGATGGTGATATCGACGAACTCATCAAGGCGTACCTGCTGCTCGAAGATCAGCTCTCGAATTCGAATTGATCCGACCACTCCGCACGTTATGATCTACGGCATCGGCACAGACATCACCGACGTACCACGCATTCAGCGTTCGTACGAGGAGTATGGCGACCGATTCTTGAAGCGCGTCTTCACGTCCGACGAGATCGCATACTGCGAGCGATTTGGTGAAACACGATTCCTGCACTACGCAGCACGCTTCGCAGCAAAGGAAGCATTTAGTAAAGCCATTAAGACAGGGATGCGCGACGGCATGTCGTTTACGTCGGTAGGGATTCAGAATCTTCCCAGCGGCGAACCAACGATTGTGTTGTCGGACGGTATGCAGCAACGCTGGGGTCACATGCGCATTCACGTTACACTGAGTCATACCACCACGGTAGCAGTTGCTGTTGTGGTGCTCGAGCAACCGTAGGGAACATCCGCATGCTTCCATCCATCTACAATCCATCGCAACCATTCACGCTCGGCATTTTAGGGGGCGGACAGCTCGCGAAGATGACTGCGCAGGAAGCGTATCGCATGGGGATGCGAGTCGCGGTGATTGAGCACGGCGAACACTCACCTGCAGGTGTGATGACGAAGTTGGAGTTTCCAGGTGGTTGGAAGGATGCCGACGAACTCGAGCGGTTCATTGCAGCGTCCGACATCATCACGCTGGAGAATGAATTCATCGATCCAGAGATCCTCGACACTATCGCTGAGCGTCGGTTGGTGTTTCCTACGCCTGCAACGATGCGACTCGTACAGGATAAGTTCACGCAGAAGACGACGATGTCGGCAGCAGGAATACCAGTTCCCAAGTTCGCTGAGATCTCGACGAAGGCCGATCTGATCGCATTCGGTGCCGAGCATGGGTATCCCTTTGTCGCCAAGACGCGCAAGTTCGGATACGACGGGTATGGCAACGCTACGATTCGCCGAGAGACAGAGATCGACATGGTATGGCGTCGCTTCATGGAAGGCGAAGAGCCACGTCCACTCATGGCTGAGTCGTTTGTGACCTTCACAAAGGAGCTCGCAGTGATGGTGGCGCGAAATCGTCGTGGCGAGATTGCTGTGTATCCATGTGTGCAGACCATTCAGCAAGGACACATCTGTGTCACGGTCCTTGCACCTGCACCGATCGAAGAGCACCTGCAGAAGCGCGCGCAGGAAATCGCCGTGCAATGCGTCGAAGCCGTCGACGGCGTCGGTGTGTTCGGTGTTGAGATGTTCCTGACTGTCGACGATCAAATCATCTTCAACGAGATTGCCCCACGTCCGCACAACAGCGGACATTACACGATCGAAGCATGCTTCACATCACAGTTTGAGAACTGCATTCGTGCCGTTACAAACATGCCACTCGGATCAGCCGACATGCGCGTTCCCGCTGCATGCATGATCAACCTCCTTGGCGAGCGCACAGGCAGTGGCATTCCGGATAGCGTGCTCGAGATGCTGCGCATCGACACCGTAGCATTGCACCTGTATGGCAAGAAGGATGTGCGGATGGGTCGCAAGATGGGACACCTCACAGCGACCGGTGCAACAGTTGATGACGCGTTTGCAGCGGCCAACGCCGCGCTCGATCGCTTCGTCTGGTGATTGTCTACGCGGTGCGTCGACGAGCGATCCACTGACGGAGAGCAGCGATCGGCGACACCTCGTAGTTCACCTTGTAGGCAACGAAGATGCCAATGGCACCAATCAGGATGTTGCCCGACCAGATCGCTATCCCGGGCTCAAGGATGTTTCGATCAGCAAGCTTTTCGCCGCCGATAAGCGTGATCCAGTAGAGGATGTAGAATCCCAATGAGATGAGAGCGCTCGTGCCGAAGCTGCCACCTTTGACGATCATGCCAAGGGGCGCACCAACCAACACGAAGATCACACAGGCGAACGGAATCGCATACTTCTTGTAGATCTCTACGAGGTAGGTGTTCGCCATCACGTGCTCTGATTCACGACGGTAGGCAAGACTCTCGAGATTCGAACGAATGCTTGAAATGCCGAGTAGAGCTTGTTGGATGCGCAGTCGCTCTGTGCTGTCAGCAACAGAATCGATCCGTGCTGGTTGTGCAAGGATTCGCTGCTGCACCGTGAGAAGCGAGTCGAACTCACGCTGGACGCGTGCTTCTTCTGTCTGTGCACGATCAACAATCTCCTGCATATCGGCGATGCTCATCTCGCGATCACTGCGTGACGAACCAGACACGTCAGTCGATTGAAAGAAGAGCTGATCTGCAGGGAGCACGATCTGATGTCGATCGAAGGTGATTACGCGGTAGTCGTTCGGTTGCATCGGCATTGACTGATGGATCTCACCCTGAAACAGCTGCACGACGAGTCGTGTCAGCGATGGTGAGAACATCATCCGTCCAGTATCAGCAGACACAATAGTCTTGCGGTCGCCACGCGAATCGTCGTAAATCGTCACACCCGTCATCACGCCTGTAGTATCGACCTGGCGCGCCAGAATTGTATAGCCTTCGATATGCGTCGTGAACTGACCCGACTCGACGGCAAAGGTTGGCTTTGCGCGTTGAATGTCGCGCATCATTCCGCTCAAACGCAGGTTCGTATCAGGCAATACGTTGTCGGTGTACCAAAATGTAAAGCCCCATAACCCCAAGCTCACAACGAATACAGGCATCATCATGCGGAATAAACCCATGCCTGACGACTTCATCACGGTTGTCTCGTGTGCAGCAGACATCCCACCAAACGCCATCACGGTGCTAAAGAGCACACCGATCGGGATGGCAAGTACAACAATCCATGAAAGATTGAGCAGCAGGAATTCACCAATCGTTGCGAAGTCGAGCCCCTTACTTGCCAGCTGATCTACCCAGCGCATGATGTACTGAATCAGAAACAGGCTCATGATCACCGACGTACCGAAGACGAACGGTGCGATGTGAGCACGGAGGATGTAGCGGACGAGAATCATCGATTAGGATGCTCGTGCGCGCTCGCACCCGGCAATGAGGGCATCAAAGTGCGCATGCTTCTCTGGTTTCGATTGCTGGAGCATACGGAAGGCCTCGATGGCTTTGTCGTACGAGCCCTGTTGCATGTAAATGCGTGCAATCGTCTCGGTCATCAGCATTGGACCATTTGGTTCCGGTGGTGGCGCTTGCTCCACAACATCTGCTGTGCGTGGCATGCGTGCACGACGTTCCAAGCGTGCTGCAATCTCCTCGAGCGACACTGCCTTACGTGGTTCGCGACGTTGGTCGCGCGTTGGCTCCGTTGCTCGTGTTGTGCGACGCATCGTGTGGAACGAGCGAAACGGCGGTGGATCGCTCAGATGCGAAATATCACGACGTCCGCGCGAACGAATGTTCTCAAAGCGGAGTGAGGTGTATTCCAATCCAGGGATGAGGCGGACGCTTGCGCTACGAATGATGCGCTCGTCGTTCACCAGATGCGCTGTGTCGATCATGCGAAGAACGCTTGGTTGCTCGCGGCTTGGCTGCTCGGGTGCTACCGTCACGACGGGCTCAACGACCACAGGCTCCACAACTGCGTCAGCAGGAGCAACAGCCTCTGGAGCTAAAGCCGGTGTCTCCACAACATCGACAATAGTTGCTGGTGTCTCAGGTTGTTCGACGACGGCTGGTACAGACGGCTGGTGATGGTGGATGCGTGCTGGCACATACCACGGGAAGCGTTCATGTGCGGCAGTGCGCATGACAGCAGCATCGTGGAGCTTCCCCATTGCATCGTATGCACGAGCAAGCATGAGGTATCCACCGAGGTACTGCGGGTATTCTGTTACGCCAGATGCGCACAGGTGCACGGCCTCGGCGTAGCGATGCTCAGCGAGCAAGGCTTCGGCAGTAACTGCAAACGAGGCGGCAACCGGGTTCGACATCGGAATGAAGCCCTTAGCGGCGATCGCCGAAGAGGCGAAGGAGGTACAGGAACAGATTAATGAAGTTCAAGTACAGAGACAGAGCACCGATGATTGCGCGCTTCTGAGCAAGACCCTCGCCAGCATACATCACGACTGCCTGCTCCTTGATCTTATTCATCTCGTAGGCTGTAAGCCCCGTGAAAATCAACACGCCAATCACGCTGATGGCAAAGTCGAGTGGACCGCTGCCCAAGAAGACGTTTACGACCGATGCAATGATCAGTCCGACCAGACCCATGAACAGGAACGAGCCCATGCCCGTGAGATCGCGCTTGGTCAGGAATCCATAGGCAGCAGCTGCAGCGTACATGCCCGCAGCAATCACGAACACCTGGAAGATGCTGCCAAGCTCGTAGGCGAGGAAGATCACGCTAAACGACAGACCATTGACGAGCGAATAGGCCAGGAAGGTGCCAGCAGCTGTGCTTGGCTGCATCCGGTCGATGCGCATCGAGAGGAAGAACACCATCGCCAAGGGGGCGAGCATGATAACCCACATCAATGGCGTACCAAAGATTGCCGCCATCAGTGTTTCCGACGAAGACGCGGCGAAGGCCGTTACGCCTGTGACGAGCAAACCGCCAATCATCCAAGCGTAGACACGCTGGACATAGGCGCGGATAACATCAGCGGTGAGCACACCGCTAAACGACGTTGGTGCTTGCATGTTCATAAAGGACCCTCCGAGGGAAGTAGTCAGTTAGGTCGTACGATTCACGACAAAGTTAGCAAAGTCGATCAGCGCTGATTTGTACGCTGAATCGGGCAGAATGACGAGTGACGCGATGGCTTGGTGTTGTAGCTCTGTGGCCTTCGCCTGAGCGCGTTCAACACCCTTGTACTTCTCGACGAATGCCATTACGGCGTTTACGTCCTTGCGGTTGCCTCTACGCGACTTTACGATCGAGACCACGTCGCGTGCTTCACTGCGTGGGGCATCCTGTGTTGCATAGAGCAACGGGAGTGTGATCTTCCCCTCGCGGATATCATTGCCGACGGGTTTACCCAAGATGCTCGTACGGCTTGTGTAGTCGAGCACATCGTCACGGATCTGGAAGGCGAGGCCAACCAGTTCGCCGTAAGATGCAAGCGCGGCACGCACTGTTGCATCGTCAGTGGCCGAGATCGCCCCGACTTCGCAGCACGTAGAGATCAGCGATGCGGTCTTGTCGGAGATGATCTTGAAATAGGTTTCTTCGTCGATGGTTTTCTGTCGGCTCTTTTGGATCTGGAGCAGTTCGCCTTCGCTCATGCGCCGCACGGCCTCGCTGGTGACGCGGAGGTAGTCGAACTCGTTGTTGTGCACGGCGATGAGAAGCCCCTTCGACAGCAGGTAATCACCAACAAGCACGGCGACCTTGTTCTTCCAGACAGCGTTGATTGATGCCATTCCGCGGCGTTCATCCGACTGGTCCACGACGTCGTCGTGCACGAGCGTTGCCGTATGCAGCAGCTCCACCATGGCCGCACCAATGTAGGCACGGTCGGTGATGGCTCCACATGCGCCTGCAGCAAGAAACACCAACGCAGGGCGTACGCGCTTGCCGCGCTGACGGAGAATGTAGCGCACCACGGTGTCCAGCAGCGCCGCACGCGAGCGCATCTGCTCACGCAGGTATCCGTCAAACTTCTCGAGTTCGTTGGTGACGGGCTCGCTGATGGTGCGAATGGACATTACGATTGCCGTTGTGGTGAGGGGTTCGTGAACTTGGCGATCACGACACTGATCTCGTAGAGAATCCACAACGGAATCGCTACCATGAGCTGTGTTACGGGATCAGGAGACGGGGTGATGAGCGCAGCCAGAATTAGGATTACGACAATCGCATGGCGACGATACTTCGTCATCAGTGCAGAGGTCACGAATCCCAACCGTGCTAACACGAACGTGACCATTGGAAGTTCAAAGATCAGTCCAGACGCCAGCAACATGTTGACGATGAAACTGAAATGACTTCCAACGTTGATGAAGTTCTTCACGCCTTCGGCCTGTCCGCCCAGTGTGAAATCGTTGATGTACGACGTCATGCTCGGAATCAGCAGGAAGTAGCCAAAGGCGACCCCTGCAATGAAGCAAATCGACGTGAGAATGGTGATACGACCCACCCACCGACGCTCGGTGATGTAGAGGCCAGGCGCAACAAAGCCCCAGATCTGGTACAGCACCCACGGGAAGGCAAGGATCAACCCACAGAGAACGATGACCTTGAAGAACAGAAAGGTCTGTCCGAAGGGCTCCGTGTTGATCAGCGTCAAGCCACCAGCTGGTTTGAGGAGGACGTACTCAATCACCTCATTGCTGAAGTAGCCAACAACGCAGCAGGCAATCACTACGCCAACGGCGGCACGAAACAGCCGGACACGAAGCTCTCCCAAATGCTCGAGAAAGCCCATTTCCTGCTGTTCAGCGTTCGTTGAATCCGTCGGTGACGACATGCGGGTCGGTGGAAAGAATAAACCGCGAAGATACGGACTACTTGACCACGCATAGCAGGGTTTCACGCTCGTTCTCAGCCCCTACATAGCGAAATGTCTAGACCTACGAGCTACTTAGAGCGATGCTCACATATGCAAGGAAAAAAAGTTCACATGAACCAACTTTTTCCCTTGTCATGATGGGGTGTGGAAATCATTTTTGCACCCCCGGTACATAACCGGACGGTAATGTTGGCTGGCCAGACAGTCGAAGGGACACCTTGGGGAGACGGGGCCGTTCAACATCACCGCTTTAACAGGATGGTTCAACCTATCGCCTTAGTTGCGGTGGAGGGATTGTTGGGTGAAAAAGAGTGATACGCTAAACTTGTTTGCCGCAGATGCTCAACGCGGTACTTCTTCCACGAGCACGAAGACTATGGGTCGTGCCGGATCGACAATCGGTGCATCGGATGCAGAGACATTGTGGTCGCAATGTCTGATGATCATCCGTGACAACGTTTCTGACCAGGTCTTCAAGACATGGTTCGACAAGATGCGCCCTGTCAAGTGGGATGGCAGTACACTTACGCTTGAACTTCCGAGCCACTTCTTCTTCGAATGGATCGAGCAACACTATGCATCGCTCCTCAACAAGACAGTCCAGAAGGTACTCGGACCAAAGGCGAAGCTGCAGTTCGAGGTTGTTGTCGACGAAAACGCGACTACACCGTCGCAGCGCACGGTAAAGCTTCCTGCCCTTCGTGGTGCAAGCCAGCCAGCGCTTCCATTTGCCGACGGTAAGCCACAACCAGTACCACAAGCACAGCGTACGACGCAGGTAACGCACTACCCGACGTTCTTCAACCCGCGCTACACGTTCGAAAACTTCATTCGTGGCGAGAACAACCAACTCGCGACGTCAGCAGGTATCGCTGTTGCTGACAATCCTGGCAAGACGAAGTTCAATCCGCTCGTGATCTACGGTCCGACCGGCCTTGGCAAAACGCACCTTGTTCAAGCGATTGGCAACCGTGTGCTCCAGCGCAATCCAAATGCTCGCGTACTCTACACGAACTCTGAGAAGTTCACGATGGAGTACATCAACGCGATTCAGACGAACAAGGTACCGGAGTTCACAAACTTCTACCGTGGCGTCGACGTGCTGATTGTTGACGATATCCAATTCCTTGGTGGCAAGGAAAAGACGCAGGACATGTTCTTCCACACGTTCAACGCGTTGCACCAAGAGGGCAAGCAACTGATCCTGACATCGGACAAGCAACCGAAGGATCTTGCCGACCTCGACGAACGTCTGATCTCTCGCTTCCAGTGGGGTCTGATTACCGACGTTCAGCCACCAGATCTTGAGACGCGTATTGCCATCCTCCAGCAGAAGAGCATGGAAGAAGGCATGGATATTCCGGGTGACATTCTCGAGTATATCGGACGTCACGTTACGTCGAGCGTACGTGAACTCGAGGGATGTTTGATCTCGTTGCTCGCGAAGGTGTCGTTGGACAACCGCGAACTGACGCTTGAACTCGCCAAGGACGTGGTCCGTGGCGTGTCGAGCTCGGCGATGGCGCGCACGCTCACCATCGATGAGATCAAGAAGGAAGTATCGGCGTACTACAACATCGAGCCAACACTGCTCTCAGCCAAGACGCGCAAGCACGAGATCGTTCTCGCACGTCAGATGTGTATGTACCTCGCCAAGCAGCTCACGCAAACATCCCTCAAGAGCATCGGTATGCACTTTGGCGGACGTGATCACACGACGGTACTTCACTCGTGTCAGCAGATTCTGAACTACATCGACACCGACCGCAAGGTGCGTCAGGATGTAGAGTTTCTGAAGAAGGCTCTTCGCGGCTAATCAGCCCTTACTGCCAAGCGCTTCAATCGTTTCGAACTCAGCTTGTGTAAGCGGGAGAACGCTCAGTCGTGCCTGCCGGACAAGCGCGATGTTGTCGAAGCCTTTTGTTGCCTTGATCGTTGCAAGCGTTACCGGCGTTGCCAGTGCACGCACCGGTTTGAGGTCGACCACAACCCATGCAGTCTCATCTGTCGTGGGATCTTGGTAGGCTGTCTTCACCACTTCGGCGATACCAACAACGGCTTTCACATCGCTTGAGTGATAGAACATCACACGGTCGCCCTTTTCCATCGCCTGCATGTTGTTGCGTGCTTGGTAGTTGCGCACGCCATCCCAGAACGTCTTCTTATCGCGAAGGAATTGCTCCCACGAGTACACTTCTGGTTCAGACTTTACAAGCCAGTACTTCATTTGCGTTGTTCCTTTGGTAGTCGCACCACCACACGGTAGGTCGCAGGCTTACTGGAACCCGTGTGATCAATGGTGTAGTCAACGTAGTTGAGAGTGTCGGTGAAGTGTTTCGCGTTGATTGCGAGGTAGATCCTGGCCGGTGTGCTGTCGTGCATCATGGGGCGTTGCACCGAAGCATTCGCACATCCACACGAGCCCTTGATGTTCGTCAGGCGAATCGTGTCGCCCACGGGGTTGTAGACGCTCACCATTGCCTGCACGTACCCTGTGGAGTCGCGTACGACGGACACGACAGGTGGATCAAAGCGCAAAGTGCGATCGCGTTGTTGTTCGCCAGCACGTATGGCACCGACAGACGCAGCGAGGAGGACGGCGATTATGATGATGAACGCGCGAATGCCTGCACCTCTGGGAAAATTTCGGTGAAGTCGTACACACCTCTTCGTCCAGCAATCCATGTTGCGGCAAGGAGAGCCCCTTGCGCAAAGCCACGACGGCTCTTCGCGTTGTGGACGAGATCGATGGTGTCGAAAGGACTGTCGAAGGTGACCATGTGACGTCCAATCACGTCGCCACCACGCGTTGATGTCACGTGAAGTGCGTGTGGGTTAATGCGATCGTGTTGTGTCTCGATCTCCATCGCATGCTTCCGCTGCATCTCGTCGACGATCGTCGATGCAATGGCAATTGCTGTACCGCTCGGACTGTCTTTCTTGCGATGATGATGCCACTCGTGGACCATTACATCGTACTCGGGTGCATCATTGGCAAGCATTGATGCTGCGCGAACAATCCGCAGAAACATCTGTACGCCAACGCTGAAGTTCGAGCCCCATACGCAGCCGATGCCAGCAGAGTTCACGATCGACGTGACGTCGGGAAGCTGCGCATACCACCCTGTGGTGCCAATCACGACAGGACGTTGCAAGTGCGCAAGGGTGCGGACGTTATTCACAACAGCATCGGGTAGACTGAAGTCGATGGCAACATCGAATGATGCGTCCGATGATGTGGTTAGCGGACGATCGACGTCGAACGTTGCAACGATCTCGCACCCATGTGCGGCAGCGAGCGCTTCGATTTCATTGCCCATGGCACCGTAGCCAACAAGCGCGATGCGTGTCATATGCTTGCCTTCTGCTGTGAGGTCACACGCACAACTCCATCGATAACGGAACAAATCGTTGCCGTTGGAAATGCGTTGACGAAGTTCTGGCTATGCGTTGAAATCACCATTGTCATGCCGTCGTGGTGGCGCGAGAGCAAGGTCTGCGCTACCTGTGCGCTCGTTGCATCATCAAGCGTCCCCGTTGGTTCGTCGGCAATCAGAATCTCTGGCTTCGACGACATTGCCCGCGCGAGTGCAACAAGGTGGCGCTCGCCCCCTGAGAGCTGATGCGGATACTTGTTGCGCACGTAGCTGATGTTGAGATCTGCCAAGAGATCCAAACTCGCGCGGTATGCTTCATCCTTCGATGCGCCGCGAATCGCGTATGGCATGAGGATGTTATCAAACACCGTGTAGTCGGAGACAAGCAGACAGTTCTGCTGTACAATGCCCTGACGCAGGCGCATTGCCCGGCGCTGCGCAGAGGTCATCGCCGATGTTGCGATATCGTCCACAACAACGCTTCCACCTGTTGGCAGCAAATCCGCATACAGAAGGCGAAGTAGCGTGGTCTTTCCGGCGCCGGTTGGTCCCGTGCACAGGATGATATTGCCCGGCTCGATGGTCAACGACGCATCGTGCAGAGTTGGGATGCCATCATAGGCAACCGTGGCGTTTCGAACCTCAATTCGCATGCGGCAAAGTTACTCTGCCGAGGCATCATCCGATGTTGGTGCCGACGACGAACTCCCCATCAGAATCGCGATGGGTCGTGTGGCAGGGACGGATTCAAGGAGCGCCTTTACAACCGACATGATCGGAATCGAGAGGATCATGCCAACCACACCCCACATCCAGCCCCAGAATATCAAGGCAAACAGCACAACGACCGGACTTAGCTCGAGCGTATCGCCCATGACCTTCGGCTCGATGACGTTTCCGATCACGTTCTGAACAACAATCAGGATGAGCATTAGCACTGCTACCTGCTCGATGTCGCTTGTTTGGAGCAAGTAGACCAGACCCGGAAGCAGGGTAGTGATGATTGAGCCAATGTTGGGGATGTAGTGAAAGAGGAACGTGAGGAGTCCGATCAATGGCGCAAAGTCCACGTTAAACATCTCCAGAATGCCCCATGTCACCAAACCATTGATGACGTTGAAGAGGGTTTTGACCTGGAGATACTTACGAACGCGGGAGTTGAGCGTCTGGAACATCACAAGTGCCGTGGAATCCCCAGATCCTGGGAAGGCAGCCCTGATTTTCTTCGGAAACGCATCGCCCGCACTGAGCATGAACACCAAGTACAGCAACACCATCACGCCGTCGCTTAGCAACGTAAGCAACGTGTACACCTGCGACGTCGCGATACCGGTTACCGACTCGGGTGTGATAAGCTTCTCGAAGCGGAACGTGCCGTGCTGCCCCATATCATGAAGCACAGTCCCGAGCGTGCGCTCAAAGCTCGTCAGCACGTTCTTGAGCTGGACCGTATAAAACTCTTGTTTGTCGGTAAACGAATCGATTCCCAGTGCAACGATCATATACACACCCCAGAGTGCGCCAGCGGTGATGCCAAGCACGATCAGCAGGGTGATCACCATTGGGATGCCCTTCGTGCGCAGGAAATGGACAAGGGGCTTGTAAAGAATCGACAGGAATCCGGCCAAAATGAAGGGGATGAGGATTCCGCGAAGCTCGTGCATCGCGACACCGGCGGCAATTACGGCAAGCAGTGCCGTTGCGATGGCCGTGACGCGTTGTGAAGGGGTAGCAGTGACCATGAGAGCAATATATATAGTTTTGCACGCCATCATCGGAGACATCAATGCAACGCGGACCAATTTCCCAGTTCATCGAACACAACTACCGTCACTTCAATGCGGCTGCTCTCGTCGACGCCGCGAAGGGGTACGAAACACACCTTGCTGAAGGCGGCAAGATGATGATCACGCTTGCCGGTGCGATGAGCACGGCCGAGCTTGGCATCTCGCTCGCAGAGATGATCCGTCAGGATAAGGTGCAGATCATTTCGTGCACGGGTGCGAACCTCGAAGAAGACATCATGAACTTGGTAGCGCACTCGCACTACCGCCGCGTTCCGAACTACCGGGACTTGTCGCCGCAGGACGAGTGGGAGCTTCTTGAAGGGGGCTTCAACCGCGTAACGGATACTTGCATTCCAGAAGAAGAAGCATTCCGTCGCATCCAGAAGCACATCCACAAGCAGTGGAAGATGGCAGAAGACGCTGGTGAGCGCTACTTCCCACACGAGTACATGTACAAGATGTTGCTCAGTGGCGAGATGGAGCAGTACTATGAGATCGATCCAAAGAACTCGTGGATGATTGCAGCTGCTGAGAAGAATCTCCCGATCGTCTGCCCAGGCTGGGAAGATTCAACGATGGGCAACATCTTCGCATCGTACTGCATCAAGGGCGAGCTCACATCCACAACAATGAAGAGCGGTATCGACTACATGGTCTGGCTCGCAGACTGGTACCGTGCGAACTCATCAGGCAAGGGTGTCGGATTCTTCCAAATCGGTGGTGGCATTGCGGGCGATTTCCCGATCTGCGTTGTGCCGATGATGTATCAAGATCTTGAGTGGCACGATGTGCCGTTCTGGTCGTACTTCTGCCAGATCTCCGACAGCACAACATCGTATGGCTCATACTCAGGAGCCGTACCGAATGAAAAGATTACCTGGGGTAAGCTCGACATCACCACGCCGAAGTTTATCATCGAGTCGGATGCAACGATCGTTGCACCGCTGATCTTCGCCTGGTTGTTGCGTCAGTAATTACCGCGCTACAACAAACCGTACCGACGTCGTTCCGCCCGATACCACGTATGTGCCCGATGCAAGTGCGCCGAGCATCACGCGTGCTGTTGTATGACGTGAGCGCACGTTCGCGATGTGCTTCCCGGTGGTCGTGTAGATGCTATACAGCACATCTTCCTGCACCCCGCGCAGCGTAAGGTAGGGGGCTTGCCATGTTGCAGTGAGTGGCGACTCTTCCGCGCCTGTTGCAATGCTTGCCTCTTGATCACCAAGCACGACGTCTGTGTATACCGGGAGATGGTCGGATGCGCACTTAAGGGCTTGTGCGATTTCGCTCGACACCTTCGTATTCACAGGATCGTCGATCGACTTGTTGAAGCGTACTTGTCCGTCGTTGCCAAACACTGTGTACGAGTTACTGACAATGCGTGGCGAGAGTTCAGGGCTCAAGAAAATGTAGTCGAAGCGGTCGTCTATGCCGCCATCAACACCACCACCGCATCCCGAGATGTTGGTGAGCCGCGTCGACTGTGTGTACAGGCTGGCATACTCCGCTGTGTTGCGACGCCAGTTTGCGCCCATTGGGTCGACGAACTTGCGCGCTGCGGTCGGACCTGTAAGCGATGTGTAGGCAACCTCGGAGGTGCCGTACATGTTGAAATCACCAGCGATAATCACATTGCGTTGCTTCGTCATTGTTGCGAGCAATGCATTGATTTCACGTCCACGCTGGGCTGCATCCGAAGAGTTATCCGACGCTTTCAAGTGCACAGAGTACACAACCAGCGTGTCAGCAATGGTATTGTCGTGCGGACGGAGAGCGAGGGTGACCTCGAGAATGTTGCGCAGCTCGGTTGGGATAATGCGCGTCCCAACGAGATCGAATTTCGATTGATCGAAGAACACCAAATGATCAGAGTCGGGTCCGTCGATGAACGGCGTTGATGCGTACGAACCCCACGTGAGTACATCGGAGACAAACAGTGGCACCGTTGTGCCATCGATTACTTCCTGACAGACAACAACGTGCGGACGAATGGCCTCGAGAATGCGACGGAACTGCGGCACGCGTCCATCTTCATTCGCCTGTGAGAACTTGAGCAGGTTATATGTGCACACACGGACGGTGTCTGCTGCACGGGAGGAGGCCCCCCAGAGCATGCTCACGAGGGCAAGGGCTGCGACTGTACGAATCATGCAACAAAACTACGCCGATTGCGCGAGCATGTCAGCTCTTCAAGGCAGGAATTCGCAGTTCATATTCCACACCCGTAGGCACTACGGCGTGGATAACCTCGTTCGCAGTTGCGATGTCTTCGATCGTGATCACGATGCGACGTCCATCGCGCATACGCAGATCAATGCCGGTCTTGCCGCGCCATACGTAGCCTGTAATCTTGGAGAAGTTCCACCGGATGCCCCATCCGCCGAACTCTCCGAATGGACTCACCTTGCGGACGATAATGCGCTCTACGTCGCCCCATGCGAATGTGCGCGGCTTGCGATGAAATGGCGTGAACCGTAGTTGCACGCCCTCGGTGGTTATGCCGATGTGGAGCGTTGAGCGCGACATCACAAGCCACAGGGATCCAAAGATTGTCGCGTGAAGACCGACTGGTATCAGGAACTCATCCGGGGCAAATGACACCTGCCCATCCACTGCAAGCAAGACAGCGGTGAAGATGATGAAGGCCAAACTGAATACGCCGGCGCCCAGCATTACCCAGTTCATAACCCGCGGTGCGCGCTGATGTTCTGTGAACGTCATGGGGGCTAATTTGCACAATGAAATCTCCACGTGATGTGTTGCGGTTCTGGATTCCGCTGAGTCTGACATGGATGATGATGTCCATCGAAGGACCAATCCTTACCTCGGCCATTGCACGACTACCCTTCGACGCGATTAATCTGGCTGCCTATGGTGTGGCATTTGCCATCGCCATGCTGATCGAATCGCCCGTCATTCAACTTCTTTCAACATCTGTAGCGCTTGCTCGCGATGCAGCGTCGATGGCTGTCCTCAAGCGCTTTACGTGGCGCGTTAACATCGGTGTGACGATCGGAATGATCGTTGTGACGATTCCGCCTGTGTACGATCTGTTGATGACGCATGTGATCGATCTGCCCCTGCAAGTTGAGCAGGCCATGTACTGGGGTCTGGTGTGCCTGATTCCGTGGCCTGGTGCCATCGGCTACCGTCGATTCTATCAGGGCATCATGATTCGCCATGGCTTCACCCGTCAGGTGGCCTATGGCACGGCGATGCGACTCATCACGATCGTCGTGGTTGGGGTAATCCTTCTCGTGATTGGTACCATCCCGGGTGTGATTCTCGGCACCGTGACCCTGTCGACAGCGGTGATCTTCGAGGCGATTGCAACGCGGTATATGGCACGTGAAGCCCTCAAGGTCTACGCACATCAGCCGGCGTCAAGTCAGCCCCCTGCCACGATGCGTGAGATCACCAAGTTCTGGCTGCCCCTTGCTGCAACCTCGGCGATCGGGTTCATAGTAACGCCGATGCTCGCCATGTTCATGAGTCGCATGCCGAATGCCATCGAGTCACTCGCGGTTCTGCCAGTGGTGGACTCCTTCGTGTTCTTCTTCCGCAGCTTTGGGTTTTCCTACCAGGAGGTTGGGGTGGCCCTGATCGGACAGCGTTTTGAGGGGTATGCGGTGGTGCGTCGGGTGGGCGTGTGGATCATGCTTGCCACCACGGCGGCACTGGTTGCGATCGCATTTACGCCGCTTCTGGGCGTCCTCTACGAGGCTGCATACGGCCTTAACCCGCTTCTCACGGAGTTTGCAATGCCACCAACGATGGTTCTGATCATCCTGCCGAGCATTGCCGTGGCGTACTCACTCCATCGGTCGGTGCTGATTTCTGCCCGACAGAACATGAAGGTGGCGATCTCGACGGTACTGGAGGTTTCGGGCATTGCCCTGGTGATGTCCATCCTCGTAACCACCACCTCGTTGCAGGGGGCGATGGCAGCCGCCGTGGCGATGGCCGTCGGACGTATCGGATCGACGCTCTATCTGTGGGTTACAGCCCGTAAAGCCCTGCGTTCGGAGCCGTCCGTTCGGTATCTTTGACGCGTATGACTCCACTTCTTGAGGTTCGCAACCTCGTTACCGAATTCCGCTCCGACGTCTACAACGTCAAGGCGGTAAACGACGTCTCGTTCACGGTCCATAAGGGTCGCACACTCGGCATTGTAGGCGAGTCCGGCTCGGGAAAATCTGTGACCAGTTTGAGCGTGATGCGGTTGATCCAAACACCTCCGGGGAAGATCACCGGCGGACAAGCCCTGTTCCATGAACAGGATGGATCGGTCACCGATCTGTTGACACTCCCCGAGGAGAAGATGCGGTCGTACCGCGGCAACAAGATCGCGATGATCTTCCAAGAGCCGATGACATCGCTCAACCCTGTGTTCACCTGTGGCGACCAGATCATTGAAGCGATTCGTCTGCATCAGCAGGTGAGCAAGGATGAAGCACGCGCACGCGCGCTGCAGCTCCTGCAAGAAGTCAAGCTCCCGCGTCCGGAACAAATGATGACGTCGTATCCGCACCAGCTCTCGGGCGGACAGAAGCAGCGCGTGATGATTGCAATGGCAATGTCGTGCAATCCAGCGCTGTTGATTGCCGACGAGCCAACGACAGCACTTGACGTAACTGTGCAAGCGACAATTCTCGACTTGATGCGCGGCTTGCAGAAGAAGCACGACATGTCGATGATGTTCATCACGCACGACCTTGGTGTGATCGCAGAGATCGCCGACGATGTGATCGTGATGTACAAGGGCAAGATCGTCGAGGCAGGCCCCGTGCTGCAGATCTTCGAGGATCCTCAGCACCCATACACCAAGGGCTTGCTGGCATGCCGTCCGCGTCTTGATACGAAGCTGAAGGTGCTGCCGACTGTGCGCGACTTCATGGAAGAGACGGAATCGGGCGAGATCACGATTAAGTCCAATGAGCGCGTCGACACACTCGTACACGAGTTGTCGTTCAGTGCCGAGGAGATTGCTGCGCGTACAGCATCGCTCGCTGCCACAGCGCCACTGCTTGATGTCAAGAACCTCGAAGTACACTTTCCGATCAAGAGCGGATTGCTCGGTCGAACATCAGGACACGTGAAGGCTGTCGACGGAATTTCCTTCGACGTCAAGCCGGGCGAAACACTTGGTCTGGTGGGTGAGTCGGGTTGCGGAAAGACGACAACTGGACGTGCTATTCTGCGCCTCGTTGAACCAACCGGTGGTTCCGTCCACTTCGATGGTCGCGATGTACGCGCACTCGGGACGTCGGACCTCAAGCATCTTCGCAAGGACTTTCAAATCATCTTCCAAGATCCGTACTCATCGCTGAATCCTCGATTGAGTGTTGGTAGTGCGATCATGGAAGTGCTCACTGTGCACGGTATCGGCGCAAATGATGCTGAACGCAAGGAGCATGTGCTCTACTTGCTCGACAAGGTGAACTTGCTGCCGCGGCACTTCTCAAACTACCCGCACGAGTTTTCGGGCGGACAACGTCAGCGGATCTGTATCGCTCGTGCGTTGGCACTGAAGCCAAAGCTGCTCATCTGCGACGAAAGCGTGAGCGCACTCGATGTATCGGTGCAAGCGCAAGTGTTGAACCTTCTCGTTAACCTGCGTGATGAGTTCAATCTCACCTACATCTTCATCTCGCACGACTTGTCGGTTGTGAAGTTCATCAGCGATCGTATCGCTGTGATGAATGCTGGGAAGATTGTCGAAATGAATACATCCCATGCGCTCTACGACAACCCGCAGGATGCGTACACTCGTCGTTTGATCGATGCGATTCCGACGGGCACGCTCGACGTGATTCGTCGTCGCATGCAGGAGCCTCAGGCCTCATGATTGAGCTTCGTGGACTCCGTAAGGCGTTTGGAACAAAGGTTGTTCTCAATGGCGTCGATCTTGCAATTCCCAATGGGAAGACGACCTGTATCATTGGTCGCTCGGGATGCGGCAAGAGTGTTCTCTTGAAGCATATCGTTGGGTTGCTCTCGGCTGACGACGGCACGGTGAGCATCGACGGACACGATGTGTCGCTGCTGAGTAAGAAAGATCTGTTCTCGCTGCGTCGCCGTATTGGATACGTCTTCCAGGGGGCAGCGCTGTTCGACTCGCTGAACGTCTATGAAAACGTTGTGATCGGATTGGTTGAACACGGCGAGAAAGATGAAGCGCTTCTGCAAGCTGAAGGACGGCGTGTATTGAGTGCTGTTGGTCTTGTACCCGATCCAACGGTTGTTGGAACTGATGCGTTCGAGCGCGAGTTCTCCATTCTCGCATCGAAAAAGCCAAGCGATCTCTCGGGAGGGATGAAAAAGCGCGTTGGCGTTGCACGAGCACTCGTCGGTAAACCGTCGTATATCTTTTACGACGAGCCAACGACGGGTCTCGACCCTGTGACATCGCAGCAGATCGATGATCTGGTGGGATATGTCGCCGAGACACAGGGAGTGACGTCGGTTGTGATTACACACGACATGTTCAGTGTGTACAACATCGCCGACTACGTCATCATGCTTGATGGCGGTCGTGTTCAGTTCGCTGGCACAGTCGCCGAGTTGCGATCAACAACCGATCCGGTTGTTGTCGAGTTTTTGGATCGCTTTGATCCGAAGGTGTACATCAAGGTGTAACTCTTGATCGTGCGCTGTCATCTTTACTGCTCCCAATGCCCCATCAGAAATCAATTGTAGTGCATTCCGTGATTCGATCCATGCCCCGTATCCTCGTAGTGCTCCTGTGCATCGCACTGGTTGGGGGAATCGACGCGGCAGCACAAATGACCATGACGCCGGTGAATATCCCCGGTGTGGGATCACATGTCGACTATGCTACGTACCCGCAACTGCGTGTACGCTTTCGAGCAACGCGTGCAGGACAGCCGGTGACGCTCACCACGCGCGATGTGTTCGTGCTCGAGGTGAATCGCTACATCCGTATCGACTCCCTTACACAGGAATCTCCGGGTGTTTACACTGCCCGATACTCGACGTCATCATACGGTGAAGCGTCTACATCATCGATGTATGCGATCTCGAACGGCGATGTTGGCACAATCACTGTTCCACTCTCCGGATTCACAGCAACGCGCGGTGCGAGTGTGATTCTTCTCGACAGCACGTTCCGTCGTGTTCCGTTTTTCCTCGATTACGGCGACGTAGCTGTTGGCACTGAGAAGCTCATCAAGCTCAACGTGAAGTCAATGGGGTCAACAAAGGATGCCCGTGGCGTCGAGCGAAATGTGCGCATTGATACGATCAAGACGCTTTCATCCAACTTCCGCGTTGTGTGGAAGGGTACCTACGGAACGAAGCCACCGCCAACGACAATCGAACCAGGGGGCGATTATCGTCTCGACCTGATTTGCACGCCGAAGACGAGCGGTGCGATTAGTGATGTGCTGACCGTTGTGTACGAAGGTGGTTCTACATTCAACGTGATGGTGTTTGCTAACACACCAACCTACAAGCCAACGCCCGTGTTGCGCGTGCTTTCGCCAAACGGTGGCGAGAACTTCACGCCATGTCAGCAGGTCCCGATTCGTTGGAAGGGAGCCATCCCTGGTTTCTATGCACACGTTGAGTTCAGTCCAGACAACGGTAAGTCATGGAATCTGATCGATTCAACAACGGATTCGTCGATCGTCTGGACCGTTCCGAACACGTACACATCGAATGCACGCATCCGTGTGTATCAAAAGCAGGGGGCGAGCGGTGCCCGCTGGCTTCGTGGTGAACGTTCACCAGCAACGAATCTCACATTCAGTGCTGATGGACGCTATCTCGCTGTGAGCTACGAATCAGGATTGATCCTTGAGTACGACGTTGTTAGTGGAGCTGTCGTCAATACGTTTGTCGCAGAGGGTGCTGTAGCACCCGTGACGCGAATCAGCCGCCTTACCTACATCGGTTCAACCCGCAACATCGCAGCCGTCCTCAATCGCGAAGCACCGCAGCGCGATCAGGTGCAGATCTTCACTGCTGGTGGTTCAACACCAAGTGCGCGTGCAGATGTCGACATGCCGAATGTGATTGAAATTGGCTCGTCTACTACGGGCGATCGCGTGATTGTGGTTGGTGCTCCAGCAGGACGTGTTCGGTTCTATGATGCAATAACGCTAACAGAAGATCAACCAATCGTACTGACCGCGCCATCATCGGCAGCCACGTTTGCCGATGGCGTGCTCACGGTTGCGCAGATCGATGGTGATGTTGTGCGATATGGTACAACAACTCGTGCTGAGCTGTCGCGATATCGGACAGACCTTGCACGCTTTGCCGGTCCAGCGCCGTATACCGTTGCATCGACATCAACGGCTGGCCTTGTCGCCATCGGTGGTGCTGCAAATCTTGGTCCCGGCGGAAGTGCCGAGCCAGGTAAGGGCAACAGTCCGATGGAACAGCGCACGCTCATCTACGATACAAAGCAGAACGCGCTGATTCGTGTTGCCTATCGTGAAGGCTTGAACACTGTTGGTCTCACGTTCAACCAGAGCGAAACGTATTTGACGATGGGCTTCGAAGGACAACCGCAGATTCGACAGTACGACATTGTCAATCGGCAGATCGCTGGTCCGATCCTCGGCATGCCAGGACACAGCAACATTCTGCGCGATATCGAGTATGGTCCGGACGGATCAACCCTAGCATCGTGCTCAAACGATCAAGTCGACAACGTGCTCCTGCGTCGCATCATCTCGCCAGAAGAAGATCGCAGTGACACCACATTCCAGATCGTCGCACTCGACATGCAGATTCGTGAGATCTCTGTTGGTCGACATTACATCGGCACCCGTGTCGATACCGTGATCACGGCCACGATTTGCAACAATGGCGTTGTACCGGCAGTGTTCACATACGGCACGCTGTTACGCAACAACTGGCTCACGTTGATCGACCCAATCGAGAACGACACCGTACTTCCAGGTGCGTGTCTTGGTCTGCGCTTCCGCGCTGTTCCGCTTGATACGGGGCGCCTGGTCGACACACTCGAAATTCAGGCATGTGAAGCGCGCTTCCGCATTCCATTTGTGATCACGAGTGTTGATCGATCCCTCGCACTCTCGGGTGATGGTACTGACTTTGGTGAAGTCTGTGTTGCTGATACCGGACGTCGTACGATTGCGATCGTGCGAAACGACGATCCAATTCCGGTCGTGATCGATGGTATTACGATGCGAAAGGGAACGCAAACGCAGTTCCGCATTCGCGGCATAACGCCTGGCACAACGCTCGCACCTGGTGCTACACAGCAGATCGAATTGCTCTTCACACCGCGTCGTCTCGGGAACGACACTGATGATGTGGTGATCACCTACGCGGGACAAACCAGCGTTTCGCGCAGAATTCGTGTCTTCGGATATGGGGCAGGAGCTGATATCGCAATTAGCCACCCAACGCTTGCGTTCGTTCCGGAAGTCACCGAACGCACTGTCACGCTCGGCAATCGTTCAGCGAACGCCGTCACGCTCAACGCGGCATCACTTCCGGCGGGTGCTCCGTTTGTGTTGCTGACGCCACTACCGATCACAATTCCTTCCGGTGACTCTATCCAGCTGCGCATTCAGTACACAGGTGGTGCGATTCGTCCGAACGATCGAATGGACTTCGCCTTTGTTCCATGCGCATCGTCGGTTGGTATTCGTCTGGCAGCATACACAGGGTCGGCCGTTGTGAGCGCGCCGCGCGTATCTGCTGATCCTCGTGGATCGGTCGCTATTGAACTTCGTGCATCGCTCGGTGAAAACGTGGTGTACAACGGACTCCGTCCGTTTGAAGGTGTACTTACTGTGCATTCACGTCTCTTCCTTGCGCAGTCCATTACAAGTCCAGCAGGATCTGCAGATATCATCTCGCAAGAGATTGTCAACGATGTACGACTGATTCGGTTCCGTATCACGGGCAACTTCCTTCGTGATACTGTGCTTGCAACGCTTACCGGACCTGCCGGTCTTGCCGAAGTTGATTCATCAGTGCTTGCATTCGACACTACAGCAGCGGGCTTTGGAGCAGCCGTGGGCCTTCGATATACTTCGGGCTTGCTTACGATCGATAACCCTGATCCAACGCGTCGTGTTCTCCATCCAGCGCCATTTGTGCGTGCTCGTGTGATGCCTACTCCGACGGTTGATCATGCAACACTCGAGCTCGTTGCTGAACAGGATCTTGATCTCGACGTCACGATGACGACAACGCATGGCGATGTTGTTCTTCGTGAGCGAGTAGCCATCCCTGGTGCAGGTACGCATCACATGAGCCTTGCAACAACGAACCTTGGTGCTGGTATCTACACCGTGCACCTACGCTCTGGAACACGTATGACCACTACACGCATGGTGATCGTACGATGAAACACACACTTGTTGCTCTCGCTGCATGTGCTGCTGTGGTCACAGCGACATCTGCACAGCCTGATACATCGCTTCTGCCAATCCGATTATTCGGGGGAGTCGAAGCGGGACTCTCCTTGCACAGCGGATCAATGCGTCGCATCGGAACCATCCCAAGCTGTTGTGCGGAGTTTACGTCGGGTGCAGGATTCTCCTACGCACTTGGTGCTGGCATTGAAGTTCCCTTGGGTATGCGCCTCGATGACGAAGATGTTTTGCTCGGCGCACGCATCTCGTACCAAGGACTTGGTGCTTCAATGCAGGTTGACGAGAAGATTGGTAACATCATCAGCGGACAGACAGTGACGGACGGAATATCACGTCACGACCTTGCGATCGGCTATGCTATTATTGGTCTTAGTCCGTATGTATCGCTGCCACTGCCAATCAACTTACCGCTGCGTGCGCGTGTTGGTTTCACGTCGGGTATTCCCGTAGGTGCAACCTATGATCAGTCGGAATCACTCGTTGATCCCACGCTCGCAGGGTACACCTACGAAAACGGTCAGCGCACACGTAACGTTGGAAACGGAGACATCCCTAATGCAGCTGGGCTGTATGCGGCAATCACGCTTGGTGTGCAGTACACATATGCACTGTCGCCTACGCTCGCCGTTGTACCATCGTTGAACTACCAGCTTGCGTTAACGAACATCTCGACCACCACTGCATGGAGTGCAAGCGCGCTGCGTGCAGGTGTCGACCTTCAGTTCCGCCTCCGTAACCCACCTCCACCCCCGCCTCCGCCACCCCCGCCTCCGCCGCCACCTCCACCACCGGCACCACGCATCGCCGTGTTGCGCTCGGATCTTCAGATCGAAGCTCAGCGTGTGAATGGCGTTATCGATGTGATCGCATCGGACAACACCGTGCGCACGACGGTGTACGACGCAGCGCCCGTGTTGTTCTTCGAGCAAGGAAGCACAGTTCCTGTTGTTGATGGATCGTCGCCGGTTGGTGTATTCCAGCAGCGAATCATCGAAGGTGTACGCGCCTACGCTGCAGAGCATCCGTCGGCACGCATCACAATCATTGGATCAGCAGTCACGGATGAGCCGCCACAACTCGCGCGCGAGCGTGTTTCCTGGGCCGCTGCGCAACTTGGCATTGATGTAATGACGCGTGTTGAGGTTCGCACAGAGGTGACAGGTGGATATACCTATCCGCAATTGGCTGATGAGCATCGCTCGGTGCGATTCCTGATCGATGGGGTAGGTATGGTGCTCCCGATTGTCCAACGCGATACAACACGACGTCCGCGAGAGATGTCAATCCCTGTGACCCACATCCTTACGTGTGAGGCAGGTCCGTGTACGTCGGTGGTGAACGCAACCTATGGCAACGTTCACGCTGATGTAACAGGTAGTGGGCCGATCTATCGTGTGGTGCTACCACAACGTAATGTGGACGAACAGACACAGGTACTCCGCATCACGTGTGATGTTGTCGATACGACAGGTGCACGTGCTACATCGACAGTGTCGGCGAATGTTCGAATGACGGCATTGACTGAACAGCAGCCAGTTGTGCGTGTGCAACCTTCCTACATTCAGGATGAAGCACTCGTCCTCGGATATTGCGATTTCGACGATGATGACTTCACCACATATAGTCCGGAAGCGATGCGCCGTGTGCGCGAAGCGATCAAGGCGGGCAAGCGCGTAACGCTCATCGCGAGCTGCGATGAATTGGGCGATGACGAATACAACGAAACACTCATGGACCGTCGTGCGCGCAATGCAATACGACTTCTGGGTGTTCGAGCGAGTGATGTAACGATCGTTCGTCAGCCATCGACGGATGGTTCGAATGCAACACCAATGCAGCGCATTGCCAATCGTAGTGTGCGTGCCGTGATCAAGTGAGGTTCCATGCTGAAGCGATCAGATTTTCTGCTCCGCGACGACTGTGTGTTCTTGAATCACGGATCGTTCGGTGCGTGCCCTCGACCGATTCTCGATGAGCAGCGTCGCTGGATCGAGCGACTTGAATCCCAGCCGGTGTTGTACTTCCGCGAGTCGATCGCGAATCTCATGCATGCGCGGAATGCGCTCGCTGCATACGTTGGCGCAGAGGGCAAGGACCTCGTCTACGTTACGAACAGCACATTTGGTGTAAACGTCACGGCGCATGCTCTGTCGAAGATGCTCACCGAAGGCGATGAGATCTGCACGACGGATCACGAGTACGGCGCATGCGATCGCGCTTGGGAACAGTACTGTGTGAGTAAGGGTGTCCGCTATGTGCGTGCCGTGATACCAATGCCTGCCCCCTCGAGGGAAGAGATGGTCGAGATCATCTGGCAGAAGGTCACGCCGAGGACGAAGGTGCTCTTCCTGAGTCACATCACGTCGCCCACCGGATTGCGACTGCCTGTTGAAGAGCTCTGCAAGCGTGCACGAGCCGCCGGCATCCTCTCGGTGATTGATGGATCACACACTCCGGGACACGTGCCGTTAGATCTCGCAACACTCCAAGCGGATGTCTTTACGGCGAACTGTCACAAGTGGATGTGCACACCAAAGGGAAGTGCATTTCTGTGGGTTGCTCCGCACGTGCAAGAAGCAATCATTCCGCTTGTTGTGAGCTGGGGTGCGCGTAATCCTGTCGCGGGAGATGGCCCCTTGAACGTTGAGCACGAGTTTATCGGAACGCGTGATTACAGTCCGTTCCTCACCGTGCCATTTGCGATTGAGCTTATGGCGCAACAGCCATGGTCGGCAGCGCAGGAGCATGGACGATCCCTTGCGCAGTATGCGCATGATGTGTTGGTGGCAATTCCTGGTGTACAATCGATGCGTGTTGGCGGACATGATCCGTTACTGCAGATGGCAACAGTGATACTCCCATCGTATGTCGATACGGATCACATGAAGCAATGGCTTTATACAGAACGAGCCATCGAGGTTGTTGTCCATCGATGGCTCAATGTTCCGATTCTACGATGCAGCGCTCATCTTCACACCGAACGTGGTGATATCGATGCGCTCGAGGCTGCTGTGCGCGAGTACCTTACAGTTGTTTCGTCTCGCGAATCTTCTTGATGAACTGCTCCATGAAGACGAGCGAGTCGGGAAGATTCAAGCTGAGTTGAGCACCACCGTTGAGTTCGAGATCAACGAAGATCTCGTTGTCCTGGTACTTGTATGTCACTCGAATGTCGTGAATGTCGGCAAGTGGGACTGCGTGCTTACCAAAATGGAATATTGTCATACTGGCCTCTCCTTCGCGTAACATGTGAAACAATCAACTGTTCGAAACTACAGTGAGGTCCACGCGTCAATTCATGACTTTTGTCAGGTTTTCGCGTCAGATTGTTCCGAACAGTCGGTCGCCTGCGTCACCCAGACCCGGCATGATATAGCCTTGATCATTGAGCTGACGATCGAGCGCTGCGCAAATGAGTAAGACGTCGGGATGGTCTTCTGTCATTGCTGCTACACCTTCGGGTGAGGCAATGAGACATGTCGCGATAATGCAGGAGTGCGGTACTTGCTTTAGCAGACGGATTGTTGCCGACATGCTACCGCCCGTTGCTAACATCGGATCGATCACGATGAACGTGGTGTCACTGTCTGATGGAGGGAGATTGCGGTAGTACTCGTGAGGTTCGAGAGTTTCTTCGTCGCGCTTCAATCCGATAAAGCCGACGGAGGCTTCAGGACAGATGGAGAGCAGTGGATCGAGCAATCCAAGACCAGCGCGGAGAATTGGGACAATCACAACACCGCCACGGATGACTGCGCACGTTGTGGTCTCCATCGGCGTTGTCACGTCGATATCGCGCGATGGCAGGTGCTTTGATGCTTCAACAGCCAAGTGCATCCCGATGCGGTGCACAGCACTACGAAACACGTCAATCGGTGTGTTCTTTGATCGGATCGTCGCCAGATCCGTCGACAGTGCAGTGCCAGACAGGATGATCGCCATAACGCGTTAGAACTTCGGGAAGAACATGATCGACAGACGTGGGATCGAGTAGATCGTTGTCACGTCGGCTTTGTCAACCGAGACTTGTGATGGATTCGTTGGGTTGTAGTGCAAGAACACACCCGGACGGTTCGGATCCTCGGAGATGTAGGTCTGATCTTCACCAGCAATCACAGGATAGCTGTTGATGATTGCCTCGCGTTGCGTGCCAAACATGAAGTTGAAGCGAACGTTGACCATTGGGTAGAACAGACCAAACGATGTTGGAATGTTCACACCAAGACCAATACCTACGTTCATACCCATTTGGGCATTGGAAACACGACCATCAGATTGTGTGGCATACGTTGCACCGATCTGTGGCACGAAGTTCACCTTGTTGTAGGGGTTGAGCGAGTAGAGCATCGTGCCTTCGATGATTCCTGTCTCGATCGGCGCAAGGCCATATAACTCACGATCGCCAACATTCTTGGTGTAGATGAACGTGCCTTCGAACGCAATCCGCGTTGTGAGCTGGTACATCAGCGTCCCACCAAAGCTTGCAAGTCCGTCGTACGAGAACGAGCGGGATGGACCCTTCTCTTGCTCGAAGGTCTCCCAACGTTGTGGTGTGGTTGTACCTTGGATTGCACGGAAGTACCGCTGACGATATGTCTGCTGCTCCACAACCGTGTTCGAGCCAAGTGTCACGCCAATGCCAATCGTACGTGGCTTCACATACTTTGCCCATCCAATTGAATCGAGCTCGTAGTTCTCCAGGGCGATTTCGAGATCGATATCGTTCTCGTAGTCGTCTTCGTTTGGACGTGTCGGCTGAGCAGTTGTAGCGAGTGTGCAGAGCACGACAGCTGACATGATTCCGAAGAAGCGACGTGCGGTTGCTGTCGTTGTGGCGATGATCTCTGACAGTGGCATACCTTTAATCTCCGCAAGTTTTTCCGCCACGAGGCGGACGTAAGATGGCTCGTTTCGTGTGCCGCGATGTGGAACAGGCGTCATGTATGGTGCGTCCGTTTCGATCATCACACGGTCGAGCGGAACACGAACCAGAACGTCGTTCAGTGTAGACTTCTTGAAGGTGATGTTGCCTGTAAACGACACGTGGAGTCCAAGGTCCATGGCTTGGTCGAGCACGGGTACATCACTCGAGAAACAGTGGAGGACGCCACGAAGTGACCCGTCTTGTTCCTCCCGAAGAATCTCCATGACATCGCTATCCGATTCGCGATTGTGCACGATGATGGGCAGGTTGTGCGCCTTCGCGATGCGGATTTGCTCACGAAAGTACAACTTCTGCACGTCGGGCGGACAGAAGTCGTAATAGTAGTCGAGCCCGATTTCACCGATGGCAACCACCTTTGGCTCCGTGCATTGCGCGGCGATCTCCTCAAGATCCTGCTGCGTCATATCGCCCGCGTGATGTGGATGTATCCCAACGCCACGGTAGAGATCAGGATGTGCATCAACAACCGCTTTGAGGTGCGCACGACGCGAGCGCTCGATGTCGGGAACAACGATCGCGGTAACGCCAGCAGCGCGAGCGCGCTCGAGAATTGCGTCGCGATCCTCGTCGAACGCCTTTACATCGATATGCGCATGCGTATCAATCACGCACCAAGCTCCGCGAGATCCTTGATGATGGCATCGACGTGACCGGGGACCTTGACCTTTTCGTAGGTCTTGGCAATCACGCCCTTGGGGTTGATGATGTACGTTGTACGCTCAACACCCATGTACTTGCGACCATACATCGACTTCTCTTTCCAGGTATCGAAAGCCTCGCAGATCGTATGATCCTCGTCGGCGACCAGTGGAAAGTTGAGATCGAACTTGGTGATGAACTTCTCATGGGAAGCCACACTGTCTGGACTAACACCTACCACGCGTACGCCAAGCTTCGTGAGTCGCTTCATTGAGTCACGAAAGTCGCATGCCTCGGCGGTACAACCCGACGTTGCGTCTTTTGGATAGAAATACAGCACGGTCCATGTTCCCTTGCATTCCTTTGTTGAGAACGTGCCGTTACCATTGGTCGCCCCTGCAACAAGGGGTGCCTTTGTGCCTTCTGCGAGTGCCATGGTATTACTTCCCGGGGGCCGTTGCCCTGCGTGCCTTAAACAAGTCAATCAGCGTACGCTCGATTGGCAGCAGATCCTCTGACTGCGCTTGCGATAACACTGCTTCTTGTGCTGGAGTTGCATCCGATGTCTGCACTGACGCTGCGCGCTCGGCTGTGCGCGGCTCGATGAGCTGCACGCCAACCGGAGTGTTGTACATCTCAGCGAGATGCGTCTTGAGTGCTGCGATTTTGTCGATGAGGCGATGGTGTACAATCTCGGCATGCGGACGCAACACAATGCCAACGTCGGTAAAGTCGACGGTCAGCATTTGCTGCTTTACCGCGGCCTTCACAAACACCAGATGTTCTGGAAGCGACTCGAGTACTTCATTCCAGCGACGAGCAAGATTTCCAGCTGTGAGCGAGCTCACGGGATTCTTCAGTGCCCGAACAATGACAGGGTTCCCAACACGAATCGGTTGGGGAATTGCTGCGACGCCGCCCACAATGCGTTGTGATGATGTCGATGGAATTTGCGCTGCTGGAGATGTTCCGCGCTGTTGTGCAGGCGCTGCGTTGAGCATTGCCAGTACCTTGCCGAGATCAACCGATGAGTCCATCGCTGCCACTTGGACAAGCGTAAACTCAAATCGGACGCGAGGTTGCGGTGGGTTCTGACGCAGAACAGCTTCGCCCTGCGACAGCAACGTCATGATGCGCAGTGCATCTTCCTTCGTGAAGAGTGCTGCTTCCTCACGGTAGCGCGCAAGGTGCTCCGCCGATGCTTCAATCAGGTCGGTGCCCTGCGTTGTGATCACGGTGAGGATGTTGCGGAAGTGCTCCAGCAATCCGATGAGACACTCCTGCAAGTCGTACCCACGGTCGATGACCTGACGTGCGAGCGTGAACATCGCAGGGATGTCGTGTGTGCGAGCAGCTGTGCTGAGCGCAAAGAAGAAGTCAACGTCGATCAGGTGCAGCGCAGCACTCACATCACTGATCGTGATGGACGTACCGCAGAACGACACTACCTGATCGAAGATCGACTGCGAGTCCCGCATCGATCCGTCGGCCTTCTTCGCAATCGCAACCAGCGACGCATCGTCGATCGTGATCTTCTCCGCTGTTGCGATGTGTCGCAGGTGCGACGTGATCGTGTCGATCTCCATGCGACGGAAATCGAAGCGCTGACAGCGACTCAGGATCGTGGCCGGGACCTTGTGAATCTCGGTCGTAGCAAACACGAAGATCAAATGCGGAGGCGGCTCTTCCAGCGTCTTGAGCAACGCATTAAATGCCGCCGTCGACAGCATGTGCACTTCGTCGATGATGTACATCTTGTAGCGACCCGACATCGGGGCGTACTTGGCGTTATCGCGAAGCTTGCGAACATCGTCCACCGAGTTATTCGACGCACCATCGATCTCGATGATGTCCACGCTCCGTCCCTCGAGCATGTCTGTACACGAGGGACACTGATTGCATGGCTCATGGTCTATGCTGTTGGTGCAATTCAGCGCTCGCGCGAGAATGCGTGCACACGTGGTCTTCCCCACACCACGCGGCCCCGTAAACACATAGGCATGATGGACTCGCCCCTTGCCGATGGCATTTTTGAGCGTCGTCGTAATATGCTCCTGACCAACCACATCCGAAAACCGGAGCGGTCGCCATTTTCGAGCCGTGACGATGTAACGTTGTTCTTCTGACATAGTCTTGCGTTAACTGAACCTCAAACTGCGAAAACCCTCTGCCATGGGCAAACCCATCACCCCTCGAATTGTCCACCTTCTATGCACGCTCGTCTTTCTTGTAGGGGGCATGCACGCATCCGATGATGTTATTGCGGTGCGCATAGGACGATCGACATTCGATGTGCGTGCGTCGCATATCTACGTGCGTATGCGCTCGGCGCGTACACGCGAAGAGGCACAGGAGCTTCTTCCATCACTGTACAGAGTTGCTGAGCCCCTTCTCGATGCAGCACGTTCGGTGCACTTTTCGTCATCAGCACAGCGTCGCGCGCCACAACCAGCAGACCCTACCAAGCAGCTGCTGTGGTCGAGCGAGGAACAACTCACGCGCACGTTTGCCGTAGAGATCGCGAACATTACGCCACTGGCAGCTGTGCGAGAGTTGTCGACTAAGTTTCGTGAACACGTTGAGCTCGCCGAGCCATGGTACGTGATGCAGCCTCATGCGAAGAGGGTGCAGCCAAATGATCCGATGCAGAATGAGCAGCTCTATTTGGCAACAATCTCGGCGCTTGCAGGCTGGGAAGCCTTCAGTGGCGACACTGCCGTCACGATCGGGATTAGCGATAACGGTGTGAGCCAAACACACGAGGATCTGCGGGGTAACATCGCGCGTAACTGGAGCGAGATCCCTGGCAACGAAATCGACGACGATGGCAATGGCTATGTCGACGATGCGTTTGGCTACAACTTTGCGAGCGGTACCGATGGTACGCCACCAGGCGAAACCGCAAACAATGCAGCTGACGGACACGGAACAAAGGTCGCCGGACTTGCTGGCGCTGCCGCGAATAACGGCGTGGGCATCACCGGTGTCGGTAATCGCTCGCGCTTCTTCCCGATGAAGGTGTCATCCAATGGTTCATCGTCGATCCTCTTCGGGTATCAGTCGCTGATCTATGCTGCGCAGCGCAAGTTCAGCGTCGTGAACACAAGCTGGGGTGTCGTCAAGCCTTTTTCAGCAATCGATCAGTCGGTGATTGACTACTGCCGAGCAAACAATGTGCTTGTTGTTGCCTCAGCCGGCAACCACGGCTCTGGTGCGAGTGGAGATGGATGGCGATACATCAACTATCCGTCAGGATACAATGGTGTGCTTGGTGTCGGCGAGACGGATAAGGATGATTACGTGCAATCATCGTCGGGACTTGGAGGCAATACACACGTGATGGCTCCGGGTTCGCAGGCATACACTACCGAGGCTGGTGGTGGCTACACAAGCTTTGTTGAGGGAACATCCTTTGCGTCGCCAATTGCCGCAGGTGTTGCCGCACTTGTCCGTGGGAAGTACCCATCACTCACAACCGATCAGGTTATCGGTGTTCTTCGTCGCACATCGGATGATATCTCGGCGAAGAATAGCAACGTCGCAGCATATCTTCCTGGACGCGTCAACATGCAGCGCGCGCTCACAACAGATCCGATGAGTCTGGTGTCGTGCCGGATCGCATCCACACGCATCGTTGATCCCCTCACATCGCGCACGACAGCGCGGTATCGCTCTGGCGATTCCGTGTATTTGGTTGTGACGATTGCGAATGATCTACGGTCCATCACCGGTGGCGAGGTGCGTCTTCGTATCAGTGATGCGTTGGGTTGGAGCGTGCGTATTGCGCAGGAGAGCGTGCCGCTTGGAGCAATGACCACGGGTGGACAAGGCGAGGTGTCGTTTACGTTGTATCTGGATCAGCTCGCACTCGAGACGCCGTGCATTCTTGCTGTCGATATCGAGGTTGATGGTGAGCAAGATCGTGGGTTTGTTTACCTGCAGCCGCCATCCGCTATGACAACGTTCTCGAATGGCGTGATCGCCATATCGATGGGCGACGATGGCGCAGTAGGGTACAACTCAGTGCTTGATGCAAAGCAAGGTGATGGTTTCGGTTGGCTCACGCGTGGTTTCCAGTTGATGTCGCCGAGTGGTGCATTCATCACCGAGGGCAATGTGCGCTCGAGCACGGGGTTCGCCGACGTCTCTCCGTATCGGTCTGACTTCACTGCGTCGAAGGTGTTTGCTGCTCCACGTCCAGACGTGGGTGTGATGAATGATCCAGGTGCG
>VFQT010000977.1_pt1 | contig 37656 bp, 53 predicted proteins | sample 3512381 | NCBI WGS metagenome assembly VFQT01 (sample SAMN10412376, study PRJNA504923) | tailings metagenome | isolation source: Relicate 2 Philex TSF3 active mining site | place: Philippines: Tuba, Benguet | collected 2017-08-29 | reverse complement strand
GATAAAAGACAAAAGTTTCCTAAGCGTTTTGACACACATCCAGCACCAGAGCGCAGGCCGCTGAAGATGTGGACTGAAGCAGAGCATAAACGCGCCTATCGAAACAGCCCAGAGTTACACAAGGACGTGAAAACACTGGCGGCATTTAAGCGCGTAGCAAAAGAAATCGCCGCGATGTACGGCATCACAGGAGAAAGCAAATGAAGTTAGATACCTCAGTGCGCAGAAAGCCGGGGGCCAAGCGGGCAAAGAAGATGGGGGCGTTCACCTACGCCATCCTGATCAAGCTGCTGGCTGATGGTACGAGAACCTGCGCGGAGTTGGCCGAGGAAACCGGGCTGCACATCCTGACGATCTACGACTACACCTACCACCTGCACAAGGCTGGCGCAGTGCATATTTGCACCTGGGACGGCTCTGGCAGACACATGACGCGCATCTACATGTTGGGCGCAGGCAAAGATGTGCCTCGCCCATCGAAGAGCCGTAAGCAGATTAGCCAAGACTACAAGGCTCGTCAAGAGGCCAAGAAACTATTGCAACGTATGGCAGGAGAGACAGTATGCGAATAGAACACAAAATTCTCTTTAGTCAGATTGACAAAACTGAACACAAGGCAGTCATAGACGAATGCCATCGTGTAGTCGGCCTCGGTGGAACTTTTGAGATCGTAAACAAATACACCGATGGAAATTGGTTTACTTTTATCACGATCTCTTATCCGCAGGGCACTTGGCTGATGCAACCTAAAGGAGAGAACAATGGCTTGTAAATGTTCTGAACACTCACCGTTCCTCTGGTACAAGAACCCGAGGCCCAGCATCTTCATCAAAGACAAACCGCAGCAAACACAGGATTCTGTCTTGTCGTACCGTGTCTTTGGCGTGTACTCTCTCGCCAGAGCGTCAACCAAACCACAAAAGAACAGACACGAAAAATGAGTATGACGTGCCCGCAGTGTGGGGCATGGACGCTTGTCAAGGAAACCCGCACAAGAAAACCAACAAACACCGTGGTACGCCGCTATGAGTGCGCCAACGGTCACCGATTCACAACCGAAGAAAGGGTCAGAGATGAACTGCTGCGACGAGTACGGGGAGTGCAACCAGGGCAGGAATTGCCCAGCGAGAGCCGCCAAGGTGGCAAAAATCGGACGCCGGTATCAGACGCAAGAGGAGCTGCCGCCGACGCTGTGGCGGCTGTACGTCAGACACTTAGCGAAGTGGCTGCTGATCTTGTGCGTCGCAGTGCCCATCATGGCACTGCTGATGTCGATCAGTTGGCTTTGACGGCTTTGCGAGCGTAGAACAGCGTCCGGTCGCCGAACAAGTAGAAGCCCACAGCGGACGCAAAGTTGTCCGCTGCGTCGCTTGACTGCCCAGTCAGATGGAGCGCGGCCCATGTGCCCAGCACAATGGCAGCTACAAGGGGGCGCTGGAGGCGCACAACAGCCTCAACCCACGGGTATGAGGGGTTGGAGCCACCGGCCTCGTTCATCGCCTTGAACATGTCCAGATCAAACTGGCGCATCTTGATGTACTCGTCCACGTTGGTGGGCTTGTACCCATCGGTCTGGATGTAACGCCCGATCAGCGACTTACCCAGATCAACGGCCAACGGACCAAGGGCCGCGAGGATGGTTACGGGGTCAATCATGGGTAGCTCCTGCGCGACAACTGGTAGTGCGGACCATCCTTGAACGTCACCCAATCACCACCCCATTCGAGGTCGACCTTGAGTTCAAACGCTGCGGCCTTCATGGCGCGGGCGATCTTGTGGTACAGGGGCCACGACCAATCGACTTGATCATCCACCCACGCGCCCAGGTCAACAGCGTGGCCGGTGATATGGCGGGAGTTAAGGCTCTGGGATGCGCCAGCGGCAACCAGTTCCTTTTGGCGCTCTGGGCTGCGCAAGCCTTCGAGTACGGTGAAGTCCACCGGGGTGATCTCGATGGCGCGTTCGACAACTTTCACGAGGTCAGGATGGACCCCGTTCAAACGCATTTTTGATCGGGGGCCAAGCTGATACATGTCATGCCTTCCAGTGACTGGTGACCCAAGTGACAACTGCACCGGCAAACGATGCGATGGTCATGCCCATCCAGAAGCCACCTTTACCCTTGTTAGCCATAGCCACAAGCTGCTCTAGTTGACCTTCTATCTTGTCGATTTTGCGGCCCATGTCGTCAAAGCGGCGCTCGTAGTCCTCCACTTTTTGCCACAAAACACCGTACCGCACCGGGTCGAAATTCGTATCGTCAAAGGCCATTACTACTACCTCGATAAAGCATTTTGGTTGGTTTGATCGGCAGGCGCCAACATATTAGCAGTGCTGAGATACGCCGCAGCCGAAGTGCCCGGTGCCCATTGTTGCGGGTTGGACAAGAAGTTGAGTACGCGAACGCGCTCTTTACCTGGCAGCGTTTCCAGCAAATTAGCGGCCTTGGTTGGGTCTTGCATCGCCTCAGTAATGACGGCCATCGTCTTTTTGCCAATGGCGTCTTCCAAACCACTGAGGGTTTTATTACCGGCGCTTGCCCAAAAGTTAAGGAACGAGGGCAGACGAAACTTGGGCATCTCTTGCTGGACAATTTTTGCCAACGCTTTGGTGCCTTCGCTCGCTTGCTTTTGTACCGACACTTCAGTCAGACGTTTTTGCGCTTGCTGGCGCAGCACGTCCATTGTGCTATCAGCCAACTCAGTGGCGATGTTGTACTTGCCGGGGCCAAGGAACCGCTCGACAACGTCCGGCGCTTCGTTTTGCACGAGGCGCACAAAAGCGTCTTTGTCTGTTTTCCACAAACGCAGGGCTTCGCCGGACAGTTGTTTTTCTGCGATTCGTTGCATACCTGCGCTGTGAGCAGAAAGATATTGACGCCACCCCGCGCCGCCAGCGGCTTCGATGGCATCGTCGATCAAAGGCTTGATGCTACCCATAACACCTGCTGCGGCGTTGCGCTGTGCAGTGGCGTCCAAGCCGGGGCGCAGTTGAGCGATCGTAGCGTTGACGGCGTTCTTGCGAATCGCCTCTAATGCGTTGGCATCCAACACGCCGTTGCTACCGGTCCAACGGCGAATGGCATCAGACACGCGAGCCGCCGCGCCTTGGATTAGATCATTTTCGGCGTAGGCTGGATTGTTCGGAATTGCAGCAATCTTGTCAGCCAGCGGCGCGCCTTCCAGTGGTTTGACACCAACTGAACGCAAGGCTTTTTCCGCGCCGGTGGCTTGTGCGGCCAAGCGAGTTGCGTCAACTTGGCCACCAGAGCCAAGCATGACCGCCAGATCATTTGCCTCACGAGCAGCAGCCTCGTCGGCCACATACTTGCCCAAGTTAGCGCGGGCAACTGCGGTTTCGCGCATAGGCGTCGTGATGGCATTAAGATTTCGTTTGGCAGCTTCGGTCGTACCGCGCACTTCAGCAGCGGTCGAACCGCTGGCGAGTTTAGCCAAAGCGTTGACTGCTTGCTCATCGCTGGCGTCACGCAACTGATTGATCATTTTGACGGCTGCGGGGTCACGCTCCAAAGCGTCGCGGATAACAGCTTGCCAAGTGGGGTTCTTAATGTTGGCAGTGACTTCAGCCACAGACGCACCAGGCGCAGCGTTGCGCAGCGCGTTGATGACGTCGGGCGCATCTGAGCCCAAAGCAGTGTTTGTGGCCAGCGTCTTTTTAAGCAACGCAGCGGCTTTTTGCTGCGGAATCTGACGCATGTCGGCAATCTTGCCGCCTGCCCAACCAAGTGCGCGGCCAGCAACTTGACCGCCAGCTTCCATCGTGGCACCTTTCAAGATGTTCTTGACAGGTTCCGTTTTGGCTTCTTCGGGCGTCATGCCGCCCAAGTAAATGTCCGCCAGTTTTTGCGCTTCTTTGGAGATGCCGTAGCCCAAACCTGCGCCGCCAACAATACCCGCAGGGCCAAGAGGCGCGCCAAGAACTGCGCCGCCAACGGCACCCAAGGCTTCAACCGTAGGCTCCAGCACCGGGCGAGCAATGTTGCGGTAGATTTTTTGGCCAGTTGACAGCGTAGGTTGATTGTCCGGCGCAGGGCCAGGACGGCCATCGACTGGAATCTGGTTGGCCAGTTGACTGCCAATAGCGCGGGGGCCGGGGATGCCGGAAGGTTGCTCTGGCGCAGCTTCAGCAGGTGCAGGCGCGGCCAGCCCGAATTTCACGCGAATGGCGTCTTGCGTAGCCGCGTTAGCGTTTGCAAAGTTAGGGTCTTGCGGCGCCCATTTGTCGAAAATAGCCTGCTTTGTCGCAGCGTTGGCGTTGACAAAGTTAGGGTCTTTCAGGATCGTAGACAAGTCAGCCATTTTGGCCCCTTACTTGAGCAGAGGGTTGTTGGTGTCTACGCCGCCCGCTGCGTTTGCGGCAGGCGCTGCTGGCGCCGCAGCGCGGTTCTTGTACGCATAGGTCGAATCGTACGCCTCGCGCATACGGGTCTTTGCGCCTTGCACATCACCGATGGCAACGTCCAGAGCAGCACGCACATCCGGCGCGTCTTGCGTGCGGTCAATAGCCGCAAACGACGACACCAACTGCTTGCCTTCTTGGTTGGACACGTTGCCCAAAGCACCGCCAGTTTTGGATGCTGCGCGCATGTCTTGCAACGCTTGGAAGCCGCCTTTAGCGGTGACTTTGTTGTACAGCGCCAAAGCCGCACGGCCTTGCGAAGACAAGGCAGTGCCAACACGGCCAGCCAAAATACCGGTGATTTCGTTCAAACCGGGGTGGTCGCGCAGGGCTTCCAAATCTTTGACAAAAGCGTCAGATTTAGATTCAATGCTCTTGATCGCCGAGGTAGCCATAGGATAGTCAGCGTTGCGTTTTTGCAACTCTTTGGGGGCGATTCCTTCAATACCCTCACGCTTAAGTTGGGATTCTTGCTCGCGCAGATTAACTTCGCGTCCACGCAGACCAACCTCTTGAGCGCGCAAACCGGCGTTAACCGCTTCACTTGGGGTCATCGTGACAGCGGCCTGAGAACCCGGCACCACGGTCGTAGTACCGCCCAACCCAGGGGTTTGAACCAAGCGCACAGTACCACCAAGGTTTTGACTCGTGATTGTGGGTTTGTTCAACTCCATGAACTTCTCGGTACCCAACTTCGATTGGTTGACCAATTCGGCAAACGCTGCTGGCCCTTGCGCAATCGCTTGCTGAATGCGCCCCATCGAACTATCAGCAGTAACGCCACGAGCGGCAAGTACCGGACCAAGCACGGGATCAGCATGATTGGCTTGATGCCACGCAATGAATTGCTGAGGGGCATTCGGATCAGCGGGGTTGATGGTGTCAAGAAATTGACGCGCCTGCTTCAACTTGGCGTCCACCAATTCTGTTTGCGCTTTTTGTTGCGCTGTACGAGCGGTGCCCAGTTCCAACAAACTTTTTTCAACCGTGGGTAGCTTGGAACCAAACCCGCCGGTGGCCAAAGAACTGCGCAGCTTGTTGGCGTCGATCTCGCCAGTCTTCGGGTCGTACGCAGAAGCGTAAGCAGCGTTTAGAGCATTGGTCGTTTCTTGCTCGCGTTGAGCAGTCGCCAACTGGTACTGAGCCAAAGCATTTTGATTCTGAGCGCTTTGAATCGCGGCGACTCTACCGTATTGAGCCAGCGGGTCTGCGAGTTCGACACCCCTGACATTAAGAGCGATGGAAGGGTTGATTGCCATGTTGAGTCCTTAACTGACGTTGCCAACATCAAGGTTGCTGCCACCGTAAGGATAGTAACCACCGTAGGTTTGTGGGCGCAGCGCATTGAGCATGTTCTGACCCTGAGAGTAATTCAGGTAAGTACCCAAACCCTGAGTCAGTGCATTGGCACCGCCCACGTAACCCGAGGCGCGGGCTGCTGCACCGCTTGTCAGGGCTTCGCCAACATTCGACGCCATCGTCTGACCAGCTTGACCCAGCGTATTGGCAGCAGTCTGACCAACACCAGCCAAAGAAGCGGTGGTGTTGTACTGCGACAGCGCACGGTTGTAGGCGTTCTGGTATTCGTTCGAGGCGTAGTCCTGACCATATCGACCAGCAGCCTTGAGCGCCGCGCCAGAGATCAGCCCACCACGAGCAGCAGCTTGGCGATCCAACGCTTTCAACCCCTCGGACAGACGGAACTGGTAGCCGGGGTCTTGAGTCATATCGACTTTGCCCGTAAAACCGGTACCCAGCTTGGCAAGAGCGTTACGACCAGCCTCCAGCCACGGCATTTGGTCTTCGCGTGTCTGTCGGAACTGCTCGTATTGCAAATCAGCAGCGCGATTGGCTGCATCGGCTTGCGTTCCAGCCGCACTTCGGGCCGCGCTTGCCCCGATCAATGAACTGCCGACAACGGCACCAGCTACCCAAAAAGTCATGGCGACACCTCTATTTGCTCATTTTTGACTGTGTTACCCAAAGCATACATCGCATCGGGGTCTTCTTCAACCAACTGCTGCTCTGCGTCCTCGACTGTGGTTGCCTCAGTTACATGAAAAGTCATTGCCAGCGTGTCGGTCACAGCGTAAACGGCTCGCTTCGTGCCAGGTTTGCTCAAGAAAAGATGAGGGCCTGTAACCTCTTGCGCATTACCTTCACCGTCCGTGATCTGCACGGTTCCTGACACGATGAGGTAAAAGTGTTCTTTCTTGTGAACTTTCCCAACAACCAAAACGCCCGCATGTCGAAACACTTCGCGGCAATACATACCACCATGAAAGTAATGCTTCGTTTCCGGCTCGTACTGCGGCAGTTTGGAAAGTTCCTCTTGCAGGATTTTAACCTTGTCGCGCATGTTTACGGAAGGGGCTACCTCAAACCCCTTGCCGTAATTTACAGTCATTCTCACTGAGTGACCTCACGACCCGACACGCGCATGTTGATGGCGCTGGCGGTGCCCGCCAACGTCGAGATGAAGTCGCCATTTCCCAATACCTGTCCGACCAGCTCGGGGAAGGTGTACACCTCGGCAGGCTGGAGCGTCTTGGTCTTGGTGATCAAGTTGGTGTTCCCGGCGCTGCCGGAGGTCGTCACCAGGTTGACAGAGATCGTCGCAGCCGTGGCGCTGTAATTGGTCGCCGTGAACTTGTCGATGATGGTGGTCACGTTGGTGGCCGTGTATTGGGTGGTCTGGGTGTTCTCCACGGTCTTGCCGGGAACCAGCACTTTGACTTGCACTGTCATGGGTTTCTCCTTATTCGAGCATCAGGTAGCTGCGGTTGTCTTGCTCCCAACGGCCCAACGTGCCGTTGTAGATGAGTTTGTCACCGTCCGATGGTGAAGGCGCGTACACATTCGAGAGTTGCGCCATTGTCGGCATGAACGTGGGCCGAATGGTGAGTGAACCCGAACCACCGGGTCCAGCATTGTTGACCGCCGCCAAGATTACAACCGGATACGGAGCGGTCGGCAAAATGTTTGTCAAGCCACCAGCGGCCACAGCATCGCTGTAATACAGGATGTCGCCGTCCGCCCAGGTCTCACCGTAAGGCGTCCCAGTGGTGTTGATACCACGGACTTTACCGCGAGTGGTCACAAGACCAAAACTGTTCAGAGGAATGTCCATCGTGGCGATGCCGATGATGTACTGACCTTCCGTGATGCCGGTCGCAGGAGCACCCGTGAGCTGCCCAGACGCACCAACAGCGCCTGTGAACATCACAGACTGACCATTCGTGATCGCAGCGGTTGCCTTCACGATGGTGAAGTCCTCAAGTGGGATCTGGGCGACAACGCCGTCAAACCCCATTGCTATCTCTAGGCATCCTTCAACCGAGTTCCACGTCATCTGCCCCGGCAATGCCGTATGACCGGCATTCTGGTTGAACCCGATGAAGTCCATGAAGTCTTTATTCATGGGGGCCATCGTGCCAAGCTGGGGCTGGGCAGCAGCAGATTCCAGTGCGTCGATGCGCTTTTGCATCTCGGCAATCTGCGCCAGCAGCCCGTCCTGCGAGGGGCCGAGGTTTTCGGTGGCCTTGTTGATGTTGTGGTTGACCTCGTCGATCGTCAGGGTTGGTGGCCCCTTTTGCACATCGTCCAGCGACACCTCGCTGCCGCCAACCAACTGGTACAGCGACAGGAAGAACATGTACCATTCACGCGAGACATTCCCCGTCCTCGGGTCGATGAATGCAACCCGAGGGGGCGTGATTGGGACGTTGATCGGATTAGGCATTCGCGCTACCCGTCAACCGCAGTTCTGCACCCGTGAGGACAATCTTCACCGGATCAGTGCCGCTCAGTTCGTACACCCGGTCGCGCAGTTTCTGGGTCATCCCAAGGCGACGGAAGTTCACCCGGCGATAGTATTGGCCGATCTTGCCGATGTCGTTCCAGTGCTCGTTGGACCACGTGTGACCACCGTCATCGCTCCAGCGCAGCATGACCTGCGGGTTGCTGCCTTGACCGTCGTTCAGGCCAACGCCGGACTCCAGATCAATCTGGAGGTCGTGGTGGGATGTGCGCACAAATGTGTTTTGGCCTTGCGGCAACGCCCGCCACGAACGCAGCCATTTCTGGATTTGCCCGTTGTCAGCGTACACATCGAGGTCAAAGGCGTAGATGTTGGCGTTTTGATAGTCACCCACCAGCACTTTATTGTTGAAGAAGACCTGACAGTTGCTGCGGTGACGAGTGAAGTCGCCGTTGCTGAAACCTGCGCGTTCATGCCACGCTTGGGTCGCTGCGTCATAGACCCAAGTCTTGCCCGCAGTCGGGAAGATCAGGACGTAGAAGCTGTGGCCGTCTTGCTGGTAGGTGTAGCCGATGGCGTCCGAGATGGTGCCGTACTGCTGAATCTGCCACTCGATGGCGTGGGTTGAAATGCGCTGGCCAGTGTAGCCGTTGGCCCGGTAAACGATACCCTGACCACGGGCGTCTTGACCCAGCCAGAACAGACCGTTGTCCATCTTGGCGATCGAGTACGCTGCCACGCAGCCTAGCTCGTTGAACGCGCCTTGGATGCGCGTCAGCGGGAAGTCAGCGTTGCCGCTGTTGTACCAGACCTCGACCGAGTTGGTGCCCAGCACCCAGCACTCGCGATGGTCGATGATGATGCCGACCACACCATCGGGTGAACCCTCTGCGCTGGCAAAGTCCAGCGGGTCCACGCTCAGGCCATCGAGTAGGCTGGTCACCCAAATACGCTGGCTGTTCGGTTCGTTGAACACGAAGTAACCGTCCAGATAGCCCACGGTCACCGCACCAGGGAAGTCAGCGTCAGTGATGCGCTGAAACACGTTTGTGGTGGCGTTGTAGATGTAGCTGGGGCCATTGCAGGCCACGAACAACTGGGTGCCATTGTCAGCCATGCTGACCGGGCCTTCAGTGCCGTACACCGTGCCCAGTTCGGTCACGTTGTAGTCGGTGTCCAGCTTGTACAGCTTGTCGCGGCTCACGACATACATGAACCCGTTGTAAGCCCACATGCCACGGATCGGCCCCGCGCCAACAGTTTGTAGCTGGCGCAGGCCGGGGGCGCGGTTCAGGAACGCAGGCTCCAGACCGCCCTCGGGCACGATCTCGGGGTACAAGTTGATCATGCGGGCATCCGCAGCGTTGACACTGCGGGCCACGTAGCTTGAGCCGAGCAGAGGCGTCTTCATTGTGGGTAGCCAGTGTAGATGTTGAAGCGATTGCGCGTTGCCACGACAGCGTAGGGCATCGACATCACATCGTCAGGGTTGTTGATGCGCTTCAAGTTGCGCTTGCTGGTCATGGCGATGCGCTGCACCTGGGGCGAAGGCTCCACGCCGAACTCGGGGGCCAGTTCGCAGGCCAAATTGTAGGCAAAGGCCCGCATGTAGCCCGGTGGGAAGTGCAGCTCGGTTGATTGCGACTCAGCTTGCGCCAACTCTTGCACCGAGATGAAGTGCCACACCAGCGCCTGCGTGGGGGCCGGGTAGATGTACATCGTGATGTCCGGAAACGTATTGTTCACAAACATGACCTGCGGGTATGTGGACGAGTCGTGCTTCTTGACGATGTTGTTGTACTGCAACTCGTTGATGAACGAGGGGCTGTACGACACGTTGTTGGGGCCAATGAAGTACGTCGAGTCCAAAAGCTGGACAGGACGGCTACCGACGAAATCGCCCGATGGACCAAGGGTCTGGGAGATTTCGTTGGCGGGCCATGTGAAGACCTGATCGCGGGTGCAGTACACGGCCAAACGCTCGGTAGACCAGCTATCGAGCATCTGGTTGAGCGCGATCAGTGCGTCATTGGCAGTCTCCGCTGACGGGGTTTCCCCTTCGGCCAAAACGCCGAGAAGGCGCAAGGCCCGGTTAATTTGTTCGCCAGCGGTAGTAGCCATGTCAGCTTCCTTCGGATTCTTCGCTTACCGACTTTTCGTCGTTGGGCTGTTCGATGGTGGGTTCAGTCACTTTGCGGGTGTACTTGCGCTTGGGCGCTTCAGCTACCGGCTCAGGTGCCGCCTCGACAGGCGTGGCCGCATTGTAGCGCGTCCAGCCATTTTTTTCATCTGCCGCCATCTCCAGTTCGTTGATGGCAATCTTCGCCCCGTGGATGGGGTGGACCATGACTACGTTCATGTTACGTTCCTTTCAAATGTGTTTCCACGATCGGCGTTTGCGAATGTCCGTAATGGATTGTGGCGAAACGCCGTACTTCAGAGCCAAACTTTTACCTGTATCCGTGCTGGCGCGGATGTCCAAAACATCTTGCTCTGTCAGCTTGGCAGCGTAGCACGATTCGCCAGGTTTTCCAACCCTCTCGTGTTTCACTGCTTCACCTTCCAAATGCCGCCATGAATACCGGCGTTTAATGTCCCGAACCGTGGTGGCGGTCACATTGTAGTCTGCGGCGATTGCTGTGTTGGGGCGCGGGTCGATCAGCACTGCTGCTGCTTGTTCTTCGGTCAAAATAGCTCGGTAATGATTCTCGCCAGCGGGGGCGCGATGACGTCCTTTTGCGACTTTATCTCGCATGTTGTCGGCGTTAGTGCCCGACGAAAGATGCGCGGGGTTGACACAGCTAGGGTTATCGCACGAATGCAGCGCCTGCATTCCAATGAGTAGGTCGCCGGTGTGCAGAGCGTATGAGTACCGATGTGCTTTTTTGAATAAAACGCCGCCTACCTCACCACGAAAAATTCCGTAGCCGTCTTTGTCTTTACCGCCAGTCCATAGCCAACAGCCGTCTGATTTCTGGACTTGCTTTTCAAATCGTTCGGGAGCGAGAAGACCACGAAACAAACCGCTATGGGATTGCGTGGCGACAGGCGATCCAAATTTACGATTGCGCTGCCAATGCTTGTTACAAAGACCAAGTGCGAGAACCCTGTTCTCGCACTCTTTGATACAGCAAATTGTGTAGTTCATACTGGCCCCACTTTTTAAGGTGGAGCCAGTATATCACTACTTATGCCATACTAGGCGTTAGCCCCACATGCGGCAAGCCATTTGTGGACGGATTGTATTATAACCATACAAAATATCCACGCGGCAAGGTAGTGTATCGGCACTAATATCGTACTGGCGCACGATACGCAGGCTGATGCCGTTGTGAACAGCGCGGCTGGCCATGTCGACGCCTTGGGGCAGCAACAGGTCGGCAGTAGCGAAGGCGATGGCGTCCTTGTGGTAAGCCATGTTCTGCGCGTAGCTGGTGGAGGCAGCGCCCACGAACACCACGGCAGCGCCGGAGGCAGGGAACGAGTCCACGGTAGCCAGGGCGTTGGAAGCGGTGTAGATAGGAGCAACGGTGATGTTGCCAGCGCCAGAACCGTTCAGGGTCACGTCAGCCAAGGCGACGAACTGGAACAGGGAGCCGGTGGACTCACGGGTCTGGGGGTTGACAGCGTAGCAGCCAGCCACGGTGAACACGTCGCCGGTCTTCACGGTAGCGTCAGCGCCAGCGCCGGTGATGGCGATGGTGGTGGCACCTTGGGTCGACACAGCAGCGGACAGGGTACCGCCGGTGGCAGTACGCGAGCCGGTCGTGAACGACTTGATCGACTGGGACATGTTGACTTCGTCGTAACCCAGAACGCTCTCGCCCATCATGCCGTTCTTGAACTGGCGGGAGATCACGTCGGTGGGGTTGAAGAAGCCGGACAGGCCGTTGACCAAAGCAGCGTTAGCGGCAGGGTTCACGGTCAGGTAGCGCGGCGACATGGTGGCAGCGTTTTCGTTCAGTTTCTGCTGGGCTTGCAGCATAACCAGAGCGGTAGCGGGGGTGGTGCCGGGGGTACCAACGCTGTTACCGATTTGCTTGAACGAGTTGGCAACGTCAGCGTCAACGCTGGAGGCCAACTGGCTGATACGAGGCTTCAGAACGCGCTCTGCGAAGTCGTCCATGCTCAGGGCCAGTTCAGCGGACGTGAAGGACACGCCGATGTGCTTCTGGCTGGACACGCTCAGAGTGGTGTACTGTTCGTTGTCGTCCTGAGCAGTCAGGGCGGCACCGTCAGTCACCAGAGCGCGGTCGGGCAGGCGAATACGCAGGGTAGAACCGATCTTAGCGCCGGTGACAGCGAAGCTGTCGTCGTACTGACGGTTCACGTTACGGGTAATCACCAGGTTGTTTTCAAGTATTTCCAACGACTTTCTTGTGATCATGTCGATGGTAAGCAACGAGTTAGACATTTCAATTTCCTTTCAATTAGCGATTTTTGAGTGCCTGCATCTTCGCAATCTGACGGCGGCGTTCGGCCTCAATCCACTCCGAATCGCTCATGGTCTTTGTAGCCCGAGGATCGGTGGTATCAACGATACCTGTGTTTGAGACTCGTGCGCTTACCGGCTTGATAGGCTCGGGAGCAGACGATGATTTTTTGACCGGAGGAGCCTCAGCCAGTTTGGCTTCGATTCGACCAATCTCTTTTGCCTGCAAAAAGGGCGACAGGCGGGCGATGCGCTCGGCTTCCTTGGGGTTCGATCCGAGGTGGTAAGCCAGCTCAGGACCAATCTCCGAGGCGCGGATCGTTTCAGCCATGACATCGGTGATGGGAAGCTGCGGGTTGTATGCTACTTGGTCAAAGTCATCATACTTGCCACGGACTTCTTCTTCCTTGTCGTGGTAGGCTTCCATGATCTCAGCCTGACGCTTGGCAGTCTCACGCTGCGCGATCAGCTCTTGAGCACGTTTTTCGGCCAGTGCTTCCGCATAGGCTTCGGGCGACTCAAACTGGTCTGCTGGCGGCAATTCTGCCGGAACTCGGGCTTTGGCTTGCATCTCTGCTTGCTTGGCCTGTTGTTCGCGTTCCCACTTACGTTGCTCTCTTGCGAGGCGCTTGCCGATCATCGCATCGAGTTCAGCTTGGGAGAACTTTTTCTCCTCGGGTGTCTCGTTGCTTTGTTCAGCGACTTCCGGCGCATTTTGTGCATTCTCGGGAGTGGCCGTCACTTCCGGTGCTGGCGCGGAGTCAACTTCCGCTAAGGTTTGGACTTCATCAGTCATTTCTTGAATCCTGGGATTCCCCGGTCTACTGGGCCGGTACAGTTCTTAGATTATGCGCTAAGAATGCGCTTGTCAAGTTTGAGGATTGGTTACCAGCTTCTGCTCTTTTCCCACCAAGAGTTTGAGTAACCCGGAACCCGTTGGAATGTGATTCTGGCTTCAGCGGGTGGCGTGACGTTTGCACCGCCTGTAATGCGGAACGGATAAGTCACGGCAGCGTTGTTTTGCAGCACAGCAGTTCCGTTTCCGATGAAGACAACTTCAGTAACTTCTGTCAGCGCCGCGCTGTCAATTCCTGTCACAGTACCAGCACCTGACAAAACGACTGTGCGGGCACCTTCAACAAGACTGACGGTGGCTGTGGCTGCACTGTGCGTAATGTATGCAGCGGGCACCGTGTTCCCGATATGCGTCTTTGTGCCAGTCCCAGTCTCATACGCAAGCGATGGCCCAATGTCATCAGACCATGTGATAAACGTACCAAAGCGTCGAAGGAAGTAGTTGTTCTTTTCTGCGCCGAGAATGGATTCAAGCCCCTTGTTTCCACTTGGTGGAACCACATTCATGTCAAAGGTGTTGTACTTGCCACCAGCGTTACGGATGCAGATCACATCTTGCTGCGGTTCAATAATGCCACCAACGAATGTGTTGTGCCAAGTTTCACCATTGAGGTGAATGCCGTAAGTATCGCAATCTTCAATGTAGTTGATGTAGAAATTGTTGGCGCTTGGGCCACCGCCTGCGCCTGTTACACCTTCAATCAACTCAATGCCGATGTTGCAATCACCGATTGAGATGTCGTTGAACGAGTTTCCGTTGATGCCTTGGAAACCTCCAGTGCGAAGGCGAATGCCGTAATCAACACCAGTGATTCGGGCTTTGACGGTGTTGTAGTAGGTCTGGTCACTGCTGACAGCAGTGTTTGCAAAAATACCGACCTCGAAGTTGTAAGACTGAAAGTCAATGCTGCTGGCAAGCAAACCTGTCATATCGACTACGGTGCCTGTGGTTTTATCCAGTGCGCCGTTTTTGATAATGTACGGACGACCAACCATGTTGATCTTGCCGACAGCACCAGACAAAGCAGGATCACGCTTGAATACTGTACCGTCCCATCCAGCCTCACACTCAATACGAGTTGTGCCAGACAAGAAAGCACAATCACCACCAACTAAGAAGCCAGCGTTATTTGTCAACGAGAACACAACGCCAGTTGCGTCCAGCGTAACCGTTTTGAGTTGGACATTTGCGCTGAGTTTGATGTTACTGCCTTGTGGACAGACAACAGCAGCACGGCCAGATGCGCCTGTTTCTGCTTGGTCAACAGCAGCATCAATAGCGTCTTGCAGAGCAGCAGATGAATCGGTTGCGCCAGTAATGTCGATCCCGTAGTCAATAGCATTGACTGCTGATCCAGCGATCATCGAGTTTGTTGCTTTGGTCAAAGCCATGTCAGTTCCTTATTTTGTGAAGGCAAGCAATTCACTGTTTGTGATTCGCTGCGGGTAGTAGAGCAACTTTTGCAAGTAAAAACCTTGACGATTGTTCGTACCGAGTTTTCCTATCTGAAGCTGATCTACTGTCGGTATGGTCGCAGATGTGTCAGGGTTTGCTGTTGTAAGTGCCACACCGTTCTTTGCACCATAGACGTAGTTGTTGGCGTATAGTAGTCCGATCTTATTGACGGCATTTAGTGTCAACGATCCCGCTGCGCTGTAAGGGTTGGCTTGCGTTACACCTGCGGTTTTTATAAAGCCCTCAGTGTCGTTGTTAGCTGCTGACTCAAAACCGAGTGTGTTGGACGTTGTTCCGTCAGTTGCTGAAATGTCGATGATTGCCGAACCGTTTTTAATGATCTGGTAAATGAATGCACCTTGACTCGCATTGAACCAATCCGAGAAGTTCGTCCCCGTCATCGTAGCCACATCGGCGTTGCGTGTCAGAGCCGTCGTGGTTGTGGGGATGTAGCTGGTAGGGAAAGAACCCTGCTCAAACTGCGCCCCAAAAGCATAAAGCCCGTCTGTACCGTTTGCCACAAACGCAGCGCCTCGAACGTCAGTTGAATTAGCAATGATGTCTACGGCCAATCTGCTGCTTGTCGTAGATAAAGCTGTGACTGCCGCCCACACGCGATACCAACCATTGCCAGCAGAAGTAATACCTCGACTAACAACAGTTGATGTACCCGCACTGAAGGCTGTCTCAGTTCCTGTCTGCAAATCAAAGTTGACGTAAAACGTACCAAAGGGAGCACTAGAGCCGATGATTTGAACGTAACGGTGTTCCTTCTGCTTGTAGTAACCAGAGATGCAGTAGGTAGTTCCAGATATTACACTCGTGTTTTGCTGTAATTCTCGGAACGAGTAGTTGCCAGCAATTGGCACAAGGACATATGAAGTTGACCCACCGTCTGGTGTTGCTAAAGATGCTGTCGTAACAGTAACAGCAGACGGAACCCAAATCACGTTGTCCAGTGTGTTTGAGTAGGTGTACTTATTTTGTCGACTTTCTTCAATCAATAGACCCTTGCAAGCCAGCGTCACGGGGTCGTAGTCAAACCGTGGTTGGTTGTTGGTCGCAGCAGTAATTACACCGCTGTTGTTTACATAGGTAGCAGGGTTGGATGCGCCAGTGGTGCGAGTGAACGTGATGCGGCTGTCCAGCGATGCCGTAGTGAAGTCGAGTGCCAACTTAGGTAGCACTCGCTCAGTAGCTGTAAGTCCGAACGATGGCGTAATCATGTCAGATCAAAGTTAAAGTGAAGCCAAAATCCATGTCGGTTGGCGCACCCGAGGTATTTACAAAATAAACATCAAAACTATTCATACCCAGCGTAACACCGGAGCAGTATCCAGTGGACGTGCCTTGAGCAGTTGCTACTACAGCATAACTTGTCGCTGTAATGTTGATGTTATGCGTGACCCTATATCGTCCGGTTGCAATTTGAGAAACCGTCCAGTTTTTTGGCAGTGTTTGGGCAATACCGGCACTGGCAACAGTTCCGGCAAATTGCCCCAAAACAATTTGCCACCAGCGAGTTCCGTCTGACACAGCCAATGCGGGACGCGAGGGGCCACCACCACCATCGGGGCAATAAATGATGCCATTTCTAAATTCACTGACACTCGGCAACGACGCAAATGGGAGCTGGTGGTTAGACGCAATCGGTGCGAACACTGCACGGGCAAGACCGACAAAACCGCCAGTCGTGTCGTAAAACAGGTTGCCGCCACCATCGAACACCTGAGCGTCGCCAGCCCCAATCCAAAGACGAGATGCGTCTGACACATACGGCGCGTAGTCTTTGAACCCGCAGCCATTGATTGACAGACGGCTGTCGTTCGTGCTGTTAAACAAAATGCAGTTGGTGACGTAGCGCGTGTCCAAAAACCGCAAGAACGAGCAGCCGTTGAAGTTGTGGATAACGTTATTCACCGTTTGGAGAATCCAAACGTCAGCCTTGCCGTTGTTGTTCTCAATGTAGACGCCTTGCATGTTGATGCCGACACTACCCTCAGTGCCTGCGCTTTCAACATACAAACCCCACGAGTTCGGGTCAGCCAGTACGCCGGTATAGCCATTGGACTCAATGGAGCCGCCAATGTAACTGAACACCGATGGGCGATACAAAGCGCCGCCGTAGGTGTTGTTGTTCAAGGTTTGCACGCCACGGAACGATATGTTATTCGGGTGGCTACGGGTGCCTTTCTCGAACCTGAATCCGTACTGGTTGCCACGGATGGTGCCATCCATGAACGCGCTAGACAGCACGTCTATGCCGTAGATGCCGTACTCGAATCCGTAGGTGTCGAACCTTTGAATTTGCATGTAGGCAGCTTGGTCAATCTTAAAACCAATCGACCCGACATTCTTGCCGTAATCGGCCTTCAGAACACCCAGCCCGTCGATGTAAAAGTAGGTGTGCCAGCCAGCGCCCAAGCCGCCACGAAAGTCAATACAGACGCCGTTGTGGTCGGACGCAATCTGGCAAGACGCCGCGCCGCCGCCGCGCAACGAGATTCCGTACATGCCGCCGTTGATAGGGTCTTCGGTGTTAAACGTGCGATCAATGACAAGCGGTGCCGTGGTGCGGTAGCGTCCAGGGGGGAAGAACAGTTCAGCGCCGTTTTGCAAACAGTAGTCGATGGCCGCTTGAATTGCTGCTGTGTCGTCAGTGCCTGTGCCAGGTACGGATTGCGTACCGTTCCAGTCGCCCACAGCACCGAAGTCTTTGACGCTGACGGTTTGAGCCAGTTTGTCTTCGACCGTAGTTGCAACAGAACCCGTGAACGGCGGGGTGTAGGACACCACAGACGCATCAACAGCATTACCCGTGGTCTGGATTGCCGTAGTGAATTTCACTTCCGCACCTACATGCAGACCAGAAACAAAAGTCACCGTGGTGCTGTCAGTCTCGATGTAGCTCTCGCCCTCGTACTGGTTCACGCCATCCACGTAGACGGTCAAACTGCCCGTACCAGGTGAATACGAAATGTCGGCCAGCGTAAACACTGTCTGACCTGCCGTGGCAGTCTGAAGTTCAGTCTGGGCGGTAAAGTTGACGAAGTTGGAGTTGACGCCAGTCAGTTGATCCCATGTGGCCAGCAGCACATCAGCGCTGGTCTTGAGGACAAACTTGTAGATTGCGCTGTCAGTCAACCAAATCTCGCCGCCGTTGGGCACCCGGCCAGCCGCATCAAGGATGATGGGGTTGGTGTGAAAGGTAGAGCCAGCCGACGAGGTGTAGGTGGCCTGCGGGGTTGTGGTGCCCGCAGCGTAGGTGTACAGCTTGCCGCCGCTCAGGGGGTTGCCGCTGTTGTCAAAAAACTGTGCGCCAGCGCCGCCGACAGGAGAAAGAAAAACAGCCATCTTAGACCCCCAGGTTGCCAGCAGCCACAAAAGTACCAGACACAGGGCTGACAAGAGAAATAACAGCATACTGACCCATCGTGCTGAACAGGCTGGAGTACGATACCAGAGTTGCTGCACCAGCGGCGACTGTCACTTTACCCGCACCACCTTGGATGATGGTGCAGTTAAAACCCACACCCAGACCGGTAGCGCAGGTGATGGTCACGGCGCTACCAGAGGTGCAGTAGATGATCTTGGCATTATCGGCGGCAGTCAGGGTGCGGCTGGTGCCAGATTCGGTCACCAGTTGACCGGTCAGAACTTGAGAAACCGTAGCCTTTTTGGTTGTGCTCGATTGAACAACCGGCAGCGGTTCGGTGCCGTCAAGCGTCGTGACGGCGGTCAGTGCGGAAATGGTCTTATCAGCCATGTTTTACCCCAGTAGGATGAGGCCACCGTCCTCTTGCACGAGGTTGTCGCCATTTTCACAAAGAAGATTGCCGACGGCCTGCTCAGACCCTCGGCCCCCAAACAAAGAAACAATGCCACCCAGCCCAATACCGATGGCGTTACGGGCGGCTAAAAAGCTCATTTTGTGTTGATCGGTTTGCAGTACACCGTGCCACCAGTGGACACCTGAATCGCGCTCACGCGCCACACGCCGGTCGTGGTGGTAGGCACTTTGAAGGGAATCGGGGTCATCGCGGGGATCGGGGTGCTGGCGGTCGTGGCGACAGCGCCTTCACCGACTTCAACGTAACAGGGCTGGTCAGACCAGACCACAACACCTTCAGGACCGGCGTTCCAGCCATCGGTAGAGCCAGCAGTGCCAGTGTACGCGACAGACTGGGCAGGGAAGTCCGCTTTGGACAGAGGAGATAAAAGTTCCACGGTAAGGCTCCTTATTGGCAACATTATGCCAAGAACTGAAGTTTATACAAAGTGCTCAGATACAGACCGACAATCTCGTCGATGATGTTCTGAATCGGGGTGTCGGTTTTCTCGCAAGCCTTGTATCGAGTGTCCTCGATCTCAGCCAGCGAATCCTTCAAAAACTCGATGATGTTGGTCGTCTTACGGGCCGATTTCAGGGTGATCGGGCCGATCAGACCATGACGGCCTTGATAGGCTTCGGCAAACTTGTCTGCCAGGTCCACGATCTCGTCGTAGAAGGTGTTCAGGGCCATGTGTTTGGAGAAGCTGCGGGTGTTCAGGTGGACGGAATGAGCTACATCCCGTGCCAGAAACAACTCGCCTACGAAGTCAGCGGCTGCGCTCATTGCATTTGTCCTTCCATTGGGGGCATTGGTGGCTGTTCAGGGGGCATCTCAGGCATGGCGGGTTCTTCCATGCGCTGCATCGGCATACCGGCAGTAATGTCGCCGGTTTCCATAGCCGCAGCAACCACGCCCATAGCGATGTCCTGAATCTGCTGCTCGGTCATACCAGCCTGAACCGCAGCGATACGCTTGGTTTCGGCATCGTACGCCTTGATCTGGTTGGCCTGCTCCTTGATCTCCAAGTCGCGGGCTTCCATGCTCTGCTGGACGCGCTGGAGCATCTGGTGCATTTGCTCCATCTCCTGACCCATCGCCTGAATCTGCATGTTGGCAGCTTGCAGGGCTGGGTCTTCGTCTTCGCCAGCGTTGATGAGCTTGGGGTCGATCGTGCGAGCCAAACGGGCAGCGAGGTCGTCTGCACCGGGCCAGTCCATGTTCTTGACGAACAGGTCGCCAGCCACGCTCCAGAGCTGCGGGTTGCCTTGCAGCAACTGAGCCATGCTCTCCAGCGCTTCTTGACGCTTGGTGGCGTAGCCGGGGCCAGTGATGACGCGAACATCGTACTTGCCGACGGTCGGGTTGTAGATTTTGTCGATCGTCTTGCCCTCTTGGTCCACGATGCGCTTGACGGCTTCGGGCTGCATGGGGTTCATCTTGACGGTCTGCGACTCACCATCTTCACCAATGATGCGAGCAATACGCTCGGTGTCGTAAATCTTGGGAATCAGGTCGATCAGTTGGCGACCAACGTGACGGATGGCGCGAGCCAGGTTGTCCACGTAATGGTAGGTGCCAATGTCGCCTTCTTTTTGACGGGCGAGGATGGCTTTGCCAGAACGCTCGTTGGAACCCATGCCCAGCGATGCGTTGTACTGGCCGGTAGCCGATTTGATGTCTTCCGCAGCGCCTGCCTTGGCCTGCAACAGGCCGCTGGAGGCCATAGGAGGCTGTGCCCGCTGGGGTAGGGGCAGGACAGCACCTTGACCGTCTGTAACGTCCGGATTGACCTCCAAATACGGCCAGTTGGTCGTGTTGGCGGTCTTCCACTGCTGCTCGTAGCCCTCGAACTGGCCACCGTAGCCAATGAACGGGGCTTTGGGGGCCAGCGCCAGCATCTCAGCTTCCTGAGACACCCAATAGTTGTACATGCGCTGGGCATCTTTGGCGTTGCGCACCAGGCCCGACACGTAGATACGACCATCGACCTCGAACTCGTTGCCGACCACGCGCACCACGGGGATGTACTTGCCTGCCCAGTCGCTGGATTCGAGGATTTCGTAGCCGTTGATCTTGCACCACTTGACCTTGCGCATCATCGCATCGCGTGAGCGCAGGGGCTTGCCGAACATCTGGCGCAGCATCTTGTCTTCCGGGGTGCCGCTGAAGGCGGTTTGGTTGCCCGGATACAGGTTCAGAGTGCGTTTTTCGTGCTCGTAGTAGAAGTATTCAGCAATTCGGATCGTGTTTTCGTTGATCCACTGGGAAATCGACTGATCGCCCACGCCGAGGTTCAAAAGCGTCGAAATCGGCGCTGCATCGGGGTACAGACGCTCATATTCCTGCTTTGTCAGGTCTTCCGTGATGAAACACCAGCGAGCATCAGCGCCCGTGGGGTCTTGCATCATGGGGTCCATGTAGACGCTGAAGCTGTTGCGAATGCGACCGATCTTGATGTCCTGATCGAAGGTGTCGTCGTCGCAGTATTCGGTCAGCAGACGCACATAGCCTTCGCCGTAGGCCACCTGGTTCTCGCAGGCGGTGTCATAGGCCACGTCTGCGTCGGAGATGTACTCAATGTGACGGATCACACCGTTGAACACCTCGGCCATTTCCTCTTGCGCCTCGTCGTCCGAGGGGATCACCTTGATGCCCGGACGGTTCATGCGCTGCTCGTTGGTCACTTGATGGACGTGCTGAGGCAGCTTGTTGATTGTGAGCGTGGGGCGGGCGTTGATGGTCTGACCTTGCACCGAGCCACGGGTGGCCAGCACATCGTTGGGCCACTGCCACTGGTTGTCCGGGCTACCGGCGTAAAAACGCAGGTCGTCCAGCTCGTCTTCACGAGTCTCGGACATGGCCGAAATTGCCATTTGCAGGCGTGTTCTGGCCTCGGCAAGGATTTCTTGCTGCGAGTCGTTGCCCTTTTGAGGGCCGTTCTCCGCAACCTTGGCGGCAGAGACAATTCCGGTGATGTCAGGCATCTTCAAACACTCCTAGGACGTGCGCGTCCCGCATTACAAGCAGGTTGTCACCTTCCCACTTGAAGTCTTGGCCGATATTATCGCCGAACAACACCCGATCGCCAACTCGGCAGTCTTTGGCCTGCGGACCGGCCTCGATCACCACGCCAGTGCCGGTGCGCTCTTTGCGCAGCAGTTCAATCATGGCCGACTTTTCCAAGTCGGGACGGACGATCAGGCAGTCTTGCAGGGCTTTGAGTGTCATTTTTTGGACTTTGTTGGGGATTTTTTGGCTTGAGCCTCGCGCTTAACGGAATACGCAATGGCGACCGCCTGTTTAACAGGCTTGCCCGATTTAACTTCAGCGGCAATGTTCTTACGGAAGGCATTGGCGCTCTTAGATTTGACGAGTGGCATCTCAGGCTCCCATCCAACTGGTTGAAACTGAGCCGCTTTGGGCGTTTACGCGCTTCATATAGCGTTGCTCATTGTACTCACGATGAGCGACTGGGAAAGCGAACGTCAACGCAATAGCGTCGGCGGCGTCTGGTGATGCTACGCCTCTTGCTTTCATGTCTTTTTTGCTCTCCAGGCCAATGGCCCCGCGAGAGTCGGGCTTCATCATAGGCGAGATCAGGTCAGTTTTCAAGAACCTATCGCGCGGAATGGAGGCCGACTTGAGCCATTCTCGCATTTCTCCCCACATTTCCGAGCGTTTGTTTTGGTACATTGCCGGGTTTTTCGACTTCCAGCCGAAGTTCACCCCTTTGACCTTGTATCGCTGCTCTTTGAGCCGGTCCACAATGCCCGCGCCCAGCCCGCCCTCGTCGATGAACACCCCTGCTGGCTTGTACTCCTCGATGGCGTCGATGACATGCCCGACCACCGTCATGGTGTCGTCGCCCCGGTGACGGATGATCTTGTTGATGTCCCGCCCTTGCCGGATGGCGATGACCGTTGCGTCCGAGCCGAATCGCGCTGGGTCCACGCCGATGATGATAGGCGCTGAGTTGTCCTTGTACAGCTCGCGCTCCATCGCCTCTTCGACGATGTGGTTGGAGATGAACTGATCGTCCCCCGCGCCTGGGAACTCACCGTAGACTTCGACGTGCGCCTGCGTAGAGTCCGGCCCATATTCAGCGATGATGGCTTCATACGTCTGCTTGTCCGTGCCCTCCACGGTTCGAGCGTCCACGATCTTTGTGCGCCAGAAGTCCCGCTTGGAGTGGAACGTCTCGTAGAAGTACCCTGAGTTGCGCCGGGGGTTGGAAAACGCAAACCAAAAGCGGTGCGGCGTGTTCTCAGTAAAGAAGCCCGATGTCACCGACCAGATGCCGTCCGCAATACCCGAGGCTTCGTCGAATATGACGCACACCCCGTCGAAGTTGTGGACACCAGCGTAAGCGTCCGGGTTCTCTTCCGACCACAGCCGCCCCTCGACGCCCCAGTACCGGGTGCCCTTCTTCAAGTCACGCTCGACCAGCTCGGTGATCCACTTGGCTGGCATCAGCCGTGTGGCTGACACCTCAAACCAATGGCTGTTGATCGCCATCGCCAACCACTTGGTAATCTCGGCCCATGTGACCGAGCGCAACTGAGACTCCGAGTTGGCCGAGATGATGGTCGTCGAGCCGATCCGGGTGGACAGCATCCAGATGGTGATCCAACTGACCAACGCCGACTTACCGATACCGCGCCCAGATGAGACGGCCAGCCGCAGGGTTTCAAAGTCTATCTTGCCGTTATTGGATTTGATGTGGTCGGCAATCTGTTGTAAGACCTCGCGCTGCCACTTGCGTGGGCCTTGGAAATGCTCCAGCGGCGTGCCCTTAGCGCCCCACGGGAAAGCGTACATCACGAACGCGAGCGGGTTGTCCTTGATCTGCGACGCCCAGAGTCTGGACATCAAGGTCTGTTCGTCTTGTGCTGAGTAGACAGTAGTTTGCATGGTCAGTCAGATCACAGGTCAAACAGCGCGCTGACGAGGGCGACTAGAAAGTACAGCGCCACTACCAAGAGTAGTAGTTTGATCATGGTCGAGTTCCTTTGCGTGTGACACCGCCACTTCCGTGGCACTTACGTCGATAACCGACTGAGTGCGTTCCTCTGCCTCGCGCAGCGCGCCGAGGATGCTGATTTGCTGGTTGACATCGACTTGGACCTGCTGCTTGGCCACCCAGTCGTGCTGATGCTTCAAGACTTCCAACGCCATCTTGGCGTCGCCGTCCAGCGCTGCGTTGCGCACTACGGTCGCCATCTCCCGCTCACCATCAGCTTTGCCTTTGACGACGGCCATCTGCGCTAGTGGGTCAAGTTCGCAAAGTTGCCTGAACTCTTCGGGACGCATCCCTGCGGCGAGCGCCAGTGAGTCGCCCTTGAGGCCCAACTTGGCGGCGTCGTAGATGCGGTTGAGGCGTGCCTCTGTGGCTTCGATCTTTCTGATCGTCAGCGGTAATGATTTGAACATGGACTTTCCAGCCTCTCTGTGGAGTGAGTTGATTGTAGCTTGCAACAAAAAATTTTCAAAAATAAAAAATAACCTTACGGCGGTTTTGCAAAAAATAAAAATTGTTTGCGGGCCGTCCGCTTTAGCTGGACCTTCGCGTCGGCCCTACCCCCTCCCCCTGCTCAAAGTTTCAAGGCTTTCCCTGTTCCCCATGTACCCCAATGTTCCCCATGCTTTTCAAGTGCAACAAAAAACCCTGCAGCATGCAGCCAGGCGTCCGCCAGTGTTCCCCATGTTCCCCATGTTCCCCATGGTTTTAAAATGCAAGGGAATTCCCTGCACGCAGGAAAAAGGGGACCAAACTTTTTCTGCGCGCAGTTTTAAGCGTGGGTCATGTTCCCCATGTTCCCCATGGTTTTCAAATTCAAAAGTCATCCACAAACCAAGTACTACTGTATACCTATACATAATACCTAAGAAAATTTTTAACTATCCAGATTTCATAGGGAACATAGGGAACAAAAGGGCAAAAAGCCTTATTTCAAGCGGCCTTGAGCGTGGGCCACGCTTACACAAAACGTAGGGAACAAATTAGGGATCCATGGGGCACAAAAGCGCCTTTTTTCACAATTCCCGACAAGACTGCAAGGTTTTTATTTGCAAGGCTTGCAAAGTGCAAAGAATTCTTTTACATTGTGCCCTATCGATAGGGAACAAACTGAAAGGTCCAAACCATGCAAAGCAAACTTGAAAAACTGGCAGATCTGGCGCTTGCCTGCGCAATCGGCCTGGCGCTGGCAGCGCTGGCGCTGGCTTATTTTGACGTGCTCACATACTGAAAGGGGAACATCATGCAAGTGAAAAAACATGCCGTCGGCCAATACGTGGCCACATGCAACATGGCAGGCGCGCCGTGCCGGTATCTTGTCGCGCACGTGCGCAAATGGGCAGGCTGCAATGATGAATGGCAGGTGTCGCGCTTAAGCGGCCACGGCCCGCAATGGTTTGCCGGTTTCAAAACTAAGCGCGACGCCGTCGCATTCATTCGTGCATATGCAGACTAAGGGGAACATCATGCGCACAATTCCAATTTTTGATTTGACCAAAAAGCAGGCCGCTACTATTTGTGGCACGCTTACGCAGACAAGCAAAATGCCCTGCAAGTCCTCAAGCCTGCCAACTGAAAGTTGCCAGACTGGATATAAGCTGGCGCAAATTCCAGGCAGTATTTGCGCCAGCTGCTATGCCGATAAGGGTTTTTATGCAGTCTATCAAAACACTATCAAGCCCGCGCAGTTTGCCCGCCTGGATGCAGTCTGGCAGGCCATGGCCAGCGAAGAGCACGCCAGCGCCTGGATCTCTGGCATGGCCGCGCTTATCGGCAGCGATAAATATTTTCGTCATCATGATTCTGGCGACTTGCAAGGCCTAGCGCACCTTGAATTAATTGCGCAGCTTTGCATGGCCACGCCAGACTGCCAGCACTGGCTGCCGACGCGCGAATATGGCATTGTGAAAGACTTTATTGCCAAGCATGGCCAGCTGCCTGCAAATCTCACGGTCCGATTGTCGGCCATGTACCCTGACAAGCCCGTAAAAATTCCTGCAAGCCTGCAAGGCGTGCCCGGTATCGCTGCCAGTAATGTGCATACGCCTGGCGCGCCCGTGCATGGCCACGCATGCCAAGCGCCAGCGCAGGCGGGCGCGTGCCTGGACTGCCGGGCATGCTGGTCCGGCCAGACTATTTCATACGCCATGCACTGAAAGGGGCAAATCATGCTGACTGAAAACCTAATTGCGGCCATGCTGGCTGATATCGTACGCGCGCAGGATATCCTGCAGCGCCCGGTCCCTATCGCGCCAGGCGGGCGCCCGACGTGGCAGGCGGGCCACGCCAGCGCTTGGGCCGGACTTGAATTTGTACGCGCCAAACTGGCGCAGGAATTGAAAGGGGAAAACCATGCAGCCAGTATTTGAGACACGCGACGCGCCCGGATATGTGCCGGTGCATGGTCCGAAAAGATACCCGACGCGCGCCAGCTGGCCAGCGCCAGGGACCACGGGCACGATAAACGGGCGCCCGGTCCAACTCATGCAAATTTATTTTGATTTTTACGCGCTTTTCCAGTCTGGCCCGTATTCCACTATGCGCGCCGATTTGCAATCATTCCACGTTACTGGCCAGGCCATGCCTTGGCAAAATTGAAAGGGGAAAACCATGCCCAAAAAGCCTATTTTTATGATGCTGCGCAGGGGCGCGGATCCATTGACCACGCCCTATGATCCCTTGATTTATACGCGCCTGTCGGGCGCTTGGCGCTTGGCTTTGCACAAAAGCGCGCGCCAATGGATCGTATCGGACCCGGCAAGTGGCGCGAAGATTTGCACTGTATCGGCCACCTATAAAGGCTTGCCCGTGGCCAGTGGCGATTTGCCCCTAAGGCAAGCGCGCTTGGCCGCGCTGGCCGATTTAGATGCATTAGTTGACCGCGTAGGCTTTGACCGCTTCGCTGCAGTCTTGGCGGATCCGAAACCATTTTAAAGGGGAAAACTATGATCGATTTTATGCAATTGCCTGCCCATGAGGCAGAGCGCTTGGCTTATACTGAAGGCTTTACAGGCACTGCAGCGCTTTTTAAGCGCTTGGACAATATGCAGCATGCACTTGGACAAGCTACTGCGGAGATAGTGACGCTGCGCCATGCCTTGGAGGCCTTGGCCATGGCTGCAGAAAGCGCAGCAGACCCGGAGACAATCGGCGCCGATATGCTGCAGGCGCTGCAAGGCGCCCGGACCCTGCTGCAGTATCCGGAGGGTATGCAATGAATACGTGGCCATTCCCTGCAGCCCCTATACCCTTGGACAAGCGCAGGCCAGCGCCGACTTGGCCAGACCCGGAGGATGCCCCATGGTGCCGGTAATATCTGCCCTGATCCTGGCGCTGCTAATCGCAGCCTTGGGACTATAAAAAAAAGGCCCCTTTCGGGGCCCTTTTTATTTCACCAAGCGCATCAGCGGGGAAGGCGGCGCAGACTCCACCAGGCCGCGCAGCTCAGACTTGGGCACATCGGCCATGTCAGGGGCCACGAAAACGTGCTTTTTGTTGACGTGGGCCCGTGATTTCAGCAAGCCCATGTCCACCCAGCCAGCCTCACGGAAGGCGTGCAAAAGGGCCGCTACGGGCAGTTTCATGCCTGCAGGGGCTTGGCCTTGGAGACGGTCGCAAACGGCCTGCCAAGGGCCGCCAAGGGCGCCTGCGGCAAATTCCCCGATCCGATTGCGCATCATCTCGACCAAGAAAGACTCAGCGCCAGACATGCCGGTTTCAATCATGATGGCCTTGGCCTCAGTCAGCATAGGCGTCGCGCCAGGGTTAAAGGCCGAGACGTCACGGGCATGCAGCCAGCAGGCCACAGCGGCCATGCCACCGGCCTTGTACCAGGACCACAGAGCATTGGATTGTGCATCGGTCATGCGGGGCGCGTCGGACCAGATGACAAACCAGCGGCGATCGTCGGAGGGCAAGCTGATGGCCATGCGCTCGTTCGAGAATGCGATCACCTGCAGGCGGTTCAGGGCTTGGTAGGGGTGCATGTTCTTGCGGTTGACGGGCAGCGTCTCTGGGGGCGCAGCGATCAGGGGCTTAAGCTGGTTTTCCAGCGCGCGGCGGTCCTTGGCCTCTGCCTGGCGCAGCTCGTTGATCACCATGACCTCGGACTCCAGCGCATAGCCCCACTGGCTGGTCACCTCTTCATTGCGCACCAGGGCCACGTTGGCCAGCGAGTCACCGCCAATGGCCCAGAAGAAGGGCGCCCACATAGAATCCTTGCCGGATCCAGGCTTGCCAGCGTGCAGGACAGCGTGGTTGATTTTCTTGTTGGCGTTCTGGACCTTGAAGGCCATCACGTTCAGGACATGCTCGCGTTCAGCAGCATCGGGGATCATGCGCTCGACATGCGCCAACCAAGTGGACACGTCACCGCCACCGGAGACGCTGGGCCGGGCATCGCGCCAGCGGTTGGCGTAGACCAGACCCTCACGGGCGCAAAGGATATCCTCGCCTGCGGCGTAAGTGACGCCCACCAGCGAGCGGGCGCCCTTAGCTTGGCGCAGCTCGTCAAACGAGATGGACGCCTCAATGCGGCGCTTGTTGTCGTGGACTGACTTGCAAAGGATGTGACGGAACAGCGCATTGAAGGTCTTGCGCGTAATCTCGCGGCGGTCATGCAGGTCAAAATAGCTGTCGTCGTCTTGGATGTAGGCGAAACGCTCCCACCAGCCGTCTTTTTCGATTCGGCCCAGCTCCTTGCGCTCGACCTCGGCCACCACAGCGGCAGCGGCGTCGGGGAACTGCTCGGTCGGGGTCAACTTGGCCAGCGCAGACTCCATCGTGATGGCCAGCAGCTCGTCACGCAGGCCAGGTGTATGGGCTGGGCCGCCCTGCTCGGCCACCCAGTCGAGGAAGGCGCGCGAATCAATCTCACCGCAGTGAGAGTGATAGCAGCAAAACGCCCGAGTTGTCGGCAGATAGCGGCCCTCGGGGTTGCCGTCCGAGTGGCTGGCGGCGTTAGGGCACTCGACACCGGCCCAGCCCTCACGGTTGGGCATGGACAGCAGCTTGCCGTTCTCAGACAGCCAGATCAGCACGTCATCCGTGCCATCGTCAGACAGCCGGATCGGACGGTATGCGCCAGAGGCTTGCACTGGAGCAGGCGTGACGTTAAAAGCCGCGCAGATTTGCCCCAGCGTGTAGTCACGCTCAGGGTGGAACTCCAGCAAGACGGACTCGAAACCATCACGACCAGGCTTGAGGTTGACCGACCCCGGCAGACGGAAGTTGCGCACCGGGTTGATTGCGCCTCGGTCGGTGTAGCCTGCCTCGGCAATGGCGATAATGGCCGCGCTGAACTCATCTTTGGTCGGCTGCTCGGCAAAGACGTAGCCCCACTGATACGAGCCGGGGCTGGTTTCCATCTTCCAAGTCGGCTCCAGCGGAGGCAGTTGGGTGGTCTTGTCGGGGTCGCCCACATCGTCAAGCACCATCACCAGGACGTACTCGCAGTTGGACGCGCTGGCCGAGGGGTGACCGTCCTTGAAGCGGTCGATGATGAAGGACGCCGTGTTGCCGTACCATGCTTGGCCGCTCTTGCGCTTGTGCGAGGGCAGGAAGGCTGGCCATGTGGCCTTGATTGCGCCATCAGCGTGAAACTGGTATTGACCGCCAGAAAGCGCAGGCTTTTGGCGCACAAACAGCGCGGTTTCACCCTCTGGGGCCAGTTGTGATATAAAATCTGCGAACTCCATTGTGATTCTCCTTGAAAAATGGACTTAGCCCCTGCGCCTCAAACGCAGGGGCTTTCTTTTTACGAGTAACGGGTAGTGGTAGTGCCTTCAGCAGCCAACGGCAAGCCAGTGGCCCATGCAGGCGGCGTACACATGATTTCATGCACACGCTTGCTGACCGCATCGGCATCCTCGGCGCGGCACTCCACGACGATCTCGTCATGGACGTGGCCAACGGCCTCGGGGATTTGACGCAAGGCGCTACGCAGCAGGTCGTGGGCAGTTGCCTGCACCACGTTCTCGCAAGCCAAGCCACGCCACAGACGGGCGCGGGGCCACTCTTTAGCATCGGCTGCGGGCTTCCAAGCTGCTTTTGTGTACGTCACGTTGCCTTCTTCGTCAAACTTAGCATTTGGGTAGCACAGCACCCGGCCAGAAGGAAGAGCGTACCACAGCGTTTGCCCGTCAAACAAGTACACAATTCGCCCCGCGCTAAATTCATAGCCCGGATTGCGCATCGCTCTGAGGTAAGCGCCTTCCAATGCTGTCCCATGCGACATGGCCCAAGGGTTTGCCCTGCGCCAGCCGTCCACCGCACGCTGCACTTCAGACATTGACAAACGCACGCCGTAGATACGACCAAAGGTTTCAAACGCGCCGGGGCCACCTAAGAAGCCCAGCGCCAGCTCCTGCACTTTGCCGATCTGACGCTTCTCGCTGTTGCCTGCTTTGTGCTCGGCCAGCACGTCTTCATATGACATCCGAAAGGTAGCCGCAGCGTTGACGATGTAGGGGTCACGGCCAGAGCGAAACACGTCCAGCTTTTCTTCGCCTGCGGCGCAGTTGGACAGCCAAGGATGCACACGGCCCTCGATGGCCGACCAGTCGTAAGCGATTAGGACATGACCTGGCGCTGCGACGATGGCCGGACGCAGCATGGACTTCAGGACGTCGTTAATGCGTTTACCGTGTTGTGGTATGAGCGCATGGCCTCGAACCATTGCTGTGCGGACGGCTTCGGGGTCTTTAGCCGTTTTACGTGGGAGATTATGGACTTGAGCCCCGTACGAGGAAGCTCGCCCTGTCGCACTGCCTCCAGCAAAAACGAAGGCACCTCTAACTCGGTGGTCTTCTTCGTCTGCAAGGCTTGCAAGGCGGCTGAACTTCGCAACTGACGACGACCAGAGGTCATCGGCGCACTGTATAACCTCGGCAACAGCGGGCGGAACCTGCTCGGGGTCTTCCATTGCGAGCAAGTTGGCCCGCACGGACTTGTCGATGCTGTATTTGAGTTCGCCATCTTTATGCGTCTCCATGAGTTTCTTAGCTTCAGGGCCAACACGGTCGAGCACCCATTGGCGCATCTTAGGCGAGCGCACGGATGTGATCTCACCCTCGGTGACCTCTTGCACGATGCGCTCGATCTCGGCCATCTCATCACTGGCGTACTTGATGGCGGACTGGCACAGCGGCACGTCCACCAGCAGGCCACGGTCGTTGATGCGCTCGTTGGTGTGGTAGTCCAGCAGCTCGTCAGCGCTCATGCCGCGCATGGCCTTGGAGACAGCGCGCATTGCTTTGACGTCCATCTCACAATAATCGATCATCTCTTGCATCAGCGCAGAATCTTCACGAAATGAGCCGTTGGCCTGCGGAATGCTCAAAAGTCGAATTAATTGGGCACCACGATGGTCTTTTTTCATCGACGCACCAGCGAAGCGACCCACGTCTTCGAGCGAGCCAGGGGCGCAGTTGGAGCGCGCTTGCGCGGCGGTGCAGTAGAACTGCTCCAGCTTGAAATTGATTTGCAGGACGTACCAAAAGATCAGGCGCTCGAAGGCGGCGTTGTGCGCCCTGATCTGGCCAGTGTGGTTACGAACTGCGGAGGGAAATTCTTGATCGGGTGTCCATGTGATCACCTCGTCATCGTCAAACGCATACGACATGCACAGCACTTCAGTGCTCATGTCCTGCGCGTAGTTGTAGACGCCTTTGCTGCCGAGGTCTACCCGGCTGCGCGTCTCAAAGTCAATCCAGAGGATGGTCATAAAAAGAAAGGGCCAGCCTTGCGGCCAGCCCTTCTTACATTACACCGCAGCGCGGCGACGGCGACCGGAAGCCGGTGCTTCTTCAGCAGCCACTTCTTCAGCGGGCGCTTCGTCTTTTGCACCGTCCATGCTCACCCACTCCACGATGTCGAACACCGGGGTGTAGATGCGGCCATAGCTCTTATGCTGGTAGTGGTCTTTCTTCAGACGCACCACAGGCACGGGCTTGGTCGGGTCTTTTTCCACTTGGGTGGCAATCGCCACGGCGAGCTGCTGCACAGAACGCACACCACCGACCGAGGTCGTAGCGTAGCGGCACTCCAGACCAGCGTCTTCACCGTCGATGCACTTCAGGGACAGGCCCACTTGCTTTTGCCAGCCGTTCTTTGCACCGTTAGGCGCGCCGTCCAGCTCAGGCAGAGGCTCGGCAACCGACACCATCTTTTCGCCCAGCACCTCACCGTCACCCCAGGCGATGAAGCCGTGAACGAACGAGAAAGGATTAATGGCCCAAGTGGAGTCGTCTTCCACTTCGGTCTGGTCAGCGCCGAAGACCCAGTGGCCAGTCTTGTCCATCTTGAGGATGGCAACACCAGCAGGGCCGACTTCAGCTTCCAGTTTGCGAAGAGCTGTGGACAGGTTTGCAACAGCGGGGAGGTTGGCTTGAGAGAAAGTAACGAGAGATGACATTTCAGTTTTCCTTTTTTACTAAAGTTTAGAAAGAGCAGCAACCAGTTGCTGCCCGATTTGTACGACGGCTGACCGGGGATCACTCTCCGGGGCCATCGTGGTGCCCGACGACACTGCCACGACGAGATCGTCAGGCAGCGCCATCTTGCGCTTTTTCAGCACCTTCTCAGCTTGAGCAGGGCTTACTAATTCTTCCGGCTTGTACAGCTCACCACGGGTCAGGCCCATGTTGTGCAGTTGTTCAAGCGCCTTGGTTTCGTTGACCCACTGACGGGTCGAGCGTTTGTTGACCAGCTTGTAGCCGGGTACTTGCTTGCCACTTTCAAGCATCTTAAACGCCAGCGCACGCAGGTCAGAAATCCAGCCTTCGAGCAGTTCAGCATTTTCCAGATACTTGCCCAAGGTCGGCAAGTCTAGCGCATCAAGTTGCGTTTTCAAAGCCCTATCGACTGCGCCGGTCATGCGTGGGCAGATCGGCTTGGCGGCGCACCAGCGGCAGTGCTCACCGTGTTGCAGCTTGGCGTCAGGCTTTTGTGCCTCATGCACGGCCATCACCAGCTCTTGCTCGAAACGCTTGATGCGCTCAATCGTTGTCACCCAGCGGCGCGTGACGGGAGGCTGCACGATGATCAACTCGACCTCAGTGGCACCCTCAAACGCCCACGCCAGCTCTTTGGTGCGCATGGCGGCAGCGGCGTAGAACATCAGTTGGGGATTTTCTTCAGCGTCCACCACAACGCCATCGCCAAACTTCCAATCAAGAACGATGGCACGATCACCAATACGACCAACAAGATCAGTAGAACCGAATACGCCAGGTAGCAGCTCGCCAAACCCAACGCGCGTCTCCACTTCATACGCCAGCTCGCGCTTGGGGTCGATTTCGTCGAGCGTTGCCAGTGCGGTTTCGATCTTTTCAACATAGAGGTCTTCGGTCAGAACTTGGTCGTTGTACTTGGTGCCGATGAACGTGTGCCCCGGCAGGTTCTTGTCCAGAATTTCGCTGATGACGTTGTGTAGCAGCGTGCCACGGTCAGCAAACTCGCTGCTGGGCTTGGGCGGCATCTTAGCGACCAACGCCACAGAACCTGGGCAGTTGATCACGCGCTTGGCGGTCGAGCCGCCGACGATTGAAGAGTGAAGCATTATTTAAAGTCCTTACCAAAATCTTCTTTGTATTCACGTTTCCATTGCTCAAACTCACGGGCGGATATGTCAGAGCTTTTACGCGCGCGGCGCAGCACCCATTGAGCAATTTTGTCGGCAAGTGTTTTCAGCCAATCCATCAGGCAGCCCTCGCTTTCAGCATTGCGTCTGCAATCGCATATGCTACTTTTGCGATTTCCTCATCATCATGGAATTCTTTGCAGAACTCCTGCATCGCCTTGGCAGCAAAGTAGTCGCGCAGCAGCATGTCTTTGGCGTAGCCGCCTGTTCGGGTGTTCCAGTCAACTGGCTTGTCAGGCCAAGGTAGCGGGTCTTTCATTTCAGAGTCCTTTCGTTGTTGAGCCTCCAGTATAACCGCAAAAAACTTTTGTGCAACAACTTTTTTTGTGATACATTCCGAAAATGCTTGAAAAACAAATCGAGGCGTACTTCGTCAAGAAGGTCAAGGAGTTGGGCGGCGTGGCGTACAAGTTCACCAGCCCCGCACACCGAGGTGTCGCAGATCGTGTCGTCTGTCTGCCCGATGGTTCGACATGGTTCGTGGAACTCAAGACCGAGAAAGGGCGACTGTCTGCGCTGCAAGAGGTCTTTGCCGAGGACATGGCTCGGCTCAATCAAAACTACTGTGTACTTTGGTCAAAGGAGAACGTAAATGACTGGATCAATCAACGAATTGCCGATCACGATGGAAGAAAATGAGGCTTTCAATAGTATGAGCGTGACTAATACGCTGACCGAGCGCGGCAATCGCTACGGTAAGTTCAAAGATCACGCCGCCATCACACAAGAACTCAAACGTGCGCTGTACCGACACATGGATCAGGTCAGCCGCGTTGAACCTGACGATGATCAGTTGGAAGCCTTGGAGATGATTTGCCACAAGCTAGGCCGCATCGTGAACGGCGACCCCGACTACGCCGATAGCTGGCATGACATTGCGGGGTACGCCCAGTTGGTTGCGGATCGTTTGAACGGTATCGAACGATGAAACTGCGCGGCTATCAAGAAGTCGCTGCTGACTTCCTGTACGAGCACGACCGGGCGATGGTCTTGGCGCCAGTGGGCGCGGGCAAGACCGCCATCACGCTCACGGCCATGTGGGAGATGTGGCGCGACCAGCACGTCAAGCGTTGGCTGGTGCTGGCCCCTAAGCGTGTCTGCACGGACGTGTGGCCAGTGGAGGCGCCTAAGTGGGCACCCAACCTGTCAGTCGCTGTTGCTGTGGGCACGCCCAAGCAGCGCCTTGAAGCCCTCAAGTCCAAGGCGCAAGTCGTGGTGACCAACTACGACAACATCCAATGGCTGTCTGCGCAAAAGTTTGCCTTTGACGGCGTGGTGTTTGACGAGCTGACCAAGTTGAAGAACCCAAGCGGCGCACGCTTTAAGGCGCTCAATAAGGTGCTCGACTGCCCGGTGCGCTGGGGCTTGACCGGCTCGTTTACCAGCAACGGCTTGGAAGACGTGTTCGGCCAGTGCAAGATCATCGACCAGTCGCTGCTGGGCCGATCCAAAGGTGCGTTCATGCAGCAGTATTTCCTGCTCTCGACCTACGGCGGCTTTGATGACTGGACACCACGCCCCGGCGCGCTGGAGTTGGTGATGAAAAAGATCAAACGCGCTACGTTTGTTTTGGAGCCAGGTGAATACAAGGATAAGTTGCCACCCTGCCACTACGTCGAGCTGCGCGTTGACTTGCAAGATCGCAAGCCATACGAAGATATGAAGAAAGACTTTGTGGCCGAGCTGCAAAACACTCAAGCGATTGCTCAAAACGCTGCGGTGGTGACGCAAAAGCTGCAACAGATGGCCAGCGGGTTTGTCTACGCCCCTGAGCCGGTGTGGTTTAGCTCACACAAGTTTGATGCGCTTGATGACCTACTTAACGAGAACCAACATGCAAACACCATTATTGTGTACCAATATCAAGAAGAACTCGCAGAACTCAAGCGACGCTACAAGCACCTTGTTACGCTGGACGATGATGACCCCATTGGACGATGGAACGCTGGGAAGGTTCGACTTCTTGCAGTGCATCCAAAATCCGCAGGTCACGGCCTTAACCTTCAGCACGGAGGCCACCACATGGTATTTTTGTCCATGCCGTGGAGCCTTGAACTTTACGAACAAACCGTTGGACGCCTGCACCGGTCAGGTCAGCAACGAGACGTGTGGGTCTACATGCTTATGACCCGCGACAGCGTGGACGAAAAGATTTGGGGCGCGCTGCACGACAAGCGCGCACTGGCGGAAGTTGCACTGGAAAGTTTGAAATGAAACGAGAAGATTTTTACCGGGCCAAGCTAAAAGCCGCCAGGTCTGAGCTGCGCCACAAGCAGCGCATGTACAACAGCGCCGAGCGCAGCATGGCGCGCACGATCAAACGTATCTTGGAACTTGAAAGGAAACTCGATGTTATCTTGGCGAAAACTAAATGACCAGCTCAGTACGATGACTGAGCAGCAGGTGCTGGACATGCTCACCGCCGAGCGTGCTGGCACCAAACGAGTGACTGTGTTGGAGCGCCTGCACCAACGCTACACAACCTTGCGCGCCGCCCGTGAGCGCGCGGAGATACTAAAGGAAGCACTGAAATGAGCAAACTACCATACACATTCACAATCTGCCCTCCCGGACCAGAACCCAAAAGATTCACTGCTAGCTGCAAACAGGCGGGGGAGGCGCTGAGGCACAACCCAGAAGGTGATTTGACGATCAATAATCGTGCGACTTTCTGGGATTCGTGGTTGCGCCCTGTACAGGCGAAGCCATTTGAGGAACGCCTGCAAGAAACATTGGCGACCATGCGTGAGGAACAAATCAAATGAAAGAAGCAAAAGACCTTTTCCACCGCGCATACGAGTTGTGGAACAGCGGCGATCCTAAGCTAGATCGCCACAACCGCAAGGCATGGGTGCGCAGCGTACTGATGCTTGGCGACAAGTGGCTGCTGGCCAAGCCCGTCCAGCGACTGGAGAAGAAAGCATGAAGATCACAGTTGACAAGGAAGTTCTGGAGCAGGCGCTGGAGGCGTTGGAACGATGTGGTTCAGAAAGCTACACACTTGAACGGGAAGCCATGACCGCCATCCGAGGGGTATTGGCCCAGCCAGAGCAACAATGGCAAAGCACAGCAGACAAAGTACAGATTGAAAAAGTGCCTGCAAACGGCGGTTTATTGCCAGCACAGCCAGAGCAAAAGATGACATATCAACAAGCCGCTCAACTCATCAATGAAATGGAATCAAAGCAAGAGCGTCCTGCTGTGCAGGGGGAGCCGGTTAACAAATACTGTTGCCATACCTGCTTCAACAAGTCTGGGCAGGTATTCCTTGACCGCATGATTTTGTGCCCAGAGTGCGGAAACAAGCGGTGCCCGAAAGCAACGCATCACGATCTGCCATGCACAAACAGCAATGAGCCGGGACAAGCAGGCAGTATCTACACCACACCCCAACCTGCTGTGCCTGATGGCCTGCCGCCGGTAGTAGCTGGCGCGGTATTCGATTTCGCGGGCTACCTGACTACGCGGGACAGAGTGATTGAAGTTGGGGCAACGGCAAACGCATCTCCTGTCGCGGACTTGGTGAAGGATTGGGCGGCACTGCGTGGCCTGTCTTTGGCTGATGCTGCCGTGCTTTCATGGCAGGAGTGGCTCGCCGCATCCCCGAAACAAGGAGAGAACACATGACCAAAGACGAAGCCCTACGCATGGCGCAAGACCTTAGAGCGTTGGCTGACAGGTTAAACGATGGCTGGCATGAAGGTATCAAGATTGATGCGTCCGATATTGTGTTGTTAGCAGACGCAGCAGAAGCACTGGCCGAGCAGCCGGAGCAGGAGCCTGAAAAAGAAGTCACCATTACTTGCTCGTGCGGGGATAAGTTTTATGTTCCTTTGGATGAATTGATTAAGCAATTACAGGAAGATAAAAGACAAAAGTTTCCTAAGCGTTTTGACACACATCCAGCACCAGAGCGCAAGCCGATACCAATGCCGCCTTACCCACCACACTGCTTAACCGTAGGAGAACAAAACGGATACGCATTTGGATGGATGGACTGCGAAGCCGCCCATGGCATCACCAGCGATAGCGTCAGCGAAGCGAACAGTCCGAAGGACGAAGGAGAACCAAAATGAACAGAGAAGACATCATCAAAGACTTACTTGATGTAATGAAGGGCGCTATCAATTCAGGAGATTGGAAAGTTGATGGCGCTTGTGATCCTGACCTTGCTATGACACGGGCAGAACAGTGGTTGGAAAGCAAAGACGTTATCCAGCCAATGGCCTACTCAGTAACACATG
>VFQT010000976.1_pt1 | contig 37693 bp, 26 predicted proteins | sample 3512381 | NCBI WGS metagenome assembly VFQT01 (sample SAMN10412376, study PRJNA504923) | tailings metagenome | isolation source: Relicate 2 Philex TSF3 active mining site | place: Philippines: Tuba, Benguet | collected 2017-08-29 | reverse complement strand
TTACAGATTTTGAGAGCTGGCCAAAAGCTGAAAAAGACTTGTTGAAAATGGGAGTTATGGCTACAGCCGACTGCTACGTAAAAGGTCGTCAAGTTGAAAAAGCGAAAGCATTGTTGGGCAAAGTAGCTCAGTGGTTCGAAAACGACGAAGACTTCAAAGCGAAATACGAAGAGATCGTAAATTAAGCTCAAAATACCGATAAAAACCGCTCTGTTTAAAGAGCGGTTTTTTTATGTCCTGTTGTTAACCATGGCGCGCTCATATCTTTTTTAGTGCGCTGTTACTAATTGCCAAAAATGCGATTTCTTTACACTATGAAAAAGTATCTGCTTCCCTTTAAGAACAAGTACATACTGGCCATTACCATCTTCATGGTTTACAACCTGTTTTTGGATGATATCGACCTTTTCAGCATCATTAGCCAGAACAGAAAAATGAATCGCTTGCAAGCCAACAAGCAGGAGATAGCAGGAAAGTTGCGTGAAACAAAATACACCTTGCAGCAATTGAAACACATGCATGCATTGGAGAAATATGCACGTGAGGAGAAATTGTTTAAACGTGAAAACGAAGACATCTTTGTGATCACATACGAATAGAATTATTCTATAGATGGTTGCTTCACGCGTTGATCGAAGTATTGCCAATCAAAGTAATTGATCACCTTTATTCCCGGAAAGTAATACAAAGCGATCTGCAAATAACTGTAATTGTATTTAGCCATTTTCATGGCACCTTCTTGACAAAGTCCTACGCCGTGTCCATAACCGCGACCACGCAGCACCACATCAGTTCCTTCCGGATAGCAATTGAAATAGGTTGATTTCAATTTGAAATGGTCGCGAATATCACGCAGCGGTATTCCAAGCCAAGGATATTGAAAGAAAGCATATCGTTCCGGTTGATTGAAAGTGAAGATCATTGGGCCTAAGACCGAATCTCCTATCGGATAATGATACTTGTTCACCAAAAAGTCTTGCCATTCTTGTTGCGGAATGCGTTTCTCCCAAGTTGCCTGTTTGGTATAAATGCAAAAGGTATCCTTGAAAGAACTGAGATATGGGATCTTGTTGTTCCACACATAATCCGGCTCGGAAGTCTGTCCACCACAATTGGCGTGAAAATAAGCATCTACTAACTTGTTGTTGGCATCTACCATCACCATGCCTGCTGTTTGACGCACCGCTGAATCAATAAGTGGTGTGAAGCGCAGCTGATAGTGATAAGCTTGACAATGAGTGCGGTCACAGAGATCAAACCCTTCTTTTTCGTGTCGTCCTCGATACTTGATCGCATACGTGCGGCTCATCAGCGCCTGAACTTTGTAATATTCCATGGTTTTACCACCGCCACCTTCAGATTCTACAACACCACCTAAATAGTTGTTCATGTCCACCAAGTTGATCACGGTCAATCCTGTTTCTCCCGGAATAATCTCCACATCATCGCGGTATTTTCGTTCTTTTACTTGTGGGTCCTTGCATGCATAAACCAGATTGTTATTCAGTTTCGTGGCGACTAATTGAACTTTGGAAAATTTACCCAATTCCAGCACTCCTTTTTTGAGCAGGATCTTCTTATCAGCAGTCAAGGAAAGTTCTACGAATTCACTCGGTAACAAGGCTTCGAAATCGAGGGAATCAGCGATGATGTTGTAACTTCCCTCACTATAGGCAAAAACGATGCGTTTGACCTGATAATCGCGCAAAACACCTATGCGCATTTGTTGCGCATATATCCCACCGGAAAGTAGCAATATCAGAATGAGACTCAGTTTCGTCACTTTACAAATTTAGAGGCTCCGGCACCATGTGCGGTTTGGCCTTTAAATAGTTTTCAACAAGAAATGTGCAACTTTCGCCGAAGCACCTCCTTGACCAAGTATTTCTTGAATTTCTTGGTACCCTTTTTCAACCTCTTTGCGATGTACTTCTCCGGGCAACAGGCGTTTGAATTCTGCTTCTAATTTTTCAGGTGTGCAATCATTTTGGATCAATTCAGTAACTAACTCACGGTCCAGTATCAGGTTCACTAAGGAAATGTATTTCACCTTTACCAAGCGCTTCGCAATGTGATAGGATATGGGATTACCGATGTAACATACCACTTCGGGAACACCAAACAGAGCAGTTTCCAGAGTAGCAGTCCCTGAAGTAACAACAGCAACAGAAGAGGCCTGCAATAACGGATAAGTTTGACCAAAAACAACAGAAACCTTGCGATTACCGATCAATTCCTGGTACAAAGAACGATCCATATTTGGAGCACCAGCAACTACAAAATGGTACTGCGGAAACTTTTCTACCAGCGACAGCATCACCGGTAATTTGGTTTTTAGCTCCTGTACCCGACTTCCTGGTAAAACCGCCACGATTGGACGCTTATCGTCATCAGAGACCGAAAGCTCATCATGAGCTCGCTGTTTGTATTGTTCAATCTCATCCAACAGCGGGTGACCAACATACTCTACGTCGTAATTATGCCTCGCATAAAAAGGTTTTTCAAAAGGAAGAATAACGAAAAGGCGTTCCACATCGCGACGAATCTTTTCCACTCGATTTTCTTTCCATGCCCAAACTGTAGGCGAGATGTAATAAAAGACGCGAATGCCTTCTTTTTTTGCCCATTCTGCAATGCGCATATTGAAGCCCGGATAATCGATCAACAAAATCGCATCCGGTTTAAACGCTTTGATGTCTTGTTTGCAAAACTTCATGTTTCGCAGGATAGTGCGCAAGTTCATGACAACCTCCACAAAACCCATAAAGGCCAATTCTCGGATATGTTTCGCCATGGTACCACCCACAGCAGCCATTTTATCTCCACCCCAAAAACGAATGTCCAGATCCGGATCATTCTTGAGTAGTTCCTTCATCACGTTTGAACCGTGCAAATCGCCGGAAGCTTCACCGGAAACGATATAGAGCTTTCTCCCCATTAACGGAACAAATTGATGTAAATGATGTAAGGCAGGAACAAAGCAGAGCCCAAGATGATTCCTCGTGCAATGTCATAACGCTCACGATTCAAAAAGAAATAGAACCACAACAAATTCGGAATTATTGATAATGAAATGAACTTACTTTGCACTTTAATATCAATCAATAATTTACTCCACAACTGAGAGAAGTAGAAGTCTTGTGACCAAGCCAAAACAGCAATGGTCACAGGAATGAAAATCAACGGAGATAGGAAACCAATACCGGTTCCTACTGCAATTCGTGCGTTCCAGGTAAATCGTCTTTTCATTCCAATGTTTCTTTTAATGATTGTATGGTTTGATGCGCCGTCAGATCGAATTGTGTGGGCACCACCGTGGCGAATCCTTCATCTAAAAAATAAAGGTCCGTATCCGTAGCATCTTCACGCTCATCAAATGTTCCTGTGAGCCAGTAATAAGGTCGGCCAAATTGGTCCAAACGCTTATCGAAACGATCTTCCCAAAATGCGTAGGCTTGTCTGCAAACTTTGATTCCTTTCAACTCATTCACAGAGCCTTTCGGTATGTTTACATTCAGACAAACGCCTGTTGGCAATCCTTTTTCCAAAACCTTAGGAATCAATTGAGAAGCCACCCATTGAGCAGCCGAAAAATCTGCATCCGGATCGTAATCGCAATACGAGAACCCAATGCTCGGAATGTGTTCCATCGCGCCTTCAACTGCCGCCGACATGGTGCCGGAATATAGGACATTGGTTGATGAATTTGCTCCGTGATTGATCCCTGATAATACCAAATCCGGTTTGCGATGCAAGACTTCGTACACACCTAGCTTTACACAATCTACCGGTGTACCGCTGCATGCAAACGCATCAATTCCGTGAAAAATATCCGATTTCTCTAAACGCAAGGGATGATTGATCGTAATCGCATGTCCCATTCCCGATTGCGGTTTATCGGGGGCGATTACCACCACCTCACCAAAAGATCGCGCTGCATCCACTAGAGCTGCAATTCCTTTAGCGTGAAGGGAATCATCGTTTGTAATGAAAATTAACGGACGGTTCATCTACGGTTTTTTACAAAGATAATATTTCATCTTCGTTGGAAGCAGAATGCTGTGAACCCGAATAGTAACAATTACTGAATTCGGAAACTGTAGATCTTATTTCCCCGGGCTCCCAATACGATGCGGTCATTCCATGCTACGGGTGAAGATTCCCAAACCACGGGCATTTTGATTTTGTCAATGATCTTTCCAGTCAGTCCATCGATCAAATACAAGTTTCCGAAGACGTCTGTAAAGAACACATAACAATTTCCGGCCTCATCATAAAGATCAATTGGTGAAGCCCAGCTGTAATGTTCCATCGTAATGGAGTACTGCACTTTGCCGGTGTATTTATTGATTGCCACGAATTCGCCTTTTAATGAATTTTGTACACGGGAAAAAATTCCAAAAACCAAGTTAGAAGCTTTCTTTTTTCCGGGAAGTACCGAAGCCAATACACCGCCTGAATTGACCTTTCCGTTGATTCCATAGCCGACGCATTCCCGGCCAACCTTCCAGATCTCTTTTCCGGTTTTGGCGTTCAATTTTCGGATGTAAGCCATGCCCTTCTCGCCTTGCTTGTCTACCTCATTGCCGATATACAGAAAAGGTGATCCATTCTTTTCGATATCCACCACCATTGCCGCATCGGTATCATCCAAGTTATCGAAGTGCCAAAGGGGTTTCATGGTCATCAAATTCAAGCAAAAAACATTACCGGAATTGTCGCCAAAAAAGCCCAGATTATTCCAAGCTCCAAAACTGGATTCGATACCAAAGGCAGCACGGTCTTTAACCTTGTAACGAAACTTCAGATCTTCAGAAAATTCCTGGTCCTTGCTCACTTTTGTTTTGTAGATCATCCCATTTTCTGCAGGATGGATCCAATAACCCGATTTCGGGTCGATCAAAGAATTACTGTCGAAGGCTCCCCATTGACGGTAAGCATCCGGGTCCAAACCAGACCGGAATTTGACTTCTTCTGCGGCAAACATGTTGAATACGTAAGCGCCAAAACGACCTCTATTCGGTATTCCTTGTCCAACGTACAACAAACCATTCATCCGCGGATCTACGCTTACCGTTCCTTTGATGGGATTATCGATCGTAAGTTCTTTGCGTGTCGGCTGTCCAGTTTCGAAATCCAGAAAGTAGATATCACCACACAAAGACCCCACGATAACTTCGGTAGCATCTTTTTTCTTGATGAAATTTATGTCCATCCCGTACAACATCTGCTTGATGCGCTTGGGCCAACGTACGAGTAGCGGTTGTCCTGTCCAACCCGTTCCTCCACGCCAAACACCTAACCGGGAACTTGCGGTATCTTCTTGGGTAGTAAACTCCCAATCTACTTCAATCTTGGTCGGTTTTTTTGGCAACAAACCACGCGTTGGAGCATTTCTTTGGGCATTTCCACGGAAACAAAAAATTCCGTTTTCAGAATTATAATCATTCGTGAAAACTATTCTTTCGTTTTGTTTGTTCTCTCCCAGAATATTGTAGCTCAGATCTTTAAATTTTCCTTCCTCGACATTCAGTGGGGCGCGAGAGTCACTATCAAACAGGCTCTCAACAAAATCCGGTAACATGTGTACATTGGGTTTGTAATAATGAACGAGGATTCCCAGACCCAAGTAGCCCAGGAAAAACAGACCTGTGTAGATCAAGAAAATGTACACCCATTTTTTCACAACTTGCTAGTACGAAAAGTAAGGCAATTGGTTTCAGGATTGCTCGTGTTTTCGGGGATTTTCCGTAAACTTGTCCTTTATCAAAATCCTGAACGATGCTAACTCCTCCAGCGGAAAAGAAATTATTCTTACTTGATGCTTTTGCCTTGATCTACAGAGCCTATTTTGCCTTTGCCAAAAATCCAAGGATCAATTCGAAAGGACAAAATACATCAGCTGCCTTTGGTTTTACGAATGTGCTGATCGATGTGATCAACAAAGAAAAGCCGACGCATATAGCAGTTGTGTTCGACGCACCGGGTGGAGCAACCAATCGCACAGCAGATTACGAGCATTATAAAGCACATCGGGAAGAAATGCCGGAAGACATCCGTAACATGATCGAACCGATCAAAGAGATCATTCGTGCGTTTCACATTCCAATCTTGTTGTTAGAAGGATTCGAAGCAGATGATCTGATCGGAACCTTGGCTAAACGCGCCGAAGAAGAAGGTTTCATTACCTACATGATGACACCCGATAAAGATTTTGCGCAATTGGTAAGTGAGAACATTTTCATCTACAAGCCTGGACGAGGTGGAGATCCCGCTCAGATCCTTGGAATACCCGAAGTTTGCGAGAAATTCGAAGTGAAAGACCCTGCGCAAGTGATCGACATTTTAGGTTTGTGGGGAGATGCTGCAGACAACATTCCGGGAATTCCTGGCATTGGAGAGAAAACCGCCAAAAAACTGATCGCGGATTACGGATCGATGGAAGGCGTGTTCCAAAATGTGGAGCAGTTGAAAGGGAAAATGAAGGAGAACGTAATCAATTACGAGGACCAAGGCCGATTATCTCGCATGCTGGCGACGATCATCACCGATGCACCTGTGCCTTTTGATCCGATCGACTTGAATTTAGATGCTCCAGACAAGGATAAGATCTTGGAGATCTTCACCGAGTTGGAATTCCGCAATTTGGCAAAACGCGTTACCGGTGAAGAGATAGTTGTGACAGCAGCTGCAGCAAATGAAAACGGACAATTGGATTTGTTTGGTACCCAAAGTTTGGTAGAAGTGCAGCAAGCACAACCCACTGCCGGATTGAAAACGATTGTTACCGAGAAACCAAGCTACCACTTGGTAACCTTACCTGAAGAACGTGCAGCTTTACTTGCCAAACTTCAACAGCAAAGTTCCGTTTGTTTTGACACGGAAACTACCGATATCAATGCCCTTCATGCTGAATTGGTAGGGATGTCGTTTTCTTTTGAAGTACGCGAAGCCTATTACGTTGCTGTTCCTCAAGACAAAGTAGTGGCCCAAGCCATCGTAGATGAGTTCAAACCGTTTTTTGGAAACGCACAGATCGAGAAGATCGCGCACAATATGAAGTATGACATGCAGGTGCTTGCCCGTTACGGAGTTCGTTTGGAAGGTCCGCTATTCGACACGATGATCGCCCATTACCTCATCCAACCGGAAGCCAAACAAGGCATGGATTTTCTGGCGCAATATTACCTGAATTACCAACCAATTTCCATCGAAACGTTGATCGGGAAGAAAGGTAAAAACCAAGGGAATATGGGAGATCTGCCACCGGAAGCGATTTCCGATTATGCTTGCGAAGATGCCGACATTACTTTTCAGTTGAAACAATTGTTTGCGCCGCAAATCGAAAAAGACCACTTGAAAGAACTTTTCTGGAATATGGAAATGCCATTAGTGCGCGTGTTGGCCGAAATGGAGATGGAAGGAGTGGCCATTGACGTTCCACATTTGAAAGCCTATTCCGTACAGCTGGAAAATGAAACCAAAGGCCTGGAAGCATCGATCAAAGAACTTGCAGGAATGGATTTCAACGTGGATTCTCCGAAGCAACTTGGTGACGTATTGTTTGAACATTTAAAGATCTCTTCCAAAGCAAAAAAGACCAAAACAGGTCAGTATGCTACCTCTGAAGACATCTTGCAACAACATAAAAACGATCATCCGATCATTGAACAGATCTTGGATTATCGTCAAATGAAGAAATTGAAATCAACTTACGTAGATCCGCTACCAACGATGTTGGATCCGGTTGATGGACGCGTACACACCAGTTTCATGCAAACGGTGACTGCTACTGGACGTTTGAGCTCTAACAATCCGAACTTACAAAACATTCCGATCCGTTCTGAACGTGGGAAGGAAATTCGAAAAGCATTTATTTCACGTGATAAGGACCATCAATTAATGGCTGCCGATTATTCTCAGATCGAATTGCGCATCATTGCAGCATTGGCAAACGACGAGAACATGATCCGTGCCTTCCGTGAAAAAGTGGATATTCATAAAGCAACCGCAGCAAAAGTATTCCATGTAGACTTGGAGGAAGTGACGAAAGATCAACGTAGTGCTGCCAAAGCGGTGAACTTCGGAATCATTTACGGACAAAGTGCATTTGGGCTTTCACAAAATCTGGGAATAAGTCGAACTGAAGCCAAACAGATCATTGATGCCTACTTTGCACAGTATGGAACAATTAAGTCCTACATGGATCAGGCCGTTCAAAAAGCGCGCGAAGAAGGATTTGTGGAGACGATCATGAAACGCCGTCGTTATTTGCCGGATATTAATTCCGCAAACGCCGTAGTGCGCGGATTCGCGGAACGCAACGCCATCAATGCTCCGATTCAAGGCTCTGCTGCAGACATCGTGAAGTTGGCCATGGTAGCCGTACACAAAGCGATGAAGGCAGCCCAGGTGAAATCAAAGATGATCTTACAAGTACATGATGAATTGGTATTTGATGTGCATAAAGACGAGATCGAATTGATGCAGAACTTGGTGAAGGAAAGCATGGAAAAAGCTGTGGATCTGATCGTGCCTATGGAAGTTGAAATCCAAGTAGCAGACAATTGGTTAGACGCGCATTAAAAAAGGCGACACTTTCGCATCGCCTTATTCATTTGTTCATCTCTTTTTACTGCTTCACAATTCTTGTTGTAGCCACGCCCTCTGCTGTTTCCAAAACAAGCATATAAACACCGCGACTCCAATTAGTAGTGGTCAACTGTAGAATTTCATTTTCCGGATGTTCAAAAGACAAGATCACTTTTCCCGTTACATCAACTACGCGCAACTGCTTCAATTGTCCGGCAGCCTGCAGATCAATGTTCACCACATTTTGCGTTGGGTTTGGATATACACGTGCCGGGAAAGACTTTTCATTTATTCCTGCAGATAAACAAACTGGTGGCATATCAAAAGCCTCCGCCTGGTCATTACGATCATCGGGATTTCCTTGGTCCGCTGAGTAGCCCAAGCCACGATTAGCAAACACTTCCCAGATCAAACATTGGAAATCGCCTCCGTACAACAATTGATCGGCTTGTAAGATCGCATCACGGCCATCTACAAATCCAGGTCCACAAGCGGTTAATTTCAATCCTTCCGTTACCAAAGCCATGGCGATGTTGTTACCACCTGTTCCTGTTTTCACATTCGGATCAAAGCCCAGTGAATCGATCAAGGCCCAGTTCAAATCCCATAACATAGAAGCCCAAACAAAACCGATCCCGTGTGGTTGAGAAAGGTTGTTAGAATTGGTGTTCCCATAGGTGTAATCGTTCAAAGCCGGATCAGTAGAATAAGGAGCAGGACGAATTCCAGTCCCGTTTGTTGGTTCATTTGTTACGTATGTTCCAACGCCACGTGGATCTTCCGGTTGGTCTCCAGGCAACATGGTCAACATCAAACCGAACCAATCAGACCAACCCTCGCCCATTTGTTCGGCATTGTACAAACAATCTACATTATCCGGTCCTCCAACAAGTCGGTTCGAGATTCCGTGTCCGTATTCGTGCGCAATGATCATGTTATCAAAATCAGAATCCGTTGCAGTCAAATCACCCGGGTTCACAATGGTACCATTAACCGTATTTCCGGCATTCATGGATGCTACAAAGCTATTTCCATTTGCCTGAGAAACCATGATGGATGGAATAGTCACAATCGCTGAAGTTCCTCCCATAGAGATCGGTGTTCCACCTTGATTATTCATCACGATTACAGCAATGGCGCCTTCAGCCTGACAAGCTTCCACTTTTTGTACAAAAGTACAGTTACCCCTACGCACCAAGGCAATCTTTCCATTTAGTGCAGCACCATTTGAAATGACTCCGCAGCCGTCAGTGGTATCTGTTCCGTCATCAAGCACCAAAACCAAGTCTTCCGTAATAGGTGTTGAAGGCACAGGTGGACCAAATCCGGCTGTAGAAGCTGCATAAGATCCAGCCAATGCAGCTGGTACATTGATCGTCAACAGATCTGGCACATTGCTGGATGTCCACAAATACATTTGCATGCGTGGATTCTGACCATCCGGAGGTGTTCCAAAATTGGCGTTATTCGTTCCAGAACCATCTTGTGCATCTGCGTATACTTGGTCCATCCCCTGACCATTTCCTGTGTAATTGGTCTCTTGGAAATTTCCACTAAGCTCATCAAAGCCGTAGTAAGCCCAAATGTCATGCATCATGTTGTTCATGTAGAACAAATTCGTGATCACGGCATCCAGATTGCCTTGCACTCCAACCAGAGAATCATAAGCAAAATCAAAATTCAGGTTTAATCCTCCATCTGGCGAGTAACCAGGAATATCATCGTTGTCAATGTCTTCTGATGCATAAACATTGTTTCCGAATGTGATTGTATATTCATCTCCCATGACACCATCTGTATCGTGCCATCCGTAAGGAGAATAAGTAGGATCTGATGGATTGATCAACAGAGATCTGTTTCCATGACTTGGACTGATTACCGGCAATGCATACACCATGTATTGATCTGCACCCGGAGGCGGTGGCATCAAACGCGAAGTCTGGTGGTGCGTATGCGCAGTTGCAGATTCACAAGCTTCAAACTGACATTGGCTCATCCAGTCATTTTGGAACAAGATCTCTCCAGTTTGTGCATGCACGCGGATCGACCACCAATGGGAATTGTCATGAACCAAAACACTCATGTCCCATACCGGAACCAAAGAACCATTTTGGAACATCCAGAACAAGCGCACCGGAATTGGCTTTTTAGAAAGCTCAGGAGCATTGAAAATGTAAGCTTTTTTAGATTGATCTTCTTGAGAAACAGTAGCAAGAAGTGCGTTTATCCCCAAATGCTTTCCAGCCTGTTCCAAAGCCCAGTAAGCCGTATTTGTTTGCAAAGCAACCGGAGCATCCGGAAGATCTACAAAGCGATTTGACACATGAACCAATGCAGCATCCTTCAATGTAACACCTCCAACACCGTTGAGGACAGGAATTCCCTGAAATGTTTGTCTGACATACACATGTTTTGCACCTGGTGCAAGTGAACTGGCCGAAGATGTAAGTTCGATCCCATTGAAATCTGAAGCGCTCAAACCGAGACTTGAAGCGCGATCCTGCAATCCCTTCTGGATCACAATTTGCTCTTGTTGGGCAAAAGCAAGACTGGTGAAAGCACCAATACAATATATTAAAGCTCGTTTCATATAAGAGTAATCTGCTGAAAATTAAGGCTTGTTATTGGAAAAACAATGTTATTCGTTAAAAGTTTGAGGGGAATGTATAGAATACTGAGTAAACTGTTAACAATAGCGCAGTTTCCATCCTCGCTCTGTCATGACCCGCTGGAAAACCACCAGATCAGTAGCATCTTTTATTGCGGACTCGATCTCATGGACTTCGAGCTCATTTCCGTCTCTTACTGCGCGTAATTGATGAGGCAAAGTCAAAGCTGGGTGCTGCAAGTCGTTTTCCAAAAGCCAGAGCCATTGTTTTAGTAAGTGGATACTTTCGTTGGGACTCAAAGGGAAATCACCAGCGCGAACTGAACTGAAGAAATGCATTTGTTCTTGTGCACGTGTCAACAAAACGTTCAAACGCTTGAAGCCATTTACCTGATTCAAAGGACCAAAGCGCATCGGGAATTTTCCTTCCGGATTCTTTCCGTAACCCATACTTACCGCAACGATCTGGGCTTCATCCCCTTGCACATTTTCTAAGGTTTTTACAAAGACTGTTCCCCGCTCCTCCCCTTCTTGAATCTTTTGAAGGGTTGACGCATCACATGCTTTTAGAACGGCTTGCAACTGATCTTTTGAGAATGCGACAATACCAATGCTCTTGGAAAAATCCGCTTGCATTAACCAGGTTGCTACTGCTTTAGCCTCTACTTCGTTGACGCGTTCATCGAAAATGCCATTCGGAATGAAATGATCGAAAACAGCTTGCTCGACAATAGCACTTGGATATACAAGTAATTGATCATTGTAAAAATGGCGATTCGAAAACGCGATCAAAGCAGTTTGCTTACTGCGATAATGGTGATTCAAAGGACATTTTTCAAAGTAAAACAATCCTTGATGCAACACATCTATCGTACTTAAGACCTTTCCAAAGAACTGCGAAGGTGCCATTTGCTGCTCGTCACCTGCTATAACGACTCGGGTTGCGCGTTGCATTGCTCCAAGCACAGCCGGAACCGGCATCTGACTCGCCTCGTCCACAATCAAAACATCGAACATCGCCGTTTCCAAGGGAAGATGATCTGCCAATTGAACAGGGGTAGTAAACCAACACGGGAACAATACACGAATCCAAAGCGAAGCGTCACTTTCAAGGAGTTCACGAATGGACATATGTGAACGCGATTTGGCAAATTCTTTCACCAAGATCGCTTTGCCTTTTTTCAACCGCGCTCTCACATCCTTTTTCTCCGCATCCAACTTTGCCGGAACGGCACGCAGTAGTTGTGTATAATTTGCAAATCTATGATGGATCAATGCTTTCAGAAGTGCACCAAAATGAGCAATCTCAGCATCTTCATCTTGAATGATGTGCGCGATCTTTTCCTTCATATGTTCACCCGTGCCGTTCAACAAATCCGGAAATAAAGCAAGTGTATTGTTGTAATTACCTTTTAAAACGATGGCCTTCAATTCATTCAGATCAGCAGTTGTGCACACCAATTGAAAGACCCAATCCGGCATTTCTGACAGTTGCTTCCAATGCGGAACAAATACCTCGATCCAAGCTCTCTTTTCGTTGAGTCGATCCAGAATCACATCGTTATCATCCCAGTAGAATTGTCCTTTTAATTGACTGCGCAAGGATTTTAGCTCCTGTTGGTGATCAAGTAAAAATTGGCGCTTTTCTGCACCCCAAGAAATGACTTCTCGTAAACGACCTTCCTGGTGTTTCTTTAATTCCTGAAAAAACAACATCGAAGATTCAACTTGCGCATAACCCGGTGCCATTCCGAATTCCAGCAAAGTGGTTTCCAGATCGTACATTTCTTGTTGGATCTCGTACCAAAGCTTCCAGTTTTCAACACATTTTTCCAAAGGAATAGAAGCATCGATCAACTGAGACTGCAATTGCTTTCTACTTCGCTTCTTAACCCAATATCCTTTTGCTTGTTGCCAATTATCAATCTGAGTCCTTGTAGGTAACGCATTCCATACATTCAATTCGAAGGCTGCTTTCTCCAATTCCACGCGTTTGATCCGATAGGCCTGGATCGTTTTTTCAAAGCGCTTCTTCTCTCTGGGTTTGTTCAATATTTCCAGAAACCGCTCAAATGATTCATTTTCCGCCAACTGGCACAAATGCAATCCTTCCTCCAAGTCCTGTAATTCTGACCAAGTTCCTGAATTTAACCAGGGAGAAAGACCTTTGAGAGAAACTATCGCTTGATCGATATCTTGATCAACGTGCTCCTTTTGAAAGAAAGAACGCTTGATCCTTTGAATACCAGGCAAGATCTGCTTGATAGCTTCGATGCTTGAAAATTGTTGTTTCCATTCAATGAGATTCGGAACGCGGGAAATAAACGTCGCTTGTTTCCAGTCGCAATCTTTTGACAATTCATGGAACTCGTTCAAGGAAACCCCACCGAGGAGATCATGCTGATTCAAGCGATCAAGTGTCAACTGAAGGGCTTGCAATCGCATATTTGAAAGCGGAAGGAAATTGGACAATTCTGCAACATACGCTTCACATGCCTCCCAAGTCTGTCTCAGTTGCTGCAAGAAATCCCGGGATCGGTAATTCGCATGTACCACTGCGATGTGATCCTCCAAGCCATGAGCAGTCAATTTCTTTTTCAAAACATCAAGTGCAACTGGTTTTTCAGAAAGTACTAAAGTAGACAGGTCCAGATCCATACATCGTCCTATCAAGGATGTCAGCACTTGCGACTTTCCGGTACCCGGCGGACCTTGAATGACACAATTGTTTTCGTGAAAAGCATCGAGAACACGGCGTTGATCCGCATCCAACGGTGTTAACTGAACTTCACTTTTAGGCAAAGAGCTGATTTCTACACTTTCATCCCCTAAAAATTGTCGAAGTAACGGGGAAAAATCTTGTTTTAGGATGCCATCTAGTTCACGTAAAAATTGGAAACGAGCAAAATGAAAATTTCCAATTAAGAAACTGGTAGCAAGTGCGCCTTGGATTTCATGTTTCTCCAAATATCTTTGGAATTGTTCCAAAAGTTCTTCCGGCTTTTTTCCTTCTAAATCAGGTAATGCACCCTGCTCTCTGAAAACGTGATTCAAGTATGGATTATAAACCATCCTGTCAAAATCCGGATCCAATTCAATTACATCTGATAACCCAACCTTTCGCCAACTGATCGGAACCAGTAATACGGGCGCTGTAATGTTCTGATTCGCAATTTCAGTGGAAAACGTACCGATGGCCAAAGTAAGTGGATTGATATCCGATTCTCGGATCGAACTTTGAGCTTCTCTTAATAGCTTGGACAGAATATTTTCAAGTGGATGACGAAATGCAGCGCTTGGCAAGACCTCTAAACGAAGTGACAATTGATGATTTGAAAGATCCACCAAAGCATCCGAAGTTGGGATCGCTGAAAGATCCAACAGAAACTGCTCTATGACTTGCTTTGCATCAACAACTTGCATGCAACGAATGTACATATAAATTCAGGGTTGAAGCGCGTTTAACAGCGAAAATCAACGTATCTTGGCCACATGAATCGTTTCCTTTTTTGGTTATTAGTTCTAACATCCAGTTCCGTTTCAGCACAGGAATTCACCGTTGCCTTCGGTTCTTGTTCCAATCAGCGATTCGATCTGAGTATTTTCGATACCATTGTGACGCACCAACCAGACGTGTTTTTGTTTTTGGGCGACAATGTGTACTTAGACACGCACAATAAGGACACGATGTGTGCGCGCTACGATTCGCTCCTGTCCAATCGGTCATTCCGAAATTTACAAGATCAAACGGAGATATGGGCAATTTGGGATGACCACGATTACGGTTGGAATGATGCGGGGAAAACGTATCCTGAAAAGGAATTGACGAAAGTCTTGTTACTCGATGCTTTCGATGAGCCACCAACTAGCTGTCGTTGGAAACGCTCCGGCATATACGGCACCAAATTGATCCAACTGGAAGGACTGCGCATTCAATTCATCTTACTCGACACCAGAACGTTCCGGGATTCATTGTGCAGCTTCAATGACCTACCTTATCCTAAATCCTATTTCCCTTACTGGCCGGAATATTCTCCCTGCCCGGATTCCACAAGAACACTTCTAGGTTCAGAACAATGGTATTGGCTGGAACAAAAATTAAGTGAGCCGGCAGATTTTCGATTTATTTGTAGCAGTATTCAATTCGGACATGCATTTAACGGATACGAATCTTGGAACAATTTCCCATGGGAGAAAGTCAAAATGGCCCAATTGATCCAGAGCAAACAAGCAAATGGGGTTGTGTTTATTTCCGGTGATGTGCATTACGGCGAAATTTCAAAAGATACCCTACAGATCGGTTATCCGCTTTACGATGTGACTAGTAGCGGACTGAGTTCCACCTGGCACAGTCCGGCTCCAAATCAAAATCGCATGGGGCAAGCGGTGATGGAAAACAACTTTGGTTTGCTTCGTTTTTCAGCAAAAGAAAAAAAGGTGCGCATTGAATTGCTGGATAAATCCAACGCGGTTCGAGAAGAATTAATTCTTGACAAGCAACAGCTCATTGCTCCAATAACCAAATAATGCCATTAACTTTACGGCGAAGAAAAATACACGAGATGGAACACAACATGAAATTCGGAACAAAAGCAATTCATGCCGGCGTTCAACCAGACCCAACAACCGGGGCGATCATGACCCCAATTTTTCAAACATCCACATACGTGCAGGAAGCACCGGGAGTGAACAAGGGATATGGATACGCGCGTGGTAAGAACCCAACTCGTGAGGCTTTGCAAGCAAACATTGCTGCATTGGAAAATGGAAAGCACTGTGTTTGTTTCAGTAGTGGTGTTGCAGCTACAGATGCAGTTCTGAAATTATTGAAACCCGGAGATGAAGTGATCACCGGAGACGATCTTTATGGAGGTACCTACCGTTTATTCACGAAAATTTATGAGAAGTTTGGAATCAAATTCCATTTTATCGACTTGACGAATGCAGAAAATGCACGCAAATACATCAATAGCAATACACGTTTGATCTGGGCTGAAACACCAACGAATCCAACGATGCAGATCATTGATATCGCGGCGGTTTCAGCTATTGCTAAAGAACACGACGTGTTGATGGTAGCAGACAACACTTTTGCTTCTCCTTATTTACAAAACCCATTGGATTTGGGAGCAGATATCGTGATGCACTCCGTTACAAAATACTTGGGTGGACACTCGGATGTGGTGATGGGTGCCTTGATCACGAACAATGACGACTTACATGAACAACTATACTTCATTTTGAATAGTTCAGGTGCAAATCCTGGTCCGATGGATTCATTCTTAGTTTTACGCGGGATCAAGACCTTGCATTTGCGTATGCAACGCCATTGTGAGAACGGTAAAAAGATCGCGCATTTCCTCAAAGGACATCCTGCAATTGAAAAAGTATACTGGCCTGGCTTCCCGGAGCATCCGAATCATGAAATTGCCAAAAAACAAATGCGCGATTTTGGAGGAATGATTTCGATCGTCTTGAAAGATAAAAGCATAGAGAATACATTCCGTGTGGCATCTTCATTCCAGGTGTTTTCCTTGGCAGAGTCTTTGGGAGGCGTAGAATCCTTGATCAATCATCCAGCCACAATGACGCATGCTTCGATCCCGAAAGAAGAGCGCGAAAAGGCAGGAGTTGTTGACAATTTACTGCGTTTGAGCGTTGGTGTTGAGGACGTGGAAGATCTGATTGCAGATTTGGAACAAGCACTAGCATAAAACAACACAAGAAATAATCAGTCAAAAGGTTCAAGTAGTTCAAAGCTGTTGGACCTTTTTTTAATTCAGCAAATGTTATCACATGATCATTATTACCGGTACATCGCGAGGAATCGGCAAAGCTCTGGCCGAACATTTTCTAAAAACAGGTAAACTCGTTTTGGGAATCTCCAGAACATGTTCTTTGTCGCATCCGAACTACACACATATCCATTTAGACTTGGTAGACGAAAAGGCCGTCAAAGCATTTCAATTTCCAAATCTCACTGGCGAGTCCGAAGTTGTTTTCATTCACAATGCCGGAACGATCGGAAAAATACAACGCGTAAGTGATCAGCAAGAACTAGATTTACAAGAAGTATTTCAAATCAACCTGTTCTCTGGAGCAGAACTCGTTCATGGCTTATTTCAAAACTTACCGTTGGACAAAAAGTTAACCGTCATCTTCATCAGTTCGGGTGCCGGTAAAAGACCTATCCCATCCTGGGCAGCGTATTGTGCCTCAAAGGCAGCGGTTGATCTGTGGTTGCGAACCGTTCAAGCAGAAGAAAGTGAAAAAGGGCGTTCGATCACTTGTTACTCCATTGCTCCGGGTGTAGTAGACACCGAAATGCAACAAACCATTCGAAGAACGCCAGAAACTGATTTTTCATCTTTGAATCGTTTTGTAGTATTGCACGAAAACGAGGAATTAAGAAGGCCAATTGACGTTGCAGGAAAGATTGCAACAATCATCCAAAGCAGCTCCAATGATGAAATTGTAATTTCATGTTGATTTTTAACCTATTGTTTGTTGAACATCCAATTTAAACTTCATTTTTCGTAACAATTCTCAAACCATTCAATCAATAATTCACCCCGTTCAGCCAAAAAAATTCATTTTCGGGTAAACAATTATTAATTTAGAGGGCTTACAAGTGCTGAATCTGTAGGCTAAGTGTTTACTCTTATGATTACAATACATTAATTGATCAGATCAATTAATAAAAACTGGCTAGAAACTATGAAAAAAATTACCTTTTCATTGATTGCGTCGAGCATGTTCTCCACATGTATGCTTAACGCACAAACACCTGTTCGCCAATTGGACAAATCCAACATGCGTGAAGGGGAAAAAGTTGAGTACTGTACTCAACACAAACATATGGCAGAAGCCATGAAAGACCCTGCTTTCGCGGCGCAGTATCGTGCGGCACAGCAACAATTAGCGGATGAAACAGCTCAAAAATCGAAAGAATCTTCAGGAACTACTAAGGCTACCGTTTACACGATTCCGGTAGTTTTCCACGTATTGCACAATGGCGGAGTTGAGAACATTTCAAAAGAGCAGATCGAAGATGCAATGTTCATATTGAACCGTGATTACCGTTTGCAAAATGCGGACGCGGCAACAGTTCAAGCCCCTTTCGCTGGTATGCCATCTGATATTGAGATCGAATTTGCTTTAGCTCGTAAAGCTCCAAACGGTCAATGTTTCAGTGGTATTACACGTACCTTGACACCACTTACTTTTGATGGATCAAGCGGACAAGCGCAAGTGAATGCCGTAGTAGCAGGAAATGATGTTTACCAAGGTGTTTGGGATCACAAAAAATACTTGAACATTTATGTTTGTGACGACATTGGTGGTGCGGCCGGATATACATTCAACCCAATGGGTGGAACAACCGCTAATGCAACGAACATGTATTATAACGGAATCTTTGTATTGCATAACTACACCGGATCAATTGGCACTTCAAGTAATTATACCAGCCGCACATTGACACACGAGGTTGGACACTGGTTGAATTTGGAACATGTTTGGGGTCCAAACAACAACCCTGGAAATGCGGCAAGTTGTGCTGATGACGATGGGGTTCAGGATACACCGATGTGTATTGGTTCTACGTCATGTAGCTTGAATGCGAATACATGTGACGATACAAACGATCCTAATAATTACAGTTCATGGACAACAAACGTAGTGGACAACGTAGAGAACTACATGGATTATTCTTATTGTTCAAAAATGTTTACTCCAAATCAGCGTACTCGTATGCGTGCAGCTGCTACTTCTTCTGTATCAGGAAGAAACCAACTTTGGACAACTACCAACTTGGCATTTACAGGAGCAACGGAGCCTCTTGTATTATGCAGTGCTAAATTCACAACGGCAAAAACAGTGATCTGTGCCGGTGAAACAATCGATTTCGAAGATCAGTCTTTTAACGTTGTAAATGGTTGGAACTGGACATTTACCGGTGGTACTCCAGCTTCTTCAACAGTTCAAAACCCTTCTGTAACCTATAGCACACCTGGAACTTATTCAGTTTCATTGGTAGCAACTGATGGTTCTAGCAATGACACTGAGACGATTACAAATTACATCACTGTACTTCCTGCAGGTGAGGAGACTTTGCCTTTCTTCGAAGGATTTGAGAACGAAACTAACCTAACAACATCATCTCGTTGGATGTTGTTGAACAATGGTGGAAATACATGGGAGGTAACTACTGCAGCTGCTCATTCTGGAGTGAAATCAGCAAAAATCAACAACTTTGGACAAGCAGCTGATCAAATCGATGAGTTGATCTCAAAAACAATTGACCTTTCAAACGTTGATACAGTTACTTTGTCTTTCCGTTATGCCTACAGAAAAAGAAATAGCAGCAGTTCGGATTATTTGCGTGTATTCTTGACAAACAACTGTGCTTCTACCTGGGAAGTTCGCAAGACTTTATCTGCAACAAATATGTCGGGTTCAACAACAGCTAGTACTGCTTGGACACCAACAGCAAACGATTGGATCACTGTTCACATGACAAACGTAACTTCTCAATACTGGGTAGAGAATTTCCGTTTCAAATTCCAATTTGAATCTGGAGCTGGAAATAATGTTTACTTGGATGATATTAACATTTATGAATCACTGCCATCTGATAATCCTGTGATCGCTGGTTTAGAAGAAACCGAAGTAAATGGTATCAACTTGTATCCTAACCCAGCTGATGATGAAGTAAATGTAACATTCAATGCGGCTGCGGCTCAAGAAATATGGGTTTCTGTTACCGACGTTACCGGTAAAGTAATCGAACGTCATTTGATCCATGGTAAAGCAGGTGCAAACTTGGTAGCATTAAATACTGATGCTTATGCTAATGGCGTTTACTTTGTAAACTTGGCGTCAGGAAACGTAAACCAAACGTTGCAATTTGTAATCAAATAATTACAGAATAAATTCTAACAAAAAAGGGGAAGCGACTGCTTCCCCTTTTTTAATTTTAGATGGTTGGTTGTATTCGGACGTTCAATGAATATTGAAGTAATCAGTTTTTTTGGATACAAGATTGTTCACTTCGCACTGATCAATTACTAACAAAAACATTACAGTTGTTAACGAATCATGCAGCAATAAACGAAGATAGTGCCAAACTATTATTCACCTGTTTTACAAGTATTTACAATTTTTTCAGCTTCAGAAACGTTCTTATTTTAGGAATTTGATTTCCATTTTTGGGAATTTTATGCGTGTGTAATTTCACCATCCGGAACGAGGTCTTCACCCTTCATACGCAAATAAAGCTGGATCAATGCCACAACATCTTTTTCGCAATAAGTTGCAATGCGCGGAAGATCATTGTCCTCATGGTAAACACGAGCGACATCGGCACCGGAAATATCATCTTTTGGAGTTGGTATTTTGAATACATGACAAAGCAATGCCAATGACGTATAAGCTTTGTAATCACCAAACTTCCATAATTCCATGGTATCGATGTGCAATATCTCCCATGGTTTCTTGCCTGCCAGGTCTAAAATATTTGGCAATCGGATGCCGTGGATCAGCATTCTTCTGCAAATGAAGGGGAAATCGAATTCTTTGGCATTATGTCCGCACAAGCGGTGATTTGGAGTGTTGTAATTATCCTCCAACAAACGCGCAAATTGTCGTAATAGGGTTTCTTCGTCGTCATGAGCAAAGGACTTGACACGAATCGTTCTTCCGGTTACCGATGATCTAACAAACCCAACGGAAATGCAAACGATCTTACCGAATTCAGCATAAATTCCTGCGCGATCGCGGTAAACTTCCGCCTCTCTTTTTTCATCCGTCAGAAAACGAGCGTTTTTTGCATCAAACAAATGTGCAGTGGTTTCATCCAAATCGTGATAATGATACGTTTCAGGCACTGTTTCAATGTCAAGGAATAAAATTTTGTCAAGTTGTACGTCTTGCATAATGTGTTGTTTTCCATTTAAGTTAGTGAAAAATATTCCGTCGTTCCTAATGAACCAGCGAAAAAAAACACCAAAAATCAGGCTTTACAAATAAAAGGAATTCTATTCCTTATTTTTGTAAAAAAAGTATGGCAGAGTCCTTACACATATCAGGAGAGTCCAAAGAGGCAATTTACCGGGAATTAATTCCGCAGATTCGTTCCTTGCTGACCGGCGAACCCAATCTAACAGCCAACCTTGCAAATACATGTGCGGCTTTGAAGGAAGCGTTTGATTTCTTCTGGGTGGGATTTTACCTTGTTGAGGGTGATGAATTGGTGCTTGGACCCTTTCAGGGTCCGATTGCCTGTACACGGATCAAACCAGGAAAAGGTGTCTGTGGAACTGCATGGATCCAAAACAATACTATCATTGTTCCGAACGTAGACGAATTTCCCGGACACATCGCTTGTTCAAGCTTGTCTAAAAGTGAAATCGTTATCCCGATCGTTCATAACGAAAACGTTGTTGGCGTATTAGATATCGACAGTAAGGAACTGAATGATTTTGATGAAACCGATGCACAGCATTTAACCGAATTATGTCAATGGCTAGGAACTTCTTGTTTTGGATAGGTCTCGTTCTTTCGAGTTGCGCACAGGTTGTACCGCTAACCGGTGGCAACAAAGATACGATCGCACCCCGCGTTATTGCGCAAGATCCAGCGCAAGGAAGCACCAACACGAATTGCAGCTCCATCACCCTTGAATTTGACGAATTCATTAAGCTCCAAGACCCGTCAAATACGGTCAGTATGAGTCCGTCCGTCGGGGATTTAACATGTACCCAAAACAAACGAAAAGTTACTATTTCCTGGAGCGGAATATTGGCTGAGAACACCACCTATATTCTACAATTGAATGGAACCATTCGCGATGTAAACGAAGGCAATGATTCCATCATGCAACTTGTTTTTTCAACAGGATCCCAAATTGACAGCGCTAGCGCAGCAGGCAAAGTGATTGATGCGTTCACAAATGAGGCTGTGCAAGGTGCAACAGTAGGATTGTATCTTCCCGGAAGTGATCCCTTCAAAACTACACCACAATACGCCACAAGAACGAACTCGAAAGGCGAGTATCGTTTCAGCTATTTGAAAAAACAGCCATATCACTTGTTTGCTTTCCTAGATCGCAATAAGAACCAGGAGGCGGACCCCGATGAACCGATCGCTTTCAACCAAGACTCCATTTCGGTGAGTGATACGTTGCAGCAAGATCTGCGCATGTATTTACCTCAAAATACCGCTAAAAAAACACGCGTTCAACCCATACTACCCGGAATCATGGCTGTTTCCGGCTATCAAATTGCAGATCAAAACATCCGAATCAATGGAATGGAGCTCAAACCAGTTAAGGTCATTTCATCCGATTCTGTATTAGTGAAACTTCCTGAATTGAATGAATCATTGATGCAAGTAATCGTTGGAAAGGATACCTTGCAACGAAACGTACAACCTAAAGAACGTCTTAAGCTTGCGGCTGTTCGTATTTCTAGTAGAATCATTCTGGCTACAGGCGACTCACTTGTTTTTTCCATGAATCTGATAGCTAACAAATTAGATGCTGAAAAGATCCAACTTTTAACGAGTAAAAATGAACTCCTTTCATTCAACACCCGGATCAAAGGGGATCAATTGGTTATTTATCCGACAAGTCCAGCAAGTGGTGCAATAAGGATTCACTTTGATCGAGACGCTTTGAGTGATGGCATTTGCAAGAACGATAGTTGCACTTTCGCTGTTCAATACCTGACAAAAAACGAACTGGCTACGCTAGAGCTTGATGCATCTGTTTTGACCGGAGCTTATGTTGTAGAGTTGTTAGAAGGACAAAAAGTGATTGCCACACGCATTAAAAAACCCGAACAGAACAAGGTAACCTTTGAAGGATTGGTTCCCGGTAATTACACCTTGAGATGTATTTCTGACACCAATGAAAATGCAAAATGGGACTCTGGAAACTTTCCTGACACGCAAGCGGAAAATGTCTTGCGATTCCCGATCCGTCAGAAACTGAAAGGCAACTGGATCGTTGAAGAAGTGCTAAAATTCGAATGATGAATAACGAGGCCAAGATCCGCAATGCATTTAGCCGCTGGAAAATTCTTCTGGCCATCGCATTTGGTCTGTCGGTAAGCATCGGACTCCTCATCTACACCTTCAATCAAGAGGAATATAAACTGGTCAAGGCGGGCACAGGAACCCATACTTGGACAGATCTGAACAACAATGGGATCATTGATCATACGGGTATTCCGGAATTCAAACCGCAAAAAGGGGGCGATTACGCCTTGCGATCAGCATGGGAAATACTAAGTGACATTGATTGGTCAGCAAGTACATTCTTTTGGCTGTTCATGGCAATCATAGGAATGGTTGGACGGGATGTAGCTTACATGTGGCGCATTCGCATCCTCACACATCAAGAACTGAGTTGGCGACAAACATTTTCCGTTATTATGCTTTGGGAATTCGCCTCTGCATTGGCACCAGGTGTAGTAAGCGGGGCAACAGTGGCCATGTTCATTCTCAATCGCGAGCGTATCGCCATGGGGAGAGCTACAGCGATCGTGGTAATCACGGCATTTTTCGATAACCTATTCTATGTCATTATGATCCCTCTGGTGGTTGGGATCGTAGGAACCGCTTCGTTATTTCCCTCTAACATTTCAGACTCGAATGCGAGCACCGTTTTTTGGACCGGTTACGGCATCTTTTCAACATTGTGTCTTCTACTTTATCTCAGTATCTTTCGATTCCCAAATCTTATCAAGCGAATCTTGGGCTTTTTCTGTTCGTTTCCTCTGCTTAATCGATGGCATGAAAAGGCACTAAAAACGGGTGATGAAATTGCGACTACTGCTCGAATCATGCGTCAAGAAAAAGGCATATTCTGGATCAAAACCTTCGTTGCAACTTGTGCTTCCTGGACATCCCGCTTTTTGGTGATCAACTTTATCCTGCAAGCATTCTTGCATTTAGGCTTGTTACAACAACTACACGTGCTTTCGAAACAATTCGTCCTATGGATGTTCTTGCGTGTTTCACCAACCCCCGGAGGTAGCGGTGTAGCGGAATGGGCCTTTGGAGAATTGATGTCGGATCTGACCACATCATTTATTCTTCTAGGAGCAATGGCCGTGATCTGGAGGTTGATCAGCTACTTCCCCTATCTTTTGATAGGAAGTTTTATTCTGCCTCGCTGGTTGAAGCGAAAAAAGTGACGAATGTCCTGTTTTTAACCAATTTGGCATTGTAACTTCGTGCAATGAATTGGAAATGGCTTCTTTGGTTGACCGTGATTTTCGCGATGTTTTCATGTACCGCCAGTAGATTTGTTGAACCTTTAGAACACAAACAACATGCTGTAACAGCTAATATTGGAGGTCCAATGGCGCGTGTTCCAGGTATCGGGAGCATTCCGTTACCAATCTCTTCAATAGGCTATGCTTATGGTTTGCATTCAAATGCTACCATTTATGGTAACTGGCATACTACTTCAGCAATTTTCGGAGTTATTCAATTGGAACTGGGCACCTCCATTCGATGGTGGCAAAACGAATCACAATCTATGGGGCTTAGCACACAACTTGGATTTCACTACATGAACGATGTGTTCGAAAAAAACCAGCGTTTGTATCCTACATTTGACGCGAATTATTATTGGCACTATTTAAAGTCAAGCTCCGAAAAAACTGAAGGAGATTCACAAAAGTGGAACAATTATGTTTATGGCGGAATGAGCAATTGGTTCGACCTTAGAGCATTCAAAGCACATGGCTTAGAACAAACAAACAGGCTAGTTTTCGCACCGCAAATAGGCCACGTTTTCCAAGGGAAACATTGGGATATTTTTACGGAATTTAAATTGTTGGGTCCGGGTAAAGCAAATGACAAAGTAGTTATAGATTACGTAAGTCCTTTACGAGACAGAGGAGCATTGGGAATTTATCTGGGTTGTACATTTAAATGGTAGATATGAAACGCATTCTCATTTTTTTTGGATTGATTGCATTACTGGGATGTAAAAAACGATTGGACGATTTCTTATTCAACAACGATAGCTCAATCGAAGCCTATTATTTGGATGATTACACCGGAACAACCACCCTGGATGTTGGCACTGAGTATGATGTTGCCGATTCGATGATACACTTCATTCAATTTCCCATTTCGGATAACGGACAAACCCTAATGATGGAAGGTATCTATGTTGGCGATCTGACTTCGATTGCAACCGATACAGTTATTTTATATTGCCATGGAACTGCCAAGCACATGGACTTTTACTGGCCTCGTCAAAAGCTGTATGCCAACTTGGGCAGTAAACATCGTTTTGGTGTACTAATGGTGGATTATCCGGGTTATGGACTATCTGATGGAACACCTACTGAAGACAACATGTATGCCAGTGTTGGTGGTGCAATGCAATGGTTGAAGGATAAAGGATTAACTAATGAAAGGTTGGTCATGTTCGGTTTTTCTCTAGGAAGTGCTCCAGTTTGCGAAATTGCAGCACGTCCGCTTGCCTATCCAATGTCTCCCGCAAAAATCATTCTTGAGGCCCCTTTCGCTTCGGCAGAGGTTATGATTCAAGATGCAGCAGTACTTTCACTTCCAGGATCTTACTTCGTAAATGTAAAAATTGATAATGCTGAAGAGATCAAAGAAGTAGCGCAACCGTTACTTTGGATTCACGGTGAAGACGATCATTTCTTGAGCATGGAATCTCATGGACAACTGGTTTATAACAATCACTCTGGAATCTGGAAAAAAGCGGTAACTGTGCCCGGTGGCGATCATGAGAATACGCCTTTTGTGATGGGTTATTCAGCCTATTTGGATAGTATTTTGTCCTTCATCACGACCCCTTGATCAATTAATGGCCTGTTTTCCTTTACATTTCAATATAAAAAAGCTATCTTTGCACCCCCAAAGTGTTATTCCGTCAGGAATTTACACCTAACGGTAAAACAAACAGGTATGTCATACGGAGTAAAAATCTTTGCTGGACGAGCATCTCAGAAATTGGCGGAACAGGTTGCGCACAAGTTTGGAGTATCGTTGGGTGATGTGAAAGTACAGGAATTCAGTGATGGTGAATTTCAACCGTCATTCGAAGAAACTGTGCGTGGTCAGGATGTTTTCATTGTACAATCCACCATGCCGCCAAGTGACAATTTGTTTGAATTATTATTGATGGTGGATGCCGCAAAACGCGCCTCTGCCCGCAAGATTATCGCAGTTATTCCTTACTTCGGTTTTGCGCGTCAGGATCGCAAGGACAAACCGAGAGTTGCGATTGGTGCAAAGTTGGTTGCTAATATGTTGGAGGCAGCTGGTGTAAACCGCATCATGACCATGGACTTGCACGCAGATCAGATCCAAGGATTCTTCGAAGTACCGGTTGATCACTTATTCGCTTCTACCTTGTTCTATAACGAAATGAAGCGCTTAGACACCGGGAACTTGATCATGGCCGCTCCGGATGCGGGAGGTGCGAAACGCGCAAACTCCTACGCTAAGAAATTGAATACAGGATTAGCAATTTGCCACAAGCACCGCAAAAAAGCAAATGAAGTTGCTGAAATGACGGTGATCGGTGACGTTAAAGGCAAAGATGTGATCTTAATCGATGATATGTGTGATACAGCAGGCACACTGACCAAATCTGCTGAATTATTCATGGAAAAGGGAGCAAAAAGTGTACGCGCATTCTGTACGCACGCGGTGCTTTCCGGACCTGCTTACGATCGCATTAATAATTCGGTACTTACTGAATTGATCGTGACAGATACAATCCCATTGAAACAACAAAGCGACAAGATCCGTGTGATCTCTGTTGCAGATTTGTTCGCTGATGTCATTGACAAATTGGTGAAGAACGAATCTATCAGTACGCATTTTATAATCTCATAAATAAACACAAATGAAAGTAGCACAATTGAGCGGTTCGTCTCGCGCGAACGTAGGGAAAAAAGATGCTAAAGCGTTGAGAGATGCAGGACAAGTTCCTTGCGTTCTTTACGGACAAGGCACGCAAACGCATTTCTCAGTAAAAGATATTACTATCGAGAAAATGGTTTACAACCCGGATGTTTTCCAATTCGAATTGGATGTTGACGGTAAGAAAACAAAAGCGATCATTCAAGAGATCCAACAACACCCGGTTACAGATAAAGTAATGCACGTTGACTTCTTGGAGTTGGATGACAAAAAACCAGTTAAAGTTGCTTTGCCGGTTCGTTTGACAGGTTCATCTCGTGGTGTAATGGCCGGAGGTAAATTGATGCAAGTTTTCCGTCGTTTGAAAGTAGTTGGTTTGCCTGGAGAATTGCCAGATGCAATTACTATCGACATTACTAAATTGCGTATCGGACAATCAGTTCGCGTAGGTGATTTGGAAACAGAAGGTTTGAAATTCGTTGATGCTAAGAACGCTGTGGTTGTAGCTGTGAAAATGGCTCGTGGTGCTTCTAAAGCTGCTGAAATGGATGAAGAAGATGAAGATTAATCTTCCCTAATAATGCGAATCCCGGTCTTGTGATCGGGATTTTTTTTGCAAAAAAAAGCCGAAGTTAACTTCGGCTTTTTTTGAATTGATTTTGGCGATAGGCTCTAATATCGAGAGTCCTTATGATACATGTGATATTCAAAGATGCATTTTATTACAAATCAAATGCTTAAGCCTATCTCAAAAGCTTATTTTAGTTTCTGAATGGTTAAAATCAATTTCTCCAGCAACAAGATTAATGCCTAATAAGTTGCTTTGTTGTACTGACTTGACCGTCTTGCTTCACCATAGTCAGGTAATAAACACCCGCCGACCAAGCGCCCGATGAAATGGCAATCGACTGACCAGAGAACGGATAAATTCCCACCTTGGATCCCTTTTCATCCAAACAGATCAAGGTACCTGACATCGGTCTTTCCCAGTTCACAATCACTTCATCTGTGGTCGGATTAGGATAGATCGACCATAGCATCTCTTCAACTTCCAAGCCAGCTCCACCAATGACCACGATCGTCTGATTACTAGTGTCAGCCGGACAAGAATTATTAGCTGCGATGAGCTCCACTTCGTAGGTTCCCGCAGTGCCGTATTGGTGCCACGGATTTGTGTCCTGACTACTAGTTCCATCACCGAAATTCCACAAGTATCCGTTCGCATTTTGTGAACCGTTTGAACACGTCAAGATGGCGCTAGGTAAATACAAGGTATCTGTATTCACTGTGAATGCCGCCTGATTCGGTTGGCTTACCTGAACAGCCACTTGTTGCTGAATGGTATCCAAGCCACCCGGACCTGAAACGATCAATTCAACCGTGTAGGTGCCACTTGCCGGATAAACCACTTGCGGATTTACGGCGGCACTGCTTGCAGGACTTCCACCCGGGAATGACCAGGCATAGCTCGTCGCATTCACGGAAGTATTTTGGAAATCAATTGGCGTTCCGGCACATACAAAAGTGTTTGTACTATTGAATGCAGCTACCGGTGGATCTGTAGGAGGAACCACCAACTGACCATTCGAGGAAATTACCGAAGAGATTAACCCAGCGCCATTCTCCACACGCACATTGACGTAATACGTTGTTCCTTGTGCCAAATTCAATCCATTCAATGCAAAACTCGTGTTCCAGTAATTATCTGTCCAGTTCACAACATTTGTCGCTCCTGCACTAGTTCCAACAGAAACCCAATAACGAGCTACATCCGAATGTGGATCTGAACCTGCATCCCAATTAGCCTCGATCAAATTGTTATTGGTGGTAGTTGTAATGTCCGCTCCTGTTCCATCGTTTACATAGGTCGGCGCGATCGGTGCTGTCCAGTCTACAAAGACATCTTCAAAATCCAAGGCCGACAAGTTTGCTGCGCTGTCCTGAACGATACTTTTAATGCGCCCAGCCGCGGTTGTTGGATTCGCACTTTGATATCGCAACATTTCCGTAGTTCCAACGCCCACTGAAACACTGGTTGCGCGCGAACGATACACCTTTAGGTTGTTCACCGCATAATTGCAGTTCCCACTTCGAAACGACAAGTAATTTCCTCCTGCAAGCGGAGTAGGATCCGTCCAGGTTGTCACTTGCACATTCTCTACATATACTTGATGCTTTCCGGAAATGCGGTCGTAGATCACTTTGAAATCATACCACGTACCTGCAACGAAGTTGTACGACACCTCATTCACCAACGTGAACACGTCATTCGTTACCTCGTAAAGCTGCACTTTGTCGTCATCTAAACGGAAGAAAACGAAGTAAGAGTTTCCACGGTTCGTTAATGTCGGATCCGAACAGAAATAATGCATTCCGGCGCGGCGATTTGTACCGGCCCCATCCAATTTTCCGGCCCAATGGTACAAATAGCGATTACTTAGGGAATGATCGATCCCAGCCCATACATTCGTGTTGCCATTGGCCTCGTCACTCTGTACCAAATACCCACCATTCAAGCCCCATGTCCCAACCTGTGAGGTCCAATCTGCGTGTAGCGTTGCTTGGTCGAAGTTATCGCTGAAAAATCCTTTATTCGCATTCGCACGCCAGTCACTACCATCGTAATCCAATACTTGGTAATACGCTTTTTCGATCCCACTTCCACCTTGATTATCGGCATCGGTAAACGTCGTTGTGAATGCCTGCGTTACCCATGTTGTCGGTGCGCTGATCGCTGTTGTTGGCGCCGTTGCATCCACTGGTGTCGGTGTTTGGATCACACTTGACCAAGTCGCTTGCCAACCAGCCGCTGTTGTGGCACAATCACTTCGGAATTCAATGAGAAGCGATCCTCCGGTTGAAGTCACCGTACCCGGAGAAGTGGTTCCAGTATAAGTTCCAATTAGCGGAGCGGAAGTAGTCGCCCCATCGTAGATGTACATGTAATCCCAATTCGCTTCCAAATTAAAACTGCTGAACGTCAAGGTCACCGAGCTTGCATTTGCCGGTTGGATGAGCGTGAAATAACGCTGATCATCACTGTAATTGGAACCTGCACCACCGGTATCCATGAACGAACCTGTTGCGGTAGTAACGGTCGTTTGACTCGGGTTGTTATTGATCAATTGGTAATACAAAGCCCAGTTCCAATAAATCCCTGGATCGGTGTGGGTTTGATTCGGATAATGCTGGTGTCCCTTAATTTTAATACAAGAGCCCAAAACATTGGATCCTGAAGTTGCCGTTCCGGAGAATGTGCGCAAAGGATTGATCCCGTAACCACTTTGACACACATCGCGTGACAAAGCCGCAGAAGCATTGTACATGGCAGTGGTATACCACGTGGACTGACTTACATACCCTTCATGTTCGTAACCGATCGTGTACGGATTCTCCGAACCCACATGCCAAGCCTTATTCGCTTCGTTTACCATCTGCGTTACCTGACCATCGCTGGAACGCAACACGTAGTGGTAAGAAACCGACGAGCTGCAATTCTGCGACCATGAGATCGCTCCCGCATAAGTTCCCTGGATGGTATGGATCGTAATTGCCGAGATGGCTGTTCCATTGCGCGAAGAAAAATTGCACGAAGGAGCAGGATTCCAAATGGCTGGCCCGTATTCAGTAGATTTTAAAAGCTGCGCTTCCGGCACGAAAGCCACACTTCCAGCGTATATGTTTGTTGGCGTGAAGACCACCTTTGGCGCAGAAAGTACTGCCAAATTCGTTGCACCAAAGACCTGCTCCAAATTGAATTGGTAATTCGGGAAACCAAACTGAAAAGCATTGTCAGCCTTATTCAAGAAGCGGAACAATTCATACAATTCAGACTGCAATGCGAATTGATGCACGATTCCCGTATCCGGTAAATACGACAAGGCAGAAAATGCTCTCTTCATGCGGATCGGCAAGGGATCTCCATACGATTCCTGAAAAACAACTTCAAAAGCTTTCGCGTAGGCGAGAATCTCTTGTTGTGACTGCTGACGGATCTGCGTTTGAGAAATTCCCGACAGATCAGCTACTTTGCGCATGTTCGAGCGAAAGAACTGCTTGCCGTTTTGCACCATTCCTAGGTATCCATGTGACTTAGGAAGGCCACTACACGACTCCAATTCCGCATCCGATAAATAGGCGAATCGCGTCTGTGTGAACGAAACAGCTTCCAATACTCCTCGCGGCACTTGCGGACACGCCTGGTAGGCTTGCTGACAATCCGATAGGAATTGTGCGTCCTGAGCTGAGGTGAAAAATCCGATAAAAATGGTGAATAGGAACCCGTAGCAGTGTTTCATGAGATTGCAGTTTGCTGCAAAATAACAAAATCAAGCAACCAGAAACAAGGAAAAAAAACAGTAAAATGATTTAGTAGAGCCCTGTTTTACAAGGACTAAGACAATTTATCGCTCAAGATCTTCATTTCGATCACCGGCGAGATCTTTTCGTACAGGATATTGTTCACCGCTTCCAAAATAGGCATCTCTACCTGATACTTCTTATTGATCTCAACCAGACACTTCGTAGCGTAGTATCCCTCGGCGATCATTTCCATCTCTAATTGCGCAGATTTCACCGAATAGCCCTTTCCGATCATGAATCCGAAGGTGCGGTTGCGCGAGAATTTAGAATAAGCCGTTACGAGCAAATCTCCCAAATAGGCACTCGTTTTTACGTCGCGATGAATTGGACTCACTTCATCGATGAAATTCTCGATCTCCTGAATGGCATTCGAGATCAATACCGCCTGGAAGTTTGCACTTGTATTGCATCAATTTTATAAAACAAGAAAAGCACCCTAAGGTGCCTTTTCTTATTCTTTTTCTAAGAGTTCAATTATTGTTGATCGCCATTCATCATCTTCTGTCAATGTCTTTTTTACAATTTCAATTGCCGCGGTCACGGTTATAGCCTCTTTATGTATTTCTTGTTTTAACAATGAATAAAAGGCATCATAAACTAAATCTTCATGAATGTATCTAAGTTGATAAAAATTATTTACAAAATACTTTCCATGTGCCGCGTCCAGACTTGTTGGAAAATATTGAAAAACCAACATATTATTTCCATCTTGAAGCCCCTCTGGTGGCATAACATTATAAATTTCTTCAAGAAGAAAATCATATTCCTTTTCTTCTTGAATACAAATTACAAGAAACTCTATAAGAAAATTCAAATCCCGCTCACCTTCGCGAAATCGAGACATGTGTCGTTCATAAGGAGCATTCTCAGGATGTAAACAAATATCAACCCATTCTATCAATTTCTCTGCATCCAGGGCACCAACTTTTTTACTTATTAATGTTCCATCCGGTGCAATGGCTAACAAAGTCGGGTATGCAGTTATGTCGTAAAGCTCATCAATTTCAGAGCCCAGGTCAGTTTCCATGTCAATTTTAATTGACACAAATGTTTTATCGAATACTTTCCCAACCTCCTCATTGGGAAAGACCTCCTTTGACAACCATTTACATGGTCCACACCATTGTGCGAAGGCGTCGATAAATACTAGTTTATTTTCTTTAGCGGCAATTTTCTTTGCCTCCTCAAAAGAAACAGATTTAAAATTGATTCCTGCAAATGCACCTAGTGCCAGCATAATCATGGGCAATAATAACGCCCCACGGATAAAAATGACATTTTTCATAACTAATTGGGTTTTTGATTGGTTTACCAACACCAATTAGCATGCCTTTTTCACTATTTTTATGATTTTCGTGTTTTTATTAACAATACTATAACACATTAATACGGTATCTGGATACGCACAGATGCCAACAAATTCATTAAAACTCCTTTATAATCAACATAACCATAATTGTTTACAGTAAGGACTTTACTCCAATTGTAAAATTCAAAAGATGCCCCTATATCAAAGAAGAAGTAATGGTTTACATCTGTAAACGAGATACCACCAGTGGCTTGAAAAGTCCAAGGCTGCTTATTTTCTTCGTTCTTGAATTGATACTGTTTCATCCTGATTCCCGCACGCAAGACCTTTATGCTCTCAATTCCAATTCCAACTGATAATACATTATTGGTATCCGAAGCGATCCGGGTAAGTGTACCTGATTGATTTGCTGTGGTAGTATTTCTGATCGCAGGTTTATACACTAGATCAACTAAGCCAACTGTTGACTCCGATCTCCCAGAGAAACCAAACTTAAAAGTAGGACCTTCACGGAAATAATAATCAATTACTGTCCCATTTGAAACAACTTTAGAAACCAAAGTAGTAGGTAAATCTAAGACCGCCGAGACATCAATACCAGTTTCATAATCATCATCTTCCGGTTCAAGATACCCATAAGAAGCATATTTAAAACCAAAAGTTGTTCGATTTCCGGAAAAATCTACTTGCTGAACATCTGTTTGAGTCGGTTGAGAACTTCCATTGTTAATGAATTGATAAGTGTTCGTGATTTTTCTCTCACCTGAAAAACGATGTTGCGTAAAACCGAAACTTATATTATCAAACATTACAATTCCAAATCCGTAGCTTAAATCTTTTCTTCCTCCTTCTGTGCTGAAAGTGTAGGTGTTTGTTCCGGTTATTGAATTACCAAAATCGTCGTATTCTTCAATTTCATAAACCCATTTTTCTTTTCGATAGAAGTTGCTAGAATTTACGCTAAAACCAATTGCCGGTGTAATGACCAGATTTTCACCAATCATAATCGGGGAGGCCAATGCTAATTGGTTTAAATATGGTTTAAAAGGACTATCGGAAAACGTAGCGGTTTGATCTGAATAGAAATTTCCCGAATATGTATCTGTAGCTTCCAAATCACCAAAATTTTTTATTAGTCCACCTGAAACAACTACACTAGTACCCGTTAAAAATCCCAAAGCCGCAGGATTATAATGCAAACCTGTTGCATCGTCCACAAAAGATGTGTAGGCACCGCCTAAACCAAGGGCTCTCGCAGACAAAATTCTTTCATTGATTTCATAATTAAATCCTATAGGGTTTTGGCCAAATGAAAGACTAACCGGAAATATTGATAACAGGAAAATTATTATCTGCTTCATTGTAACGAATATTTGAAAGAAATAGTAAAAAGATTTTGGTAGAAACCTCTCAGCGCTTCGTTCGACACAGCGCCACGATAGTTTCCACGTATACGATTATTGATCGCACTAAATTGCACATCAGCCCTATCGGAAATTGGAACGGAGAAAATCAAACCAACAGACCTTGAAAAAGGTTTCAAAGAAAACAAGCCATCAGAAGCATTCTGTTTTGGATCAACCAACTGATTTGTCGTTAACCGTTTATTGAATGATTTATTCCAATTTTCATAATAACCATATAATCCCAATCCACTTCTAAAAGTATAACCGGCCTTAATTCCTAAACCAACCACAAGATCTCCCCCAATTTTGTAATCGTCTTGCGCTACTTCAAGGCTAGAGTAATCATTTTGAAAATAAAGTGTTTGCTTACTTATTGGTAAAAATATTTCTACAAACGAAAAAGGCTGAAAACCAATTTTAAGTTGATATTGATTGAATTTGTAAGCATTTGAAAAGTATGTGCTTAGGGTGTCCGTAGAAACAATTACCTGACTGGATGGTTCATATATTTCATCATACACCTCATAATTTGTAGGGTTTACCCGATTAAGATTTGAGTTACTATTTGATGTATAGCTCAACGATAAATTAATATTCATCGGTTGAACATTCGGTATACGTAATGTAAATGATTTATTAATAGCAAAAGAAATCGGGGTTATTAATGAATGGCTATATAATCTCTGAATCCCATTGCCAGTTTCGGCAATAGTTTGGTTATTTCCAATATGATAGATATACGAATAGTCATCCTCTGTCTCAACAGATGTCTGATTGTACCCAACAGGTAAACCAAAAACGATTGAAAAATCTGTTGACAAATTATCCCTCCATCGGTAGGTTTTAGCAATCTTCTTTTGGATTAATCGCGAATCATTTGAAAATTTTGTGGCATCTCCGTAACTATCTAATGCACCTGAGTAATTATGGTTTTTTAAAAAATTATCACCATTTGCTTCGTAAATCAAGGATAGCTTTTTTCTTGCTTCTTCCCGATGCGCACCGCCTAAAAAAACATTTAAATAATCTAGAAAATCCTTTTCATTAGAACTTGAAGAAATTTTTCCCCACGTTTGTTCATCGTATGCCACGGCTGCTTTGTTAAACAATGCAAGTTCTTCACTTTCTAAAGCATGGATTTCTTTGGCCTCATAGAGGAAAGTAATCGACTCCATGTACTTTTTTTCATTAAACGCAACCAATGCCTGTGCAGATAGCTTGTTGTACTTAGCTTCGTTTTTTTTATTCTCAAGTGTGCTTTTCTCATCTGACTTTGAAGCATAGGCGTTGGCTTTTTCATACTGAGTCAATGCCTCGTCAAATTGTTGGTTCAATAGTGCATTATCACCAGCGGTTTGATATTTAAACAAATTGCATTTTCTTTTTAGCTCTTCTCCATCTGGCCCCAGTTTTATAATTTTACTAGCCGCTTCCAATTTCGTTAGGGCTTTATCAAATTCTTGGTTATTAAAAGCCGTTTTTGCTTCATTTACATAATTTTCATGACTTGATATTTTCGAGTTCAACGCGTTCAATCTCTCCTGAACTTCGTAGTCATTATATTTTTCTTGTGCGAATTGGTATTGTCTTCTCGCTTCATAGTAGTCGTTGTTGTTAAAAGCTTTGTTGCCTTCAGCAATAAAGGAATTACTCCAAGCCAAATAAATGGAAGACCTCAAATTAGTGCTGGCCTCATCAGACCAGTAATCTCGTTCGGCCTCATCAACTTTCTCGATGGCCGAAACATAATTTTTTTGATACAAAAAAGTACGTGCTTCATCTAGTACATTGGCAAAATCCTGAGCATCAGCTAACCGTTCTTGCTTAATCCTTTCTTGTTTATAAAGTTCATCCAATCCGTCTTTAATTCTCTTACGATAACCACTAATCTCACTCTTTACTTTAGGATCATTAGCCAATTTCCCAGCACCTTTTACATATTTGTTTAATTCAGTCTCTGCCAATCTATACTGTTTGTTCTTGATAAGATTATCAACCTTACTTAATTGAGAAAATGCCGAACTGACAAAAAACAGAAAAAAGATGAATAGAGAATGTTTCATTAGACTAATATTTGATCAGCAAATTTAGCAATTTTAATATATTTGTAAGAGTTTCTTTTTCTATGACTTACAAGACTTTTGGACTTATTTTTTCACTCACAATTTTGGCGTACTTTTTTTTCTGTCCGAAGTCTTATGGTCAGAATTGTACCCCCCCTGGCGTTGGATTAAACGGGAGTGCTTGTTCTAATTCAGCAGCATTTATGATGAGTGCTGTGACATATTTGAATCAAATCACCCCAGAACTGAGTCAAATAGCCTATTATCAGGAATTTGAAATGCTTTATCGTGAGGTCAACTCACCATCCTGGAATTCATTGAAAGTATACAAGGCTTTTGGAGAGTTTAGAATCTTTGGTCTAGAACCATGTACGAAGTATGAGTTAAAATCACGCACCATCTGTTCTGCTACTGAATCCTCGGGTTTATCGAACTCACTTTTCTTTGAAACTGCATGCGACAAACCAACGAATCTTGAAATCACACAAGTCACCACAGATGAAGCAAGTGTTAACTACCGATCATTTGTGACAGGATTTTGTGGCGCATCAGATTCCTACACGGCAGAGATACAGTACAGAGAAACCAATGGAGTTTGGCAATCGATTTATTGTTCAAAAGGTCAAGCATGTAAATTGTACTTGTTAACCCCTGGAACGAAATACTCAGTGCGTGTCCGTTTTAAGTATGATTTGAATAAGTACTCTGACTTCACCAATGAAGTTTCCTTCACTACCAAGGGGACATCATCTTCTGGAGGGGGTTCGGCTGGAGGAAATAATGGTGGTGGAAACAGTAGTGGTGGAAACGGGAGTAGCTCCAATAATTCAATGATAATTCCAAACCTTTTCATTACTTCTGGTGCTAATTTTGTAACCGGTGTTTATCATCAAATCAATGTAAATTTTGACGATGTATATTCTAAAATTGAATATGAAGTTGGAACCAATCCTTCTTTTGTTAATCCAATGATTTCATCTTCATTTGATACAGATCAATCTTATTTTAGCGTACTGTTTCCAACAGTAGATGTTTATTACATTCGAGTGCGTGGTGTTCTACCTTCAGGATTGAAATCAAATTGGTCGGCATACACAAAAGTGAATGCAATAAGATCTGTATCTGGCACAGGAACTCCTAACACATCAAATAGTGGATGCCCAACCCTAAGCTATTCAATCAATTCCAATACCGGTTCTGATTGTATCGAGTTAAGCTGGTTCGATGCAAGTAACCCGAAATTAGTTGAAACCATTCATATTGAATACAGAGAAACCGGCGGATTAAATTGGTCCTCCTTAGACAAATCAAATTCATTATTCAACTCGGTAACCTTGGAAAACTTGGAAGCTTGTACAACATACGAGATAAAAACTCAGTCATATTGTGCACAGCAAACCACTAGTGCATGGACCAATATGAATTCGATAAG
>VFQT010000975.1_pt1 | contig 37695 bp, 31 predicted proteins | sample 3512381 | NCBI WGS metagenome assembly VFQT01 (sample SAMN10412376, study PRJNA504923) | tailings metagenome | isolation source: Relicate 2 Philex TSF3 active mining site | place: Philippines: Tuba, Benguet | collected 2017-08-29 | reverse complement strand
CTTCTCAGTGGAAACTTGTGCCCCTCCCGGGTCAACTCTCAGTGCAAATCAACAGACTGTGGGCCGGTTGAGGTCCGGGAACACGTCCACGGGAAGCTTCGTGACGGTGAAGCCGCCGTAGAGGACGAGGAGTGCTGCGATCGCCACGACGAAGAGCCGGTTCCGCAGCGACTGCGTGACGAGGAAATTGAACATGTCCGGGTCTCAGCGGATCTGGTTGAGGAGCTCGGCCCCTTGCGAGACGATGCGCTGCCCCGTGCCGATGCCAGACACGATCAGCACGCGTTCCCCGTCGAGCGGCTCGATCCGCACCTCGCGCGGGCGGAAATTCTCGGCACTGATGTGATCGTAGACGATGGGCTGGCCGTTGGCGCCCCTGATCACCGCCGTGCGCGGCACGGCGATGCCCTTGCGCTCTTCCTGGGTGCGCGCCAGCACGGTGAGAAGCTGGCCCGCCCGCAGCATGCCCGCCTCGCCCTCGATCTCAAACTGCACCGGCACCGCCTGGTTCCTGTCCGCGAGGCCGGTTCCCCGGTAGCTGACCGGGACGACGCGGCCGTCCCCGAGCCGGCCTTCTCCCGACCCCGTGATCGGGAGCGCCTGATAGCTCAGCGCCTCGACCCAGTAGCGCTGCGGATCGATGATCTGGAAGATCACAGCGCTGGGCTCGGCGATCTGGCCGGCGACCGCGTTGACGGCGGCAATGACACCTGACACCGGGGCGACCAGCTTCTCGGGCTCAACCGTGGCGGTCGCGAGAACCTTGCTCCGCGCCTTCAGCCCTTCGAGTTCGAGCTCCGCATCCTCGACGGCGGAGGCGGACACCACCTCCTTGAGCTTGCGGTAGCGCTTGAGCTTGGTTTCGATCAGCGAGATTTCCTGTTCCACCTCGCGAAGCTGCGCCTGCTGGCTGGTGAGGTCCGCCGCGCCGATCACCGGAACGACATGGGCCAGGACCTGGCCCGCTTCGACCTTAGTGCCAAGCCTTGGGAAGCCGCCATCGGGCGGCATGAGCCGCCCGCCCAGCGACGACTGGACATAGCCCGAGGCGTTCGGATCGGGGATGACGCGGGCGGGAAGCTCCACCGTGCCGGGATGGTCCTTCTCCTCCGTGAAGAGCGTGCGGATGGCAAGGACGCGCTGCGTGGGTTTGGGCACGAAGATGGTGCCATCGGGCAGCCGCTGCGCAAGGTCCCGGACAACCGGGGGCGCAGCGCTCGGCGAAGAGGCCGCCTCGGCGGGAGGATTGACCAGCATCAGGCCGGCCGCCACCATGGCCGCCGCCGCGGGCCTCCGTCTCCTGAACAGCAGGGCGAGGAGAAACCCTGACCCGAAGGCGGCGCCCGCGATGGCCCACACCGCTGCATCCGCCGTGGCGAGGCGCTGGAGCAAGGCGGATGAGAGACCCGGGGGGATGTAGCCGCTCCACATCTGCTCCGGAGGCCTGGACGGAGCTGGAGGAGCCGGAATGACAAGCGTGCCCGTGAGAATGTCCAGGACCTCACCGGCCTGTATCGTGAATGCGAGGTCGTAGCTGCCCGGGGAGCCGGCCCATTTCGGCTTTACCGTGTAGATGCCATCGCCTGCAGGCGTCGCCTTCAGCGTCTCGCCGGCGGCATCGACGTCGATCTCGGCCCCCGGGATGGGTTCGTTGCCGCGGAAGGCGTCGAGGTAGATCGTCACCTCCGACGCACCCGCCACGGCGACGAGTTCGACCTCCGCCGTGGAGGCCTCCATGCGGGGCGCGACCGTGGTCGAGACCGGCGGCGGTGGCGCGCCGTGGTCGTGGCCCTCATGGGCCACGGCCGCCGTCATCCCGAACAGGAAGAAGCCGAGCAGGAGCGAAGCAGGCTTGAAACCGCGCATGTCAGGTATCCCGATCATCGATTCAGGGACTTCTAGTGATCACGCTGCGGAGAAATGTGTCTGCTTTGTAACAGATTGTATCAGCCGGTGCCGGTCTGCCGCTTGGGCAAGAGGACGGTGACCACGAGGCCCCTGCCCTCGCCATTCCGCAGGTCCATGCGCCCGCCATGCCCCCGGATGACCGCGTCCGCGATCGACAGGCCCAGGCCGAAGCCGCCCGTCTCGCTGTTGCGCGATGGCTCGAGGCGGACGAATGGCTGGAGGGCCCTCTCCCGGTCCGCGGCTGGAATGCCGGGCCCCTCGTCCGCCACGGTGACCCGGACGTGGTCCCCGAGGTCCTCGACCGCCGTCTCCGCCCGCTTGCCGTACTTCACGGCATTGCCGACCAGATTGCCGAAGGCGCGCTTGAGGGCCAGCCGCCTGCCACAGACCACCGCCGCGGCGACCCCTGCGAGCTGCGCCTCTCCCCCGGCATCCGCCACCTCGTCCGTCACCGTTTCGAGGATGGCGACGAGATCGACGGGCTTCACCTCCTCGTCTCCGCGCTCCTCCTTGAGGTAGGACAGCGTCTGGTCGATCATCCGCTCCATCTCGTCGAGATCGGCCGCCACCGACGCGCGCAGGACGGGGTCCTCCAGTTCCTCCGACCTGAACCTGAGCCGGGTGATCGGTGTCTTGAGGTCGTGCGACACGGCGGCGAGCGCGTGGGTCCGGTCGTCGATCAGCCGTGTGATGCGCGCCTGCATGTCGTTGAAGGCGGTTGCCAGGGCGCGGACCTCCTTCGGCCCGCTCTCGCTCACCGGCGCCACGCCACGGACATGGGCGATGCGCTCCGCCGCCTTGACGAAGATCGAGAGCGGCCGGGTTTGCGACCTCACCAGCAGCAGCGCGATCACCAGTGCCCCCGCCGCCATCAGGCTCGTGGACAGGAGCGTGCCGTGCACGCCCGTGGGCCGCGGCGCCCAGGACAGAAGGCTGACATTGACCCAGGTCTGGTCCGGCAGGCGCATCGAGATGACGGCAAGGTGCGGGTCCCGGGCTGACTCGTCACTGGCGCCGATCACCAGGCCGTCCGCCCCGAGCTCCGGGGCGAGCTTCAGGAGCTGGTCGCGCAGGCCATGCCACTGGCTCGCTCCCCCGCCCCCTGCAACGGCGAGCTCCGTCCGGCTCCAGTGCGCCTCGATCGCACCGCCCGACATGTCATGCGCCACCGCCTCCCGCTGCTCCGGCGGAACCCGCATGACGGACCGCTTGATCGCCAGCAGGCGGTCCGTGAGGCGCACCTCATTGGCGAATTCCGCCTCGGCCATGAGCGCCCGCTGATAGGTCCAGAGGCTGGCCACATGCATTGCGGCGATGCCGAGCAGCACCACCAGCATGGTCTGGACCGCGAGGCTGTCCAGCCAGTCCCTGAGGCGCTGCAGCAAGGATGGGCGCATGAGCGGCTAACCGAACCGCTCGACGTCGGCCGCGAACAGGTAGCCGGCGCCGCGAACTGTCTTGATCAGGTCTCCGCTGTCACCGAACTTGCGCCGAAGGCGGCTCACCTGCACGTCGATGGCCCGGTCGAACGGCTCGAGGGCGCGGTTGCGTGCCGCATCCAGCAGATAGTCCCGGCTCAGCACACGCTGCGGAGCTTCGAGGAAGGTCAGAAGGAGGTCGTATTCGCCTGTCGAAAGGTCCACCACGACGCCCCCGGGGCTCGTGAGTTCGCGCTTCAGCACGTCCAGCCTCCAGCCGGCGAAGCCAAGGGTCCTCGCCCGTCCGGACACGGGCTGCGGGCCGGTGGAACTCCGCCGGAGCACCGCATTGATGCGCGCCAGGAGTTCACGCGGGTTGAAAGGCTTGGGCAGATAATCGTCAGCGCCGACTTCCAGCCCGATGATGCGGTCCACCTCCTCGCCCTTCGCGGTGAGCATCACCACGGGGATGGCGGAGGACTTTCGCAGTTCACGGCACAGGTCCAGCCCGTTGGCGCCGGGGAGCATGAGGTCGAGGACGATCAGGTCGGCCCCGGTCTCGGCCAGCATGGACTGCATCTCCCGCCCGTCACGCGCCGTCTGCACGCGGAAACCGTTGGAGCGCAGGAACCTTGCCACGAGCTGGAGTATCTGCCCATCGTCGTCGACCACGAGTATGGTCGCGCCGCTGGGCGGGGACGCCACGCTCGCAGTGTGCTCAGGCGGAGGCTGGTTCATGAATCCGTGCAATAAAGCTTCTGGGCGGTCCATGTTATCGGCTGGGGGACCGCCGTCAATGGAGGCGGCCCCCGGCCAAGGGGCGAGAGGATGAACTGGGCCCTCCGTGCAATCCTGCTTTTTGCGGCCTTCAACCTGGCCTGGGAGCTGATCCAGCTTCCCTTCTACACGATCTGGACCACCGGTACGGCGGGCGGAATCGCCTATGCCGTTCTCCACTGCACCCTGGGCGATGTCATGATCGGAACCGCCGCCTGGGGCTTGAGCCGGCTGACTTTCCGAGGCCTCGAACTGCAACCTCGATCAGACTGGCCGATCCTTGCGTGTTTCATCCTCCTCGCACTCGCCTACACCGTGTTCAGCGAATGGTGGAACGTGAATGTCACGCAGAGCTGGGCCTATTCGGATGACATGCCCCTCCTTCCTCCGCTGGGGACCGGGCTGACACCCCTCCTGCAATGGATTATCGTTCCCATCCTGACCTGGGTCACGGCAGGTGGCCGCGTCAGATCGAGACTGGCGGGGCGGCCAACGCAGAGCGAAGGACATCCGCCGTGATCACCGGGAACTTCAGCATCGCCGGGCTGTTCACGGCGCTGGACAATCTGGCGGTGGAAAAGCGCATTGCCGCGCTGCCCGGCGTTCATCATGCCCATGTCAATCCCGCGGCGGCCTCGGCCTCCGTCATGTTCGACCCGTCGAGAGTGACCAGTGCGGAGCTCGCCGCCGCGATCCGGGCGTGCGGCGTCCATTGCAGCGGCGAAGCGGTGCCCAACCACGTCTGCCGGCCGGCGGCGGTCTCCTCCCCGCGCGATCAGGCCCATCATGAAGCGGCGATGGCCGGGCACGACATGCATGCCGACATGGGTCACGGCCCCGGCGGCGACATGAAGGCCATGGCGCGGGACACGCGCAACCGCTTCATTCTCGCACTCGTCTTCACCATCCCGGTGTTCCTGTGGTCCGACATGGGACACATGATCGGCTTCGTGGCGCCGCCACCCCTGGGTCTCGACCGGAACCTCCTGCTCTTCGGCTTTACCACGCTGGCGGTGATCTATCCGGGCTGGCCCTTCTTCAGGGCCGCCTTCCGGGCGCTCCGCCATGGCGTTCTCAACATGGCGGTGCTGGTGCTGATGAGTGTGGGCACCGGATACGGCTTCAGCGTCATCTCGACCTTCTTCCTCGGCGGCATGCAGTTCTTCGAGGCCTCCGCGATGCTGATGGTGTTCATCCTCCTCGGCCACTGGCTGGAGATGCGGGCCCGCGCCGGCGCCTCCGACGCGATCCGCAAGCTGATGGACCTGGCACCGCCCAAGGCGATCGTGCTGCGAAACGGTGCGGAGGTGGAACTGGCCACTGCCGAGGTGGCCCTCGGCGACATTGTGGTCGTGCGCCCCGGCGGCAAGATCCCCGTGGACGGCGCCATCACCGAGGGCTCTTCCTCGGTCGACGAGTCGATGCTCACGGGCGAATCCCTTCCCGTCTCCAAGAAGCCGGGCGACCAGGTGATCGGCGCCACCATCAACAAGAGCGGCCTGCTCCGCTACCGCGCCACCAAGGTGGGCGCCGACACCGCCCTCGCACAGATCGTCAAGCTCGTGCAGGAGGCGCAGAACTCGAAGGCGCCCTCCCAGATGCTCGCCGACCGCGCCTCGCAATGGCTGGTGCTGGCGGCACTCGTCGTGGGGCTTCTCACCTTCTTCGTCTGGTATGGGATCGCGGGGGCATCGCTGGTCTTCTCCGTCACGCTGATGATCACCGTCTTCGTCATCGCCTGCCCGGATGCGCTGGGGCTGGCGACGCCCATGGCCATCATGGTGGGCACGGGGCTGGGCGCGAACCACGGAATCCTCATCAAGAACGCCCAGGCGCTGGAGGATGCGACGAAGCTCGATGCCATCGTCTTCGACAAGACCGGCACGCTGACGCTGGGAGCACCCCAGGTGGTGGACATGGTCAGCGCGGCAGGCGTGAGCGATCAGGACCTGCTCGCCACCGCCGCTTCGCTTGAAGTCAACTCGGAGCACCCCCTTGCCAGGGCCATCGTGCAGCGCGCGCAAGGCATCGCCTTTTCCCCGGCTGCGGATTTCGCCAATGTCGAGGGACAGGGGGCGACAGCCATGGCGGGCGGGGAACCCGTGCTCGTCGGCAGCGGCAGGTTCATGGCGGCACAGAAGGTCGGCTGGGCGGGGTTGGAGGCCCGCTCGAAGGAGCTCCAGGGAGCGGGCCGCACCGTCGTTCACGTCGCGCGCGGCGGCAGGCTGCTCGGCCTCATCGCCATCGCCGATGCCGTCCGTCCCACCTCGAAATCCACCATCGAGGCCCTGCGGGCCCGCGGCGTGAAGGTCGTCATGCTGACCGGCGACAGTGCCGGGACCGCCGCGCGCATCGGCAAGGACTTGCGGATCGACATGGTGCTGGCCGACGTGCTGCCGGGCCAGAAGGCCGAGAAGATCCGGGAGCTTCAGGCGCAAGGCCTGCGCGTCGGCATGGTGGGCGACGGCATCAACGATGCCCCGGCCTTGACCCAGGCGGACATCGGCTTTGCCATTGGCGCTGGCACCGACGTCGCCATGGAGAGCGCCGACGTGGTCCTGATGAAGAGCGACCCCCTCGACGTGGTGCGGGCCATCGCCATCTCCCGCGCCACGCTGCGCAAGATGCACCAGAACCTGTGGTGGGCGGTGGGCTACAACACGCTGGCCTTTCCCGTCGCGGCGGGCGTCTTCTATCCCTTCATGCTGAGCCCGGAACTCGCCGCGATGTCCATGTCGGGATCCACCGTGATCGTCGCGATCAACGCCCTCATGCTGAGGCGCACGCGCCTCGGTTTTGGTCCTGCCGACCAGGCGATTCCGACCAGCCGAAACGCACGCTAGCGCCGGAGTGCCTTGCCTCCGGTTTGACATGAAGGAGAACGCCGCCGCTGCGGCATCGGTGCCGGTCAGTTTCGACTAAAGGTCCTAGAGGACGATCATCCGCCTGGCGTCCGGGCTGTTCGGACCCATGGCCGCGGGCCGCATTTTTCCGGGAAGCACCGCAACGTCATGCAGTTCCGTGACCACGCCTTCGACGTCGAGGCGGTGGACGGCGGCGCCCGAGCGCAGGTCGATGACGTGCAGGCCGCAGACCGGATCGGCCCTGTGGCGCTCGAGCGCCGCGTCCAGCGCGAGGCCGGAGAACGTCCCGTTGCCGCGCGGCCTGGACAGGCCCAGGACGGCGAAATCGCCGATGAAGGAAAGCCCCCGCAGATAACCCGGGCAGAAGGCCACCGCTTCGAAGCGCCCGCGGCCAAGGTCGGCATAGCCGAACTCGCCCGTGCCGGAATTGAGCAGCCACAGCCTGTCACCGTGCCAGCGTGGCGAATGCGGCATGCTGAGGCCGGTGCAGACCGCGCCGCCGGAGCCGATGTCGATGATCTGGCCGCCGCTGCCGCGCTGCTGGCGCCAGCCGTCGCGGCTGTCGCTTGCCGCGATGACGGACACATGGGTGGGCACGCCGGTGCGCATGGCGATGCCGTTGAGGTGGCAACGGTCCTCCGGCGCGAAGCGGGTGATGAAGGATGGCTTCCAGAGCGCGTCGAAGCTGCGCTCCAGGCTGGGTGCGGCAAGGCAGTTGAACAGCGTGTTGGCGAAGACCAGCCGCCCGTCCGCCCCCAGGGCGAGGTCATGCGCGTCGACGTCCCCGGTGTGGAAGGCGGCGCGCGGAACATAGAGCGCGTCGTGGATGTCCCCTGCCTCGCGGCCCGCACCGGCCATGGCGTCGGCGAAGGTGATGATCTGGCCGTCCGCGCTCACCCAGAGGCTGTTTCCATGGGCCGTGATGCCCTGGCACCTGCCGATGGTGCGGTTGAAGACCCACACTCCGCCGTCCGGCCTGACCCCGAACAAGAACAGCTTCCCAACCTGCGAGGCGGTGACGGCGATGCTGCAGCCATGTTGCGCCAGCCAGCCCGTAAAGCCGGCCGAAGGCTTCAGGGAGAAGGCGGGTGAGACGGCATTGTCCTGGGCCGGCACTGGTTTGTCCATGGGCTGGCAGCTTCGCCTCCCCATGTTGCGCGAAGCTTGCCCAGCACTCCTCTCATGGCACCACGCCCACCTCGATGTCGGCGTCGATGGCGAGCATCGCGGCCTGGTGATCGCCAGCCATGAGCGCCCAGTAGTCATAGGGCCCGCCCGCAGCGCCGGCGAGGTCCACGTCCGCCTGCACCAGTTGCCACACATGGCTGGCGGCCCCCGGCCCTGCCCCGTCCGCGTCGATGCCCTGGAGCGTCACGGTGTCGCCAGCGTTACCGCGCAGGAAGAGTTCACGCGGGGCGCTGGAGCCGGTGAAGTCGAAGATGGAGTCATAAGTCCCCGCCAGCACCCGCGCAGCCGGGATGGACATGGCGTTTGCGCCGCTGCCGGTGATGTCGAAGATTTCGATGCCCTCGAGCCTGCCGTCGAGGTCGAGCGTCATGCCCGCACCGTCGAGCCAAAGGGTGTCAACGCCAGCGCCGCCATCGACCTTCGCGATGGAGGTGGCTGACACGCCGATCACATCATTGCCCGCCCCGGCGCGCAGCACGTCACCCGCGCCGAGGCCGGAGAAGGTGTCAGCGCCCGCGGTCGCCAAGGACGGCGGCGCGGCGCCGATGGCGCAGCCGAAGATGACATAGCCCGCGCCCGCATTGGCACCGCCGGCATCGCCCTGGGGGGCTCCGACGATCAGGTCGTCGAAGCCATCGCCGTTCACGTCGCCCGCTGCGGCGACGCTGGAGCCCGCCTGGTCGCCTGGCATGTCGCCCCTGATGGAGAAGCCCTGCGCCTCCGTGAGGCCGTTGAGGTCGACCACCCTGCGGCCGGCGGCGTCGGCCGTTCCGGGCGCGGTGGCCGCGCCGAAGATCACATAGGCCTCGCCCGCATTCGCGCCGTCGCCGTCAGCGAGGCTGGCGCCGGCGATCAGGTCGCAGAATCCGTCGCCGTTCACGTCGCCAGCGCCCGCAACGCTGATGCCAAGGCCGTCGCCCGGCTCGTCGCCCCGGATCACGAAGCCTTGGGCGGGCGTGATCGCCGTGAGGTCCAGCACGCGGCGGCCGGTTGCATCCACCGTGCCGATGGCCGTGGCGGAGCCGAAGATCACATAGGCCTCGCCCGCGTCCGTGCCGCCACCATCGGCATCGCGCGCGCCGATGACCATGTCGGCCAGCCCGTCGCCGTTGACGTCGCCTGCCGAGGCGACGCTCCAGCCCGCGGCATCGCCGGGCAAGTCGCCCTGGACGAGGAAGCCCTGAGCGGGCGAAAGGCTGGTGAGGTCGATTGTCTGGCGCGACGCGCTGCCCGTGGGCGTGCCGAAGCCCGAAGCGCCGCCGTAGATCACATAGGCCTCACCCGCATCCGCGCCGCCATCATCGCCGCCGCGCGCGCCGATGATGATGTCGCCGAAGCCATCGCCATTGATGTCGCCCGCCGAGGCGACGCTCCAGCCCGCATAGTCAAAGGCAGCGTCGCCGAAGACCATGAACCCCTGCGACGCGCCAAGGAAGCTGAGGTCCATCACCTGCCGGGTGAAGCCGCCCGTGGTGACCGGCGTGCCGAAACCCGTAGCACCGCCGTAGACGAGATAGGCAGAGCCGCTGTCCGTGCCGCCCCCGTCCGCCATGTGGGCGCCGATGAGGAGATCGGCGTAGCCGTCGCCGTTGACGTCGCCGGCGGAGGCGGCGCTGACGCCGGTCTGGTCGCTCGCATTGTCGCCCCGGATGACGAAGCCCTCGGACGCGGACAGGCTGGTGAGGTCCACCACCTGCCGCGCGAAGCTCGACGCCGTGACCGAGGAACCGAAGCCCGTGGCGGAGCCGAACACCACATAGGCCTCGCCCGCGTTGCTGCCGCCATCGTCGCCGGTACGGGCGCCGATGACCAGATCGCCGAAACCGTCGCCGTTCATGTCGCCCGCCGAAGAGACGCTCCAGCCCGCGTTGTCGCCCGCGGCATCGCCCTGGATGATGAAGCCATCCGCGGCGGAAAGGCTCGTGAGGTCGATGAACCGGCGGCCGAAGGCGTCCGGCGCGCCGAAGCCCGAGGCGCGTCCGAAGATCACATAGGCCTCGCCCGCGTCCGCGCCGCCGTCATCCCCCATCGGGGCGCCGACGATCAGGTCGTCGAATCCGTCGCCGTTGATGTCTCCGGCGGAGGAGATGCTGTAGCCCGCCTGGTCGCCAGCGGCATCGCCCTGGATGATGAAACCTTTCGCGGGCGAGAGGATGGTGAGGTCCTGGACCGCGCGGGAGTAATTGACCGTGACGCCCGCCGCGACGCGCAGTTCGACGGCGTCCCGCACATAGCAGTTGTAGGAGATGCCGCCCTCCGTCACCGTGCCCTGCAGGCTCCAGCCGAAATCGGCGATGTCGACCGTGTCGTCGGAGTCGCCGCTGACGGTGAGCCCGACGGCGCCGCCGCTGCGCTCCTCGCTGAGGTCCATGAGGGAGAGCTTGTCGAGGCGCAGCGTGTTGGCGCCCGCGCCGGTGATGTCGATCCGCTCGATGGAGGTGATCTCGTCCGGCGGGAGAAGCGTCAGGTCCAGCGCGAGACCGGCGCCCGTGAGCCGCAGCGTGTCCGTTCCCGTGCCGCCGTCGATGTCGGCGAAGCGCGTGTCGGGCAGGATGAAGGTATCGTCCCCCTGCCCGCCGCGCAGCACATCCGCCCCGCCATTTCCGGTGAGCGTGTCCGTGGCGGAGGTGCCGATGAGGATGTCGGCCGCGGCCGTTCCGGTGGCCGCAGTCCTCATGCCGAAGGGGCTGCCGAACAGCACATAGGCCTCGCCCGCATTGCTGCCGCCATCGTCGCCAGAGGGCGCGCCCACCATCAGGTCGTCATAGCCGTCGCCGTTGACGTCGCCCGCCGCCGACACGGACCAGCCGGCCCAGTCCCCCGCCGCGTCGCCCTGAACGATGAAGCCCCGCTCGGGAAGGAGATGGGTGAGGTCGAGCACGTTGCGCCCCGTGGCGTCCACCGTACCAGGTGCTGCGGCTGACCCGAAGATCACATAGGCCTCGCCCGCGTTGCCGCCGCCGTTGTCGCCGTAGCGCGCGCCCACGATGAGATCGTCGAAACCGTCGCCGTTGACGTCGCCCGCCGAGGACACGCCGGACAGGAAGCCGAGGAAATCGCGCGTCTCGTCCGCCTGGATCACGAAGCCCTGCGCGGGCGCGAGGCTGGTAAGGTCGATCACCTGCCGCCCGCTGACCGGGACGCCGAAGCCCGAGGCGCCGCCGAACACCACATAGGCTTCGCCCGCGTCCAGCCCGCCATCATCGCCCCAGGGGGCGGCGACGATCACGTCGTCGAAGCCGTCGCCGTTCACGTCACCTGCGGAGGAGACGGCATAGCCGGACAGGTCGGCCGATACGTCGCCGCGGATGACGAAGCCCTGCGCCGCCGTCAGCGACCCCACCGTGATGACCTGGCGGGAGAAGCCGCCGACCGCCGTGCCGAAACTGCCGGAACCCGTGCCGAAGATGACATAGGTGTCGCCCGCGCCGTTCGAGCCCTGGTCATTGCCATGCGCGCCGCTGATGATGTCGTCGAAACCGTCGCCGTTGACGTCGCCCGCCGCAGAAACGCTGAAGCCGTTGTTGTCGCCGTCCGTCTGGCCCTGGATGACGAAACCCTGGCCGGTGGACAGGCTGGTGAGGTCCAGCACGCTGCGGCCTCTGGCGTCGATGGTGCCGAAGCCCGAGGCGCTGCCGAACACCACATAGGCCTCGCCCGCATCCGTGCCGCCGTCGTCGCCGGCGAAGGCGCCGACGATCATGTCGGCCAGGCCATCGCCGTTGACGTCGCCCGCGCCGGAAACGCTGGTGCCCGCCCGGTCGTTCGCCGCATCGGCTTGGATGATGAAGCCCTGCGTGGACGAAAGGCTGCTGAGGTCGATGACGCGGCGCCCTGCCGCGTCCGCCGTACCGAGGCCCGAGGCCGCCCCGAAGACGACATAGACCCCGCCCGCATCCCCGCCGCCCTCCTCGGCCAGCCAGGCACCGAGGATGACGTCGTCAAAGCCGTCGCCGTTCACATCGCCCGCGCCGCTGCCGTCCCGGCCGAGAAAATCGCCCACCGCATCGCCCTGGATGACGAAGCCCTGCGCAGGCGTGAGGGTGGTAAGGTCGATCACCCGGCGGCCCGTGGCATTCACCGCGCCGAACTCCCCGGCCGCGCCGAAGATGACATAGGCCTCGCCCGCATCGAGGCCGCCATCGTCGCCGGACATGGCGGTGACGAGCATGTCATCAAGGCCGTCGCCGTTCACGTCGCCCGCCGATGACACGGCATAGCCCGCCTGGTCGCCCGCCGCGTCGCCCTGGATGACGAAGCCCTGCGCGGGCGCCAGCGTGGTGAGATCGACCGTGCGGGTGAAGCCCACCGCGCTCTGCACGCGGAGTTCGGCATTGCCATTGGTGAAGCGGTTGAAGGTGACGCCGTTTTGAAGAAGCGTGCCCTGCGCCACCCAGCCCAGATCGGTGACCGTCACCGCATCGCCCGCGTTGCCGGTGATCGTGACGGCCGCCACGCCGTTGACGCGTTCCTCCGTCATGTCGAGAACCGATTGCCGGTCCAGCGCCACCATGTTGTTGCCAGTGCCGGTGAGGTCGATCCGCTCCACCGAGGACATGTCGCCCGGCGGCATCGTGTCGAGATTGACGTAGAGGCCAACTCCGTCGAAGCGGAGCGTGTCGGTGCCGGACCCGCCGTCGATGTCGGCGAAGGTGCCGACGGGCCAGATGCCGAACACGTCATTGCCGGCGCCGCCGCGGAACACATCCGCCCCGCCGTTTCCGGTGAACACGTCATCCCCCGGGCCGCCGATGAAGGTTTGGGCGCTGTTCGTGCCGGTGCCGGTCACCGGCGTGAGGGCGCGCCCCATCGGGCCGCCGAAGACCACATAGGCCTCGCCCGCATCCGGCCCGCCGTCGTCGCCCTGGGGCGCGCCGACGATCAGGTCGTCATATCCGTCGCGGTTGACGTCGCCCGCCGCGGCGACGCTGCCTCCGGCGCCGTCACCGGCGTTTTCACCCCGTATGGCGAAGCCCTGCGCCGCCGTCAGCGCCGTGAGGTCCAGCACGCGCCGGCCTGACACAAGGCTGCCAAAGCCCGCATTGGTGCCGAAGATCACATGGGCCTCGCCCGCGTCGATGCCGCCATTGTCCCCCGCGGGAGAGCCGACGATGATGTCATCGAAGCCGTCGCCATTGACGTCACCCGCCGCGGCGACGCTCCACCCCGCCCGGTCGCCGGCGGCGTCGCCCTGGATCACGAAGCCCTGTGCGGCGGAAAGCGAGGTGAAATCGATCACGCGGCGGGTGATGCCGTCCACCGTCACGTTGCTTCCCATGGTGGCGCTGGTGCCGAAGATGACATAGGCCTCCCCCGCATCCGTACCGCCGTCATCTCCCAGCGGGGCCCCGACGGCGATGTCGTCGAAACCGTCGCCGTTCACGTCGCCCGCCAGCGCAACGCTCCACCCGGCGCTGTCGCCCGCAATGTCGCCCTGCAGGATGACGCCCTGCGTGCCCGCAAGGCTCGCCAGGTCGAGAACGCGGCGTCCGGTGCCGTCAACCGTGCCGGGGGCCGCGATGCTGCCGAAGATCACATAGGCCTCACCGGCATCGCTCCCGCCGTCATCGCCGCCGGGCGCGCCGACGGCGATATCGTCGAGGCCATCGCCGTTGACGTCGCCCGCGGCGGCGACGGAGAGCCCCGCCCCGTCGCCCGCAAGGTCGCCCTGGATGACGAAGCCCTGCGCGGGCAGGAGCGCCGCGAGGCCGACCACCTGCCGCGTCACGCCGCCCTCCGTCACGGCGGTTCCGAAGCCCGAGGCCTGGCCGAAGAGCACGTAAGCCTCGCCCGCATCGCCGCCGGGCGCGCCGATCACCATGTCATCGAAGCCGTCGCCATTGACGTCGCCGGCGGCGGTGACGCTCATTCCCCCTACGCCACCGTCCGCGCCGCCCCGGATGAGAAAGCCCTGTTGCGCCGTCAGCTGCGCCAGGTCCACGACCTGACGGGTGACGCCCGCCGCCGTCACGGCCGTTCCGAAGCCGGAGGCGCCGCCGAAGATCACACAGGCTTCGCCCGCCCCCAGGATCAGGTCGTCGAAGCCATCGCCGTTGACGTCCCCCGCCGAAACGCTGCGCCCGGCGAGATCGCCCGCCGTGACGCCCTGGATGACGAAGCCCTGGGAGGCGGAAAGGCCGGTGAGGTCGATGACGCTCCGGCCAAGGGCGTCGAGCGCGCCGAAACCGGAGGCTGTGCCGAACACCACATAGGCTTCGCCCGCGTCCGTTCCGGCATCATCGCCCAGCGGCGCGCCGATGATCACATCGCCGAAGCCGTCACCGTTGACGTCGCCCGCCGCGGCGACGCTGGCCCCGGCGTGATCGCCCGCCTCGTCGCCCTGCACGATGAAGCCCTGCGAGGGCGCGAGGCTCGACAGATCCGGCAGGATCTCGATGCCGAAGGGTGCGGGTGTGTTTCCCGTCAGGCCCACGATGTCGGTTGCAACGGCGGTGAAGGCGTGGCGGCCATAGCTGAGCGCACCCGCCTGGAGGGACCAGCTTCCATCCGCCGCCGCGACGGTGGTGAGCGGACCCGAAGCGGCGCCATGAAGCACGACGGTGGAGAGGGGCTCCGACGTGCCGGTGATGAGCAGGCTGCTGCCGTTCGAATAGCCGGTGATGACCGGCGCAGGCGGCGTCGTGTCCAGGGTGAAGGAGAAGGCCGTGGCGAGGGAGGGATTGCCGGCGGCGTCCACCTGCCGGACGAGGAGGGAGTTGGCACCCTCCGCCGCCACGAAGCTGGACGACCAGCTGGCGCCGTTGGTCAAGGCGTATTCAAGGCTTGCACCCGCCTGCGTGCCCGAGACGGCGAGCGCACCCACGGAGGTGATCCCGTCCGTCGCGCTGCCGCCCGGGCCCTGGCTGTCGGACTGAAGGGCGACTCCCGGCGCGGCGGGCGGTGTGGTGTCCAGGGTGAATGTGAAGTCCGTGGCGGCGGAGACATTGCCCGCCGCGTCCACCTGGCGCAGCCGCAGGCTGTTCGCCCCCTCGGCGGGGGTAAAGCCCCGCGTCCACGTCGACCCGCCATCGGCCGAATACTCGACCACCGCCCCCGCCTCGACGCCCGTGAGGGCGAGTGTCGCGTCATGGGTCAGCCTGTCGCCCGCGCTGCTGCCGGTGTCATGCGCAAGCGCCACCGCGGGGGCCGCCGCCGCCCGGTCCAGCGTGAAGTTGAAGCTGGTGGCGGCGGAGGCGTTTCCGGCCACGTCCACTTGGCGCAGCAGAAGCGCGTTGGCGCCTTCCACGGCCGTAAAGGAGGAGCCCCAGGTGAGGCCGCCATTGGTCGAGTACTGGACCGAGGCGCCCGCCTCCAGGCCGGAGACGATGAGCGTGCCTGAATTGGTCAGCCTGTCCGTGGCACTCGGTCCGCTGTCCACTGCCAGCCTGACGCTGGGCGCGAGGGGGGCGGCAGTGTCGACGATGAGCGTTCCCGCCGGGTTCGCCGCGGCACCGGACAGGTTGGCCGCCCAGCCGGACGCATCGGCGATCCGGGCGCCGTTCGCCTGAAGCGCCGCGATGGCGAGATCAGCACTCTGTTGCCCGGCCGTGGGCGTGTAGGAGAAGACGAGCCGGTTGGTTCCCGAACCCGAGGCATAGGACGCCGTGCCGCCGTTCGAGAGCAGGAGCTGCGGGACGCCGCCGGACAGGAAGACGGCGGCCGAGAAGGTGACGGCGATGGTGACCGTTTCACCCGCCGACAGGGCGCCGTCATTGGCGCCGAAGCTGACGGACGTCACGGTCGTCTGGGCCCCGAGGCCGATGAAGTCCTCCGGGCGCAGCGTCTTCAGCCCGTCGATCCAGACGACCATGTCGGCCCTGGCATCTCCGTTGACATCGACATTGACCAGCGTTGCCCGGCCGCTCGCCGTCTGCCAGACGCCATGGGCGGAGGCCGTCCGTCCGCTCCAGGACAGTTCGCGGCCGGCCGTGGCGGCGATGGCGCTCAGGTCGATGCGGTCGCGCTCGCCCGCCGGGGCCTCGGCCGTCGTCCGGAAATTCCGGATGACGTCCCCGAGGCGCGTGTCGAAGGCGCCGTTCGGCCGCGCCTGCGAATCCGCGACGGCTTCATAGACGAACACATCGGCGCCACGGCCGCCATCCAGCATGTCGCGGCCACGGCCGCCGGTGAGCACGTCGTCTCCCGTCTCGCCAAACAGCCAGTCGTCGCCGATGCCGCCGTGGAGCCAGTCATTGCCGGCCCCGCCGAACAGCCTGTCGTCCCCACCCTCGCCATGCAGGATGTCATCGCCGCCCAGGCCATAGATGAGGTCATTGCGGCTGAGCAGGTGGGAGAAGGAGGTGGTCAATACCCAGCCCGTGCCCCTCCAGACATAGGCGCCCCTGAAATCGAGCCAATCGCGGAGATCGGAACCGAAAAAACTAGCCATGGCGGCAACACCTGCACATCAGCCGTCGAACCATGTTCCGAAAAACCTTCCTGACCTAAACGTCAACACGCCCTCACTAAGCCCGCCGCAGGAAATGATCGTAAACAACGACGACTATATGAAAAATGCTAGGTCGGCTTAGTTAACGACGACAAAATGCGTGGCAATAATTTAGATAAAAGTCCTTTTTACATAATGCAACATTCAGACCCTGGTGTTCATATTTGCATTTGCAGGAAATACTTGCCCGAGGAGTCATTTCACTTGGTTCTGCACGCGGCGGAATGCGCTCAGGGTCCGCGCAAGGATTCAGGCGCAGCATGCGGGAATGACGACCGCATCCACGGCAGCCGGTTCCTTCCGGCAGGCTCTCCTGACGCTCGGTGGTTTCTCGGCGGCGATCAACATCCTGCTGCTCGCCCAGTCGATCTACTCGATCCAGGTCTATGACCGGGTCCTCGCATCGCGCAGCGTCGAGACGCTGCTGTATCTCACCGCCGTGACCGGGCTCGCCCTGCTGGTGACCGCGGCACTCGAGATCGTGCGCGCGGTGATCGCGAACCGCGCCGCGGCCCGCTTCGAGGTCAGCCTCAGCGAGGCGGCCCTGCGCACCGCGATCCGCAAGGGAAGTGCGGCGGGCAGCGGCGGCCAGCCGCTCCGCGACATTGCCACGCTGCGCGCGCTGATGTCGTCGAAGGGGTTGTTCGCGCTGCTCGACCTGCCCTTCGGCATGCTGTTCGTGGGACTGATGTATCTCGTGCACCCCGCCCTCTTCTGGATCACGCTGCTTGGCGCGGCGCTGCTTGCGTTGGTGGCCGGGCTGAACCAGTGGGCCCTCGCACACGCCTCGCGCCGGCAGGGCGAGTTCGCGGTCGCCGCGCAGGCCAGGGCGGACCACATGCTGCGCGGCGCCGACAGCGTCGTGGCCATGGGCATGGCGGGCCATGTCGTGGACGACTGGGGCAAGGTCCAGGCCGAACACCTCACCGCGGCGGACCGCGCGGCCTGGCTCAATGCGTGGTTCGCGGGCCTCTCGAAGCTGCTGCGCCTTTCCCTGCAGACGGCCGTGCTGGGCTATGGCGCGCTGCTGGTGCTGCAGAACGAGATGACGGCGGGCATGATGTTCGCTTCCTCCCTCATCTCCGGGCGCGCCTTGCAGCCCATCGACCAGCTGATCGGCTCCTGGCGGCAACTGGCGGGCGGCCAGCAGGCCTGGGCGCGAGTGCGGGCCTTCCTGGACATGGCGGAGCCGGAAAGGCGCCACACCTCCCTGCCCCGGCCTTCCGGCCGCGTCGAGGTGCAGGACCTCTACCAGCCGGACTTCACCAGCCCCAATACCCGGCCGCCGGTCCTGGCGCGGGTCAGCTTCCGGCTCGCGCCGGGCCAGATCGTCGCCGTGGTCGGGCCTTCGGGTGCGGGCAAGTCGACGCTCGCGCGCATGCTGGTGGGAGCGGCGCAGCCGCGCGGCGGACTGGTGCGGATCGACGGGCACGACATCGCCAACTGGAACCCCGAGGCGCTGGGACGCTGCATCGGCTATGTGGCGCAGGAGGTGGAACTGCTGCCAGGAACCGTGGCGCAGAACATCGCGCGCTTCGATCCGGCGGCCCGGGATGAAGACGTCATCGCGGCGGCGCGCGCCGCCCATGCGGAGGACCTGATCCGGAAACTGCCGATGGGATACGACACGCCGGTCGGCCCCGGCGAACTCAGGCTCTCGGGCGGGGAACGCCAGCGCATCGCGCTCGCCCGCGCGCTCTACGGCAATCCCCGCCTCATCGTCCTCGACGAGCCCAACGCCAATCTGGACCGGACGGGCGAAGCCGCCCTGACGCGGGCGCTGGCCGAGGCGCGGAAATCAGGTGCCGCGATCCTCGTCATCACCCAGCGCGAGGCCCTGCTCTCCTGCGCCGACAAGATCATGCGCATCCAGAACGGGACCATCGTGGAATTCGACGACCGGGAGGCGCTGATGGCGCGCCATGGCGCATCCGCCACGGCGCGGCCCGCGCCACGCGTGCTGCAGGCGGCGGGGCGTCCGTGATCGCGTCCGGGCACAGCGTCTCCTGGCAGGAAAGGGTTCCGACATCGGCCCGCGTGCCGGTGACGCTTGGGCTGATCGTCATCCTTCTGTTCTGCGGCGGCTTCGGCGCCTGGGCCATCACCGCGCCGCTCTCGGGCGCCATCGTCACGGCGGGCGTCATGCGGGCGAGCGGGCGGAACCAGATGGTCGATCACCTGGAAGGCGGCACCATCGCCGCCATCCCCGTGCGGGAAGGCCAGCGCGTGCGGGAAGGCGACATCCTGCTGACGGTGGACACCACGCGGACCGCCGCAGAGCGCGACCGCCTTCACATGGCGCTGGTCACCGCGCAGGCACAGCTGGCCCGCGCCCGGGCCGAGCGCGACGGTGCGGAAGAGCTCGTCTTCAACCCGCCCCTCACCACCGCCGCGGATGATGCGGGCCTCGGCGGCGAGCTGGCCCAACAGCGGAGCGAATTCGCATACCGTCGCGAACGGCACCGCGCCGAACTCGCCGCGATTTCAGAGCAGGTCCGCGCCGCGGGAGAGGAGATCGCCGGGCTCAAGGTGCAGAAGGCGGCGGAGGAGCGGAAGCTCGCCGTGCTGCGGGAGGACCTGCGCGACAAGGCGGCCCTCCTCAAGAGGGGGCTCGTGCCCCGGGGGGAAGTCAATGCGCTGCGGCGGGCGGAGGCCGATTCACTGGGAACCGCGGGCTCCCTCGCGGCGCGCATGGGCGAGCGCCGCGCGGCCATGGCACAGCTGCGCCACGCGGGGATGGGCCTCGAGGCGCGGCGCAGGGAAACCGCCTCCCGCGAGGTCAACGAACTCACCGCGCGCATCGCCGACCTTGGCCAGCAGCTGCGCCGGCAGGAGGACGTGCTGGCCAGGGCGGTCATCCGCGCGCCGGCCGACGGCATCATCGTCAAGCTGCCGAAGAACACGGTGGGTAGCGCGCTCAAACCGGGGGAAACGGTGGCGGAGGTCCTGCCCGTGCACAGCGAACTTCTGGTCGAGGCCCGTATTGCGCCGCAGGACGTGGACGCGGTGAGGCCCGGCCAGACGGCAAAGCTGCGGCTTGCCGCCTTCAGCAGCAGGACGGTGCGGGATGTGGACGGGGAAGTGGCCTATGTCTCCGCCGACCGCCTGACGGACGCGGAGGGTCGCGAGGCCTTCTACACGGCCCGCATCAGGCTCGCCGCTCCCTTGCCCGAGGGGGTCACCAGCAGCCAGATCCAGCCGGGCATGCCGGTGGAGGCCTATATCCGCACGGGAGACAGGACGTTCCTCGAATATCTGCTCGAACCGTTCCTGGACAGTTTTGCCCGAGCCTTCCGGGAGAGCTGAGGCTTCAAGAGGCCGGAGAGGTGATGCAGGCCTTGGCGCCGCACCAGCGGCAAGAGAGATGAAGGCCCAGCGCGCCGACGGCGGTGGATGCAGCCGCCGTCACCGAGGTGGCGCTGCGGAACTCGAGCGCACCGCAACGTAGACATTCAATTTCCAGCATGCGCCCGGAGGCGCGGAGGTCGTTCAGCGTAAGACAGGTCATGCAGGCACCATCGCAGAGGCATGCCCGCCAAAACGTTCGGAGAACGATAGAGTTCCAGGAAAAATTCCGGGACTCTGCACAACTTTCACGATAAGCAACACCCGGCAATTTACGGGTCTTTAAGACAACGCTCACCAAAAGGCGGGATTGTGTAGTTTCACGAATGTCGTGCGGCCCTGCGCGGCGCGACAACGAACCGGCCCAACCCCGCGCGAGTTCCGATGACCACCCTGCTCTCCCATGACACCTTCCATGACAGCGTTGGCCACGCGTTCAACGAACTGCTCGTGCTGGAGCAGATGTCGAGGCTTCCGGCGGACAGCGTGCTGCGGATCCTGCAATCGATTCCTAAACCCTTGCTGCAGCAGGCCCTCACCGGCCTGCCGGTGCAAGCAGAGGTGGCCGCCCCGGCCACGGGCCTTCGCGAGCAGCGCGCCTTTCCGCGCCGCAAGGTGCTGCGCGGCGGCAGGCTGATGCAGGACCGGCCGAACGGAATCATGGACGTGCAGGTGCGCGACATTTCCGAGGGCGGCTGCCGCATCGGCACCCGCGACACCGAGGCCGTGGCGGACCGTTTCCTCCTGCGCATCGTCGGCTTCGAGGGTGAGCGGATGTGCGAGGTGCGCTGGCGCAACGATCAGGAACTGGGCGTCCGCTTCCTCGGCACCTGACCTACCGCAGCTTCTCGAAGCCCTTGCCGAGGTGGCCGTTGGGCGCGGGTGCGCAATGGCCCTGCGCGAGTTCCTCGATGATGGGGCAATCCGGCCTGTCGTCACCATGGCAGTTGGCGGCGAGATGGGTCAGCGCCTTCGCCATCTCCTCGATCTCCCGCATCTTGGCCTCGAGCACCTTCACATGCTCCAGCGCGATGCGCTTCACATCGGCGCTGGCGCGGCTCCTGTCCCGCCAGAGCTGCATCAATTCGCCGATCTGCTCCACCGTGAAGCCGAGGTCCCGTGCCCGGCGGATGAAGCGCAACGCGTGGACGTCCTGCTCCCCATAGACGCGGTAGCCCGCCATGCTGCGGGAGGGCGGGCTGATGAGGCCCACCTGCTCATAATAGCGGATCATCTTGGCCGAGACGCCGGAGGCGGCGGAGGCTTCGCCGATGTTCATGACTGTTTCTCCTGAAGCTGGGGCTGGTAGCGCCTGAGGCGCAGCGCATTGCCGACCACGAAGACGCTGGACAGCGCCATGGCGCCGGCCGCGATCATCGGCGACAGCAGCATGCCGTTCACCGGATAAAGCAGGCCCGCCGCCACGGGGATGAGCAGCACGTTGTAGGCGAAGGCCCAGAACAGGTTTTCCTTGATGTTCCGGATCGTCGCCTTGGACAGGCCGATGGCGTTGGGAACGCCCGTGAGGTCGCCCGACATGAGGACCACTTCGGCGCTTTCGATGGCGATGTCCGTGCCGGTGCCGATGGCGATGCCCACATCCGCCGCCGCGAGTGCCGGTGCGTCGTTGATGCCGTCGCCCACGAAGGCGACCTTGCGGCCGCCCGCCCTGAGGCGCGCGATCGTGTCCACCTTGCCTTCGGGCAGCACCTCGGCCACCACCTCGTCGATGCCGAGGCCGCGGGCGATGGCCTCCGCCGTGCGGCGGTTGTCGCCGGTGATCATGGCCACCTTCAGCCCCATCGCGTGAAGTGCGGCGATGGCGGCGGGGGTTGAGGGCTTCACCGGATCCGCCACGGCGATGATGGCGGCAAGCCTCCCGTCCACCGCCGCATAGAGTGGCGTCTTGCCCTGCTGGCCCAGACGCTCCGCCGCCTCGCGGAAGAGCGCAACGTCGAGGCCCAGCTTCGCCATGTAGCGGTCAGCACCGGCGGCGACCGTCCTCGCACCCACGCTGCCCGCCGCGCCATAGCCCGGCACCGCCTCGAAGTCCGTCACGGCCGAAACGGTGAGTTCCTTCGCCTTCGCCGCGCTGACGATGGCGGTGGCGATCGGATGTTCCGACATGCTCTCCACGGCCGCTACGAGAGCCAGCACCTCGGCCCCGTCGAAGCCGGGCGCCACCTCGAAATCCGTCATCTCGGGGCGGCCCTGGGTGAGGGTTCCCGTCTTGTCAACGGCGATCACTTGCGCGCCGCGCAGGCTCTGCAGCGCCTCGCCCTTGCGGAACAGCACGCCCAGCTCGGCGGCCCTGCCCGTGCCGACCATGATCGAGGTGGGTGTGGCAAGGCCCATGGCGCAGGGGCATGCGATGATCAGCACCGCCACCGCATTGACGAGGCCGAAGGTGAGCGCCGGTTCCGGGCCAAAGACCATCCAGACGAGGAAGGTGAGCGTGGCCGCCGCCATGACCGCAGGCACGAACCAGGCCGTGATGCGGTCGACCAGCGCCTGGATCGGCAGCTTGGCGCCCTGCGCTTGCTCCACCATGCGGATGATCTGGGCCAGCAGCGTGTCGGCGCCCACCTTGGTGGCGCGGTAGGTGAAGCTGCCGTTCTTGTTGATGGTGCCGCCGACGACCTCCGCCCCCTCGCCCTTGGAGACGGGAATCGGCTCACCCGTGATCATCGACTCGTCGACGAAGGACGAGCCCGCGATGACGATGCCATCGACCGCGAGGCGCTCGCCGGGGCGCACCTGCAGCACGTCGCCGGTGATCACCTGGTCGAGCGGCAGTTCGACGATCTCACCGCCGCGCTCCACCCGCGCCGATTTGGGCTGCAGCCCGACGAGCTTGGCGATGGCCGCACTGGTGCGGCCCTTGGCGCGGGCTTCCAGCAGCCGGCCGAGCAGGATCAGCGTCACGATCACGGCGGAGGCTTCGAAATAGACGTTCGCCGTGCCTGCGGGCAGCAGGCCGGGCAGGAATGTGGCGACAACCGAATAGCCCCAGGCTGCGGTGGAGCCGAGGACGACCAGCGAGTTCATGTCCGGCGACAGCCGCAACAGTGCAGGAATGCCCCTGGCGTAGAAGCGCAGGCCCGGGCCGAACTGCACGATGCTGGCCAGCACGAAATAGAAGACGTGGAGCGTGAAACGGTCAATGCCGTGCAGCCAGTGGCTGACGCCCGGCACGACGTGGGACCCCATCTCCAGCACGAAGAGCGGCAGGGTCAGCACGGCGGCGATCCAGAAGTCGCGCTGGAGCCTGCGGTACTCCGCCTCCTTCGCCAGTTGCTGCGCATCCGCCGCCGCAGCCCCCGCGTCGAGGCGGCGCGGCTCATAGCCCGCCTTGCGGATCGCGGCTTCGATGGAGGTGAGCGGCGTGCCGCCCACCGCCTTTACCGTGGCGCGCTCCGTTGCGAGGTTGACGGAGGCCGAGAGTACCCCCGGAACGGCGGCGATGGCCTTCTCCACCCGCCTGACGCAGGAGGCGCAGGTCATGCCCTCCACCCCTAGCTCGAAGCTGCTGCCCGCAACCTCATATCCGGCGGACTGGATGGCGGCGATCACCGCTTGCGGTGTCGCGGGCGCGGCGAGCGTCACGTCGGCGCGTTCGGTGGCGAGGTTGACCGACGCCGACCGAACGCCGGGCACGGTGCTGATCGCCTTCTCGACCCGCCGCACGCAGGAGGCGCAGGTCATGCCCTCGACGGGGAAGCTCTGGAGTGTGGCGGTGGTGGCTGTATCGGTCATGATGATGCTCCTGCACCTGCTGCCCGGGCAGACCTTCCCATGATGGGAAGGCCGGACCGGAACTTCAAGGATCAACAGGGTGTGGGGCTTCCCATCATGGGAAGGTCAAGCACAAAGTTTTCGGGCAGTGGCCCCTTGACCTTCCCACGCTGGCAAGCTCCATCTCTCATGGCAGGCAAGAAACATGGAGACGCAAGATGAAGTTCACCGTACCCGACATGACCTGCGGCCACTGCGTGTCGACCGTCACCAAGGCCATCAAGGGCCTCGATGCGGCGGCCGAAGTGAAGGCCGACCGCGCCAGCAAGACCCTCACCGTCGAGACCTCCGTCCCCGCCCCCGCCGTGGCGAAGGCAATGGAGGACGCGGGCTATCCGAACACGGCGGCGTGAGCCCGCCGCTTTCTGTTTCACTGCGTGGAAACTTCGGCTACGATTCACCCAAGTGACCGGAGTTCCCGTGCAGCCAGAAGATTTCACCCACCCAAAACACGCCGGGACCGAGAAGCCGAAGCCCAGCCGCCTGTCCGACATCGTGAAGTCGATCGACACCAGCCGGGACACAACCATCGGCGAATTGGTCGATTCGCTGGGCGAACGGGCCTTCGGCGCGCTGATGTTCATCTTCGCCGTGCCGAACATCCTTCCGACCCCGCCGGGAACCTCCGCCATCCTCGGCCTGCCGCTGGTGATCCTCACCTGGCAGGTGCTGGTGGGGCGCCAGTCGCTGTGGCTGCCCGCGCTCATCCGCCAGCGGCGCATCTCGCGCGAGATGATGCAGACTTTCGTCACCAAGGTGACGCCCGTCATGGCCAGGCTGGAACGCGTTCTGCGCCCCCGCCTCGGCTTCGTGGTGAGCTCCGACGTGGCGGAGCGGCTGATCGGCCTCGTGACCTTCCCGCTGGCGCTGGTGCTGTTCCTGCCCATCCCCTTCGGCAACATCCTGCCCGCCGCAGCGGTGAGCTGCGTGGCGCTGGGCCTGGCCGAGCGTGACGGGCTCGCCGTGTCCGTGGGCTATGTGCTGGCGCTGGGCGCCGTGGCGCTGCTGGCGGCCATCTCCTCCGCGCTTTATGTGGGGGCCGTCGCCTTCTTCCAGGCGCTGTTCGGTTTCTGAGGCGGCCTCAAGCTTCCCCTGCCGCGCCAATCCTGCTATCCGGCCTCGACCGCACTGCTGATTGAAGGAAATTGCACCCGTGTCTTCTCCCGTTCTCACCGTCATGACCGCCGCCGTCCGCAAGGCGGCCCGCGCCCTGCAGCGCGACTATGGCGAGATCGCCAATCTGCAGGTCTCCCAGAAGGGCCCGGGCGACTACGTGACGGCGGCCGACAAGCGTTGCGACAAGATTCTGCGCGAGGAACTGGCCAAGGTGCGCCCGGGCTATTCCTTCCTGACGGAGGAGACGGGCAGCGTTCCGGGCTCGGACCCCGACCACCGCTTCATCATCGACCCGATCGACGGCACCATGAACTTCATGCACTCGGTGCCGTTCTTCGCCATCACCATCGCGCTGGAGCGCAAGGAAGAGCTGGTGGCGGCCATCACCTACAACCCGATCACCGACGAGATGTACACCGCCGAAAAGGGCGGCGGCGCCTTCCTCAACAACAAGCGCCTGCGCCTCGCCCAGCGCCGCGATATCCACGACACGCTGGTGAGCTATGAGGTGCCGCACCGCGGCGGCAAGGACCTGCCCCTCTCGCGCGCCGAGATCTCTGTGCTGCAAGCGCGCGTCGTCGGCATTCGCGGCACGGGCTCGGCGGCACTGTCACTCGCCTATGTGGCGGCCGGGCGCTTCGACACCATGGTGTGCCGCAACGTGCACAAATGGGACATGGCGGCGGGCATCCTTCTGGTCAGGGAAGCCGGCGGCTTCGTCTCCGACCCGGACAGCGAGCGCAACCCGATGGAAACGGGCAACATCCTTGCCACCAACGCCGACCTGATGCCACAGTTCAAGGACGCGCTGGCCAAGGCGCGGGCCTGAGCCCATACAACTGCCGTCATCCCGGCGAAGGCCGGGACCAGCTCAAGACGGCAACCGAGTGGTAAGAAAGCTGGTCCCCGGCCTTCGCCGGGGTGACGGCGCTAGGGAGGAGAGGAACCATGACCGACCTTCACTGGAAATCCGCGGCGAAGCTCGTCAAGGGCTTTGCGAAAAAGAAGTTCTCCCCCGTCGAGGTGGCCAATGCCTGCCTCGCCCAGATCGAGCGGCATGAGAAGTCGCTCAACGCCATGGTGCAGCTGCGCCCGGAAGAGGCGCTGGCCGCCGCGCGGGCAAGCGAGAAGCGCTGGCACAAGGGCGAGCCGCAGGGGCCGGTCGATGGCGTGCCCACCCTCATCAAGGACCTGCTGCTGGTGCGCGGCTGGCCCACGCTCCGGGGCTCCCGCACGGTGGACAAGACCCTGGCCTGGGACCAGGACGCGCCGAGCGTGGCGCGGCTGCGCGAATGTGGCGCTGTCTTCCTCGGCAGCACGACGACGCCGGAATTCGGCTGGAAGGGTGTGACGGACTCGCCCCTGACCGGCATCACCCGCAACCCGTGGGACACGGCGAAGACGCCGGGTGGTTCCTCCGGCGGCTCCTCCGCCGCGGCGGCGGCTGGCTATGCGCCGCTGACACTCGGCACCGACGGCGGCGGGTCGATCCGCATTCCGGCGGGCTTCACCGGCATCTTCGGGCACAAGCCCTCCTTCGGCCGCGTTCCGGCCTGGCCGCTCTCGCCCTTCGGCACGGTGGCCCATGTGGGGCCGATGACCCGCACGGTCGAGGACGCCTGCCTGATGATGAACGTCATCTCCCAGCCGGACGCGCGCGACTGGCACGCCCTGCCCTATGACGGCACGGACTACACCGCCAAGCTCGGCAAGAGCATCAAGGGCCTGAGGATCGCCTTCAGCCCCGCCCTCGGCTACGTCGACGTCGATCCTGAAATCGCGAAACTCGTCCGCGAGGCCGTGAAGGTGCTGGCGGAGCTTGGCGCCACGGTGGAGGAGATCGACCCCGGTTTCGAGGACCCCGCCCCCACCTTCCGCACCCTCTGGTGGGCGGGCGCACGCGCCCTCCTCGGCAAGTTGCCGGCCGACAAGAAGAAGCTCCTGGACCCCGCCCTTGCGGACGTTGTGGAACAGGCCAAGGCGATCAGCCTCGACGACTACCAGGACGCCGTGCGTGAGCGGGGGCTTCTCGGAAGCCGGGTGCGCCAGTTCATGGAGCGCTATGACCTGCTGGTCACGCCCACCCTGCCCATTCCCGCCTTCGAGGCCGGAAAGCTTTCGCCTGCCGCCGTGGACAAGACGGGCAAATGGGTGAACTGGACGCCCTTCAGCTATCCCTTCAACCTCACCCAGCAACCGGCGGCGAGCGTGCCCTGCGGCTTTACCTCGGCCGGGCTGCCCGCGGGCCTGCACCTCGTCGGACGCATGTTCGACGACCGCACCGTGCTCAACGCGGCGCATGCCTATGAGCAGGCGACGGCCTGGCACAAGGCCCGGCCGCCGGGATGCTGATCAGGCGGCGCGCTGCTGCTGAAGGCGGGAGATTTCGTCCTTGATCCTGAGTTTCTTTCGCTTGAGTTCCGCGATCTCCGCATCGGTCGATGCCGGGTGGTTCATGGCTTCGGCAAGTTCGGCCTCCAGGGCCTGATGCTTTGCCAGCAGTTCACCAAGATGCGCTTGAAGACTCATGCGATCCTCCATTGTTGGACTATGGATTGGGGAGATGATGCCATAGAGTTGGGGGCTTGTCGAACCCTCGCAAAGGGCATTAGTGAAGACTTGGTCAAAACAAATTCGTGATAGCGAGGGGAAGCGCGGGCAGATGCCGAAGCTGGACGTCATTCAGGAGGTGCAGCTGAGGACACAGCTTCAGAACCTCATCCACCAGCATCGCGACCTCGATGCCGCCATCCACTCGCTGGAGCAGACCGGAACGGGCGACCAGCTGCAGTTGCGGCGGCTGAAGAAGATGAAGCTGGACATCAAGGACAAGATCCAGTCCATCGAGAACACGCTCATCCCGGACATCATCGCCTGAAGATTGGACACACGTGACCACCGCCACGACCCCACCCGTCGCCATCATCATGGGAAGCCAGTCGGACTGGGCCACCATGCGCCACGCCGCCGAGACGCTCGATGCGCTGGGCATCGCCCATGACGACCGCATCGTCTCCGCCCACCGCACGCCGCGGCGACTCTATGACTTTGCCACCGCCGCGCGCGGGAACGGCTTCAAGGTGATCATTGCCGGCGCGGGCGGAGCCGCCCACCTGCCCGGCATGGCCGCCGCCATGACCAGCCTTCCCGTCTTCGGCGTGCCGGTCGAATCGAAGGCGCTGTCGGGGCAGGATTCGCTGCTCTCCATCGTGCAGATGCCCGCGGGAATCCCCGTGGGCACGCTGGCCATCGGCAAGGCGGGCGCGGTCAACGCCGCCCTCCTGGCGGCGAGCGTGCTCTCCCTGTCCGATTCCGCCCTCGCCAGCCGTCTCGAAGCCTGGCGGGCGGCGCAGACCGCCGCCGTGGCCGAACGCCCGAGGGATGAGGCATGAAGCGGATTTCCTCCCCCCTGCCCCCCGGCTCGACCGTCGGCATCCTCGGCGGCGGGCAGCTCGCCCGCATGCTGTCGCTCGCCGCGAGCCGCCTGGGCCTCGACTGCCACATCTTTGCCCCGGAAGCCGACAGCCCCGCCTTCCCCGTCTCGGCCGCGCGCACCGTCGCCGCCTATGACGACTTTGCCGCACTCGAAGCCTTCGCCGCGAAGGTGGATGTCGTCACCTATGAGTTCGAGAACGTGCCCGGCGACACGGCGGGCTTCCTCGACGCCCATGTGCCGGTCGCCCCCGGCGTTGCCGCGCTGAAGACCGCGCAGGACAGGATTGCGGAGAAGACCTTCATCTCTGGCCTCGGCATTCCCGTGGCGCCCTTCGCGGACGTGTCCGGCCTCGCCTCCCTCGAAGCGGGGCTTGCCCGAATCGGGCGGCCCGCCGTGCTGAAGACCCGCCGCTTCGGCTATGACGGCAAGGGGCAGACCAAGATTTACGAAGGGACCGATCCTGCCGCGGCCTTCGGCGAGATCGGCCGCCAGCCCGCGATTCTCGAGGGCTTCGTGCGCTTCGAGAAGGAAATCTCGGTCATCGCGGCGCGCAGCTGGTCCGGCGAGGTGGCGGTCTATGACGTGCCCGAGAATCACCACGAGAACCACATCCTCAAGACCTCCACCGTTCCGGCGCGAATCTCCCCCGCCGTGGCGGAAGAGGCGCGGGCCTTCGGCAGCCGCATCATCGCCGCACTCGATTACGTAGGCGTCATCGGGGTGGAGATGTTCGTGGCGGGCGATGACGTGATCGTCAACGAGATCGCACCCCGCGTGCACAATTCCGGCCACTGGACGATGGATGCCTGCGCGGTCTCGCAGTTCGAGCAGCACATCCGCGCCGTCTGCGGCTGGCCCCTGGGCAGCCCGGAACGCTATGGCGACGTGGTGATGACCAACCTGCTGGGTGATGACGTCCACCGCTGGGGGGAACTCGCGGCGGAACCGCGGGTCCACATCCATCTTTACGGAAAACGCGAGGCACGGCCGGGCCGGAAAATGGGTCATTTCAACCGGGTGACCCCTCGACAGCCCTGAAAGACTATGCTAACCCGCCGCCACGTCTCCGGGTCCGTCAAGGGACCTCATGCCCAAACTAAACCTGTTCAGAGGTAGCACTTGCAAGTCGTAGTCCGTGACAACAACGTCGATCAGGCCCTGAAAGCGCTCAAGAAAAAGATGCAGCGTGAGGGCATTTTCCGCGAGATGAAGCTTCGCGGACATTATGAGAAGCCCTCGGAGAAGAAGGCCCGCGAGAAGGCGGAAGCCGTTCGCCGCGCCCGCAAGCTGCAGCGCAAGAAGCTTCAGCGCGAGGGCCTCCTGCCGATGCCGAAGAAGGTCGAGGCTCCTGCCCGCGGTCCCCGCACGCAGTAAGCCCTACCCCAGTCACCGACGTGTTTCAGGGCCGCCTCCTCCGGGAGAGCGGCCTTTGTGCTTTTGGCTCTCCTGCGAAGGCGCAGCCATTGGTTGCAAGCCTGCCAATTAAGGCGGCAGCCACAATTGCCCCGAACTGGCCACAACCTACCACAAACCGGTAACAGGACTGTCCCAACACCGTACGGATCTTCCCCTAGATAAACGTCACATCACCGGTGCATCGAGGCGGGTTCGGCATGAACCCTCCGATGTGACCGGGACGGCAACGAGAGGGAACCCGACCATGATCCGCTACGCCTTCGCCCTGACACTGGCACTCGGCACCATTGCCGGCGTGACGGCGGCCGTGGAAGCCTCCGGTGCCCGGACCCAGCACGAGACCGCCATCGCCGCCAACCTGACCGTCGTCGAGAAGAACAGCGCCTTCCCGGTGCTCGGCCCCATCACGGTCGAGGACTGCGCGCTTGAGGACTGCTCGGACGTGCAGAGCTGAACACGGCGCCGCGCTGCTCCGGACACGGATTAACTTTCGCGGCGCGCGCTGACTGAGCTTGAAGTTGAACATATCGATCCCAATATGTTTTCTATCCCCAGGCAGTACTTCCCCCCCATCCCCTGCAAACACTGCCTGCACCTGAACCCCGGACATGATCCGGGGTTCTTTTTGCGCTCTCCCGGATGGCGTCCTGAAAGGATCGTTACAGAAAACGGCGCCCCTGTGATGTGCGTTACAGTCTCGCGGCGGCCCCGGGCCTAGAACGGCGTCATCGAGAGCGGCCGGACATACCGGCCCGAACGGGAGACGTCCAAATGAAACGCTACTCTGCTTTCCTGCTGATCGTGCTCGGCTCCGCCGCGAGCGCCCTCGCCGCCGTCGCGCCGGGGCAGCACACCGCGCCCGGCGCCCCTGCCGCCAATGAGACGGTGATCGAGAAGAACCAGGCCTTTCCGCTCATCGGGCCGCTCGTGGTCGAGGACTGCCTCGACGCCGACTGTACGATGACGCCCGGCTGACCTGCCAGTTTCCCCCGGGCGGACACCATCCCCTGCAAACGCCGCCCCAACTGAGGCCCCGGGAAGGCATCCCGGGGCCATTCCTGGACCGGAACAAGGTGAAACTAAACGCAGGATGAACGCGGCGTTCAGCGCCGGTTCGTGCGGCAAGGTGCAACCTTTCTGCATCGGCATGCGTTCTCTTGCACGGAGAAAAGAAGATGAAGACCCTTGCCACTTCGATGCTGCTGAGCGTGATCTTCCTTTCGGCCGGCGCCTTCGCCGGAGCCCAACGCGAGGCGCACGTGCCGCACGTGGCGGCGGCGAGCGTCCACGGCAATGTCACCACCGTGGGCAAGAACCGTCTCTGGCCTCCCGCCGGGCAGATCTCGATGGAGCCGTGCAAGCTGCGCCGCTGCATCGCGGTGTAAGGTACCGCCCCCGGCAAGCGTTCGTCGCGTCGCCTTCAGTCACGACCTGTCCTGATCCCTTACCCATTTTGAACGGAGACTTGCCATGCGTGTTCTCCTTGCCGGACTGAGCCTCTTCGCCTTCGCGGCGGCGGCAGACGCGGCCCAGGTGCGCAACTTCTTCGCCCCGCACCTTGAGGGCGCCCGGATCGATGCCTGCCTCGACGGCGGCGCCTGCGGCAAGCCCGCGGCGGACGCCTTCTGCCGCGTGCAGGGCTATGACCGCGCCATGATCTTCCAGCGGGAGAGCTACGCCTCAACCCGCGCGCTCGATTCCGGCAGGCTCTGCACGGGCGACTGCATCGCCTTCAGGCAGGTGAAGTGCTTCACCGACAAGAGCGACATGGCGGGGCTTTGATCCGCTTTGCGGAGGGCGGGCCGATTAGGCTTGGAATCCCGGTCCCGATTGTGTAGGGAGGCCAAAATTCGGGTTTCCCTCACATGCCAAAACGCGACGACATCAAATCCATCCTCATCATCGGGGCTGGACCGATCATCATCGGCCAGGCCTGCGAATTCGATTATTCCGGCACCCAGGCCTGCAAGGCGCTGAAGGCCGAGGGCTACCGCATCATCCTGGTCAATTCCAATCCGGCGACCATCATGACGGACCCGGACCTGGCGGACGCCACCTATATCGAACCGATCACGCCTGAGGTGGTCGCCCGCATCATCGAGAAGGAGCGGCCTGACGCGCTGCTGCCCACCATGGGCGGCCAGACGGCGCTCAACACCGCGCTCTCCCTCAACAAGATGGGCGTTCTGGAGAAGTTCGGCGTCGAACTGATCGGCGCCAAGGCGGACGCCATCGACAAGGCGGAGGACCGCGAACTCTTCCGCGAGGCGATGAAGAAGATCGGCCTCGACACGCCGAAGTCGATGCTGGCCAATGCATCGGCCGCCAAGGACGCGGACAAGGAATTCTATGCCGCCGAGATCGCGCGGCTGAAGAAGGACGGCGGCGACATCGCCGCCTTCGAGAAGCAGTGGACCGCGGAAGAGCCGGAGCGGCTTCGCAAGTACCGCAACCGCGCGATGGTCGAGGCCTTCGAGGCCATGCTCGAAGTGGGCCTTCCCTGCATCATCCGCCCCTCCTTCACGCTGGGCGGCACGGGCGGCGGCATCGCCTACAACCGCGAGGAATTCTTCGACATCGTCGAGAAGGGCCTCGACGCCTCCCCCACGGCGGAAGTGCTGATCGAGGAGTCGGTGCTCGGCTGGAAGGAATATGAGATGGAGGTCGTCCGCGACAAGGCGGACAACTGCATCATCGTCTGTTCCATCGAGAACGTCGACCCGATGGGCGTGCACACGGGCGACTCGATCACGGTGGCCCCGGCGCTGACGCTGACCGACAAGGAATACCAGATCATGCGCAACGCCTCGATCGCGGTGCTGCGCGAGATCGGCATCGAGACGGGCGGATCGAACGTGCAGTTCGGCGTGAACCCGGAAGACGGGCGCCTGGTCGTCATCGAGATGAACCCGCGCGTGTCGCGCTCTTCAGCACTCGCCTCCAAGGCCACCGGCTTCCCCATCGCCAAGATCGCGGCCAAGCTGGCGGTGGGCTACACGCTGGACGAGCTGGCCAACGACATCACAGGCGGCGCCACGCCTGCCGCCTTCGAGCCGACGATCGACTACGTCGTCACCAAGATCCCGCGCTTCGCCTTCGAGAAGTTCCCGGGTGCGTCCAACAATCTCACCACCGCCATGAAGTCCGTGGGCGAGGTGATGGCCATCGGCCGCTCCTTCCAGGAATCGATGCAGAAGGCGCTGCGCGGCCTCGAAACCGGCCTCACCGGCTTCAACGAGGTGGAAATCGCGGGTGCTGGCGAAGGCGACGACAAGAACGCCATTCGCGCCGCACTCGGCACGCCCACGCCGGACCGGATTCTCAAGATCGCCCAGGCCTTCCGCATGGGCGCGACCGTCGATCAGGTCTTCGCCTCCTGCAAATACGAGCCCTGGTTCCTCCGCCAGATCGAGGAGATCGTGCGGACGGAGGAGAAGATCCAGCAGCTCGGCCTTCCGAAGGATGCGCAGAATCTCAAGACGCTCAAGTCCATGGGCTTCTCGGACAACCGCCTCGCCGAGCTCGTCGGTCTCACCGAGGACGAGGTGCGCGCCCACCGGCACGCGCTGAACGTCCGCCCCGTCTTCAAGCGCATCGACACCTGCGCGGCCGAATTCGCCTCCCCCACCGCCTACATGTATTCGACCTATGACGCCGAGGACGAGGCACACCCCTCAGACCGGCAGAAGGTCATCATCCTCGGCGGCGGGCCGAACCGCATCGGCCAGGGCATCGAGTTCGATTACTGCTGCTGTCATGCCTGCTTCGCGCTGCATGATGCGGGCTATGAATCGATCATGGTCAACTGCAACCCCGAGACCGTGTCGACCGACTACGACACCTCGGACCGCCTCTATTTCGAGCCGCTGACGGCGGAAGACGTGCTGGAGATCATCCACACGGAGCAGTCCAACGGCACGCTGAAGGGCGTCATCGTCCAGTTCGGCGGCCAGACGCCGCTGAAGCTCGCGGGCGCGCTCGAAAAGGCCGGTGTGCCGATCCTCGGCACCACGCCGGACGCCATCGACCTCGCGGAGGACCGCGACCGCTTCTCCAAGCTCCTCAAGAAGCTGGAACTTCGCCAGCCGGAAAACGGCATCGCCTATTCCGGCGAGGAGGCGAAGGCGATTGCCAAGCGGATCGGCTTCCCCGTCGTCATCCGCCCGTCCTATGTGCTGGGCGGCCGCGCCATGGAAATCGTCAAGGACGACGCGCAGCTCGAGCGCTACATCACCGAGGCCGTGGTCGTCTCCGGCTCCTCGCCGGTGCTGATCGACAGCTACCTCTCCAACGCCACCGAGGTGGACGTCGACGCGATCTGCGACGGCAAGGACGTGTTCATCGCCGGCGTCATGGAGCACATCGAGGAAGCGGGCATCCATTCGGGTGACTCGGCCTGCTCGCTGCCGCCCTACTCGCTCAAGGCACCGGTGATCGCGGAGATGGAGCGCCAGACGAAGGTCATGGCGCTGGCCCTGAACGTCGTCGGCCTCATGAACGTGCAGTTCGCCATCAAGGACGATGACGTCTACGTGCTCGAAGTGAACCCGCGCGCCTCGCGCACCGTGCCCTTCGTGGCCAAGGTGATCGGCCTTCCCGTGGCCAAGATCGCCGCGCGCGTCATGGCGGGCGAAAGCCTCGAGAGCTTCAAGCTGCAGCGCAGGACACTCGGCCATGTGGCCGTGAAGGAAGCCGTCTTCCCCTTCAACCGCTTCCCCGGCGTCGACGTGCTGCTGGGGCCCGAAATGCGCTCGACGGGCGAGGTCATGGGCCTCGACCACAGCTATGACATGGCCTTCGCCAAGAGCCAGATCGGTGCCGGCATGCGCATGCCGCAGACGGGCACCGTCTTCATCTCGGTGAAGGACGCTGACAAGCCGAAGATCCTGCCCGCCATGAAGGACCTGGTGGACATGGGCTTCAGGCTGGTCGCCACCGGCGGCACGCAGCGCTACTTCGAGGAGAAGGGCATCCCCTCCACCAAGATCAACAAGATCCTGGAAGGCCGCCCGCATGTCGTGGACGCGATCAAGAACGGAGAGATCCAGCTCGTCCTGAACACAACCGAGACGCGCTCCTCCCAGTCTGATTCGAAGCCCATCCGCCAGACGGCGCTGATGCAGAAGGTGCCCTATTACACCACGCTGCCCGGCATCCTCGCCGTCACCAAGGCCATCGCCGCCCAGCGGGAAGGCAGGCTCGACGTGAAGCCGCTGCAGGACTATTTCTGAGCCATAAGGCCGTCATCCCGGCAGAGCCCGGGATGACGGAACGTCAATCACGGCTTGCTCTGACCTGCCGCCGCCACGATCAGTTCCGCCCAGCGCTTCACCCGCGCCAGATTCACGCCCATGTCGCCCCTGCCGAGCTGCGAGCGGGAATAGATCAGCACTGCGGAACCACCGCCATCCGCCGCCGGCGTCACCTTCACGTTGATCGTGTCGGGGAAGCCCATCAGCCGGCTGCGCTGGACGAAGCGCAGCGTACCCGCTGCCGCGTCGGCGCCGACCTGCTCGAGGCCCGGCTCCCGTGCCAGCGCATCCTGCACCGCGCGCAACACGTCACCCGCGGGCCTGGCGATCACAGGAGCCGGAATGTCGGCCGCGGCCTTGCAGAACTCCGGCAGGCAGGCCAGCGCGTCATTCGGCGTGCCGCGCCGCGCGAGCGTGGCGAAATCGACCTCGCCCAGGTCCGGAGGGCCGAACTGCCCCCACAGGCGCTCAGGGCCCAGGAGCAGGAAAGCGGCGGCGAACAGAATGACGGTAGCGGCGATGAGCGCCGCGGCGAACTTCACAACCTTGCGCATGGAGGAAAGCTATCACCACCTCTCGACGCCGTCATCCCGGCGCAGGCCGGGATCCAGCTTCCTTACCGTTACCCAAAGCTGGACCCCGGCCTGCGCCGGGTTGACGGCATATAAAACAAAGAGTTACGAGCCGCATTCCCGCTCCCCTTGAATTTCGGACGGAGTTGGGCCATCTTTCTGCTTCGCCCGGCATGATGCGGAATTATCCCGCATCGCCGGGTGTCGTTTTTCCCAGACACGGATGGACTTTCGCCTCCGGGCCATCCCGGAGCCGCGAAAAAACTGGACAAGATTGGACGAGACCGATGGACAAAGTGCCAATGACCGCTGAAGGCCACGCCGCCATGATGGATGAGGTGAAGCACCTCAAGTCGGTGGAGCGCCCGCGTATCATCAAGGCCATCGAGGAAGCCCGCGCGCATGGCGACCTGTCGGAGAACGCCGAATATCACGCCGCCAAGGAGCAGCAGGGCTGGACCGAGGCCCGCGTCGCGGAACTCGAGGACAAGCTCTCGCGCGCCGAGATCATCGATATTTCAAAGCTTTCGGGCGATACCGTGAAGTTCGGCGCGAAGGTGACGCTGATCGACGAGGAGACCGAGGAGAAGACCTCCTACCAGATCGTCGGCGAGTTCGAGGCCGATGTGAAGAAGGGCAAGATCTCCGTCTCCTCCCCCATCGCCCGCGCCATCATCGGCAAGAAGCTGGGCGACTCCGTTGAGGTCAACACGCCCGGCGGCGGCAAGTCCTATGAGATCGCCAACGTCGCCTGGCTCTGACCGCCAGCGAGCCCCCTGAATGAGAAAGAGCCGGGTTCACCCCGGCTCTTTGCTTGTCAGGACCCGGCAAGGGTCTTTTCGACCGCCGCCTTGATCTTCGGTCCCATCGGCTTGGTCTGCGTCGAGAACCAGTCGACGAACTTGCCGTCCGCGCCGATCAGGTATTTGTGGAAGTTCCACTTGGGCCGCCCCAGCATGCCGGCCTGTTCGCCCGCCCACTTGTAGAAGGGGTGGGCATTCTCGCCCTTCACCACCGTCTTGTCCGAGAGGGGGAAGGTGACGCCGTAATTCAGCTTGCAGAAGGTGGCGATCTCGCTCGCCGTGCCGGGCTCCTGCCCGCCGAAGTCGTTGGAGGGCACGCCGACGATCACGAGACCCTTGTCCTTGTAGGCCTTCCAGAGCGCCTCCAGCTCCTCGTACTGCGGAGTGAAGCCGCATTCGGAGGCGGTGTTGACGACGAGAACGGGGTGGCCCTTGAACTGGGACAGCGGCATGGGCTTTCCGTCGATGCCGGTCAGGGTGAAGTCATGGGCAGTGGTCTCGGCCATCGCGGAAGCACTCGCAAACAAGGTGAGGAGAAGGGTGAGCAACAGTTTTCTCATGTTCTTCAAACGCGGGGGCCAGGGTGGTGGATCAATGGTGCGGGGGGCGCCCAGCGTCTTCTCCCGCTGAAGAAGCAGGAGGAGACGCTGGAACCTCCCTCACCGCAGCTTCACCTGCGCCACATGCTCCTTGGCATCGTGCTTCGGGTCGCGCCCGAACAGTGCCTTGAGGCCGGCGAAGAGGCCGTTCTCGTTCTCCCAGATCTCCGCGCGGTCCGGGTCGAAGCGCAGCAGGGCCAGTTCCGGATCATCCCTGCCCTCCTCGTACCAGGCGGCGACGAAGGGGTTCCACAGCTCGTCGATCAGATCCGGGTCATTGTCGAGAGACAGCCGGCCATGCACGCTGGCGAACAGGTCATGGTCCTTGGAGGCGAAGGTGCCGATGGCGCGGCCGTCCGGGCGCAGGTTCTGCACCAGCGTGTTGTCGCGCGAGGTGAAGAACCAGATCGGCCCCTCGGACCCGCGCAATTGCGCCGTCATCGGGCGCGTATGGCTCTCCTCCACGCCGACGAGACCCAGCATCATGGTCATGTCGGACTTGAGCGACATCCAGAACTTCTTCTCGAGATCCTTTGACTTGCCGGCCATCGCTCAACCTCCTCAGGAGGCCGTCCCGCCGGAGGGAACGCAAGCGCCTGCCCTCAGTTCCGCTGGATCAGGTGCCTTGCCCCGAACAGGACGAGCCCCGCCGCCAGCCCCCAGAAGGCCGAGCCCACCCCCGCGATGGCAAGCCCGCTCGCCGTGACGAGGAAGGTGACGAGCGCGCTCTCGATGTCGCGCGGCTCCTTCATCATGG